>Ga0302157_10000036_pt1 | contig 158527 bp, 155 predicted proteins | sample I_Bog_N3_3_FD_193502 | JGI IMG/M metagenome (GOLD analysis project Ga0302157, IMG submission 193502) | Peat permafrost microbial communities from Stordalen Mire near Abisko, Sweden - I_Bog_N3_3 | ecosystem: Environmental > Terrestrial > Soil > Wetlands > Peat | place: Sweden: Abisko... | reverse complement strand
TGTTGCCCCACAGTCTGGGCGCTCTGGCCGGGGCGCTGTATGCAGCGCGCGAAGCCCTGCGCGCGCGCTGGCCCGATGGCGCGACGCGGCGCCGCGCGCTCGATGCCGCGCTGGGCGGCGGGGGCGCGCTCGATCCGTTTTGCGAACACGACGGCGATGCGGTGATGCGCTGGATCGGTGATGCCGTGCCCGCAAAGCCGGGGCGCCATGTCATGCATCTGACCAGCACCGATCCCGACGATCTGACTTTGCGTCAGGCCCGCCTGCTCGGTCACGCCGATGCGCTGATCGCCGGGCCGGACGTGCCGCCCGCGATCCTGGCCCGCGCCCGCGCCGATGCCCGGCGCCTCGCACCCGGCGATCCCGAGCCCGAAGGCGTGGTTGTCGAATTGCGGCTTTAGGCCTTTTTCGGCGAAAGCTGGAAATTCATCCAGCAACTGGCGACCGGGCGCTCGCGGTCGGATTGCCAGGCATCGATCCGCACATTGGCGACGCGGCGTCCGGCGCGGACGACTTCGCCGCGCGCGTAGATCCGCTCGGGCAGTCCGCCGCGCAGATATTCGACGCTGATATTGATCGGCTTGATCCGCACATCGGCGCCTTGCCGCTCCAGCTCGGCCTCAAGCGCGGTAAAGCCGGCCATTTCCAGCAAGCCGCCGATCGCCCCGCCATGCAGGAATCCGGGGCGGCCCATGGCGCGTTCGGCAAAATCCATCGCGATCAGCGGGCTGCCGTTGTCGGTTCCGGCAAATTCCATGCCCATCGCTTGCGCATAGGGGGGCAACTCGGTGCTTTTCATCATCACTTTGCCCACTCCTGCCCTTCGACCAGCATGAAAATCCCGGCGGCATGCGCGACCGGGTCGGCCGGATCGCCATCATGGGCAATGCCGCGCACAAAGGCCATCGACCGGCGCAACTGATAACATTCGGCGCGCGCGATGATCGGCTTTCGCGTGGTTGCGGCGCGGGTGTAATCGATCCGCAGGTCCAGCGTGACTTGCGGACGGAATTGGCCGGTACGCGTCCACACCGACATCGAGGTGGCATTGTCGAGCAAGCTGATGATCGGGCCCGAGGCCAGCACCCCGGTTTCGGGATCGCCGACCAGATCTTCGCGCCAATCGAAGCCGAGCTCGATCCAGTTGTCACCGTGCTGATGATAGCGCATGCCGATAAAGCCGCTGTGCCCGCCGGAATTCATCCGCTCGCTCCATGCAGAGGGATCGAACGAGTGGTCGCGGGAAAAGCGCTCGAACGCGTTTTCATTGGCTTCTGATTGGTCCATGTCCTTCGTCCTGCATGGGCCAGTAGCGGATTGCAACCCGCTTCTCAGAACAGCGCGCCGGTCAGCGCGTCGATCGCACCTTGCAGGATCAGCGCGGCGGCATGGGCATCGATGCGTTCGGCGCGGCGCGCGCGGCTCATATCCTGATCGATCATCGCGCGCTCGGCGGCGCGGGTGGACCAGCGTTCGTCCCACATCAAGGTCGGCAGCGCGAGATCGGCCAGATTGCGCGCCATGGCGCGTGCCGCCTGCGCGCGCGGGCTGTCGCTGCCGTCCATGTTGAGCGGCAGGCCGATGACCAGCCCGAGCACCTGCCGCGCGGCGATAAGGGCTACGATCTCGGCCTTGTCGTCGCGAAATTTGCGCCGCATGATCGTCTTGGCCGGCGAGGCAAAGCGCCAGCCGGCATCGCAAAGGGCCAGGCCGATCGTCTTCGTGCCCGGATCGAGCCCGAGCAGGACGCCGCCTCCGGGAAGCGACTCGCGGAATTCGGGCGCGCGGGTCGTGATCATGAGGTCGGCTGTTCGTGCAGCCAAACGCCTTCGCGGCGGGCGATGTCGCTGCGCAAGTTGCGCCAGAACAGCGCAAAGTCATAAGCGGTGTAATTGTTGCCGGGCATGATTTCATCACCAAGGTGGGGCGGGGCCGTGATCAGCAGCAGCCCGCTGTCGCGGTCGCATTGCGCCCCGGTCGAGGGCCGCACCAGAGCCTGGCCGCGCACTTCATCGCCCAGAGCGATGCTGCCGAGATTGGCCGCGACGGGGGCGTCCGGCGTTTCGCCGCCGGTCAGCGGATTGGTACAGACCGGACGATCGCGCCCGGCACTCGGCCCGGCACTCGGCAATGCGCCGTCGAGCGTCGGGTAATGCATGGCCATGGCCAGCGCCTCGCGCGGATCGGCCGGTTTGGCAAAACTCATCCAGGCCATGACGCAGCCCGCCTGATCGGCGCGTGTGCAGGCGGACATTCCCATCATCGGCAGATCATGCCGCGGCGAAACCGGCCAGCCCGCCAGATAGACCGCGATGACCCGCGCGGAGAGCGGCGTGCCGCGTACCATGTCGCGGATCAGGCGCATGAGGATCAGCGCGCCCTGACCGTGCCCGACCAGCACGATCGGCGCCGCTGCGGGAATGGTGTGCAGGAATGTTGTCAGCGCCATGCGCGCATCGCCTTCGGCCAAAGCCAGCGCGCGCTGCGATTCGGGGCGATCGGCCAGGAACGTGCCCAGCGCGGCCTGGCGATAGCGGGGCGCATAGACACCCGCTTCGTCGTTGAACACACTGGCCGTCGAACGCACGGAAAGCTCTGCCCGCATCCGCGAATTGGCATGGTCGATCGGCGCGTTCCAGTGATTGCGCCCCATGAAGGTCGTCGGGTGGAGAACAAAGACAAAGGCGCGCCCATGGCGTTCATGTCCGATGCCGGGCGGCAGGTATTGCGCCGGATCGCGCGGCAAGTCGGGACGGGCGATCCAGCGCGACGGCCATTCGTAGGCATCGCCAGGCAGCGCGGGCAGCGCCTCGAACGCCCCGCGCGGCGCCATGCGCCAGGATTCGAGCTCAAGCCAGCCCCAGTGCAGCGCCATGGCTTCGATCCCGATCAGCCCCACCATCAGCAGCGCAAATCCGGCCAGCATGCGCTTCACGCAGGGGGGCTCCCTTCGGCCAATCCGAGCGAGTCATCCTCGCGCCCCTGTTCGTTGCGCTCGGCCTGCCGTTGCAGCGCGATCTTGAGCATGGCGACCAGGGGATCGGCGAGCATGAGCCCGAGCAGGCCGAACAGCACGCCAAAGATCAACTGCGCGCCGAGCACCAGCGCAGGGGCCAGATTGGCGGTCTTTTTCGCAACCATCGGCACGACGATATTGCCGTCGACGATCTGCACCAGCGCATAGACCGCGATGCAATAAAGCCCGGTATGGAAGCCTGCGGAAAAGCCGACCAGGATCATCAGGCTGCCCGAAATCGGCGCGCCGATATTGGGAAGAAAGGCCAGCAACCCGGTCAAAAGGCCGAGCAGGGCGGCCATCGGCACGCCCCAGACGGTCAGCAGGAGCCAGGTCGCAAACCCTTCGGATGCCATGCCGATCAGCCGCCCGAACAACAATCGGCGCAGCGCCCGCCCCATTTTATGAGCCGTGCCGTGCCATTGATCGCGGGTCGATGCGGGCAGCAGCCAGGCCACCCCGCCCTGATAGAGGTCTGGCTCCAGCACGAAATAGATGCCCAGGATCACGATCAGGAACGCGGTGGTAAATCCGCCGAACAGACCGCCCAGAGCGCGGGTCACCGGGCCCACTCCGCCCGCGAGTTGCTCGGCAATACGCTCCCACAGCGCAGGCACGTCGACCCGCTGTGCGAGCAGGCCGTGGCTGCGCGCGAGATCGCTCAGCCGTTGCGCCTCGGCGGCGACGATGCTGGGCATGGCAACCGCCTGCGCGGCGATCTGGCTACCGGCAAACAGCGCCAGCCAGACGAGAAACAGCACCGCCGCGACCAGCACGAGCGCAATTCGCGCGCCGCGCGGCACGGGCAGGATGCGCCCCAGCAGGCGCTGCCCGCCATCGATCATCGCGGCAAACACGATCCCGCCAAAAATGACCATCAGGGGTTGCGCAAGATAGACGGCCAGCCCGATCAGCGTGGCCACGCCGACCCAGACGGCGGCGCGCTTGGCTTCCTGGCGGATCAGCCCATCGCGGATGTCGGTCGGTCCGCTGGGGCGCTGATCCCCACCGTCAACAGGGCCGGGGTTGTCCTGCCCGTCCATCATTTTTCTCGCGCCGCGATCATCGGGCGCAGTCTGGTCCACGATCGCCCAGCCCGCAAGGCATTCCACCAGCTAGCCGGGTTCCACCCCTGGCTGCCGTCGAGCGAAAAGGTCAGGAATTCGGCGCGACCGCCGACGCTCGATAAGGGCACCGGGCCCCCGAGGCCGTTGCTTTCGACCGGTGCGCGGCTGTCGGCGGAATGATCGCGGTTATCCCCCATCAGGAAGACATAGCCGTCGGGCACGCGGATTTCGGGATAGTGGTCGAGCGGTTGGTCGCGGTGATCGATGATGCGATAGGTTGCCCCGTTGGGCAGGGTTTCGCGATAGATCGGCAATTCGCAATAGCGCCGCCCGTCCGCTCCGCGAAAGCGCAAGCCCGGAAAATCGTCGGGATCGCACGGCTGATTGGGATCGACCGGCAGGATCAGCGAGGGTTCGACGACCTGGGGCACCGGCTTGCCGTTGAGAATGATCTGTCCGCCTCTGACCGCGATGCGATCGCCCGGCAAGGCGACCACGCGTTTGATATAGTCCTCGTCGCGATCGGGCGGCACGACGATGACGATGTCGCCATATTCCGGCGTGCGCGCAAACAGGCGCAGCCGCGAACGCGGCAGAACGTGGAACGAGGCGGAAACCCACGACCAGCCATACGGGTATTTCGACACCACCAGCCGGTCGCCGACAAGCAGGTTGGGCATCATCGAGATCGACGGGATGTAGAACGGCTTGGCCACCAGGCTGTGAAACGTCACCACCGCCGCGAGCATCATCACCAGCCCGCGCAGTTCGATCAGCCAGCCCGGCGTGGCGGGGCCATCGGGCGCCAGTTCGGGCCGGGATTCGGGCTGGCGTTCGGGCCGGGATTCGGGCCGGGATTCGGGCTGGCGTTCGTCGTGCGTCATGCGCCAATCCCGCCGATGGCAGTCAGCCCAAGCGGACGCGCCTCGATCACCACGAAGGCCTGCGCCCAGGGATGATCGTCGGTCAGCGTCAGATGGATCACCGCTTCGTGCCCCGGCGGGGTGATGGCCATGAGCCGCGCCGCCGCGCCGCCGCTCAACGCCAGTGTCGGCGCGCCCGATGGGGCATTGATCACGCCGATGTCTTTCATGAACACACCCGCACGAAATCCGGTGCCGACCGCTTTGGAAAAGGCTTCCTTGGCCGCAAACCGCTTGGCCAGCGTGCCCGCCTTGGAAAAAGGCCGGCGTGCGGCCTTGGCTTGTTCGGCGGCGGTAAACACGCGCTCTTCAAAGCGCGCGCCAAAGCGGTCGAGCGAAGCCTGGATCCGCTCGATATTGCACAAGTCGGATCCCAGCCCGATGATCAACGCGCTTCGTCCATCAACGCGCGCATGCGGCGCACCGCGTCGGCGAGCCCGGTAAAGATCGCCTCGCCGATCAGATAGTGCCCGATGTTGAGCTCGGCCAGTTGCGGGATCGCGGCGATCGGCTGAACATTGTCATACGTCAGCCCATGGCCGGCATGCGGCTCGATGCCGTTGCGCGCGGCGAGGGCGGCCATGTCGGCGATCCGTTTCAGCTCGATCGCGCGCGCTTCGCCGGTGGCATGGGCATATTCGCCGGTGTGCAGTTCGACCACCGGTGCGCCAAGCCGGATTGCGGCTTCGATCTGGCGCGGCTCGGGCGCGATGAACAGGCTGACCCGAATGCCCGCGTCGACAAGGCGCGCGATCGCCGGGGCCAGCCGGTTGTGCTGCCCGGCGGCATCGAGCCCGCCCTCGGTGGTGCGCTCCTCGCGCCGTTCGGGCACGATGCAGGCGGCATGGGGGCGATGGCGCAGCGCGATCGCGACCATTTCGTCGGTCGCGGCCATTTCAAAGTTCAGCGGCAGGTTCGTCGCGGCCTGAATGCGGGCGATGTCTTCGTCGCGGATATGGCGGCGGTCTTCGCGCAAATGCGCGGTGATCCCGTCGCCGCCGACTTCGGCGACGATCTGCGCCGCGCGCACCGGATCGGGATGATCGCCGCCGCGCGCGTTGCGCACGGTGGCGACATGATCGATGTTGACCCCCAGGCGCAGGCGCGGGCTGTTCACGCCGCCGCCCCGTTTTCGGCCCGGCTGCCGGGTTTGATCGCGGGTGTCGCGGCCAGCTCTGCGGGAACTTCGTCGGGGGCATACGCCGGAAAGCTGAGCGCGATCAGCGAATGAAACGGCACGCCGAAATCGGCCGCCCCGGCAGACCGGTCGACCAGTGCGGCAGCGGCGATGACGACGCCGCCGGCGGCCTCGATGGCGCGAATCGCCTCGCGGCTCGACAGCCCGGTGGTCACCACGTCTTCGACCATCAGCACGCGTTCGCCCGGCTGCAGCGCAAAGCCCCGGCGCAGCTCGAAAGTACCGGTCGGGCGTTCGACAAACATGGCTTCGACGCCGAGCGCGCGGCCCATTTCATGGCCGATGATCACGCCGCCCATGGCCGGTGAGACCACTTTCTGGATCTGCTGGCGCAATTCGCGCGGCAATTTTGCCGCAAGGGCTGAGGCCAGCCGCGTTGCGCGCATCGGGTCCATCAAGACGCGCGCGCATTGCAGGTAATGCGCGCTGTGTCGGCCCGACGAGAGCAGGAAATGTCCTTCGAGCAGGGCCCCGCTCGCGCGGAATTCGGAAAGGATTTCGTTGTCTTGCATGGTCGGTCCGAGAACTTTGCATGGGGGCGTGCAGGTGGCGCGAGCCCGGGGGGTGAATGAACCGGCAAATGGCGCGCCAAAGCGCTTGGGGCAAGCCTTTTTGCGCCGATTCGGCACGGCGAGCCCCGCGCGCCGCATAAGGGTGAAAAAATGACCGCAACGGTGCTTGAGCGCCTTCTCAATCGCACGTATAGCAAGCGATAACACAGAATAATGTTTGGGATGTGCCGCGATGTCATTGATCGCGCGCAAAGAGGGAACGGATAGTTCGACGATGACCATTGCCGAAAATTCCCGTGCCGTGGCAAAAACGTTCGCGAGGCTGGGGTTGGCCGCCGCGATCGTGATGAGCCCGGCGATCGTGCTGGCGCAATCAGCACCACCTGCGGCGCCGCTCGCTGCTGCGTCATCCGCTGCGGTCGAGACTGCCGTCCCCGCCGTGTCTGCCGCCCCTGCCAAGGCTTCGGCGGATGCTTATGTCCCGGCGCGCCCGGTGGCAGGCAAGGGGCAGCCGATCGCAGGCGCGATCGGGTTTCAGGACCAGTATTCGCCGACCGGCAAGGAAGCGCAGCGCATGCACGACGCGCTGTTGATGCCGATCATCACGGCGGTCACGCTGCTGGTGCTGTTGCTGCTGCTCGTGGTCATGGCCCGGTTCAACCGCCGCGCCAATCCGGTGCCGTCGAAAGTCAGCCACAATACGGCGATCGAGGTGGTCTGGACTTTGGCGCCGGTGCTGATCCTGGTGCTCGTTGCCGTGCCTTCGATCCGCCTGATTGCGCATCAATACCGCGCGCCCGCCAAAGGCGCGGTGACGGTCAAGGTTACCGGCTATCAGTGGTATTGGGGCTATGGTTATCCCGACAACGGCGGGTTCGAAGTGATTTCGAACATTCTCTCGCCCGAAGACGCGATCAAGCGGGGCGAACAGCCGCAGCTTGGCGCCGACAATCGCATGGTTGTGCCGGTGGGCGAAGACATCCGCATCCAGACCACCGGGTCGGACGTGATTCACTCGTTCTCGGTGCCTTCGCTGTGGTTCAAGCTTGACGCGATCCCGGGCCGGATCAACGAACGCGTGATGCATATCAACGAGCCGGGCGTCTATTACGGCCAGTGCTCCGAACTGTGCGGCGTGCGCCACGGCTATATGCCGATCGTCGTCGAAGCCGTTCCCCGGCCCAAGTTCGAGGCCTGGATCAAGGCGCAGGGCGGCACTGTCGGTGCGCCCGCTGCCAAGGCGGCCTCCGCCGATACCCCTGCCGTTTCCGGTGCCGCTTCCGCCACTGCCAAGCCCGGCGCCTGATTCCATCTCCGATTTTCGAAGGTCGCATTTCCATGGCCAGCATTCCAGCAGACCACGAAGGTTTCGATGCGCATCACGATGAAGCGCACGACCACAAGCCGAGTTTTTTTGCGCGGTGGTTCATGTCCACCAATCACAAGGACATCGGCACACTCTACTTGTTGTTCGCAATTTTCGCCGGCGTTATCGGCGGTGCGGTTTCGGGGATCATGCGTGCCGAACTGATGCATCCCGGCATTCAGTACCTCGGCGCAGTCGCCTCGTTTCTGGGCGAAAAGAACCCCAGCTTTGACCAGCAGCTTCACTTGTGGAACGTGCTGATCACCGCGCACGGGCTGATCATGGTGTTCTTCATGGTCATGCCGGCGATGATCGGCGGCTTTGGCAACTGGTTCGTGCCGATCATGATCGGTGCGCCCGACATGGCCTTTCCGCGCATGAACAACATCTCGTTCTGGCTGACTTTTGCCGGGTTCTGCTCGCTGATGTTGTCGGCCTTCGTGCCGGGCGGGGTGGGCAATGGCGCGGGCACCGGCTGGACGGTCTATGCCCCGCTGTCGACTTCGGGTTCGCCCGGGCCGGCGGTCGATTTCGCGATCTTTTCGCTGCACCTTGCGGGCGCCGGATCGATCCTCGGCGCGATCAATTTCATCACCACCATTTTCAACATGCGTGCGCCGGGCATGACCTTGCACAAGATGCCGTTGTTCGTGTGGTCGGTGCTGGTCACCGCGTTCCTGCTGCTGCTCTCGCTGCCGGTGCTGGCGGCGGCGATCACCATGCTGCTGACCGATCGCAATTTCGGCACGACGTTCTTTGATCCGGCGGGCGGCGGCGATCCGGTGCTCTATCAGCACTTGTTCTGGTTCTTCGGTCACCCCGAAGTCTACATCATGATCCTGCCCGGTTTCGGGATCATCAGCCAGATCATCTCGACTTTCTCGAAAAAGCCGGTGTTCGGCTATCTCGGCATGGCCTACGCCATGATCGCGATCGGGGTCGTGGGCTTCATCGTCTGGGCCCACCACATGTACACCACCGGGCTCGACGTCGACACGAAGATGTATTTCACCGCCGCGACGATGGTCATCGCGGTGCCGACCGGCATCAAGATCTTTTCGTGGATCGCGACGATGTGGGGCGGTTCGCTCGAGTTCAAATCGCCGATGGTCTGGGCGATCGGCTTCATTTTCCTGTTCACCGTCGGCGGTGTGACCGGCGTGGTGCTGTCGAATGGCGGCATCGACGACAATCTTCAGGACACTTATTACGTCGTGGCGCATTTCCACTACGTGCTGTCGCTGGGCGCGGTCACCTCGCTGTTTGCCGGGTTCTTTTACTGGTTCCCCAAAATGAGCGGCCGCTGGCACAGCGAATTCCTGGCGCACCTGCAATTCTGGGTGTTCTTCGTCGGGGTGAACCTGATCTTCTTTCCGATGCATTTCCTTGGCACACAGGGCATGCCGCGCCGCTATCCGGACTATGCTCCGGCGTTCGAACATTGGAACGAAGTGGCGACCAACGGCTATATGATCATGTCGGTTTCCATGATGATCTTTTTCATCAACATGGCCTATGCCTTCACCCTCGGGCGTAAGGCCGAAGGCAATTACTGGGGTGAAGGGGCAACGACGCTGGAATGGACGCTGTCCTCGCCGCCGCCGTTCCACCAGTTCGAAACGCTGCCGGTGATCGATACCGCCGCAGCCCATTGATCGAGCCGCAGCTCCGATCGTGAAAACCAGGACACCCCGGCCCGCAAGGTCGGGGTGTTTTGCGTTCGGGCCTCTTTGCGTCGGGCACAAGGCCTGTTAAACGATCGCTTAAATCAAGGCGAGGGAGACTCGGATGCCGGAATTTCGGCGAATCGATTGCGGCAAAGCGACCTTGCGCGTCGCGCTCGAAGGAACCGGGCCGCTGGTGATCATGGTCCACGGCTTTCCCGAAAGCTGGTATTCCTGGCGTCACCAGATCGGGCCGGTGGCCGCGGCGGGCTATCAGGTCGCGGCCATCGATGTGCGCGGCTATGGCGGGTCGGACAAGCCCGAGGCCGTTTCGGCCTATGCGATGGAACACCTCGTGGGCGATCTGGTGGGGCTCAAGCAGGCGCTGTCGGGCGAGGCCCCTGCGATTCTGGTGGGGCACGACTGGGGGGCGCCGATCGTGTGGAATTCGGCCTTTGTCCGGCCCGATCAGTTTCGCGCCGTGGCGGGTCTGTCGGTGCCCTTTGCCGGTGCGCCAAGCCGCCCGTTTACCGAAGTGTTTCGCGAAAAGTTCACCGCGCAGGGCCTGTTCTTCTATCAGGAATATTTCCAGAAGCCCGGTCGCGCCGAGGCCGAGCTGGAACCCGATCTGCGCCGGTTTCTCACGCTTTTCCTCTGTTCGATTTCGGGCGAGGCGCCGAGCGATGCCTGGCCGGTCAAGCCGGTCGATGCGTTGCTGCTCGACGGTCTGAAAGCGCCGACGACTTTGCCGCCTTGGCTGACCGAGGCCGATCTCGATTTCTACGTCGGTGAATTTGCCGCATCGGGGCTGCGCGGCCCGCTCAACCGCTATCGCAATCACGAGGCGGACTTTGCCTGGCTGTCACCGCTGGCGGGGCGCACGCTCGATCAACCGGCGCTCTATATCGGCGGGACGCGCGATCCGGCCAGCACGCTGTTTGGCCAAGTCGCCGATCCGGTGGCGATGATGCGCCGCTTTGCGCCCCATGTCGAAGGCCACATGCTCGAAGGATGTGGCCACTGGACGCAGCAGGAGCGCCCGGAAGCGGTCAACCGCCTGTTGCTCGATTGGCTTGCGCGGCTCGACTGATGGGGATCGGCGCAATCAGAGCCAGCTTGCCAGCCAGTCGGCAAGCGCTTGCGGCGACATGCTGCGCGCGTCGGCCAGCGCCGTGACATGGCCTTTGTCGATAAGCCGATTGTCGTGCGGGTCGATGACCAGCAAGGCAGGCACGCCGTCGAGCCGCCGAGTGATGCCATAACGCGCGGGGATCTGGAGATTTTTATCAAACCGGCCAATATCGACCATGACCAGTTCGTAATGCTCTTCGACAAAGGCCTTGAGCCTGGGGTTTTCGAGCGTTCCGGCCAGAATGCGGCAATCGGGGCACCAGTTGCCGCCAAGATCGACCAGCAGCAGCTTGTGCCGCGCGATCGCGCGCTGGCGCGCCTCGGTCACCGCGCGGTCGGCATCGACCGCGGTGTTGTAGGGCAACGGCAATGGCTGCGCGAGCTGATCGAAGCTGGTGATGTCAAGATGCGGGGCATGGACTGCGGCCATGGCCGGCGCAGCGGCCAGCGCCGATGCAAGAAGCGCGATCCGGCAAAGTGAGCGGGCAGGCGGGCGCATCAATAATACTCCATCAATCCAGTAGAGATGTCGATCGAGCTTTACCCGGATTTTCGCATTTATCCAGTCCCCGATGACCCGTCGCTTTCGCTTTCCCTGTGCGACAGGCACCTTTATAGCTTCAGGTACAATGACAATCGCCCCAGCTCAAACCAGCTTCACCCCGCTTGACGCCGACTGGCGTGATTTCTTTGCCCTGACCAAGCCCAGGGTGATGACTCTGGTCATTTTTACCGGGCTGTGCGGCTTGCTCGCCGCGCCGGGGCATCTCGACCCTGTGCTGGCATTTACCGCGATCTTGTGCATCGCGGTCGGCGCCGGCGGCGCGGCGGCGCTCAACCAGTGGTGGGAAGCCGACATCGATGCGGGCATGAAACGCACGCGTCATCGCCCGCTGCCCGCCGGAAAGATGGAGCGGACTTCGGCGCGCGATTTCGGCTTTGCCCTGTCGGGCGGCGCGGTCATGGTCATGGGGCTGGCGATCGGCTGGCTCGCTGCGGCGATTCTGGCGCTGTCGATCTTTTATTACGCGTGGATCTATACCGTCTGGCTGAAACCGCGCACGCCGCAGAACATCGTGATCGGCGGCGGCGCCGGGGCCTTTCCGCCGATGATCGGCTGGATCGCGGTGACCGGGCATATCACGCTGATGCCGGTGCTGCTGTTCCTGATCATCTTCATGTGGACGCCGCCGCACTTTTGGGCGCTCGCGCTGTTCGTGCAGACCGATTATGCCAAAGTCGGTATCCCGATGATGCCGGTTGTCGCCGGAGAGCGCGCCACCCGGCATCAGATTCTGGGGTATGCCGCGCTGCTTTTGCCGCTGACGCTGGTGCCTTGGTGGCTGGGGTTTGCGGGCGAGGTCTATGGCTTGTCGGCGCTCGCGCTGGGGCTCATGTTCCTTGCGCTGTCGGCGTGGGTGGGGCTGCGCCGGTCGTCCGGGGCGGGCGACACGATGAAGCCGGAAAAGCGCCTGTTTGCCTATTCGATTCTCTATCTTTTCGTTCTTTTTGCCATGCTGGTGGTTGACCGGGTTGTGGCCAGCTATGGAGCCTGACGCATGACGGATTTCCGATCGCAGCCGCTTTCGCCTGCCGAACTGGCGGCATTTCGCGCGCGCCAGAAATCGCGTTCGCGCGCGCTGGCTGTGGTCCTGCTCGCGCTGGTCGTGCTGTTCTTTGCGATCACCATCGTCAAGATCAGGAACCAATCGGCCATGCGTGCGGCTGCATCGCACCCGGCGGCTTCCGCATCACCTTTGGCAGAGGGGAAATGACCAAGGCGCCGCGTCCGGGCGGTCGGTTCACCGCCAACCAGAAAGTCGGGTTGCTGGCGGCGGCGATGGGCCTGACCATGCTCGGCCTCGGCTATGCGGCGGTTCCGTTCTATCGCCTGTTTTGCCAGGCGACCGGGTTCAACGGCACGACGCAGCGCGCGACGGTCGCGCAGGCGGCCGCAATCCGCGCCACCGGACGACCGATCACCATCCGCTTTGACGCCAATGTCGCGCCGGGGATGAAATGGATCTTTCGCCCGGAGCAAGTGACGCAGGACGGGCGTGTGGGCGAGCGCAAGATGGCGTATTTCTATGCCAGGAACATGAGCGATCACGCCATCGTCGGTCGTGCGGTATACAATGTCACGCCCGAACAGACCGGCGCCTATTTTCACAAGATCCAGTGCTTCTGCTTTAGCAATCAACGGCTTGAGGCCGGGCAGGAAGTGCGCATGCCGGTGATCTATTACGTCGATCCCGCCATGCTGAAGGACGAGGACGCCAGCGACGTCCAGGAAATCACGCTGTCCTATACGTTCATGCCCGCCGCCGGCGGCTGAAAGGGTTTCCTTGCGATCATAACGGCACTTGTCCGCCGGTTCTTGAATCGCTAGACATCTGATGAAATCGGACAGGGGTCTGTTCCCCATGTCCGCAAAACAAGATCTGCTAGACAGAATTCTGGGGGAATAGGACGATCATGGCCGGCGCCAAGAACCACGATTATCACATCCTGCCGCCCGACATCTGGCCATTTGCCGGCGCGATGTCCGCGCTGACGATGACCAGCGGGCTGGTGTTGTTCATGCACAAGACGCCCGGCGGCGTCAGCGTTGCGCTGGCGGGCCTGTTTGGCGTGGCGCTCACCATGTTCTCGTGGTGGGGCAAAGTGATCAAGGAAGCGCACGAGGGGCATCACACCCCGGTCGTGCAGTTGCATCAACGGTATGGGATGATCCTGTTCATCGCTTCCGAAGTGATGTTCTTTGTCGGCTGGTTCTGGGCCTTTTTCGACTTTTCGCTGTTTCCGTCGAAGATCGCGGTCGACGTGATCGGCGGGCAATGGCCGCCCAAGGCGATCACTGCGGTGATGAACGCCTTTGACCTGCCGCTGCTCAACACGCTGATCCTGCTGTGTTCGGGTACGACGCTGACCTGGGCGCACCATGCGCTGATTCACGGCAACCGCACCGATCTCAAGCGTGGGCTGTGGGCGACGATCCTGCTGGGCATGATGTTCAGTTCGATTCAGGCCTATGAATATGCCCATGCGCCGTTTGCCTTTGGCAAAAACACGTATGGCTCGGCGTTTTACATGGCGACCGGGTTTCACGGGTTCCACGTCATTGTCGGCACGATCTTTCTGATCGTCTGTCTGGTCCGCGCCTATCGCAACGATTTCACGCCGCGCCAGCATTTCGGTCTGGAAGCGGCGGCCTGGTATTGGCACTTTGTCGACGTCGTCTGGCTGTTCCTGTTCGTGACGATCTACGTCTGGGGCAACTGGGGCGCGGCGATCGAATGATCCGCAATTGCGAGTGACCCAAATCCCGGTGATTCCGGTCACGGGTGTTTCCGGTCACGGGTGTTTCCGGTCACGGGTGTTTCCGGTCACGGGTGTTCCCGGTCACGGGTGTTTCCGGTCACGGGTGTTTCCGGTCACGGGTGTTTCCGGTCACGGGTGTTTCCGGTCACGGGTGTTTCCGGTCACGAGTGTTTCCGGTCACGAGTGTTTCCGGTCACGAGTGTTTCCGGTCACGATGGCGAAAGCATGCAGATGATCCCTGGAGGCGATTTCTCCTCCGCGAAGGGGCAGCCCGGTCTGGTTCGGGCTGCCCTTTTCGCTTTGTGCCCGCGTTGCGGCGCGCCGCGTCGGGGTTTGCAGCCTTGCGCGGGGTGCGGGCTCGATTTTGCCGCCGAGGCGCCATCGGGGCGCGGGCTCTATCTCGTCGTCCTGCCGCTGGTCGTGGTGCTGGTTCTGGCCGCGTTGAAGCTCGATGATGCCTGTCGCCCGCCGCTGTGGGTCCATGCGCTGATCTGGCCGCCGGTGGTTGCGGCGGTGATCGTGGGTGCGCTGCGGCTGGTTCAGGTCGCGCATTGGCGGGCGGTTGCGCCTTTGCAGATCGGGGGCGGGGCGCGGGCTGGTGGAGGGGAAACGCCTTCCTCCGCCACCGTTGTCGCGCCATCCGGCCAAACCCCTCCACCACCCTTCGGGCGGTCCCCCTCCCCGAAACGGGGAGGAGAAGCATAGTGCGTCGTCCTCCGCTGATCGCGACTCTGGTCGTGCTGCTTGCCGTGGGCATGATGATCGCGCTGGGCATGTGGCAATTGCAGCGCCGCGCCTGGAAGGAAGCCTTGCTGACGCGCTTTGCCGCCGCCGAACAGATCGCCGCGCCGCTGGTGGTGACCGGGGCGGACCTGCCGCATGACGCCGCCTATCGCCATGTCGTGTGGGCTTGCCCCGAAACCGGCGCGGACCAGGTCGTTGCCGGGCGCAATGCCGAAGGCCGCTCGGGCTGGGCGCATGTCGTGCTGTGCATCCATCGTTCGGGCGCCGACGCGACCATGGTGCCGGTGGTGCTCGGCTGGTCATTTGGCCTGGCGCCGGTGCGATGGGCCGGCGGCGCGCTGGCCGGAGTCGCCGTGCCCGGTCCGAAGGCGGGGGTGGTCCTGCCGCCTGGGTCTGCGGGGCCGCGAAAGGCCGATTGGCACATCGTCGCCGAGCCGCCGCTGGCCGGGCTGGTTGCCAATGCCCGGCCCGATCCGCGCGATATACCCAACAACCATTGGTCTTATGCCATCCAGTGGTTTGCTTTCGCCGCGACCGCGCTGATCATCTACATCTTGGCGCTGCGTCGGCGTTGACCCCTTTCCCGCCGACCTCTGCCTGGTTGCCATCCGGGCTCATGACGGCTAGTCGCCCCGCGACCACATGGGGTTTGTCATGAAGTATGTCAGCACACGCGGGCTTGCGCCCGCGCTCGATTTCGAAGGGGTGACTCTGGCGGGCCTCGCCAGCGACGGCGGGCTTTATGTCCCCGAAGCCTGGCCGCGCTTTTCACCGGACGAAATCGCCGCGCTCGCCGGGCTGCCTTATGCCGAGCTGGCGCAGCGGGTGATGCAGCCGTTTGTCGGCGACAGCCTGACGCCGGAACGGCTGCTCGAGCTGACGACAAAGGCCTATGGCCGGTTTGCCCATGCCGCCGTCACGCCGCTTCGCCAGTTTGACGAACGTCACTGGCTGCTCGAACTGTTTCACGGCCCGACGCTGGCGTTCAAGGATGTCGCGCTGCAATTGCTCGGCCTGCTGTTCGAGGAATTCCTGGGCCGTCGCGACGATCATCTGACGATTGTCGGGGCGACATCGGGCGATACCGGCTCGGCGGCGATCGACGCGGTCGCGGGCCGGGCCAAAGTCGACATCTTCATGCTGCATCCCCATGGCCGGGTCAGCGATGTGCAGCGGCGCCAGATGACCAGCGTGCTCGCGCCCAATGTCTACAACATCGCTATCGACGGCAGCTTTGACGACGCGCAGGCGACCGTGAAGCGGATGTTCAACGACACCGAAGTTACCGCCCATTTCGGCATTGCGGCAGTCAATTCGATCAACTGGGCGCGCCTGATGGCGCAAGTGGTCTATTATTTCGCCGCCGCGCTGCAGCTTGGTGCGCCGCACCGCAAAGTTGCCTTTGCGGTCCCGACGGGCAATTTCGGCGATGTCTTTGCCGGCTATGTCGCGGCGCAGATGGGCCTGCCGATCGAGCGGCTGATCGTTGCGACCAATATCAACGACATCCTCCATCGTGCGCTGTCGACCGGCGACTATTCCGCCGGGTCCGTCACGCCGACCGCCGCGCCTTCGATGGACATTCAGGTCTCGTCGAATTTCGAACGCCTGCTGTTCGATGCCGCCGGGCGCGACGGCGCGCTGATCGCGCAGCAGATGAAGACGTTTGATGCGACCAAAGTGCTGCACCTGACCAATGCGCAGCGCGCGGCGGCGGCGGGCCTGTTTACCAGCGCGCGCGCCGATGCCGACCAGATGATCGCGGCGCAGCGCTGGGCCTATGAAGCATGCGGCGAAGTGATCGATCCGCATACCGCGATCGGGCTTCACGCTGCGCGCGCGGCGCAGGGCTTGCCCGCCGATGTCCCGGTCGTCACGCTGGCGACGGCGCATCCGGCCAAGTTTGGCGACGCGGTGGAAAGCGCGATCGGTGTGCGCCCGGCCTTGCCTGCGCGAGTGGGCGACTTGTTCGACCGCGAAGAACGCTACGATCGTCTGGCGGGCACGTATGACGCGGTGAAGGACTATGTCACCGCGCGCGCAACGCCGCGTCACGGCTGATGGCCCAGCTCGTTCTTTCGCCCCGGCTGATGATCGGCGAAGGCTGGGACGACTTTGCGCTGATCGATTCGGGCCACGGGCGAAAGCTTGAAGCCTATGGCCCCTATCGCTTCATCCGCCCCGAGCCGCAGGCGCTGTGGAGCCCGCGTCAGGCCGATTGGGCAGCGGACGGCGAATTCATTCCGGGGTCCGACGAGGACGGCGGCGGGCGCTGGCATTTCGACCGGCCCGTCCCGCGCGACGGCTGGCCGCTGGCGCGCGGCGATGTGCGCTTTACCGCCAGTTGCACGCCGTTTCGCCATCTCGGGTTTTTCCCCGACATGGCCCCGGTGTGGGACTGGATGGGCACCCGGCTGGCGGGCTCCACAGAGGCATCGACGCTCAATCTGTTTGGCTATACCGGGGTCGGCACGCTGTCCTTGTCGCAGTTTGGCCCGGTGACCCATCTCGACGCCTCGAAGAAATCGGTGGCGCAGGCGCGGGCCAATGCCGCGCTGTCGGGGATGGAATCGCGGCCCATTCGCTGGATCGTCGATGACGCGGTGAAATTTGCCGCACGCGAAGTGCGGCGCGGTCGGCGTTATGACGGGATCATTCTCGATCCGCCCAAATTCGGACGCGGACCCGAAGGCGAAGTCTGGCGGCTCGAAGAAGGTCTGCCGGGGCTGATCGGCGAATGCGCGCGGCTGCTCGATGTGCAAAGCCGGTTTCTGTTCCTGACGGTCTATGCGGTGCGCATGTCTTCGCTGGCGCTGGCCGGTCTGCTCGATGAAGCGTTGCGGCACTTGCCCGGCACGATCGAACATGGTGATCTCGCGCTGGCCGAAACCGGCGAGGGCGGGCGCGTCTTGCCCACGGCAATTTTCGCACGCTGGGCCATGAATTGAATGGCCGGGGATTGAACAGGTCGACGATAAGAGGAGGTAATGATGGGCGGAATCGCGGTTTTGCGTGCGTCGGAAGCTGGACAAGCTGCACCCCCGGTGTCAAAGGCCCGCGCCGTGTCAGACAGCCTTATCCTTGAAGTCGCCAATATCGAGACCGACGTGCTCACCGGGGTTTACTCGGAAGAGACCGGTCGTCCGCAACCCTTGCGCATTTCGATCGCCGTCGCGCTCGCGCCCGAGCCGCAGTTTGCGCCCGATACGCCGCTTTCGGCCAGCAAGAACTACATGGATCTGAAATTCGCGGCGACGCGTGGCTTGCCGCAGGGGGTCCATTTCACGCTGATCGAATCGATCGGCGATCACATCGCCGAAACGCTGTTCCTGCAAGACGCGCGGGTCCAGCAGGTCACCGTCAAGATCGTCAAGCTGGCGATCAGCGAGGCGGGCGAAGAAATCGGCATGACGCTGACCCGGCACCGGCGGGGATGACCTCCGTCGATCGGCCGCTCGCGGTGATTACCGGCGGGTGGCGCCGGATCGGTGCGGCGATTGCCGAACGGCTGGCGGGCGCGGGGTACGACCTTGCGCTCCATGCGCACGATCCGAAAAGCTTTGATGCGGCATTCGTCGCCCGGCTTGGCGCATTGGGGGCGACGGTCCATCCGCTGGCGGCCGATCTGTCGGATCTTGCGGCGGTCGAAGCGCTGATCCCGGCGGCGATCGCGGCGGCTGCCCGCGTGCCGGTGCTGCTGGTCAATTGCGCGTCGCTGTTTCACGATGACAACGCGGGCACGTTCGATGGCGCTACGCTCGAAGCGCATTTCCGCGTCAATTGCCATGCCCCGCTGATCCTGACGCGCGCGCTGGCCGCAGCCCTGGCGCAGAGCAACGGCGAAGGCGCGGTGGTGCAGATCATCGATCAGCGGGTCAGAAACCCGGTGCCCGACCAGATCAGCTATACCCTGTCGAAACAGGCGCTTCATGCCTCGGTGCGGACGATGGCGCGGGCGCTGGCGCCGCGCGTGCGGGTCAATGCGGTGGCGCCGGGGCTGACTTTGCCGACCGATGACTATGACCCGGCGCAGTGGGAGCGGCTGGGCCGGCTGATGCCGCTCGATCGGCTGTCGCGACCCGAAGACATTGCCGATGCCGTGCTGCATCTGGCCACTGCGCGCGCGACCACCGGCGAAACGCTGTTCGTCGACGGCGGGGCCAATCTGGAATCGTATCCGCGCGACTTTCTATATCTGGCGCGTTGATTATATCAGGTCGCATGAACGCGTCGGCGCCTTCCGGCCCTCCGGGCCCGCTGATCGATCGCTTTGCGCGGTCGATCACCTATTTGCGCCTGTCGCTGACCGACCGTTGTGACTTGCGATGCGCCTATTGCATGCCCGAACGCATGCAGTTCCTGCCCCGCGCGGACGTGCTGACGCTCGAAGAGATCTATCTCGCCGCGCGCGCGTTCATGGCGCGCGGCGTGCGCAAGATCCGCCTGACCGGCGGCGAGCCGCTGGTGCGGCGCGACATGATCGACCTCGTGCGCGCGCTGGGCCGCCATATCGGCGATGATCTCGACGAGCTGACGCTGACGACCAATGGTACGCGGCTGGCCGAATTTGCGGGCGATCTGGCCGATGCCGGGGTGCGCCGCATCAATGTCTCGCTCGACACGCGCGATCCGGAGCGGTTTGCCGCGCTCGCCCGGCGCGACATGCTGGGCGCTGTGCTGGCGGGAATCGCGGCTGCGCGCGAGGCGGGGCTGGCGGTCAAGATCAACACCGTCGCGCTCAAGGGCATAAACGAGCACGAAATCGCCGACCTTGTCGCCTGGGCGCATGGCGAAGGCCACGCGATCACGCTGATCGAGGTCATGCCGCTGGGCGAGGTCGAAGGCGACCGTTTCGATCATTATCTGCCGCTCGACGCCGTGCGCCATGCGCTCGAACAGCGCTGGACCCTGGTGCCCAGTGCGGCACGCAGCGGCGGTCCGGCGCGCTATGTCGATGTTGTCGAAACCGGCGGGCGGCTGGGCTTTATCACGCCGCTGACGGGCAATTTCTGCGAAGGGTGCAATCGCGTGCGGCTGACCGCAACGGGGCAGTTGTTCATGTGTCTGGGCGGTGAAGGGCAGGTCGATCTGCGCGCGGCGCTGCGCGGTGACGATCGCGAAGCGGCGCTTAACGAAGCCTTTGCCCGCGCCATGGGCGAAAAGCAGGAACGACATGATTTCGCGATTTCGGGGCCGGGCGGGCGGCCCACGCTGGCGCGGCACATGTCGGTCACGGGCGGATAGAGGCGGCGATGGATCGTGGTGCGCGGCTGGTATTCCTTGGCCGACTCGAAGATCTGGCCGGCATGGCCGAACTGGCAGTGCCGACCGGCCCGCTGGAGCAAGTGCTTGCCGGGCTTGACCGCGAACTGGCCGTGGCGCTGCTCGATGATCGCGTAAGGCTTGCGCTCAATGGGCGGCTGTTGGCGGAAAGCGGCGGAATCATGCTTGGCGCAGGCGACGAACTGGCGTTTCTGCCGCCGGTCAGCGGTGGCTGAGATGGTCCTCGATGTCCGGCTTGTGCCTGGCGCGTTTGATCCGGCGGGCGAACTCGCGGCCTTTACCGCGCGCGTTCCGGCAGCGGGCGGCGTGGTCAGCTTTCTGGGCAAAGTTCGCGCCGATAGCGGGGTCGAAGCGCTTGAGATCCGCCATTACGAGCCGATGACGTTGCCCGGATTCGCGGCGTTGGCGCAGACCGCCGCGCGGCGCTGGGCGCTGGAGGGCTTGCTCTTGCTGCACCGTGTCGGCGAAATGGGCCCCGATGCGCCGATCGTTCTGGTTGCCGCCGCCGCGCGCCATCGCCGCGACGCCTTTGCCGCGACCGATTTCGTGATGGACCACCTCAAGAGCGAATCGTGGCTGTGGAAGCGCGAACGCACCGCGCAAGGCTGGCGCTGGATCGAACCGCGCGCGCAGGATCATTCTGACCGCGCGCGCTGGAGCTAATTTTCTGTAGCGCGTTGGAGCGCGGCGATTCGCGCGTCTTCATCGGCGAGCATGGCGGCGACATCGCTGTCGGCGCGCGCAATCACCGCATACGTCGCAGCGCCCCGCGTATCGCCGCTTTGGGCTGCGGAGACGGCGGTGCCGACCATCAGCGCGTCGAGATCGGCCAGCGGCAAGGCGGTATCGCTGCGTGCCGAATCGAGCGCGGCCATGGCCGTGGTCGCCGCTGCCCAGGCTTCGCTGCCGACGCCGGTGCCTCGTGCGGCCTTGCCCAGATGGTCGGCTTCCTGCGCGCGATGGGCAAATTCCTGCGCCGCGCGCGCCGCATCGGCGCGGAGCGACTCGACGTGGCCGACGGTTGCCGAATCGGGTGAGGCGGGGGTTTGCGGCGTGATCGGCGCGGTCGCGGCGGCTTCCTCGATAAACGCCCGCTCTGCCGGGCGTTGCGCCAGCGACGGGTATGTGGTCGCGCCGCCGCAGCCGGCCAGCATGAATGCGAGCATAAGGGCGGATCGGGTGAAGGGGGCTGATGACACCTTGGGCATGGGCGTGCCATAGCATGACGCGCCGCGACTGCCAGTGGCGATCCAGCGGCGATGCATGTCGGCTGATCGTGAATCGTTGACAGCTTCGCGGCATTCGATTATCGGCGCCCCTCTTTCCGGAGCTTCGCAATTTCGCGGGGTTCCGCTCAATTGCCCGCTGTCCACGATTCGCCGCTGCCTTTGGGTGCCGGATGATCGGGGTGCTTGGTGGGTCAGGCATTTGAAACGGATAGCAGGAACCATGTTCGCAATCGTGCGCACGGGCGGCAAACAGTATCGGGTCGCCGCCGGAGACAAGATCGCCGTCGAAAAGCTGGCTGGTGAAGCCGGTGAAACGATCACCCTCGGCGATATCCTTCTCGCTGGTGTAGACGGCGCGTTGGCGGACCCCGCCAAAGTGACGGTCTCGGCCGAAATCATCGCTCAGGCGAAGTCGGAAAAGGTCGTGGTGTTCAAGAAGCGCCGCCGCCATAACTACCGTCGCAAGAACGGCCATCGCCAGCAGCTTACCCTGCTGCGCATCCTGTCCGTCGCCTGATCCGACCAGTTCGAGGAGTAACCAACCATGGCACACAAGAAAGCAGGCGGTTCGTCGCGCAACGGTCGCGACTCGCAATCGAAGCGCCTTGGCGTGAAGAAGTTCGGCGGCCAGGACGTGATCGGTGGCAACATCATCATTCGCCAGCGCGGAACCCGCGTCTATCCGGGCGTGAATGTCGGTCTCGGCAAGGATCACACCCTGTTTGCGCTCGCGGAAGGTCGCGTGCGTTTTCATTCGGGCAAGCTCGGCCGCAAATATGTGTCGGTCGACAAGATGGCCGAAGCCGCAGAATAAGCGGATGGTCTTGCCAAAGGGCCATCCTGACGGGGTGGCCCTGCCGGTCTTGCTGATGCAGATCGGCTGAACGAGGGAGAGGGCCCCGCCCGTCTCCCTCTTTTCGTATCTCCCTCATCCTCCATGCACCAATGCATCCGTTTTGCGGCGCTGTTTGCCGCAAATCGGATGCATCCCGTGCTTGTCGAAATAGTCTTGTCACCGCAGGCGATTATTGGCGCGTCGAGAGCGATCCGAATTCAACGGGACGTTCCGACGGGAAAGCGTGATCGCCTGTTTGGGAATGGCGGGGCGGATGAAGGAGAACGCACGTGTTCATTCGCAGCGAACGGCTGTTTTTGCGGCCTGCCTGGCCCGAAGATCGGGCCGAGCTTCACGATTTGACTCATGACGAGGCGATCGCGCATGACTGGACTGTCATGCCGCAGGGTCTGCGCCATCCCCGTTTCGTGATTACGCGACCCGATCTGCACGGCGCCGAAGGCGGTGCGCCGATGATCGGCACGGTCGGCTTTACCAATTGCGATGGGGCCGATTGCGAAGGGCCCGATTCCCAAGGGCCCGATTCCCAAGGGCCCGATTCCCAAGGGCCCGATTCCCAAGGGGACGCCGAGCTGGGCATCTGGATCGCGTCCGGGCATCGAAGCCGAGGCTATGCCACCGAAGCGGCGCGCGCCGCGCTCACGCTGGCGCGCACGCTTGGCCATTGCCGCGTCCTCGCCAGCCAGTTCGTCGACAGCCCGGCAAGCGCCCGGGTCTTGTCGAGGCTCGGGTTCATTCCGGCAGGCCCGTCGCGTCTGCGCCATAGCGCGGCGCAGGGACGGTTTGGCATGGTCGTGCCCCACGCACTGGTCTTGTGCCCCCCGGTGAGCGGCCCGGCAGACCCTGCCGATCCGGCCATGCTCAGGCGCGCGGCCTGATCGTTCGCAGCTTTCTTGCCATTCTTGCGGCGCGGCCCTAGGGCAGAAGCGGTCGGTGGGCCGTTTCTGCTCGCCGCGCCATGGGGTCATACCAAGGGTCGAATGGCAACACGACGACGTCTCAGTCCGGAAGAAAGCCGTATCGCTGCGCTCGAAGCAGCGCGCCTGTTGCTGATCGAGGCCGGGCCGCAGGCTGTCACGCTGAAAGCCGTGGCGGCGATGATCGGGCGCACCCATGCCAATCTGTTGCATCATTTCGGCTCGGCGGCGGGGTTGCAGGGCGATCTCGCGCGCTATCTGACAGGCATGATCTGCGCCAAGATCCGCGAGGCGGTGCTGGCCCATCGTTCGGGAATCGGCACGCCGCGCGATGTCGTCGATCTGACGTTCGATGCCTTTGACCGCGAAGGTGCGGGCGCGCTGGCGTCATGGATGCTGGTGACCGGCAACAAGGACGCGCTCGATCCGATTGTTGAGACGATTCACGATCTCGTGGTCGAACTGGATGAATTCGGCGGGGAAAAGCGCCGCGACAATACGCTGGCGCTGACTCTCATGGCGCTGGGCGATGCCTTGCTCGGCGGTCCGCTGAGCCTGGCGCTCGAATTGCCGCGCACGGCCGCGCGCGATCGCGCCGAACGCATGCTGCGCGAAGAACTCGAAGGGAACGGCTGCGGTTCAGCTTAGCTGCATCCAGCCGGGCGCTTCGACAATATCTTCGACACGCCGATGATCGACGGCGAGGCCCAGCGCGGGATAGGCAGCGCGCTGACGGTCCGGGCGTGATTGCGCGATCGGCACGACCACCAGCCGCCGATTGACCTTTTGCCGCCAATTCATTCGCGCGGTGTTTTCCTGCCCGACATAGCAGCCCTTGATAAAGCTGACGCCGTGAAGATCGGCGGCATTGGCTTCGAGCCAGAGCGTGGCATCGCTGCCCAGTTCGGCCTGTCCCTCGGTCACCCCAAGCGCAAGCCGATGGGCGAGCCAGGCCTCGTCCGCCGCGCGATCGTCGTGGCCTTTCGGGGCAATCCAGCGCCAGCCAAGCTCCGCCAGGCGCGGGTCGGGCACTGCGCCTGCGGGCAGATCGCCGCCGTCGGCCTGCCAGAACACGCCGAGCGTATCATCGCGCGCAATGGCGATGCGGCGACGCAGGCGATAGAGCGTCAATCGCTTCGCCAAGGCATCGACCACGGCTGCCTCGCAATCGAGCAACAGCGCATCGCCGTCGCGCCAGACCAGAAAATCGAACAAGGCCTTGCCCTGCGCGGTCAGCAGACCGGCCCAGACCGGCAAGGCGCCGGTGACATCGTTGGTGACCAGACCTTGCAGGAAGGCGGCGACATCCTCGCCCGGATCGAGCGGCGACAGGCGCACGATGGCGCGCGAATCGAGGCGGGGGGCATGATCGTGACAGGGCATGGGTGACAGATAGGGGGCGAGCTGCTTATGGGAAAGGCCATGACTACGACTCTCACCCTTCGCCGCCCCGATGACTGGCATGTGCATTTGCGCGATGGCGCGATTTTGCAAGGCGTCGTGCCGCATACCGCGCGCCAGTTTGCCCGCGCCATCGTCATGCCCAATCTCAATCCGCCGATGACCGATGCGGCCGGGGTCTCGGCCTATCGCGCGCGAATCATGGCGGCGCTTGATCAGGGTGCGTCCAATCCGGCGTTTACCCCGCTGATGACGTTGTACCTGACCGATGCGACCGACCCCGACGAGGTGGCGCGGGGCTACGCGGACGGCGTGTTCGTTGCGGCCAAGCTCTATCCTGCCCATGCCACCACCGGATCGGCGCATGGGGTGACCGATATTGCGCGGATCTATCCGGTGCTCGAACGCATGGCGGCGATCGGCATGCCGTTGCTGGTCCATGGCGAAGTGACCGATTCGCATGTCGACATCTTTGACCGCGAGGCGGTGTTCATCGACCGCACGATGACCCGGTTGATTGCCGACTTGCCCGAGCTTCGCGTGGTGTTCGAACATATCACCACGGCCGAGGCGGCGGCCTTTGTCGAAAATGCCGGGCCCAATGTTGCCGCGACGATCACCCCGCAGCACTTGCATATCAATCGCAATGCCATGCTCGTCGGCGGGATTCGTCCGCATGCCTATTGCCTGCCGGTGGCCAAGCGCGAACATCATCGGCTGGCGCTGCGCAAGCTGGCGACATCGGGCTTTTCGCGCGTGTTCCTCGGCACCGATACCGCGCCCCATGCCCGGCATCTCAAAGAAGCGGCCTGCGGCTGCGCGGGGATTTTCAACGCGCCGTTTGCGCTTGAAAGCTATGCCACGGTGTTCGACGAAGAAGGCGCTCTTGATCGGTTCGAAGCCTTTGCCTCGCTCAACGGCCCGGCGTTCTATCGCCTGCCGGTCAACGAGGGCACGGTAACGCTCGTGCGCGAGCCGGTGACCGTGCCCGACGCGATCGATTGCAACGGGACCATGATCGTGCCGTTCCATGCGGGCGAAACCCTGGGCTGGCGTTTGATTTAAGGGCGGCGCGCTCTCCAGGGGCGGCACCGGCCCGCTCCCCCACCCGACCTCCCGACGATGGTATCCTGTGGGAGGTCGGGTGGGGGAGCGGGCCGGTGCCGCCCCATCAAAGATAGCGCGTGCGCCGCCAGGTATCCCAGATAAACAGCGCGACCGCGATCCAGATCAGCACGAAGCAGGCCAGCCGCAGCGGATCGAGCGGTTCGCCGATGACGAACACGCCGATCAGAAACACGATCGTCGGCGCGGCAAACTGCATGAACCCCAGCATGGAAAGTGCAAGATTGCGCGCCGCAAACGCGAACAGTATCAGCGGAATGGCGGTTATCAGCCCGGATGAGGCAAGCAGCGCGCTCGTCAGCCCGCCTTGGGCCATGCTCGATCCGTGGGGGCCTTGGGCGACGATCCACGCCCAGACGGCGGCAACCGGAAACAGCAGCAGCGTTTCGACCGTCAGCCCGGTGATCGCGGTGACCGGAGTCGTTTTGCGCATCAGGCCATAGAGCGCAAAGCTTGCCGCCAGTTCGAGCGCGATGCCCAGCATCTGGATCGCCCCGGCCAGCAAAAGCGCGATGCCGACCCCGGCGATCACCACCGCGCTCCATTGCCGCCAGCTCAGCCGCTCGCCCAGGAACGCGGTGCCGATCAGGACATTGAGCAGCGGGTTGATGTAATAGCCAAGGCTCGTCGCCAGGACGTGGCCGTGGATCACCGCGTTGACATAGAGGATCCAGTTGGTGCCGATGAACAGCGCGCTGAGCACCAGCCGCAGGGCCAGATCGGGCCGGCGCAGCGTTGCGGCAAGATCGCCCCAGCCCCGGCTTGCCGTAACGAAGACGAGACAGACCGGCAGAGTGAACACCACCCGCCAGGCGACCAGTTCCAGCGGCGGCACATCGCGCAACGCGTGAAACAGCAGCGGCAGAAACCCCCACAGGACATAAGCCGTCAATCCCGCAGCAAAGGCGGCTCGCGCATGATGCGCGGGGCTGGCGGGGGAGGGGTGGTTCATGCGCGATGCTGTGGCAGGGGGAAAGGTCGGCAGGCAAGCCGGATAATTTCACCCGATCGGCAATTCTGACACGTTCATTCCAAATCCGTTCAGCTTTCAATGCTTAAACATGAACCATCGAGCGACCCCAGAGTGGAGCCGCTCGAACGAAGCAGGATGACGTGTCATGATGACCAGGTCGAAATCGTTCGTTGCCAAATTGCTTCTCGGCGCGGTGGCGCTGGCCGGTGTGGCCGCTGCCGTTCCGGCCTCGGCGCATTCTTATGAAGGTCGCGCCTACGAAGGGCGCTCCCATGAAGGGAGAGGCGATTGGGGCCGCGATCGCGGCTGGGCCTCGCGCGGCTATGGCCCGGCCTATTACGAAGGCTATCACCACGAATGGCGCCCGGCCCATGTCATGGTTCGCTACGATCACGAACGGCGCTGGTAAGGACAAACTTTGATGATCGTGCCGTCCTTGCTCACCGCGTGTTAACCGCGCAAGTGTGACAAGGGCGGCATGACCGTGCGTTGGATGTCTTTGGGAATAGTGCTGGCCTTGGCCGGATGCCACGCCGGCGATCCGCCTGCTGCGCCCGCCGCGCACGATCCGGTGATGAGCGCCGCGTTGCAGGCGCCCTTGCTGGTCGATCCCGATCTGTCACAGCACAATGCGCGCAATCTGGCGATTGTGCCGCCCGGGCCGGTTACCGCGCCGCATCCGGTCGCCAGCGAGGCTTTCCCGTAAACCGCGCCGCTCAGGCGTCCTTCAGCCCCACGCCGATGCCGGCCCGCGGTTGATCGAGTTCGGCCGAGGCAACCGGATAGGCGCACGAATCCGCCGCGTAGAACGCCGCCGGGCGATGATTGCCCGACAGCCCGACCCCGCCCAGCGGCGCACCGTTCGAATGCGCGTGAGTCGGTCGGTTCCAGTTGATCACTCCGGCGCGGACTTGCGCCCAGAACCGGTTGTATTCCTGCGGCCCGCCGCCGACCAGCGCGGCGCACAGGCCAAACCGCGTGGCATTGGCTTCGGCAATCGCCGCCTCGAAATCATCGACCACCACGACTTGCAACAGCGGGCCGAACAGTTCGACATCGGGCCGATCCTTCATCCGCGTCACATCGATGATGGCGGGGCTCAGGAACGGGTTTGCCTCGTCAAGCCGGACCAGATGCTTGATCGCACGTCCGCCGTTGGACAGCAGATAGACAAAGCTTTCGGTCAGGCCGTCGGCCGTGCGATTGTCGATCACCGGGCCCATGAACGGCGCGGGATCATCGAACGGCGCGCCGATGATCAGCCTGTCGGCCAACATGCGCACTTCATCGAGCAGCGCATCGGCCATCGAGGCCTTGACGATCAACCGCCGCGCCGCCGTGCAGCGCTGCCCGGCACCGGCAAAGGCCGATTGCACCACCAGCACCGCCGCATCGGTGATCTTGGGCGTATCCCACACCACGATCGGATTGTTGCCGCCCATTTCCAGCGCGACCAGTTTGCCCGGATTGGCCGCCAGGCGGCGGTTGATGGCAATGCCGACATGGGCCGAACCGGTAAACAGCACGCCGTCGACGCCATCGCTGGTCACCAGTTCCTGGCCTTGTTCGGCGCCGCCCGTCAGCATTTGCAGGACCGTTGCCGAAACGCCGGCGCGATGAAAGCATTGGACCAGCAGTTCGCCACTGGCCGGGCAACGCTCCGACGGCTTGAATATCACGGTGTTGCCCGCGATCAGCGCCGGGACGATGTGCCCCGCCGGGACCGAGGCCGGGCCGCTGGCCGGGGTGATCACCGCCATGACCCCGTGCGGCTTGTGACGCAGCGCCGCGCTTCCTTGCAGCGCGCTGTCGAGACGGCGTTGCGAGGTGCGTTCGGCGTAGCCGCGCACCGCGATTTCGACCCGGTTGATCACGTCATCGACTTCGCTGCGCGTTTCCCACAGCGGCCTGCCGGTTTCGCGGGCGATCAGAGTTGCCAGACTTTCCTGCACGCGGCGCACTTCGTTGGCAAAACGGCGGACCAGTTCGATGCGGTTGGAATGGGGCTGCGCTGCCCAGGCAGGCCAGGCCCGCCGCGCGCGCGCGACCGCGTCTTCGACATCGCCGATGCGGCCTTGCCACACTTGCGCGCCGGTTGCCGGTTCGTGGGAAATGATTTCGCGGGTTGCCACGCTTGCCTGATCCGTCCTTGTCCTGTGTGCCTGCCATAACCCATAGGTAAAGGCTAGCCGGGCGAAACATGCCCGGCAGGAGGCAAAACGGGGCCAAGGGCTTCGCCCATGCGCCTTACCGCCGCAATCTTGGCATGAAACGCGCCCCAGTCGTCATCATCGGCGATCCGCGCCCAGATTGCCTCGACATCATCGATCGTCATGGTTTCGGGCGCGTTGTCATCCCAATAAGGATGATTGTCCGATACGGGGAGATAAGGCGTCAGCGCCTCGCCCAGAGCGCCTGTCGCACCGCGCCCGCCGCGCAGCGCATGGAAAAAGGCATCGGGGCCCTGCCCGGTTTCGACCATGGCCTTTTCGCATTGCGCGATCAGCGCGCTGTCGGCGTCGACGCCGTGAGGCGCGATCCCCAGTCGCCAGCACCACCGCCGCGCCATCGCGGCGCGATAAAGCTCCGGAAACCGGCTAAGCGCGGCGATCAGCGGCGGCGCATCTTCGACCATACGCAAGGCCACGGCCAATTGCCCGCAGTTCCAGTGCAGCGTTTGCGGCTGACGGCCAAAGGCATAGAGCCGCTGATGATCGAAATAGGCGGCGGTGAATTGCGGATCCCAGCGCGGCAGCCAGCGCCACGGGCCATAATCGAAACTTTCGCCGGTTACGTTCATGTTGTCGGTATTGAGCACGCCATGGACGAACCCGGCGACCATCCATTGCGCGGCGAGGTCCGCCAGGCGTTCGACGACCTGGTTCAGCAACCGGGTGGCCGGGCTTGCATCCGCAGGCCCTTGCGAACCGGGAAAGGTTTCGAGGCAATAGGCGATCAGCGCGTGCATTTCGTCTGTCGCCTCGAGCGCGAGCAGGCGCTGGAATGTGCCGATGCGGATATGGCCGTGGCTCAGCCGGACGAGCACCGCCGAACGAGTCGGCGAAGGCTCGTCGCCGCGCCACAGCGCCTCGCCGGTTTCGATCACGCTGAACGTGCGGCTGGTGGCAACGCCAAGCGCTTCGAGCATTTCGGTCGCCAGCGCCTCGCGCACTGCGCCTTTGAGCGTCAACCGGCCATCGCCGCGTCGGCTCCACGGCGTCTGCCCCGATCCCTTGGTGCCCAGATCGAGCAGGCGCCCGGCCCGGTCGCGCATTTGCGCATGGAGAAACCCGCGCCCGTCGCCCAGTTCGGGATTGTAGACCTGAAACTGATGGCCGTGATAGCGCAGCGCGAGCGGTTGCGGAAGATTGCCGGGCAGCGGGGCAAAGCGGCCGAAATGCGCGACCCATTGCGCATCGCTCAGCCGGTCGAGGCCGACATCGGCAGCGGCGCGATCGTTGCGCAGGCGCAGCCGCGTTTCGGGGAAATCCGCCGGGCGGACAGCATCGCCCAGCCAATCCGCCAGCGTCGCGATACGCGGATCGGGATGATAGCTGTCCGGCATGTGCGGCATGTCCGGCGTCGGGGGGAGAGCGACGGGATGATCCATGCGCGTCCTTGTGCGAGCTTGGCCCCCCATGCGCAAGCACTTCGCGACGCATGAAGCGACTTGCGAAGTCACTTGCGAAGTCACTTGCGAATCAGGCGCTTTGCCCGCAACCGATCAGGATCATGGCTCCATTCGACACGCACACCTGGCAAAGCGCCGACGGATTGACCCTGTCGGCGCGCATCTATCCCGGCGATCCGGCGCGCGCGCCCGTGCTGTGCCTGCCGGGCCTCACGCGCAACGCACGCGATTTCGAGGGTCTGGCGGCGGCGATCGCGCCGGGGCGGCGGGTGATCTGCCCCGATCTGCGCGGGCGCGGGCAAAGCCAATATGCCACCGATCCGGCGACGTATGCCCCGGCGCACTATCTTGGCGACTGCCTTCTCCTGCTCGCAGACCTTGGCGTCGAGCGGTTTGTCGCGGTGGGCACCTCGCTTGGCGGGCTGTTGACGATGATGCTGGCAGCCGTCGATGCGACGCGGATCGTCGGCGCGGTGCTCAATGACATCGGGCCGGAAATCGATCCGGCAGGGCTCGAACGCATTCGCGGCTATGTCGGCGTACCGGCGCGCTTTGCCGATTGGGGCGCGGCTGCGGCGGCGCTCGCTGCGGCGCAAGGCGATACGTATCCCGGGCTTGGCACTGCGGACTGGTTGCGTCTGGCGCGCCGGGTCATGCGCGAGCGCGACGGCGCGATTGTCTTTGACTATGACATGGCGATTGCCCGTCCTTTTGCCAGCGACGAGGGCGCGAGCCCCGCGCCGGACTTGTGGCCCCTGTTCGAGGCGTTGGTGTCCGATGCAGTGGTGTCTGGCGCAGTAGCCGGGCGGCCGGTGCTGGTGGTGCGCGGGGGAGCTTCGGACATCCTGTCGGCGCAAACGGCGGCGGCGATGGCTGCGCGCGCCGGGGTGGAGCTGATCACGCTGCCGGGCATCGGCCATGCGCCGACGCTTGACGAGCCGCCGGTGCGCGTGGCTATTCAGCGGCTGCTCGGCGGGTTGCCATGAGCGCGCAAGCCCCGCGTCGGCTCCCGCATATCCTGCATCTTCATTCGACGTTTGCTGCCGGGGGCAAGGAGCGCCGCGCTGTCGCGCTGATCAACCGTTTCGGCAATGGGGTCAGCCATTCGATCGTTTCGGCCCTGCCCGATGCCATGGGCGCGCGCGATCTGATCGAGCCGGGGCTTTCGGTGCATTTCCCGTTTGGCTTTCCGCCGCTCGCCGGGCGCTTTGGCGTGCGCCGGTTGCAGACGCTGGCGCGTGCGATGCGCGGGTTTGACCTGATCCTGACTTACAATTGGGGCGCGATGGATGCGGTCATGGCGCATGCGCTGTTTGGCCCGATGCAGGGGCTTGCCCCGCTGATCCATCACGAAGACGGCTTCAACGCCGACGAGGCCGACGGGCTGAAGTGGCAGCGCAACTGGTATCGCCGCATGGCGCTGGCGCGCGCGCGGGCGCTGGTGGTGCCCTCGCAGCGCCTGGAAACGATCGCGCTGGGCGCCTGGGCGCAACCGCCGGGGCGGGTGCATCGCATCGCCAACGGCATCCCGACCGCGCGTTATGCCGTCGATCCGGGCAAAGTGCGGCGCGATGCGCTGCCCCGGGTGATCAAGCGCCCCGGCGAAAAATGGCTCGGCACGCTCGCCGGGCTGCGCGCGGTCAAGAATCTGCCCCGGCTGGTGCGCGCCTTTGCCGCGATGGGGCCGGAATGGAATCTCGTCATTCTGGGCGAAGGCCCCGAGCGCGCGGCGATCGTCGATCAGGCGTTGCGGCTCGATTGTGCCGACCGGGTCCACTTGCCCGGCCATGTCGCCGATCCGGCAGCGGCGATCGGCCTGTTCGACCTGTTTGCGCTATCCTCGGACAGCGAACAGGCGCCCCTGTCGGTGCTCGAGGCGATGGCCGCAGGGCTCGCGGTGGCAAGCCCCGCCGTGGGCGATGTCGCGCAGATGGTTGCCCCCGAAAACGCCGCGCTGATCACGCCTGTCGGCGATGAAGCGGCGCTGGCCGCGACGCTGGTCCGGCTGGCGGAGGATCAGGCGCTGCGCGTGCGGATCGGCGCGGCCAATCGCGAACGCGCGCGTGCCGAATTTGACGAGGCGGTGATGGTGGAACGCTATGCGGCGCTTTATGGCGCGGCACTCGGACTTGATGAATTCCCCTGCCTTAATCTTCCCGATCATCCGGTTTGACCCGCGTCCGGCGTCATTCTGGTTGAATTGGCGCCGGGCTTCGCTAAACCGCGCGATCATTGCTTATTTCCTGTCGAACAGACCCTGATCCGAAAGCGTCAGCCTTGGCCCTGATTCCGAAGAACCCGACGACCCTTGCCGAACGCAATGCCGAACGCCGCGCGGCGCAGGAAAATGTGTTTCTGCGCGAAGTCGACGATGCCCTGCGCGGCGATGACACGCTTCGCCTGTTCCGGCGCTATGGCATGCCGGTCGGCGGCGCGATCGTGCTGGCGCTCGCCGGGCTCGCCGGATGGATGGCCTGGACCAACCATGTCGCCGATGTCGCGGGCAAAAAGGGCGAAGCGTTTGCCATCGCGCTCGATCAGGTCGAAGCGGGCCGCTGGGATCCGGCCAAGTCCAGCCTCGATCAGATCGCCACGACCGGCGGGCCGGGCTATGCCGCTGCGGCCAGGCTGGTCGAAGGCGGCGTCGCGCTCGATCAGAAAAAGCCTGCGGATGCGTCAAGGATCTTCGCCGCCGTCGCTGCCGATCCCAAAGTGCCGCAGCCCTATCGCGATCTCGCCACGGTGCGCGACGTGGCGATCCGCTTTGACCAGATGCCGCCGCAGCAGGTGATCGACCGGCTGAAGCCGCTGGCCGTTCCGGGCAATGCCTGGTTTGGCAGCGCGGGCGAGCTTGTCGGGATTGCCGAGATGAAGGCGGGTCGCAAGGCCGAGGCCGGGGCGCTGTTTGCGCAGATGGCCAAGGATACCGGCGTGCCCGAAACGCTGCGCCGTCGCGCACGCCAGCTTGCCACCGAGCTCGGAGTCGATCCGGGCGAAGAACCGTCTGTCGCCGCCGCGCAAGCGCTTGCACAATAAGGGGCCCGGACAATGATTCGGGAACCCGTGATTTCAGGAACGCGCATGCCGCATGACACGATGAACGCCACATCCACCCGGTATTCTGCCCGGAATTCGGCGGGCCGCCGCGCTTTGGTGATCACCGCCATGGCCGCGCTTGCGCTGGCGCTCGGCGCATGCGGCGGGCAAAAGCACAAGATAAAGACCACGCCGACGGTGGGCAATCGCGTGCCGATCCTGTCGCGGATCGAGACCGGGACCAAAGTCGATGACGCCTTGTCGAGTGTTGCGGTCGTGCTGCCCCCGCCCGAGGTCAATACCGAATGGGCCCAGGGCGGCGGTTCGGGCTCGAAATCCTATGGCCATCTTGCGCTGGGCGACCATCCGCGCAAGCTGTGGAGCGCGCAGATCTCCGGTTCGTCGGAGCTGCGCCGTCTGGCCGCCGCGCCGGTGGTCGGCGGCGGCAGGCTCTATGCGATGGACACGCTGGGCGTGCTGCGCGCTTTTAATGCGGATACCGGCAAGCCGGTGTGGACGCAGAGCTTCGACATTCCGGCCGATACGTCGGCGGTGTTTGGTGGCGGCGCGGCGTTTGACGACGGCATGGTCTATGTGACGACCGGTCTGGGCGAAGTCGCGGCGCTCGATGCCGAAAAGGGCACGATCAAATGGCGGGTCAAGCCGCTCGGGCCGCTGCGCGGATCGCCGACGGTCGGCTATGGCTCGGTCTTCATCATGACGCAGGACAACCAGATCGCGGCGCTCAATGCCGCCGACGGGGCCTTGCAGTGGAACGAATCCGGCTCGCTGGCGCAGACCGGCGTGTTTGGCGTGGCCGCCCCGGCGGTGGGCCAGGGGACGATCGTTGCGGGCTATTCCTCGGGCGAACTGATCGCCTATCGCTATGAAAACGGGCGCCAGTTGTGGACCGACGCGCTGGCGCGCACGTCGATCGCAACGTCCGTTTCGACGATCACCGACATCGACGCCGACCCGATCATCGACAATGGCCGGGTCTATGCGCTGGGTCAGGGCGGGCGCATGGCCGCTTATGAACTCGTCACCGGGCAGCGCATCTGGGAATTGAATCTTGCGGGGATTTCCACGCCGTCGGTGGCCGGCGAATGGATCTTTACGCTGACCGATGAAGACAAGCTGCTGTGCATCACCAAGAGCACCGGCAAAGTGCGCTGGCTGAGCCAATTGCCGCGCTATCATGTCGAAAAGAAGAAAAAGGGCCCGATCCTGTGGACCGGCCCGGTGCTCGCGGGCGGTCGCCTGTGGGTGGCGAGCTCTGAAGGCGACATCGCCACCGTTTCGGTCGACGACGGCAAGATGACCAAGGCGTTCCACCTCGACGCCGGGTTCACACTCGCGCCGGTGGTGGCCAACAACACGCTCTATGTGCTCGACAACAGCGGACGGATTACCGCCTATCGTTGAGCGGATGGCGGCTCCGGACGAAGTTTCACCATTTCTTCGGGGACGGCGGTTATAGGTGGTGCGTCATGACCCACCCTTCCTCTGCCGCCCCCGATCGTCCGCCGCGTCCCGATAGCGATGTTTCCGCAGGCGTCGGGCTGGCGGGGCTGGTCGGGCTGATCGGCTGGCTGCTGATCTGCCGCAATTGGGGCGCCATCGCCGATGCCTTGGTTCTGCCGGGGCCGCATGCGCCGCTGGGCGGGCCTTATGCCGCGCTCGCCGCGTTGATTGCGTCGGGCGTGCCGATGGTCGGCTGGTCGCTTTTGGTCGACAAAGTCCATTTGCGGGCCTCGACCGGGATCGACTGGACCAATCCGCGTCGTTTGCGCGATTGTGTCGATATCTCGATCACCAAGATCGCCGGGCTGTGGGCGACGTGGGCGCTGATCGCCTTCGTCTATTGCCTGGGCCGGTGGTACTGGCGCGGCAATTACCTGTTTGCGATGGATCTGATGCGCGATGCGGCGCCGGTGCTGTTTCTCGGCGCGATCCCTTATGTGCTGTGGCTTGACCGTGTGCTGGTCAATCCGCGCGACGGGGCCTGGCATTTCGGCGCGATGCTGATCGGGCGCGAAGCCTATGATCCCGCCGAAGTGCGCCACCATTTGCGCGCCTGGGCGGTGAAAGGCTTTTTCATCGCGTTCATGCTGTCGATCGTTGCGCTCGGCTTCATGGAAGAGGTGAAGGCCGATTTCGTGCATGTCGCCAGTGATCCGGTCACGATCGGCAATGTCACGATCGCGTTCATGTTCATGGTCGACGTGCAGATCGCGATGGTCGGCTATCTGCTGACGATGAAGCCGCTCGATGCGCATATCCGCACGGCCAATCCCCTGCTTGGCGGGTGGGTCGCGGCGCTGATGTGCTATCCCCCGTTCATTCAGATGGGCAGCGGCGCGGTGCTCGATTATCATCAGAACACCGCCGAATGGTCATGGTGGCTGGCGGGGCACCCGGCGCTGTTGTGGCTATGGGCGGGGCTGCTGGTCGGGCTGACAGGGATCTATGCCTGGGCGACGGTGGCCTTTGGCCTCAGGTTCTCGAATCTGACTTATCGCGGGGTGCTGACCAACGGGCCCTATGCCTGGACGCGCCATCCCGCCTATCTGGCCAAAAACAGCTATTGGTGGCTGCTGACCATGCCGTTTCTGGCGACGACGCATTCGCTGGCCGATATGGTGCGCAACACGGTCACGTTGGGGCTGGTCAGCGGGGTCTATTACTGGCGCGCGCGCACCGAAGAGGCGCACTTGCTTGCCGCCGATGCGAAATATCGCGCCTATCACGCCTGGATGGCCGACTATGGCCCGATCACGGCGCGGCTGAACCGCCTGGGCCGCCGGTTGGCGCTGCGGCGCGTCCGAGCGTAAACTCAGACCGCTACGCCCTCGTCGCTTTCAAACACGCGGATGGCCCGGTCGTGCAGATTGAGGCTGGCGCGTTCCGTGATCCAGGCCTGCATGTGCGCGGTCTTGAAATGGGCGTCGAGCGCCGCCCGGTCGCGCCACTTTTCGCTGACATGGACCAGGCCGGGATCGAGCAGATCCTGCGCATAGCTGTAGGCGATGCAGCCGTCCTCGGCGCGGGTCGCATGGACCACCCGTTCGGCCAGGGGCAAGGCAAGCGCCAGGTTTTCGGGCGGGATGCGAAACGTGCCGATGACCAGAATCATGTGCAAGGTATCCTTCAGAAGCTCGATTCGTCGTAGATTCGACCAAGATCGCCGCCCCATGGGCCATTGTAGAGGTCGAGCAGCCGCTCTGCCGAAGTCTTGCCGCGCGCGACGACTTCGTCGAGCGTGCCAAGATAGCCGGTTTCGTTGTCGCCTGCCTCGTTGAGCTGGCCACGCGCGGCGAGCCCGGCCCGCGCGATGTCGAGCACCGTGCCGGCAATGTCGCGCAAGGTGCCGCCGCTGGGCAGCGGTGCATCGAGCCCGAGCCGGGGCACTTCGGCGCGCAGCCGTTCACGCCCTTCCATGTCCCAATCCTTGACCAGAGCCCATGCCGCATCGAGCGAGGCCTGATCGTAGAGCAGCCCGACCCAGAACGCGGGCAGCGCGCAGATCCGGCTCCACGGGCCGCCATCGGCGCCGCGCATTTCGAGAAACGATTTCAGCCGGACTTCGGGAAAAGCGGTAGAAAGGTGATCGGTCCAATCGGACTGACGCGGCTTTTCACCGGGCAGCGCGGGCAGGCGCCCATCAAGGAAATCGCGGAACGACTGGCCCGCCGCATCGATATATTTGCCGTCGCGATAGACAAAATACATCGGCACATCGAGCATGTAGTCGACATAGCGTTCATAGCCGAAGCCGTCTTCGAACACGAACGGCAACATGCCGGTGCGCGCCGGATCGGTGTCCGACCAGATATGGCTGCGATACGAGAGGAACCCGTTGGGCTTGCCTTCGAGGAACGGCGAATTGGCAAACAGCGCGGTCGCCAGCGGTTGCAGCGCAAGGCTGACGCGGAATTTCTGCACCATGTCGGCCTCGCTCGCATAGTCGAGATTGACCTGGATCGTGCATGTGCGCAGCATCATGTCGAGGCCCATCGTGCCGACGCGCGGCATGTGGCGCAGCATGATGCCATAGCGGCCCTTGGGCATGATCGGCAGCTCGGCGCGGGTCTTGTCGGGCCACAGGCCGAGCCCGAGATAGCCGAGCCCGAGCCGGTCGCCGATTGTTTTGACCTGGGCGAGGTGGCGGCCGGTTTCCGCGCATGTCTGGTGCAGGTTTTCAAGCGGCGCGCCCGACAATTCGAGCTGTCCCGCCGGTTCGAGGCTGACCGCGCCGTCGGCACCGGTCAGGGCGATGACATGGCCGCCTTCGATCACCGGCTCCCAGCCGAATTCGGTCAGCCCCATCAGCAAGTCGCGGATGCCGCCGGGCTCGTCATAGGACGGGGCGCGGTGATCGGCCTTGCGATAGACGAATTTCTCGTGCTCGGTGCCGATCCGCCAGGATGCGGCGGGCTTTTCGCCCTTTTGCATCGGCGTGATGAGGGCCTCGCGGCTCTCGATCGGGGGCTCGTTGCTATCGGTTTCCTGCCGGGTGCTCATGCGCGCATCCGTTAAAGGGCGAAAGGGTTTCGCGCTACAACTTATTGATGATCGGGGTCTGCCAATCGCCGGCAAGGCCCATCCATAAAGCGCATGCGGCGATCGCGGCGGTCTCTCCACGCAGGATGCGCGGGCCGAGCGTGATGGCACGGGCCGCCGGATGCGCGCGGATCGCGGCGCGCTCGGCCTCGTCGAAGCCGCCCTCGGGCCCGATCAGCAGCGCGGCGGGCCCGGTGTGCGCGGCAAAACTTGTCGCCGCCGGAGCGCCGCCGGTTTCGTCGGCAAAAAACAAGGCGCGTCCCTCGGGCCAGTCGGCGAGCAAGGATGCCAGGGTGACAGGCGCATCGCATGTCGGCAGCGCGGTGCGGGCGCATTGCTCGGCAGCTTCGACCAGAGTGGCGCGCACGCGGTCGGGATTGATCCGGTCGGCGACGCAGCGCCGGGTCAGCATCGGCCTGATCCGCGCGACCCCCAGCTCGCAGGCCTTTTCGAGCACGATGTCGAAACGGTCTTTCTTGAGCAAGGCCGGGCAGAGCCAGAAATCGGGCACCGCCTCGCGCGCGCGCAGCCGTGTGACACAGCGCAAGGTCAGATCGCGCTTGCCCACGCTGTCAGCTTGCGCGGCCCATTCGCCGGTTTCATCGTCGCACAGGATGACGCAATCGCCCGGCGCCATGCGCATCACGCGCACCAGATAATGCGCCTGCGCCCCGTCGAGCGCGACGAAGGCACCTTCGCCCAGTGGGCCGGGCACAAACAGGCGCGGCGCCGATTTCGGCGGCCAGGCGGGGGTGGCGGGAAGCGGATCGGTCATTGCGCGCAGTCCTAGGGAACCCCTGATTATGTCAAAACGACATTAGACCAAACTCACCTCGTCATTCCCGCGAAGGCGGGAATCCAGCTTCTTTTTTGCCCTTTGTCGCCAGAAGAGCTGGATTCCCGCCTTCGCGGGAATGACGATGCAAGGGGCTGGGTGAGTCAGAACAACGGCTTGATTCATACGAAGGGGATTTAATCAGAGTTCCCTAGAACGGTGTGGCCCGGTCGGCAATCGGGCTTGCCCTTGCGCGATGGCGGGAGCAGGAGGTGCGGCGATGACCGAGACATCCGCAATCGTTCCCGACAGCGAGCACAAAGGCCTGATCGCCGCGCTGCCGCTGCCCTGGCGCCACTATGCCATGCTGGCGCGTTTCGACCGGCCGATCGGCTGGTGGCTGTTGTTCTGGCCCTGTGTGTGGGGGCTGTTTCTGGCCGGGGCAACGGCGCGCTGGAGCATGGTCGCATGGATGCTGCTCGGCTCTGTGGCGATGCGCGGCGCGGGCTGCGTCTATAATGACATCGTCGATGCCAGGATCGACGCGCGCGTGGCGCGCACCGCTTCGCGCCCGATCGCCAGCGGCGCGGTGTCGAAACGGGCGGCATGGGTGTGGATCATGCTGCTCATGGCGATGGGGCTCGTGGTCCTGCTGCAATTGCGGTGGGAGGCGCAAGTGGTCGCCTTGTTCAGCCTTCTGCTGGTCTTGGCCTATCCGTTCATGAAGCGGATCACCGGCTGGCCGCAGGCCTGGCTGGGGCTGGTGTTTACCTGGGGCGCGCCGACCGCCTGGGTCGAAGCGACCGGGTTTGATCGCCTTGTGCCGCTGGGGCCGCTCTATCTCGGCTGCTGGGCATGGTGCATGGGCTATGACACGATTTACGCCTGTCAGGATCGCGAAGACGATGCGCTGGTCGGGATCGGCTCGTCGGCGCTGTCGTTCGGTCGCCATGTCCGCGCCGGGGTCACGGCGCTTTATGCGCTGGCGCTGGCAAGCTGGGCGGGCGCGGTCTGGCTGGTGCGGCCCGATCCTTTGGCGCTGCTCGCGCTTGCGCCGGTGGCGGTCCATCTCGGCTGGCAGGCGCTGACGCTGCGGCCCGATGACGGCGACGGGGCGCTGGCCCGGTTTCGCGCCAACCGCTTTGCCGGGCTGCTGATGGCGGCGGCCTGCTATGTCGTGGGCTAGTGGATTGTTTTTGACATTTGCGCACTACCTGGCCGAGAGCGGGTGCAAATGTCAGAATCGGACCACTAGCCCGCTGAGGCGAGCAATTCTTCCGCCCCGCCGAGATCGACGCTGACCAGCCGCGAGACGCCGCGTTCGACCATGGTGACGCCAAACAGGCGGTGCATCCGGCTCATCGTCACGGCATTGTGCGTGACGATCAGATAACGCGTGCGCGTTTCGCCGACCATCGCGTCGAGCATGTCGCAGAACCGTTCGACATTGGCATCGTCGAGCGGGGCATCGACTTCGTCGAGCACGCAGATCGGCGCCGGGTTGGTCAGAAACAGTGCAAAGATCAGCGCGACCGCCGTCAAGGCCTGTTCCCCGCCCGACAGCAGCGTCAGCGATTGCAGCCGCTTGCCCGGCGGCTGGGCAAAGATTTCAAGCCCCGCTTCAAGCGGATCGTCGCTGTCGATCAGTGCCAGATGCGCCTCGCCCCCGCCAAACAGCCGCGCGAACAGGCGGCGGAAATGCGCATCGACCGCTTCGAAGGCGGCGCGCAGCCGTTCGCGCCCTTCACGGTTGAGCGCGCCGATCGAGCCGCGCAGTCTGCCGACCGCTTCGATCAGCTCGGCGCGTTCGCGGATCGTCGTGCCATGTTCGGCTTCGGCGGCGGCCAGATCGTCTGCGGCCACCAGATTGACCGGCCCCAGCCGCTCGCGTTCGGCCATCAGCTTGTCATGCTCGGCGCTGACCGCGCTTGCGGCTCCGACATCGTCGCCGACGAAGCCGAGCTTGCCCGGCAGCAACGGCGGCGGACACTGGAAACGTTCGCCCGAAATCGCCGCCATTTCCTGTCGGCGCTGCTCTTCGTTCTGCGCGCGCGCGGCGAGCCCGGCGCGGGCCTCGCGCGCGGCGGCGAGCGCTTCGGTCGCCGCCGAGAGCGCGCGGTCGGCGGCCTGAGCGGCGGCTTCGGCCTGCGTTTGCGCGGCCTCGGCTGTGGCGAGGTCGGCGGCGAGCCGGTCGCGCAGCGCTTCCCCGGCGTCGATTTCGGCGGCCAGGGCCGGGGGCTTGGCGGCATGGACCGCGCGTTCGGCGGTCAATTCGTCGGCGCGCGTCGCCATGTCGGCCAGCCGCCGCGCGGCGTCGCCCGCGCGCGATTGCCAATTGCGGATGTCGTTCTTCATCGCGGTCAGCCGTTCGCGCCCGACCGCGATCGCCTGATCGGCGGCGGCCAGCGCGGCGCTGGCGCTTTGCAACATGGTGCGCGCGGTCTGGTTGCGTGTGCGTGCGGCTTCAAGCGCGGCGCGCCCGGCGGCGGGATCGGGCAGCGCGGCGCGGCGTTCTTCGGCACCTGTCAGTTCGGCCATGGCAAGGCTGCGTTGCTGCGCGCAATCGGCGTTGGCGCGGGCGAGTTCGTCGGTGCGCGTCCGCCGCAGCGCTTGCGCGCCTTGCGCTGCGTCGAGCATGCGCAGCGCGGCGCGTTCGGCATCGCCGGCAGCGGCCAGCGCGCGCTCGGTCGTGGCCAGTTCGGATTGCACCACGGCCAGCCCGTTGCGCGCGGCGGCATCGGCTTCGACCGCTTGCGCCTGTGCGGCGCGGCGCGGGGGGAGCAGGGCCTGCAACGCGTCCAGACGGTTTTCGGCTTCGAGCAAGGCGGCTTCAGCGGCGCCTTCCCCGGCGGCGACAAAGCCATCCCAGCGGCGCAGGCGCCCGTTGCGGGTCACCAGCCATTCGCCCGGCGCCAAGGCACGCCCGTCGTCGGCATCGGCAACGCGCACCAGCGCCAGCCGCGCGGCCAGTTCGTCGGGCGTGGCGGTGACATGGTGCGCCAGCGAATCGGGCAGCGGCGCGGGCGGCGTGGCGCCTGTCCAGAACCGGCCCTCGCTTGTCGCTGGTGCCGGGCCGAGCGGGGCCATGGCATCGCGGCCCAGCACGGCGGCCAGCGCGCGCTCATAGCCTTGGGCGACGCGCGTGGCCGAGAGCGCGGTGGGGCCGCGGCCTTTTTGCGCGGCGGCCTTGTCGCGCGCCGCTTTGTCGCGCGCGAGCGCTTCGGCCTCGCGCTCGACGCCGATCAGCTCCGCGCGGGCGGCGGCGAGCGCCTGCGCCGCCGCATCGCGCGTTTCGGTCAGCGTTTCGCGCCGTGCGGTCAGGGTGGTGCGGGCCTCGCGCGCGGCGGCAAGCGCAGCGGCGGCGGTGTCTCGCGCGGCTTCGGCTTCGGCGACGCGCAAGGCCGGATCGGGTTCGCGTGCCAGCGCTTCGGCTTGCGCGGCGATCCGGGCGGCGTCGGCCTCGACCCGCGCCAGACGTTGGCGCGCGGCGGTTACGGCGGCCTCGGCAACGCGCCATTCGGCCTCGATCCCGGCTTGTTCGGCGGTGGCGGCGGCGAGCGCGAGTTCGGCGTTGCGGCTGTCCGCTTCGGCGCGGTCGCGCGCGGCGCGGGCGGCGGGGCGGGCTTCCTCTTCGTCTTTCAGCGCGGCTTCGGCGGCGGCAAGATCGCGCGTCAGGCGCGCCTGCGCCTCGGCGGCGTCGCGCGACAGGCGGTCGGCCTGATCGCGGTCGGTCCCGATCCGCGCGATCTGGCGGTCGATGTCGTTCAGGCGATCTTCGGCGGCCTGCAATTGCGCCAATAGACCGGCCATGCGCTGGGCGTGGGCCTGGGCGTCCTGACGGCGGTCAAACAGGGTTTCGCGCGCTTGCGCCAGCGCGGCGGCGGCGCTGTGTTGCGTCGCTTGCGCGGTTTGCGCCTGTTCGCGGGCGGCGCTTTCGGCGGCTTCGGCTTGCGCCAGCGCGGCCTTTGCCGCCTCGGCTGCGGCGGCGGCATCGCGCCAGCGGGCAAAGACCAGCGAGGCTTCGGCGATGCGGATGCGCTCGCTCAGGGCTTTGTAGCGTTCGGCGGCGCGGGCCTGGCGGCGCAGCGTACCGATGCGCGCTTCGAGCCCGGTGGCGAGGTCTTCGAGGCGCCCGAGATTGGTTTCGGTCGCGCGCAGCCTCGTTTCGGCCTCGCGGCGGCGGACATGCAGCCCGGCGATCCCGGCGGCTTCTTCGAGCATCATGCGCCGCTCGGTCGGCTTGGCCGCGATCACGGCGGCGATGCGCCCCTGGCTGACCAGCGCGGGGCTGTGTGCGCCGGTCGCGGCATCGGCAAAGACCAGCGCGATGTCGCGCGCGCGCACGTCGCGCCCGTTGACGCGATAGATGCTGCCCGCGCCGCGCTCGATGCGGCGCACGACTTCGAGCTCGGTGCCATAGGTGCCGGGCTCATCGACTTCGGCGCTGAGCGTCACTTCGGCAAAATCGCGCGCGGGGCGGCGCGCGGTCCCGGCAAAGATCACATCGTCCATGCCGCCGCCGCGCATCGCCTTGGCCGAGCTTTCGCCCATGACCCAGCGGATCGCTTCGAGCAAGTTGGACTTGCCGCAGCCGTTGGGCCCGACAACCCCGGTCAGGCCGGGTTCGATGCGCAGTTCAGCCGGCTCGACAAAGCTTTTGAAGCCCGAGAGTCGTAGCCGTTTGAACTGCATGGGCCTTCCTTGTTCAAAATTCGCGAAAGAGCGAATTTCGCATGCGGCACCGGCCCGCTCCCCCACCCGACCACCCAACGATTGGTCCCTGTGGGTGGTCGGGTGGGAGAGCGGGCCGGTGCCGCACCTCGTTCAGATCAACGCGCGCCGGCTTTTTGCAGGATTGGTTCGAGCGCGCTCCATTCGGCGATGTCGAGATTGCGCCCGTTGAGAATGAATGCCGGGGTGCCGGTGACGTTGAATTCCTTGGTCGCCTTGTCGGTGCCGCTGGCAAGGGCCGTGGCTTTGGCGATGTCGCCCAGGCATTGCGCGCCCTGGCTGGTGGCAATACCGCGCTGGGCAAAGAAATCGTTCATGCCGGTGATCCGCGCGATGACTGCCGGGCGCTGGTTGGCGGGCAGCGTTTGGACCTGCTGCATCGCGCCGTCGCCTGCCGCCTTCAGATTGCTGAACATCGTGGCCTGCCAGCCCCAGAACTGTTCGGCCATCGGGATCACCGTTTCGGGCGCATTGCCACATGTCGCAAGCAGCACCGACGGCACGTCGAGCGGGTTGAGCATGAAAAAGCGCAGTTCATAGCTGACCCGGCCCGAATTCACGTAATCGTCGCGCAAATGCGGGAAACCCTCGGCGGCAAACGCGGCGCAATGCGAACACGACAGCGCGCCATATTCGACCAGCTTGAGCGGGGCATCGGGGTTGCCCATCAGATAGCCGCCGTCGGGCGTCGCGGTGATCACGTCGGCCCATTGCTTGCCCGCCGGAGCGCCGACTTTGGGCAGCGGAGCTTCGGCCACGGCAGCGGCATCGTTTTTCTTGCCGCAAGCGGCAAGGCCGAATGCGAGCGGCATCGCGGCAAGGGCCAAAACGGCAAAACGGGCGGGGCGGGTCGGTTTCATGCGGCGGGTCCGGCTTTCGTCTGGAATTGGCGTCTGGAATTGGCGTCTGGAACGGGCGCACCCTATCGCGGCGCGCGCAGATTGGAAACAGGAGGGGTCAGCGCAGCCGTGCGTCAAGCTGCGGCTTCAGCGAATCCCAGGTATACGTCCCGGCCAGCGGCACGCCGTCGATCAGGAAGGCAGGCGTGCCCTGCACGAAATCCTTTTCGGAGGCTTCCTGCGTCTGCTTGGCAAGGCGGTCGGCGAGCGGCTTGTTGGCGAGGCAGCGGTCAAGCTCGACCCGGTCGTAGCCGCGGCGCTCCATGATCGCATAGAGCCCGAGATCGGAGGCGATGGCGCGCATCTTGGTGGCGAAATCGGGGCTTTCCCAACGGCCCTTCTGCGCTTCGGTCAAGGAACCGGCAGGCGCCATCCATTCGCGCTGGGTCGATAAAATAAGTCGGGTATTGGCAAAGAATTTCGACGGCGGGCCGCATTCGGCAAGCAGCGCGGCGACGACATCGAGCCCGTTGCGCAGGAATGGGCGGATTTCATAGCTGCCTTTGCCCGGGGCGATCATGCCGATGCGAACCGGGGCATCGGCCTCTGCCTCGAAGTCGGCGCAATGCGGGCACGTATAGCTGATATAGGCGACCAGGTGCAGCGGCGCCGCCGGATTGCCGAGCAGATACCCGCCGTTTGGCGTGTGGGTAATCATCCCGTTCCAGTTTGCGGCGTGCGGGGCAGGCGGCGTGGCGGGTTTGGCCATGGCCGGCGTGGTGATCAGCCCGGTGATCAGCCCGGTGATCAGCCCGGGGATCAGTGTGGCCAGCAGCGCCGGAATCAGCAGTTTCAAAGTCTTCGTCATGCCCATAACCCTTGCTTACCCCTGACGTCCTTGTTTGCCGCTCATCCGCTCGAGGCTGCGCGCCAGCGATTCGAGCACCGTGCGCAGCTCGGGATCGCCGATGTCGCGCAAGCTGTCGCCCAGTTCGATCGGAACCGGCTTCAGCGAGGGCGGCGGCGCCTTTGGCTCTTTGGCTGCCGGCGGCTGAACCGCGCCTTGCCGCATGCGCACTTTCGCCACGGCGCGATAGCCGAAAAAGCGGTTCACCCGGTCGATGATCTCGGGGATGACATGCTGAATGATCGGCGCATGGCCGGGGCTGACCACGAGGTGCAGCGTCCCTTCGGCCTTTTCACCAACCGGAAAGCGGATCGATTCGGGCGCGCAATGGCGGGCATGGCCGGCGCCGACGATTTCGGGCCAGCGCGTGACGACGCTCGACTGGACAAAGCCGAAGCGGCGGAATGCCGTGCGCCCGATGGCGGGCATCAGATCGCCGATCATGCGCGCTTCGCCGCCCCGGGCGCGCTCAAAAGTGCGCGGGGCTTTTGGCTTTTCCGGTTTTGAACCCTTGCGGTCACGTTCCATCACGCCGCGTCCCATGCCATAGCCGCGTCATGCAGGCCAGCGTTCAGACCGATCGATCCCCATCCTTTGCGCTTCTGCGCTGGTATGACAGCCATGCGCGCAGCCTGCCCTGGCGCAGCCCGCCGGGCGTGGCCCCGCCCGATCCCTATCGCGTGTGGCTGTCCGAAGTGATGCTGCAACAGACCACGGTCGCGGCGGTGCAGCCCTATTTCGCGCGGTTTGTCGAACGCTGGCCCGATGTCGCCGCACTGGCTGCCGCCGACGAGGCCGATGTCATGGCCGCCTGGGCGGGGCTCGGCTATTACAGCCGCGCCCGCAATCTGATCGCCTGCGCCCGCGAAGTCGCGCGGATCGGCGCCTTTCCCGATGACGAGGCCGGGCTGCGCGCGCTGCCGGGGCTGGGCGCCTATACGGCGGCGGCGGTTGCGGCGATCGCGTTCGACCGACGGGCGGTGGTGGTCGATGCCAATGTCGAACGCGTCGTCGCGCGGCTGTTTGCCATTGCCGAGCCTTTGCCCGGATCGCGCGGGGCCATCCGCGCCGCCGCCGCGACGATCACCCCCGACAGGCGTCCGGGCGATTTCGCACAAGCCATGATGGATCTGGGCGCTACGATCTGCACCACGCGCAACCCGCGCTGCCTGTTGTGCCCCTTGCGCGGGGATTGCCGGGCAGAGGCGCTGGGAGTGGCCGAGACGCTGCCCGCCAAGGCGCCCAAAAAGGCCAAGCCGCAGCGCACCGGCCATGTCTGGTGGATCGAGCGCGACGGCGCGGTCTGGCTGGTGCGCCGACCGGGCAAGGGCATGCTCGGCGGGATGCGCGCGCTGCCCGATGACGGCTGGACCGCGCGCGCCGACGGGCATGGCCAGCCGCCGTTTGCCGGACGCTGGCGCAAGGGCGGGGTGGTGCGCCACGGCTTCACCCATTTCGATCTCGATTTGCAATTGATGCTTTGCGAGGGGGATGACATGGTTCACTTGCCGAGCGAGCGTGGGCCCACTAAAAATTCGCCCGGTGAATATTGGCCGCTTGAGGCGATCGAAGCGGCCGGTTTGCCCACGGTGTTTGCCAAGGCGGCGCGGATCGCCATCGCCACGCGCGAAGTGCGGCGCGATGGCTGAAACGGGAGAGAATCATGGCGGATTTTGTGGATCGGACGGCCCTGTCTCGGCGCGGTCTTTCAGGTGAATGGGGCGCTGCATGACTGATACGACGATCGCGTTTTCCGGCTCGGTGATCGATCGCGCCGACGCTGTGCGATCCGATCCGGACAAGCTGGCGGCGCTGACCAATTGGCGCGCGCGGCTCTTGCGGCTCGATGGGCTGGCGCCGCTGGTCGCGGCAGACGGCGGGCTTGAATGGGGGACGCTGGCCGATGCCGACGACGCGGCAGAGCTGGTGTTTCTGGGGCTCGGTCCCGATGGGCGCGCGGCTTTTGCAGCGGTCGATCCCAAATTGGCCGGTATCGGCAGCACGGCGCCGCCCGATCCGCGCCTGTGGCAGGTCATGGGCCTGCTCAGCCCGCCCGATCTTGCCGTTTACGGCGCGGCCAAGGCGCTGGTCGACTGGCACGCGCGGCACCGTTTTTGCGCGCGCTGCGGCCATGCGACAAAGCTGACCAAGGGCGGCTGGCAGCGCAATTGCACCAACGAAGCGTGCCGCGGCGAACATTTTCCGCGTGTCGATCCGGTCACCATCATGACCATCGAGTACGAGGGGCAGCTGTTGCTCGGGCGTCAGCCGCGTTTTCCGGCGCGTCGCTATTCGGCGCTCGCCGGGTTTGTCGAGCCGGGCGAAACGGTCGAGGAAGCGGTCGCGCGCGAAATTTCCGAAGAGGCCGGGCTGGTCGTGCGCGATGTGCGCTATGTCGCCAGCCAGCCCTGGCCGTTTCCTTCGTCGTTGATGATCGCGTGCCATGCTTTCGCCGACAGCGAGGCGCTGACCATCGATCGGACCGAGCTTGACGATGCGCGCTGGTTTACCCGCGATGACATCGTGGCGGCGATGCGCGGCGATGCCGATGCGGCGTTTGTCGCGCCGCCGCCGTTTGCGATTGCCCATCACCTGATCCGCTGGTGGCTTAACGCATGAGTGCGCATCCCGTCACGATCGACATCTGGTCGGATGTCATGTGCCCGTGGTGCGTGATCGGTACGCGCCAGCTCGAAACCGCGCTGGCCGGGCTTCATGACGAAGTGGCGGCGACGATCCGCTTTCATCCCTTCGAGCTCAATCCCGACATGCCGCCCGAAGGCGAGGACCAGCGCGCGCATATCATGCGCAAGTATGGACGCAGCGCCGATGAAGCCGCGCAAGGCCGCGAACGGCTGCGCGAAATCGCGGCGCAGGCGGGCTATTCGTTCGATTATGCCGGCAATGGCGATCCGCCCCCGGCGATGATGTGGAACACGCGGGCCGCGCGCAAGCTGCTGGTCATGGCGCTGCGCGATCATGGGGCGCAAGTGCAGGGGCGGCTCAAACACGCGCTGTTCGACGCGCATTTTCAGGCGCGGCGCAATGTTTCGGACCCGGCGGTGCTGATCGACATTGCCGCTGCGGTCGGGATTGACCGCGCCGAGGCTGCGGCGGCGCTCGCCGATGACGAACTCGACGCGATCGTCACCGCCGGGGAGCAACAGGCGTGGGACTGGAACATCAGCGGCGTTCCGGCGATGATCGTCAATGGCAAGTACCTGATCCCCGGCGCGCAAGATCCGGCGACGTATACCGCTGCGCTGCGCCGCGTCGTCGCGCGCGAGACTGCCGCTTAAACGAGGCCCAGTTTGGCCAGTTCGCCCGCCAGATGGGCGGGCATGACATCGGCGCTGTCGCCCGGGGCGAGATCGGCGGGCACCTCGCTTTCGTCGAGATAGCGCCAGCCCTGATGCGCGCGGCGCGGGCGGGGGTGAACCTCGATCAGGCGGGTGGAGATGATGATTTCCGTCCGTCCGTCGGGCGCCTCGGCAAAACCCAGGATTTCGGAGCGCGCGACAAGTTGGTGCTTGAGAATCCAGTAGAGCGACCCGCCGATCATTTCGGCATGGCGGCGCGGCAGATTGCGCGTGGTCAGCCGCGCCTCGGCGCCGCGATCGGCAAACCAGCCGTGAACTTCGTCAAGCGACTGTGCGCCATAGGCAACTTTGGTCATGTTGAGCGGCATGGCGCCGATCTAGGGGGCGGCGCGCAGAAAGGGAAGGTGGCCCAGGGCGCAAGCCAATATCGACCCAATATCGACAATGCCCGCAAACCCCCTATATCGGCGGCAATTGGCAAAAAAGGACGCAAGCAATGGCCGAAGAAAAACTGGTGTTCTCGCTCGACACGGGCGACGTCGTGATCCGACTGCGCCCCGACAAGGCGCCCGGTCATGTCGAACGGATCAAGGAACTGGTGAACGAGGGATTCTACGACGGGGTGAAGTTTCACCGCGTGATCCCCGGCTTCATGGCGCAAGGCGGTTGCCCGCAGGGGACCGGCATGGGCGGTTCGAAAAAGCCCGATCTCAAGGCGGAATTCAACGATGTCCCGCATGTGCGCGGGGTCTGCTCGATGGCCCGGACGCAGAATCCGAATTCGGCCAACAGCCAGTTCTTCATCTGCTTTGACGATGCGCGCTTCCTCGATCGGCAATATACCGTGTGGGGCGAAGTCGAAAGCGGCATGGAACACGTCGACGCGCTGCCCAAGGGCGAACCGCCGGCAAAGCCCGGCGTGATCCGCAAGGCGACGATCGTCACCGCCGAGTAAGGCAAGCGATCTGCGCATCGGGGAGGAGGCCGTGGTCATCACGGGCGCCTCTTCGGTGCGCAGGCGATTGCAAAATGCGCAATCACAGTTGCAAATAAAAAATCAGTTTTCGACTGAGGTATAAGTCGTATCGTCACTGTGGAGAGCATAGGGGCACGTTTCGGGAATCCTCCCAGTCCTTCCCCTTGCAAAAGGCGCCGAAAACGATGTCCGTTTCCGCTGAGTCCTTCACGCCAACCAACGCTCGCATTGCCCACCCGGCCTATGCCGCAAAGGTCATGGATGCCACGGCCGCCGCAGAGCTGATCCAGCCGGGCGATACCGTGGGGATGAGCGGATTTACCGGCGCGGGGTATCCCAAGGAAGTGCCGCAGGCGCTGGCCGCGCGAATCGAGGCGAGCCATGCGGCGGGCAATCCGTTTTCGATCCGGGTGTGGACCGGCGCTTCGACCGGGCCCGAACTCGACGGCGCGCTGGCCAAAGTCAAAGGCATCGATTTCCGCCTGCCCTACAATTCCGACCCTTATGCCCGCGAACAGATCAACGCCGGGACGATGCAATATATCGATATGCATCTGTCGCAAGTCGCGCCGATGGCCTGGCAGGGCTTTCTTGGCCCGCTCAATGTGGCGCTGATCGAAGTTTCGGCGATCCTGCCCGACGGGTCGGTCGTGCCGTCAAGCTCGATCGGCAACAACAAGACCTGGCTCGACCGCGCCGATCGCATCATCCTCGAAGTCAATTCGTGGCAGAGCGAAGCGCTGCAGGGCATGCATGACATCTATTACGGCACCGCGCTGCCGCCGAACCGCGTACCGATCCCCCTGGTCAAGCCGCAGGATCGCATCGGCCAGCCGACGTTCCGCATCGATCCGTCGAAAGTCATCGCGGTGGTGCCGACCGATACGCCCGATCGCAATGCGCCGTTCAAGGCGCCCGATGCGGCCGCCAACGCGATCGCCGGGCATCTGATGGAATTCTTTGCCCATGAAGTGAAACTGGGCCGCCTGCCGCAGCATCTGTTGCCGATCCAGTCGGGCGTGGGCAATATCGCCAATGCCGTGCTCCACGGATTGCAGGACAGCCCGTTCGAACAACTGACGTCCTATACCGAAGTGCTGCAGGACGGGATGCTCGACTTGCTCGACAGCGGCAAGCTGACGATGGCTTCGGCCACGGCATTTTCGCTCAGCCCCGAGGCCGCCGACCGGCTGAACCGCAACATGGCGCATTACCGCGATCGCATCGTGCTGCGTCCGCAGGAAATCAGCAACCATCCCGAACTGGTGCGCCGCCTCGGCTGTCTTGCCATGAACGGGATGATCGAGGCCGACCTTTACGGAAACGTCAATTCGACGCACCTGATGGGCAGCCGTATCCAGAACGGGATCGGCGGATCGGGTGACTTTGCCCGCAATGCCTATATCTCGATCTTCATGGCGCCTTCGACGGCCAAGGGCGGCAAGATCTCGACCATCGTGCCCCAGGTCAGCCATGTCGACCATATCGATCAGGACGTGCAGGTTATCGTTACCGATCAGGGTCTTGCCGATCTGCGCGGTCTGGCGCCGAAGCAGCGCGCCGAAGTGGTCCTCGCCAAGTGCGTCCACCCGACCTATCGCGACCAATTGGCCGATTACTATGCCCGCGCGCTGCGCGATTCCTACGGCAAGCATTCGCCCTCGCTGCTGCGTGAAGCGCTGTCGTGGCATTTGCGCTTCGTCGAAACCGGCACGATGCTCGCTTGATCCGGCTCACCTGACCAGATTGCCCCCGGGGTTTTTGCGCCTCGGGGGTTTTCATGCCATGGTCCGACGATCATGAGCATCGAACCCGAACGCCCGCCGCTGCCGCCGTTTACCCGCGTCGAAGATGCCGCGCAGAAAGTCCGCCTGGCCGAAGATGCCTGGAACGGGCGCGATCCGGCGCGTGTCGCGCTGGCCTATACCCCCGACAGCCAGTGGCGCAATCGCGCCGAATTCATCACCGGGCGCGAAGCCATCGTGGCGTTTCTGACGCGCAAGTGGGCGCGCGAGCTGGACTATCGGCTGATCAAGGAGCTGTGGGGCTTTCGCGAAAACCGCATGGCGGTGCGCTTTGCCTATGAATGGCATGACGACAACGGGCAGTGGTTCCGCTCTTATGGCAACGAATTGTGGGAATTCGATCCGCGCGGGCTGATGCAGCGGCGCATCGCCAGTATCAACGACGCGCCGATTGCCGAGCCCGATCGCCTGTTCCATTGGCCGCAAGGCCGCCGCCTCGACGATCATCCGGGGTTGAGCGAACTCGGCCTGTAAGGTTCCGGGATTTGGGGGCGAGGGAGAGCGGTTTTGGATTGGCTGGCATACGATCACTATCTCTATGCGGCGGCGGCCTTGCTCGGCACGTTCGTCACGGCGTGGGTATTGCTCCAGGTGTTGGGCGAACCGCGATGGAGCCATGCGGTTGCCGGAATCGCGGGTGTGGTGCCGCCGTTCATCAACGTTTTGGGGGTCTTGTTCGGCCTGACGCTGGCGTTCCTCGCCAACGATACCTGGAACGCGCACGATCGCGCTCTGGCAGCGGTCAATCGTGAGGCGGATGCGCTTCATGCGATTGCGGTGCTTGGCGGTCACTTGCCAGCCGCCGACACTGTGCTGGTCGATGGTGCCGTGCGGGACTATGCGCGTGCCGCATTGGGTGAATGGCCGATGCTGTCGCGGCGCAAGACCAGCCCGGTTGCGATGCAGGCCGCCGATCGGTTGCTGGGCGTGTTGTCCGATCGCCATCTTGCCACGGTCGGCGGCGCCGCGGCTGCAGAGCAGGACATCGCGCTCGCGCTGGCGGTGCGCGATGCGCGTGAAACGCGGCTGGCATTGAGCCAGACTCACGTCAATCCGCTGAAATGGGCGGGCATGGCCGTGCTGGGCTTTTTGACCATGGTTTCGGTCGCGGTGGTCCATGTCGGCAATCCGCGCGCGATGCGCGTGGCGGTCGCGCTGTTTGCGCTCGCTTCTGCGCCGACAGCGGTGATCGTGCTGATCCATGGCAATCCGTTTCAGCCGCCCGCGGCGGTCTCCGCAGCGCCGTTGGCGGCCGTGCTGTCCGGCGTGTCACGCTAGTGGTCCGATTCTGACATTTGCTCCCGCTCTCGGCCAGGTAGTGCGCAAATGTCAGAATCTTTTCGGACCACTAGAAACGTTTGATTCTAGTGGATTTTCCGTTTTTGACATTTGCGACCGTGCTATCCGGATGGCGGGATGCAAATGTCAAAAACAATCCACTAGACAAGCCTTGGCCAAGGCTCGGTCGAGTGCGGCAATCCGCTCTGGCGTGGCCGATGCTATTCCAAACAGCAGGCCGGGGCGCGTCGGCGCAATGGCGCACGTGGACAGGGCCGTGGGGGCCAGCCCGTGGTGGTGGAGCATCCGGGCGAGCGCGCGGTCATCGGCAGTCTGATCGCGCAGCCGGGTGCAAAGCTGCAATCCCCCGTCACGTGCGCCGGGCACCAGCCATGCGCTCCAGCGTGTCTCGATCATGGCGGCGGTCGCCTCCATGCGCGCGTGATAGATCTTGCGCATGCGGCGGATATGCGCGGCAAGGTATCCGTCGCGAATGAAATCGGCCATCGCCGCCTGAACATGCACCGCGACCGAGCCGCCGCCCTGCCGGATCGTGGCCTCGATCTTGGGCAGGAGCGCCTGCGGCACGATCGCATAAGCAAGGCGCAGGCCGGGGGCGAGCACTTTGGAAAAGGTGCCGATATAGGCGACCTGAGCCCCCGAACCCAAACCCTGGAGCGCGGCGAGCGGGCGCCCGGCATAGTGGAATTCGCTGTCGTAATCGTCTTCGATGATCAGTGCGTCATGGCGCGCGGCAAAATCGAGCAAGGCCATCCGCCGTACCAGGCTCATCGCCACGCCGGTCGGATACTGGTGCGATGGCGAAACGCAGATCAGGCGCGGCACGGTGCCGGGCGGCGCGGCGGCGCAATCAAAGCCCTGATCGTCGACCGGCACCGGCACCAGCCGCGCTCCGGCGCGGGCCAGCAGGCTTCGCGCAGTTGGGTAGCCGGGGTCTTCGACCCATGCCGCATCGCCCGGGTGCAGGCTGACGCGCGCGATCAGGTCGATTGCTGCCGCCGTCGAAGCGAGGATCACGACTTGCGCCGGATCGGCCACCACAGCGCGGGTGCGCGCGACATGCTCGACGATCGCCTCGCGAAGGGGCGCAAGGCCCATCGCTTCGCCATAGCCGAGATCGTGCCAGCGCAAGTGGCGCGCTCGCGCCGTCAGGCAGCGGCTCCAGGCCTTGACCGGAAACGTGTCGGGATCGGGCAGGCCGGGGCGAAACGGCATGAAGCGTTCGGGGTCCTGCGCGGCGCGTGGCGGCGTCGCGGCGGGGGCATCGCCGTCACGCAGCCCGGTCGGCAATTCGGCGACGCGCGTTGCCGAGCCGGGGTGACCGGCGAGGAACCCTTCGGCGCGCAGCCGCTCATAGCCGGCGACCACCGTACTGCGCGCCACGCCGAGCAGCGCGGCGAGCCCCCGCGTCGAGGGCAAGGCATCGCCGGGCCGGATCGCGCCGGCGAGAATGCGGGCGCGCACGGCATGATAGATCTGCCCTTCGAGATCGCCACCGGTGCGGTCGAGATTCAGCCATGCTGCGCTGTCTTTTGCCATGAGTCATCAAACCGGACTGCTGAAAAAATGGCAAGTGGATGTTTTGGCCATACCGCTTTGTGGATAGCCAGCAACTCCACGCAAGCTGTCCGGAGGAATCATGTCGAGCTTTCCCGTTACCGAACGCAGCCGGATCCGCCGGATGCACGAACGCGGCAGTCACGAGCATGCGGCGGTTCACGCCGTGCTCGACGCTGCGCCCTTGTGTCATGTCGGCTATGTCATCGATGGCGAGCCTTATGTCACCCCGACGATCCATTGGCGCAAAGGCAACCGGGTATTCTGGCACGGATCGGCGGCGAGCCGTTTTCTGCGCAAGATCGAGGGGCAGCGCGTGTGCCTGACCGTCAGCCTGATGGATGGCTATGTGCTGGCGCGTTCCGCCTATAACCATTCGGTCAATTTCCGCTCGGCGATGGTGTTCGGTCGTGCGCAGAGCCTGACCGAACCCGACGAAATCGCTGCCGCGCTGCGCCATCTGGTCGATGACGTGTTCCCCGGCCGTTGGGACAGCTTGCGCCCGATGAGCGCGCAGGAGCAAAAGGCGACCAGTGTGGTGTGGATGGACATCGAGGAAGCCAGCGTAAAGGACCGCGTGGCTCCGCCGGGCGATGATGATGAAGCCGACTACCCGGTCTGGGCCGGAGTCCTGCCGATGCGCACGATTCTGGGCGCTGCCGAGCCAGCGCCGGGGCCGCACCATGACTTGCCTTTGCCCAAAGAACTGGCCCGGCTGATCGCCTCGGGGCGCTTGCGCTGAACAATCCACTAGAATCAAAAGTTTCAAGTGGCCCGAAAAGATTCTGACATTTGCGCACCACCTGGCCGATAGCGGGTGCAAATGTCAGAATCGGACCACTAGAGCCCGGCCTTGATCATCCAGTCGTGGAACAGCCGTACCGGGCGCGATTGCAACGCGCGCGGACGGCACACGAACCAATAGCTGTAGGGGCTGTCGACTTCGATGTCATAGACCCGCGCCAGCCGCGTATCATGGCTGCGCGAGAAATGGTCATCATGCATGATCGCGATGCCAAGACCCTGGGCTGCGGCTTCAAGGAGCAACTGGCCCGAATCGAAATGGTCGACCGCCGCCGGTTCGAGGCCTTCGAGATGGAGCGTGCGCTTCCACGCTTCAAAGCTCATCGGCAAGTCGTTGTGGACGAGAAACGTCTGCTTCGACAGCTTTTCGACGTCGGGCCGGTCGCCCAGTTGCGCGGCCATTTCGGTGTTGGCGATGGCATAGACGCGGTTGTGATCGAGACGCACCGCGTGAAGCGAGGCATCGGGCCCTTCAGACAGGATGATCGCGGCGTCGATCGTATCGCCCAGCTTGGTTTCGGCGGCATGGCCGCTGTCGATGTCGATATGCAATTGCGGATGCAGCTTGCGCAGTTCGCCCAGGCGCGGAAACAGCCGCTGGCTGCCAAACAGCGGCAGCACGCCGAGGCGCAGCCGCATGACTTTGCCGGTGTCGATCAGCCGCTCGATACGGTCCGCCATTTCGTCGATCAGCGGCGCGACCGAATCATAGAGCACCTGGCCCTCCTCGGTCAGCTTCAGCGCCTGATGCTTGCGTTCGAACAGCGGCTTGCCGACGAATTCTTCCAGCGCACCCAGCCGGCGCGACAGCGCCGACGGGCTGAGCGCGAGTTCGGCCGCCGCTGTCTTGGCAGAGCCGGCGCGGACCACGCGGATAAACGCTTCGAGCGAACGCAGCGGGGGAAGGCGGCGGATCATGGCCGACCCTGCAGGGCAAATGGTCGTCCTCGACCGGTCGTATCGATCATGTTTTGCCCTTTATTCACCATCATCGTCCGCCGGTGCAGGGGCATGGAGCCGCAACCGGGTCAGCCTTCGCTCGTCCCCATCGGTCACTTCGATCCGCCAGCCGCTGTCATGATCGATGATCCGCCCGACCGGCGGTACTTCGCCGGCCAGCACAACCGCCAGACCGCCGAGCGTATCCACATCCTCGTCCAGAATGGCAAGTCGGGGATCCACCCTTTTTCCGACGTCGTCCAGCTCGGCACGGGCATCGACATCCCAGGTGTCGGCGTCGATGCGGTGAATGAGGTCGACCGGGGCGTCGTCGTGTTCGTCCTCGATTTCGCCGACGATCTCTTCGACCAGATCCTCGATCGTGATGATCCCGTCGGTGCCCGAATATTCGTCGATGACGATCGCCAGATGCATGCGGCTCGCGCGCATGTCGCCCAGCACGTCGAGCGCGCCGCGCGCCTGCGGCACGAACAGCGGCTGGCGCATCAGGCTCGACCAGTCCGCCGGCGGGGCGACACCGTCAAGCGCCATGTCCGCAACGATCCGGAACACGTCCTTGATGTGGACCATGCCGATCACTTCATCGAGCGATTCTCGATAGATCGGCAGGCGGCTGTGGCCGTGTTCGGAAAAGGCGGAGACCAGTTCGGCAAAGCTCGCGCCTGCCGGGACAGCGACGATCTGCCCGCGCGGAATGGCAACGTCGTCGGCGTCGTGTTCGCTGAAATGCAGCAGATTGCGCAGCATCTGCCGCTCGAGCGGTACGAGGTCGCCCGCGCCTTCGCCGGTGGCGCGGGCTTCGCCTTCGTGTTCCTCGATCGCTTCCTCGATCTGCGCGCGCAGAGACTGGTCGTGGTCCGATCCGCGAAACAGGGCCCTGGCCTTGCGCCAAAGTCCACCCCCGCGATGCTCGGTGCACCTGTCGCCTTCGCCCGAACGGCTTTCGCCGCCGGACCCGTTGCCCTCGGGCACTAGGTCATTCTCCATGGTTTGCCGGATCACGCATATGGGTCGGCAAGCCCCAGGAGTGCAAGCGCCTTCCGCTCCAGCGCTTCCATTTCCTCGGCTTCGCGTTCGCCCTCTTCATGGTCGTAACCGGCAAGATGGAGCAGCCCGTGGACGATCAGGTGGCTGGTATGGGCCGTCGTGGCGATGCCCTTTTCGGCCGCTTCACGGGTACATACGCCATGCGCCAGAATCAGGTCGCCGAGCATCGCCGGGGCATCGGCATTGTCCCCGGCCAACAGCACTTCGTCGCGCGAAAGCATCGGAAACGACAGGACATTGGTCGCCTTGTCCTTGGCGCGCCATTGCTTGTTGAGCGCGTGAACTTCCTCGTCATCGGCCATGACCAGGCTGACCAGCATGTGTGCGTGGGCCAATTCCGGGGCGACCGCCGCCGCAGCCTGCGTCGCCGCAGCGGCCAGCGCTTCCCAGTCGACGGTTTCGCTCCTGATCGGATCAATATCCCAGACTGGATCAATATCCCAGACTGGATCAATATCTATGTCGAGCGCGGGCACGCCTGCAGGAGCGGTCAAGGCAGGGCGTCCTCGCCTTCGTAGGCTTCGACAATCCGCCCGACAATCGGGTGTCGTACGACATCGCCCGATCCAAAGCGCACCGTGCCGATCCCGTCGACCCCTTCGAGACGACGGACCGCATCGGCAAGGCCGCTGCCCGCGACGCCGCCGGGCAAGTCGACCTGGCGCGGGTCGCCACAGATCACCATGCGGCTGTTCTGGCCAAACCGGGTGAGGAACATCTTCATCTGGGCCGGCGTGGTGTTTTGCGCTTCGTCGAGAATGACAAAGGCATCGGCCAGCGTGCGTCCGCGCATGAAGGCGATCGGCGCGACTTCGATCTCGCCGGAAGCCATGCGCCGCTCGACTTGTTCGGGCGGCATGCAGTCATAGAGCGCGTCGTAAAGCGGGCGGAGGTAGGGATCGACTTTTTCCTTCATGTCGCCGGGCAAAAAGCCGAGCCGTTCGCCCGCTTCGACCGCCGGGCGCGACAGGATCAGCCGCTGCACCGATCCGTTCATCAGTTGTGCCACGGCCTGCGCCACGGCGAGATAGGTCTTGCCGGTGCCCGCCGGGCCCAGCGCAAAGATGACATCGTCGCGGATCAGCGCGCGCATATAGTCGATCTGTGTCTTTGACCGGGGCGCGATGGTCTTGCGCCGGGTACGGATCAGGATCGGGGGATTGTCGAGCGGAGCGCCGGTGATGATCCCTTCGAGTGTCGGCTCGTTTGACATCGCGATCAGCGCATCGACGGCGCCCGCATCGATTTCCTGCCCCGACAGGAGCCGTTGATGCATCGCGCGCAAGACGTCGCGCGCGCGCGCCACGGCATCGTCGGGCCCTTCGATCAGGGCCTTGGCACCGCGCGCCGAAATATAGACGCCCAGCCGGTTTTCGATCTGCACGAGATTGGTATCGAACTGTCCGAACAAGGCGCCCAGCACAGTCTGTTCATCGAACTCTATCTCGATTCGGGCGCGACGCTGAACGTCGCTGCGATGCGCGCCCTCGTGCGCAGCACCATAGTGGCCGGAAGGTTCGCCATGCGAATCGCGATGCGCCTCGGTCGTGGCGCGGGGGAACTTGCGGGCCATAATCCCCTTGGGGGTGTCTCCCTTGTTTGGGTGCATCCGGATGATGCAGCCCAAGATTATGCCGTGATGTGGCAGGCGCAAGACAAGCGATCACGAATTTTGCCCCGTTTGCGCTGATTTGCACAGCCTGTTTGCACAAAGGCGGCAAATCAGGGCCAATCGCGGGGTCATGTCGCGGTGTCATGTCGCGGGCTTGCGACAAAGCTGAATCGTTTCTGCAGGCCCTGTGCGGTGACGGTTCATCGTGGCCGTGCCATAGCGTTCTGCGTTGCCCCGCCATCGGGGCCTCACAACAGGAGGACGTGTTCCATGCGCTCGACACTTATTGCCGCCATCACCGTTGCCGCTGCCGCGCTTGCGCTGACTCCGGCCATGGCCGATGCCCGCCCCTTTCATCGCCATCACCATCCGGCGCCGCATCACTACTATCATCCGCACCACCGCGCGCATCACGGCTGAGCGGTCGTACCGGGCGGTCGTGTCAGCCGACGCGCCGCCCGGCCAGCGAATTGGGACCGGCGTCGATCAGATCGACTTCGACCAGATCGCCGATATTCGCTTCATCGGTGAAGTGAACCGATTGCAGCCAGGGTGATTTGCCCAGCCACTGCCCCGGCTGGCGCCCGCGCCGCTCGACCAGAACGGTACAGCGCTTGCCGACCGAGGCGCGGTTGAACGCCAATTGATCGCGGTTGATGTGCGCCATAAGGCGTTGCAGCCGGTCGTCCATGACCTCGGCGGCAATTTGGCCGTCCATCGTTGCCGCCGGGGTGCCTGGCCGGGGCGAATACTTGAAGCTGAACGCCTGTGCATAGCCCACGGCGTCGATCAGCGCGAGCGAATCGGCAAATTCCGCCTCGGTCTCGCCCGGGAACCCGACGATGAAATCGCCCGAGAGCGCAATGTCCGGGCGCCCGGCGCGCACCCGTTCGATGATCTTGAGGTAGCCCTCGGCGCTGTGACTGCGGTTCATCGCACGCAGCACGCGATCGTTGCCCGATTGCACCGGCAAATGGAGAAACGGCATCAGCTTTGCGTTGCTGCCGTGCGCCTCGATCAGCGCATCATCCATGTCGGCGGGATGGCTGGTGGTATAGCGGATACGCGCCAGATCGGGGATCCTGGCCAGTTCGTGCGCCAGCCCGGCGAGTCCGATCGCCTGTCCGACCGCATTTTCGCCCGCCCAGGCGTTGACGTTTTGCCCCAGCAGCGTGATTTCACGCGCGCCGCCGTCGACCAGCGCCTTGGCCTCGTCGACGAGATCGGCGAACGGCCGCGCGATTTCCGCGCCGCGCGTATAGGGTACGACGCAATACGTGCAGAACTTGTCGCAGCCTTCCTGGATGGTCAGAAAAGCGGTCGGGGTCGACTTGCGCCGTTTGGGCAGCGCGGCGAATTTCGCCTCGGCGGGCATGTCGGTTTCGGTCTCGCGCGCGCCGGTGGCGGCAGAAGCGACCATTTCAGGCAGGCGGTGATAGGCCTGCGGGCCGACGACGACGCGCACTTGCGGCGCGCGCGCCATGATTTCGGCGCCTTCGGCCTGGGCGACGCAGCCCGCGACGGCGATCAGCGGGGTCGAGCCGTCTTCCCGGCGCAGACGCCCGATGTCGGAATAGACTTTTTCAGTCGCCTTTTCGCGGATGTGACAGGTGTTGAGCACGACCAGATCGGCGGTTTCGCGCTCGTCAACGGCCGTCATCCCGTCGGCAACAAGCAGCTCTGCCATGCGCTCGCCGTCATAGACGTTCATCTGGCAGCCGAAGCTTTTGACGTGAAAGGTGCGGGGCGGGGTGTTCGCAGTCATAAGCGCCCGCCCATACGCCAGATTCACCTGAGGCGCAAAGGGGGGGGGAGGCGGTTATGCGGCCTCTTCGGGCGGGGCGTAGCGAACGGGGCTGACGACATGGGCGAACGGGCGCACCGGCTGGCCAAGGCGCGCTTCGAGTGCGGGCAGGATGCGCGCGCGTGCCTCGGCTGCGATCGCCTTGCGCCCCGGAAAATCGCGCGGGTCAAACGGTTCGAGATAGAACACTTCGAGCTTGAACGAGCCGCGCCGCGCCAGAATGCGCTTGGCATTGTCGACTCCGGCCTCGGTGCCGATCCAGCCGATCCATTCGCCGATGTCGCCGCCGTAATCGAGCAGGACGGGCTGAACCATGATCCCTGTCGGCGGCGGTTCGAGCACGCGCAGCATCGAGGTCTTGAATGGCAACAGCGATTTTCCGTCGGTCGTGGTGCCTTCGGGAAAGACGGTGATCGACCAATTGTCGGCGAGCGCCTCGCGCAGCCGGTTGATCTGGTCGGCAACGCCCATGCGGTCTTCGCGGCTGACAAAGACAGTCCGGTTCATCCGCGCCAGCCAGCCGACCACCGGCGCCACCGAGAGTTCGGCCTTGGCCACAAACGCTGTCCCGCTCGCCCCGCCAAGCGCAAGAATGTCGAGCCAGGACAAGTGATTGGCGATAAAGAACACGTCACGCTTGAGCGGAACGCCGTGCACGCGCAGCCGCGCGCCGCACAAGCGGCAGGCGATGCGGAGAAACAGTTTGGGAAAGGGCGATCCGTAATGCACCGTGCGATAGGTATAGTGCAGCGGCACGCAGATCACCAACGCGATCAGCAATCCGATCGATCGCAGCACGAGGCGCACCCATCCGGCCCACGAAATCGGCGCGCCGCGATCGGGCCCGACCGTGCGATTACGCGTCACGGCCAAGTTTGACGCCATAAAGTTCCATCCGGTGATCGACCAGGCGATAGCCGAGCTTTTCGGCAATCTGACGCTGCAAGGCTTCGAGTTCGGGGTCGACGAATTCGATGACGCGACCGGTTTCGACGTCGATCAGATGATCGTGATGCGCCTCGGGCGTCGCTTCATAGCGGGCGCGGCCATCGCCGAAATCGTGGCGGTCGAGAATGCCGGCTTCTTCGAACAGGCGCACGGTGCGGTAGACCGTGGCGATCGAAATGCGCGGATCGCGCGCGACGGCGCGTTCGTGCAGTTTCTCGACATCGGGATGGTCATCGCTCTCCGACAAAACCTGGGCAATCACCCTGCGTTGGTCGGTGATGCGCAAGCCGCGTTCGGCACAGAGGGCTTCGATGTCGATTGGCTGGTGCACGTGTCATCCGCAAGTGGAAGGCCTGCTCATGATAGGCTGTCGGACACAGACTGCAATGGCCGGCGGGAGCGATAGAGATTTTTGGCAAAAAGACACCCGCAAGACCATTGCAGCGCCCGGCGATGCCGGATTGCCAACGGTCATGCGGGTGTTCTTCATGGGCCGCGTCGGCGGCCCGGCATCAAGCGATCAGCTTGCCGCCTTGGCCCGGCCGCGCTTGGGCGCAGGCTTGCGACCGAGGCCGATCTTCTTGGCCAGTTCGCGGCGCTTTTCGGCATAGGCCGGAGCGACCATCGGATAGTCGGCCGGAAGATTCCAGCGGGCGCGGTACTGATCCGGAGTCAAGTTGTAGCGCGTAGCCAGATGCCGCTTGAGCATCTTCAGCTTCTTGCCGTCTTCGAGGCAGACGATGTGATCGTTCTTGACCGAAGAGCGAATCGAAACCGCCGGTTCCGGAGTCGGTTCTGCCTGCGGTTCCGCCGGCTTGAGACCTGCAAGAGCCGTGTAGACGTTGGTGATCAACGTCGACAGGTCGCCAACGGCAACGCTGTTGTTGCTGACATGGGCAGCGACGATATCGGACGTAAGCGTAATCAACGTCTCGCGCAGATCATTTTCAGTTTCGGACATTGCGAACCGACCTTCTTTCTGATGGTTACCCGTTTTTACTATTGGCCATGCTATTGACATTGCTGGCTTTTTGCCGATCAGGTGGATCGACTCTCCCATTCGACAGTGGTCATATAGACCATGCGTATTCTTAAACAATCAGGTATTGCACGGCAACGAGAAAAATTACAAAATTTACCCAGTCAACTTGTCTCGGAATGGATTCATTCGATGACGAGTTCCTGTGTAATCGCGTCAATCCGCTCTCCATTCAATGTGCGATAATACCGAGGGCGTATTCCTATCGGTCGAAAGCCATGGGCTGCATAGAGAATACCCGCCGGATTGTTGCGGCGCATTTCCAGCAGCAGTCTCTTTTTGCCGCGTTGACGGGCGCTTTCTATAAAACGCGTCAGCAACATGTGTCCAAGCCCACGTCGGCGCCATGCCGGTGCAATCGCGAACAGAAGCAGTTCTTCTTCGTCAAACAGGCCACGCGACAGGAAAAAGCCCGCTGCATTTTCGCCTTCGTCGAGGTTCGCTTTGCCGTCAGGGGCGATCAGTCCATGATGCGTGCCCGCCAGCAACAGCGAGTCACTGACCTGGCGGCGGTTCCAGGCTTCGCCGAATTCCGGCGGAAAAGCGGTCTCCATCACGGCCATGATACGGTCGACATCGTCGAGCGGAGGGAGCACCGGCGGGTTTCCTTGCGTCAGGCCGTTTGCGGTGTCGCGGCGGGAGGCGCCGCAACCGGCAGGCGCGCATCCGGTGCGCGGCCATAGACCGGGCTCGTCTCGTCGCGCCACGTCGCAGCGTCGAGCAAGCCAAGGGCGCGCGCGTCGGGGCGGATGGCGTGCGCCAGAGCGCCGGTTCGCGTCGCTACGGCGGCGGCCTGGCTGCCGGCAATGACGCCTGCAGCGGCGCGCTCGATCGCCGCTTCGGGCAAGAGCGAGGCAAGCGGCGCCTCGGGCTCTCCGGTGGCGGCAAACGGCTGAAAGAACCATTCGCCGTGCCCGCCGGACATGACCACATCGATGGTCGAGCCCGGATATGCGTTCTGCGCCATCGCCGCGACCAGATCGAGGCAGCCATAACCGCCCACGGTGGATCCCCAGGCAAGCCCCAGCGCACGCGCAGCCGCAATTCCCACGCGAATGCCGGTAAAGCTGCCGGGCCCGAGATTGACCATGATGCGCGCCGCGCGTCCGTGTCCGGGAAGCGCGGCGATCATCGGAACCAGGCGTTCGGCATGACCCCGGCCAAGCTCGATGTATTCGCCGGCCAGTAAAGTGCTGCCTTCGAAAAGCGCGACCGAACAGGCCTCGGTCGCGCTGTCGATGACAAGCAGGCGCGCGTTCACAGCCGATCCGCCATCACGCGATGGGGCCGGGCACGGCGGAGGCGGGCTGTGTCATGATCGGCAAGTATTCCTGGCGTATCGGGCGTTCAGGCTGCGCGCACTTCGTTCACTTCGGGAACATAATGCTTCAACAACGATTCAATACCGTTCTTGAGCGTGGCCGTCGACGAAGGGCAGCCCGAACAGGCGCCCTGCATCTGCAGGAACACGACGCCATCGCGAAATCCGCGATAGATGATGTCGCCGCCGTCGTTGGCCACCGCCGGGCGCACGCGCGTCTCGATCAGATCCTTGATCTGGTCGATCACATCGGCATCGGCGGGATCGTCGGCGAAATCGCCGTCATCGGCTTCAGGCACGGCAAAATCGGCGCTGGCCACGGCGAACAGCGGCGTTTGCGAGACGAAATGGTCGAGCAGCACGGCAAGCACTTGCGGCTTGGCATCGCTCCACGCCGAACCCGGGGCGATCGTGACCGACACGAAATCGCGCCCGAAAAACACCCCCGTGACATCACCCAGGCTGAACAGGGCCTGCGCCAGCGGCGAAGCGGCGGCTGCCTCGTCAGAGGTGAATTCGCGCGTACCCGTCGCCATGATGACTTCCCCGGGCAGGAATTTCAGCGTGGCCGGATTGGGCGTCGTTTCGGTTTCAATGAACATGATTCGCATTTAGATCAGGGGGGCATCGGGTCAAGGGGCGCGGGGTCTAATACGTCCAATCAGTCTCGAAAAACCGGCTTTTGCCTCATGCGGGGGGCTATGCGGTGTTTCCCCGCTGGCGGGCGCGTGCCGCGCGCCTTATGCGCATGCGCATGATCAAGCCCTCGTTGCGAATCGCATCCGCCCTGTCCGCGCTCCTTTTGTGCGCGCCCAACCTTGCTGCGGCTGCATCGGCGGCCGAAAAGCCGTCCGTTGCGGCGGCGATCATCAAGCTGCCGTTGCAGCCGGTGGTTTCGGCGGATTTGCGCGCCTGTTCGACCAGGACGGCGTCGGGCCTCGGCTATGCGGCGTTGCGCGAGGGCACCGGGGCGAAGCCGGGCAAGAGCGATTTCGTGTTGATCAGCTATATCGGTTATCTTGCCGCCACGGGCCAGGTGTTCGACCAGAACCAGGGCACCCCGCTCAGCCTCGACAATGTCATTCCCGGTTTTGCCGAAGGGCTGCAACTGATGCCGCGCGGCAGCGTCTATCGCCTGTGCGTTCCGGCGACGCTGGGGTATGGCGCGGCGGGCGCGGGCGAAGCGATTCCGGCCAATGCGGATCTCGTTTTCCAGATCGAACTGGTCGATTTCAAGACCGCTGCCGAAGTCGAAGCGATGCGCAAGGCGCAGGAAGCCGGCGAAGCCAAGGGCGCGCCAGCCGCTCCGGCCGCGCATTGATTCCGGGCTGCTGAATTTTGGGGCCAGTGAAATGTGGGTGGGGCAGGTCTTTGCCCGCCTATTCACTGGCCCTTCATTTTTGTGCGCCCTATAGTCCCGGAATATGGCTTCCCAGCGTCGGCGCATTGCGCGTTTCGGTCTTGTTGTTTCCCTCCTTGCCGGCGTCGTGCTTCCCACCGGGGTTGCCGGTGCCGCGCCGGCGACGGACGTCCCCTGGCTCTATGTCGGGTCCGACGTGCCGCACGACTCGCAATGGACTTTCGGCATTTTGCCGAACGGCCTGCGCTATGCGGTGCGTCACAACGGCGTGCCGCCGGGGCAGGTGTCGATCCGCGTGGTCGCCGATGTCGGCTCGCTGTATGAAACCGATGCTCAGCGCGGATATGCGCATCTTATCGAACATCTGACGTTCCGCGATTCCAAATACCTCAAATCGGGCGAGGCAATCCCGACCTGGCAAAAGCTCGGTGCGACGTTTGGCAGCGACACCAATGCCGAAACCAGCCCGACCGAGACGGTCTACAAGCTCGATGTGCCCAATATATCGCCGCCCACGCTCGATGAAACGTTCAAGCTGTTGTCGGGGATGATCGCGGCGCCGATCTTTACCCCGCAAGGGGTTCGGACCGAAGTGCCGATCGTGCTTGCCGAAATGCGCGAGCGCCAGGGGGCCGAGATGCGCGTCATCGAAGCGACGCGCGCGGCCTTCTTCAAGGGCCAGCCGCTGGCCGATCGCTCGCCGATCGGCAAAGTCGCAACGCTTGAGGCCGCGACCGCCGAGAGCATCAAGGCGTTTCACGACAAATGGTATCGCCCCGACAACACCGTGATCGTGGTCGCCGGCGATGTCGACCCGGCGAGCCTGGTCGAGGAAATCCGCAAGTGGTTTGGCGATTGGCAGGCCATCGGCAAGAAACCGCCGCAGCCCGATTTCGGCGAACCAAAGGCGCCCGCCGACAATCGCCGGGCAAGTCCCGGGGCAAACCCGGTCGATGGAACCGCCGTGATTGTCGAGCCCGATTTGCCGCGCGTGTTCAACGCCGCGATTCTGCGCCCCTGGCACAAAGTCAACGACACCATTGCCTATAACGAGGGCAATATCATCGACCGGCTGGCGCTGGCGCTGATCAACCGTCGGCTTGAAGCGCGCGCGCGCGGCAATGCCAGCTTTCTTGTTGCCTCGGTCGATCAGAGCCGCATCAGCCGCTCGGCCGACGCGACGCTGCTTACCGTCACCCCGCTTGGCGACGACTGGAAGACGGCCGTGCGCGATGCACGCGCGGTGATTGCCGATGCTTTGGCAACGCCGCCGAGCAAAGAGGAAATCGCCCGCGAAGTCGCCGAATTCGATGTCGCCTACAAAGTTCCTGTCGAGACCCAGGAAACCGAGGCCGGCTCGAAACTGGCCGACGAGATTGCCGAAGCGGTCGATATTCGCGAAACGGTCGCCAATCCCGATACGGTCTATTCGATCTTCAAGAAGACGATCCCGCTGTTCACGCCCGCAACGGTGCTGGAGCATACCCGTGCGATATTTGCAGGGACAGTCGAACGCGCGGTCCTGATCACGCCCAAGGCGAGCGACGGAACGGCGCAAGATGTGCGCGCGGCGATGCTGGCGCCGGTCGACGCCGCCGCCGGGAGCCGGGTCGCGGCGTCAAAGCTGACATTTGCGGACCTGCCGCAAATCGGCGCGCCCGGCAAAGTCATCGACGATGTGCCGACCGGCCTGCTCGGGATCGAACGCATGACATTGGCCAACGGGGTCAAGGTTCTGCTTTGGCCCAATGATGCCGAGCCGGGGCGGGTTATCGTGCGTGTGCGTTTCGGCGGCGGGTTTGCGGCGATCAATCCGAAAGATGCGGTCTATGCCGCGCTTGGCGATGCCGCGTTGATGGATAGCGGCTTTGCCCGATACGGGCGCGAAGATCTCGACCGGCTGGCCACCGGGCGCAAGCTCAGCCTCGATTTCGACATCACCGACAAGGCCTTCGGGTTCTATGCCGATACCCGGCCCGACGACATGGCCGATCAGCTTTATCTGTTTGCGGCAAAGCTCGCCATGCCGCGCTGGGACGATCATCCCGTGTCGCGCGCGCTGGCGGCGGCACGGCTCAATTACGAAAGCACCAACGGTTCGCCGATCAAGGTGCTGCAGCGCGATCTGCCGTGGCTGATCCGCGACGGCGATCCGCGCTTTGCCCAGCCCAATCCGGCCGAGCTGGCCAAGGCGACGCCCGACGGTTTCCGCCGTGTTTGGGAGCCGCTGTTGCAGCAGGGGCCGATCGAAGTCGACGTGTTCGGCGATTTTCCGCGCGAGGCCGGGATTGCCGCGCTCGAACGCACATTCGGCGCGCTGCCGATGCGCACGCCGCTTTCGCTCGCGCCGCTGGCGCCGCATCTGCCCGTGCACAATGAGACGCCGCTGGTGCTGACGCATCGGGGCGACCCCGACAGCGCGGCGGCGGTTGTCGCCTGGCCGACCGGGGGCGGGCGCATGGCCTTGCGCGAATCGCGCCAGCTCGGTCTTCTGGCCGAAATATTCCAGAACCGGCTGTTCGACGTGATGCGCGAAAAGATCGGGGCGAGCTATGCCCCGCAAGTCAGCTCGTCATGGCCGCTCGATCTGCCTTCGGGCGGGTATTTCGCCGCGACCACGCAATTGCGTCCGGGTGATCTTGCCGCGTTCTTTGCCGCTGCCGATACAATCGCCGCCGATCTGGCCGCGGCGCCGCCCAGCGCGGACGAGATCGCGCGCGTGACCGAGCCGATGAAGCAATGGATCACCCGCCTGTCGACCGGCAACGGGTTCTACCTCGATCAGTTGCAGGGCGGCGCGCTCGAACCGCGCAAGATTGCCGACTTGCGCTCGATCCTGCCCGATTCGTCGCAGACCACGCCCCAGGAGATGCAGGAGCTGGCCAAGCGCTATTTGAAGCCCGGTGTGACGTGGAAGCTGGAAGTCGTGCCTGAAAAACGCTGATTTGGCTGCGATTGCGCCCCATCGATCATTGTAATCGGAACGCTTCCTTTGCTTTTGCGTCGTTGCACGCTTATCTCGCGCGCTCGGCCGACTGTCGGCCGTGATCCAAGGACGAGGAAACGTGGCAAGCAACTGGAATGCGCATAGCTGGCGCGGGCAAGAGGCGCGGCACATGCCGGTCTATCCCGATGTGGACAAGCTTCAGGCAGTCGAAGCGACCCTGACGAGCTTTCCGCCGCTGGTGTTTGCCGGCGAGGCGCGTGCGCTCAAGTCCGATCTTGCCGAAGTGGCGGCGGGTCGCGGTTTTCTGCTCCAGGGCGGGGACTGCGCGGAAAGCTTTGCCGAATTCCATCCGAACAACATCCGCGACACGTTTCGCGTGCTGTTGCAGATGGCGGTGATCCTGACATTTGCCAGCAAGCAGCCGGTGATCAAGGTCGGGCGCATGGCCGGGCAATTTGCCAAGCCGCGTTCGTCGCCGATGGAGCGCCAGGGCGATGTCGAATTGCCGAGCTATCTCGGCGACAATATCAACGGCATCGATTTCACCCCCGAATCGCGCATTCCCGATCCGGACCGCATGTTGCGCGCCTATTCGCAGGCGGCGGCAACGCTCAATCTGCTGCGCGCCTTTGCCGGCGGCGGCTATGCCAATTTGCGCCAGGTCCACCAGTGGACGCTCGACCATATCGGCAAGAGCCCGTGGGCGGCGAAGTTCAGCGAAATGGCCGACAAGATCGGCGAAGCGCTCGACTTCATGGAAGCGTGCGGGATCAATCCCAAGACGGTCCCGCAATTGCAGGGCACGAGCTTCTTCACCAGTCACGAAGCGCTGCTGCTGCCTTATGAAGAGGCGATGACGCGGCAGGATTCGCTGACCGGCAAATGGTACGACACCAGTGCGCACATGCTGTGGATCGGCGATCGCACGCGCTTTGAAGGTTCGGCGCATGTCGAATTCCTGCGCGGGGTGGACAATCCGATCGGGCTCAAGTGCGGGCCGAGCCTGGCGCCGGACGTCTTGTTGAAGCTGCTCGACACGCTCAATCCGGCGCGCGAAGCAGGGCGGATCACGCTGATCAGCCGTTTTGGCCAGGACAAGGTCGAAGCCGGGCTGCCCCCGCTGGTCCGCGCGGTTGCGCGCGAAGGCCATCCGGTGGTGTGGTCGTGCGATCCGATGCACGGCAATGTGGTCAAGGCCGACAACGGCTACAAGACGCGGCCGTTCGACCGTATCCTCAGGGAAGTCGAAGGCTTCTTTGCGGTGCACCGCGCCGAAGGCACACATGCGGGCGGCATTCATATCGAAATGACCGGCCAGAACGTGACCGAGTGCACCGGCGGTGCCATCGCGATCAGCGAAGAAGGCCTGGCCGATCGCTATCACACCCATTGCGATCCCCGGCTCAATGCCGCGCAGTCGCTGGAGCTGGCTTTTCTGCTGGCCGAATCGATCAATACGCAGCGCGCCATGGAAAAAGCCGAAGCGGCCTGAATTTTTCGGAAAACACGAAAGGGGCGCGGCAGGTGACTGCCGCGCCCCTTTTTTGTGTCGGTCTTCTCGATCAGAAGCTCAGGCGGACTGCGCCGGTGACCGTGCGGCCGTTGAGCACCTGGGCATTGACCACGCCCGTTTCGGGCAGGTTCGACGCGCTGGCCTGAACGATCGCGAGCGTGTTGAACAGGTTGTAGACATTGAGCCGGACCGAGACCCGCTTTGCCGGACGCAGTTCGACGAATGGATTGACCAGTACATAGCCCGGCTGCTTCAGCCCCTGGTTGTCCTCGGCATAGCTGCTGGTGACGCCCATCAGGTTTGCGCCGATCGACATCAGCCTGTTTTCGAATTGCGGCATGGCGGTGAAGTAGAAATTCGGCTCGTGACGGGGGGTGTTGCCGTCGAGCACGGGATCGTTGGCATCGCTGTCGATTTTTGCCTTGGTGTACGTCGCGCCAAGCCGCAGGCTGAATGGCCCGTGGCGTGCCTCGCCTTCGACTTCGACGCCTTTGGCGCTGTATTTGCGGTTGATCGGGATCACGACCGCCTGACCACTGGCGTCGGCGGAAATCTGGTAATTGCTGTCGATGGTCGAGGCCCAGAATGCCGTCACATAAAGCGTCATTCCGCCCTGACGGTACTTGGCGCCGATTTCGGCCTGCTTGACCGGATCATAGGCGCTTGCCGGGTTGGTCAACTGGCCGCTGGCGGGGTTGATCGAAGGCGGATAGAGCCCGCGTTCGGCGCCGGCCCGACCGCCGCGACTGTACCGGGCAAAGGCCGACAGGTCATCGGCCAGGCGGTAATTGGCGCCGACCGAATAGGACACATAGTCATAATTGTAATTGACCAGACCCGGCTGCGACAGCGGGAGAACGGCGACCTGCGTTTCGGGCAGGGTGATCGGGCCGGAACCATTGAGATTGACACTGGCAGTGCCGATGCGTCCGCCACCAAGGTCGTCGCCATAGACGTTGCCGCTTACACGACCGGCGTCATAGCGCAGGCTGCCGCCCACCGCGAGCCTGCCGAGCTGGTAGTTGATCGAGCCATAAGGCGCAAAGACGCGGAAATTGACATCGTAATAGTGATGGTAGTCGTTGCCCGTCGCCGATGACAATCCGTAGGACAAGGTGCCCTGCTGGGTGAGCAGCGCGCCATTGGCAGTGGTGAGGTCGAGCAGCGTGCTGTTGCCGCCACCCGCATAATCGCTGATCTCGGTGTTGAAATTCCACATCATGTTGACGTCTTGCGACGAGGCATAGACACCCGCAGTGGTGGTCAGTTTGCCGCCGCCAACGGCCCAGACGCGGCTCGCGCGCAAGTCGTTGGTGACGTTGTTCAGGCTGTTGAGCGCGACATTGATGCGCAAGTTGTAGGCAGCAAGGCCATTGCCGTTAAGCGCGGCGGGATTGGTGATCGCGGTCCCTGTCTGCGGCCCGTCGGCATAGCTGAGCGTCGCGCCCGGGCCGCCGAACATGGCGGCAATCGCCGCCGCCGGCGCAATCGCCAGCCCTTGCGTTTCATTGTACGCCCCGCTGATTTCGGAATAGCGGAAACGGTCGGTAACGGTCCAGCCGGCGATGTCGAACTGGCTTTCCAGACCGATCGAGCGCACTTTGCTGCGGTTGCCCTGATGCAGGTTGATCAGTTCGGGATTGTTGTTCTGATCCATCCCCAGCGTCGAGCCGATATAGCGCGATGAGGCCGTGTCGGTGCGCGCGTCGAAACCGGGCAGCACGCTGTAATGCGGGCTGGCGTCGGTGCCGCTGACCGCCACCGGCACCAGGCCATAGTTCGGCTCGCGGTCGTCGAGCACTTTGACATAGAGCCGCACATAGCCGGTATCGAAGCTGCGCGTGACGTTGAACTTGATCTGCCCGCCCTGATAGGCGTCATAGCCGGTCGCGCGCGGGCCTTCGCCCTGCCGGTAAAAGCCGCCGATGTTGAAGCGCAAGTGATCATCGAGTTTCGCGCCATAGTCGAAGTCGACGCGGCCAAGCGAATAGTTGAGCCCCGACGAGAGTTCCAGCGCGCCGCCGTCGACTTCGCCGGTGTGCGAGATGAAATTGACCACGCCGCCGGGCGAATTCGAGGCGAACGTCGATGCCGAACCGCCCCGGATCGCCTGAACCTGGCTCAGGCTGAGATCGGTGCGCAGGAAGGCGGTGGATGTGCCGAAATGGATGTCGCCGAATTCGAGGACGGGCAGGCCATCTTCCTCGATCTGCATGAATTTCGAGCCGTCGGCGGCGAGCGGAAGGCCGCGGATGGTAATGGCGGTGAGGCCGTCGGTGCCCGAGGTTTCGGCGCGGATACCGGGGATATTGCCGATCACTTCGGCGACCGAACGGGTGCCGATGCGGGCGATGTCGCCTTCATCGAGCGTGCTGGCGGAAATGGCGGTGTCGAGCAGGTCGCGCCCTTTGGCGACGCCGGTGGTGAACGCACTCTTGGCCGGGGCAGGATCGGCAGCGGCATCGCCGACCGGGCTGTCCGCCCAGGCGCTGAGCGGGAAGAGCGCGGTCGTGACCGCGAGCAGGGTGATTGTTTTCCTCACGAAAGTCCTCTTGCCTGTTTTACCTTGTGAGCGCTGTGATGCTTGGCGATGATTAACGGCTTGCAGGGCATGCCATCCGCGCGATTGCGGATCGGGGGCGGGTGCGGGCGCCGATCGCTGCGGAAAAAGAGGCTTCGCGATCCGCGCCGACCCGCAGAAGCGCGCCGCGCTTCGGGCATTTTTACATATTCCGATCAGATGGATGGATGTTTGCGGCAAGGCTTTGCCGGGCGGACGGTGCGATCGCGGCCTGTTGCCCGGTAAACGACCCGGGCGTGTCGTTGCGTATCCGGGCTGCCTCACATGGTTAATCCATGGTGCCTATCGCGGACGGGATAGGCGCCGACCCTGGCTGAGTCCGGTGTCAAACGGAACAGGGCCAAGGACGGTGCTGCGGCGCAGTCGTCCAAAGTCTGTCGGCGGAGAATTCCTGAATGCTCAATTCGCTCAACATCCAGCGCAAGCTTGGCCTGTCGTTTGTCTTCGTGATCGCTTCGGCTGCGGTGATGATGGCCGTTTTCCTGGCCAATATCCTGATGATTCGCTCGGTGAACGATCGCAACGATCGCAGCCAGCAGATCCATGCCGAGGCGCAGGCGCTCGAATCCGCGCTGCTGCGTCAGAACAGCCAGATGCGCGGCTATCTTGTCACCGGAGACGAGAGCTATCTCAAGTCCTATTACGAAGCGCGCGACGATTTCGATCATACTTCCCGGACGCTTGAGGCGCAGTTGTCCGATCCCGAAAAAGTGGCGCTGGTGCGCAGCGCACGCGCCGACACGCTGGCCTGGCGCCGCGACTGGGGCGACCGGCTGATTGCCGAAGTCAAGGCAACGAGCCGCGAAAGCGCCGAGGCCGATGTGCGCGCAGCGGGCAAGGCGGTGCTGATCTCGCGGCCCGTGCTGACCTTGCGCGCGTTGCGCGATGCCGAAGACAAGCTGATTGCGGTCAACACCGCGCGGCAACAGAACGCGATCACCACCGCGCTGATCACGCTCGTTCTGGGCGGAATCGCGATGATCGGGCTCGCGCTGATCCTGTCGCGCAAGCTGGGGCAGGGGATCGCCCGCCCGATCGTCGCGCTGACCGGGGTGATGTCGCAGCTCGCGGCGGGCAACCACGATGTGCATGTCCCCGATGCCGATCGCGAGGATGAGCTGGGCGACATGGCGCGCGCGGTCGGGGTGTTTCGCGATGCGGCGCGCGACAAGCTGGTCGCCGAACGCAATGTGCGCACGGCGGTCGAGGCCATCGGCGCTTCGCTTCATCGTCTTTCGACTGCCGATCTTACCCACCGGCTCAATGCCCTGCCGAGCGAATTCGCCGCGCTTGCGGTCGACTTCAACGCGGCGATGGACAAGCTTGGCGCGGCGATGCTGGTGGTGCGCGAAGGGGTAAGCTCGATCGGGAGCAATGCGGGCGAGATCCGCGACGCGGTCAGCGAGCTGTCGCAGCGCAGCGAGCAACAGGCGCTGAGCCTTGCCAATTCGTCGCACTCGATCGAGGAAATCACCGGCCTGATGCGCGAAGGCAGCGCGCAAGTGACGCGCGCCAACAGCGCGATGAGCGATGCCCGCGCCGAAGCCGAAGCGGGCGGCGGCATCGTGCGGCGCGCGATCGAGGCTATGAACGGCATCGATCAGGCCAGCCGCGAAATTGCCGAGATCACCACGCTGATCGACGGGATCGCATTCCAGACCAACCTGCTGGCACTCAATGCCGGGGTCGAGGCGGCGCGCGCGGGCGAAGCGGGCAAGGGCTTTGCCGTCGTTGCCAGCGAAGTGCGCGCGCTTGCCCAGCGCTCGACGGCTGCGGCGCAGGACATCAAGGTGCGGATCGGATCGGCTGCCTCGCACGTCCGTCAAGGCGTCGAACTGGTCGACGAGACCGGGCATTCGCTCGAACGGATCATCGAGCGCGTCGGCCATGTCAGCGGCGCGATCGAAACCATCGCCGAAACCGCTTTGCGCCAGTCGCAGGCGATGGACGCGGTCAGCCGGTTGATCGTCGACATGGACCGGACAACGCAGCAAAACGCCGCGATGGTCGAGGAAACCACCGCCGCGACGAATCTCATGGCCGAGGAAGCGCACAAGCTGGGCGATGCGGTGGCCGCCTTTACCGTCAGCGACGAAGCGGCGCGCGTTGCGCATGGCCGCCGCAGCGGTTCTCGCGCGATTGCAGCCCATAGCGGTCCCCGCGTGATTTCTGTGGCGCCTCCCGCTCCGCGCGCGCCTGCGCCCCGGTCCGTGGCGGCGGTACGCACGGCCAGCGCCGCAGCCGTCGCAGAGGATGACTGGTCCGAGTTCTGATAGAGGCGTGCCCGGGCCGATTGGTCGGGCCGGGACTTACCCGATCCAGCTTACCCGATCGCCATAAGGGTCGGGATGGGCCAGAAGGCGGGTTTCGCCGTGGGGCCAAGTGGTCAGGACCAGTTCGACCTTGCGCCGACCTTCATCCCATTCATAGAACAGGTGGACCAGCGGATGGCGCTCGTCGGCGCGCGCGCCCGCTTGCGCAAAGCTGCGTGCGATCCGCGCCCTTGTCGCGGCGTCGAGGTATTGGCGAACCATCGAATGGATCACGGCGCGCGTGATCCCTGCCGATTGCGGCCGGGAAAGCTGCGCGTCGAGCCAGTCGGCGGCATCGCCCCGCTCAACGCGAGGGGGGTACAGCCGCGCCAGGCGGATGGCCGCCTGCAATTGCACCATGCGGTCGTCGCGATCGGCCCAGACAAAGGCGAGCAGCCGTTCGCAGCATTCCGGATCGGCGACATCGAGCGGGGTCAGGTCGACCCCGGTGGCGCTGGCGATGCGCAACGGGTGGCGGTGGGGCGCGCGGCCATGCCAACGCGGCGCGATCCGCACGGTTGATGCCGGATCGCCCGCCGACGTTCCGCCGAGGCAATAGGCATAGCGCGCCAGATTGAGATTGAGCCCGGCGCTTGAGCCGATTTCGAGCAATTCGAGCGGGTGGCCGAATCGCTCTGCGGCAACCATCAGCCCGGCATAGAGCGCAGCGCTGCGGGCGACTTCATTGGTCTGGGTCGGGCCGTCGACAAACTGCGCCAGCGTGGCGTCGGCGGCTTCGAACGCATCGGCGATGGCGCGGTCGGTATCGCCGCTGCGCGCCGCGTAAAGCGCGCTGAGCGAAGCGACTTCGCCCGAACGCGCCAGCGCATGGAGCGCGCCGTTGACGCGCAGGGCCATGGCCGCCGAAGCGCGATCGCCCTGCCAGATGGCCAGCCGCATCGACAGCAGCGGCGCGCGCGGCAATTGGCGCGCGGCGGCAACCAGAACATCGCGCACGAACGGCGAACCCAGCGCACAGGCGGCTTGCGCCTGGCGGAACAAGTCGGCGCACGCCGCAGCGAGCGGGTCGTGTTCGCCCAGCGCGTGGGGCAGGAGCGTCGCGGGCGTCAATTTGCTGAGGAACACAGGGCCGATGTCTTTCGCAAGGCGTTTGCGCACCATGGCGAGATCGGGCTTAATGTGCGTGAACTGCGGACTACGCGTTTGTACGCGAAAGGCTGGGCATGCCATATTGGCTTCAGGAATGGCTCGACCGGCACACCGGCTTTGGGCAAAGGATGGGGCCGACTGAATCAGGGCCGACTGAATCAGGGCCGACGCACTTTTCGGGGATTGTGGTGAGCAGGAAGGACAAGAAGGCACGGCGCGCGGCGCTGCGGGATTTTCTGGTGGCGATCCCCGGAGCGCTTGAACGTGCGACGGCCTTGCTCGGCTGGCTGGTCGTGCTGGGGGCTGTCGCGCTTGGCGCCTTGCTGCTGCATCTGCTGTTCGGGCACGACGGGCATCGGCCTGTGCCGCCGCCGGGAGGGCATGGCGACAATCCGGCGGGCGCGCTCTATGTTCGCGATATGGGGCGCCTGCCCGATGGGCGGCACACGTTCGACCTCGTCTATGACGTCGTGTTGCGCAACGAAACCGGGCGGCGTTTCGGCGTCGATTTCAGCCTCGACCGGCTGGCGCTGAGCGACGGGGCGAGCTCGGGCGACGTGGTCGAACTGGGCCACGCGCCGGGGCTGTTCGATGAAGGGCCTGCGCGATCTGCGGCCGCCTGGCGGGTGGTATCGTCGCGCGCGACTGTCGCGGGCGCTTGTCCGGCTCGATTGCCGGTGCAGGGCCTGCTCGAAGCGCATCGCCTGATTCCGGCCGGTGCGGTCGATTGTCAGGGCGGGCTTTCGGGCGATTATCCGCCGGGGCGCTGGCGCAATCATCAGGCGCATTACCGGATCGTTGCCCGGGTCGAGCAGATTGCCGATGTCGCAATCGGCTATGGCATCGGTCAAGGCCCGCGCGGATGGTTCGATTTTTCGAAGCCCGACGGCGAAGATGCGCTGCGCCATGCCGATGCGCATGACGAGGAAGTGCAGCTTGGCGCGGTGTTGCGGGCGCATTGTCCGCTGGGCGTAAAAGTGCAGCATGGCGAAGTTCGGTCGCTGTGCGGATCATGAGGGTGAAATCATGATGGGGAAAACGCGGATGCGGATCGTGATGGCGGCGGCGCTGGCGCTGTTGGCCGGTGGGGCGGCGCGGGCTGAAACGGTCTATGTCCGCGCCGGGCATCTGGTCGATCCGGAAAAGGGCACGGTCGAAGGCGCGCGCGTCTTGCGCGTCGAGGATGGGCGGGTCGCGGCGATCATGCCGGAGGGCCCGTTGCCGCAAGGTGCCAAAGTCGTCGACTGGTCGGGCTATACCGTCCTGCCCGGATTGATCGACATGCATGTTCACCTTGCCGACACCGCCGAAACCAACAACCCCGCCGAACCGCTGCTCCATTCGGCGATGGAAGTCGCCTATATGGGCGCGCGCAATGCCCGCGCGACGCTGTTTGCCGGGTTTACCAGCGTGCATGATGTCGGCTGTTTCCGCGCCTTTGCCGATGTCGAATTGCGCAATGCGATCAATCGCGGCGATGTCATCGGCCCGCGCATGGCGGCGGTCGGCGCCTATGTCACCGTGCCCGGCGGCGGCGGCGAAGTGACCGGGTTTGCGCCCGATGTCCATGTCCCCGACGAGATGCGCGCGGGCGTCGTCACCAGCCCCGCCGAGGTCACGCAAAAGGTCAATTATCTGTTCCAGCACGGCGCGGATTCGATCAAGCTGATCGCCACCGGCGCGGTCTTTGCGATCGGCACCGAGGCCGGACAACAGGAATTGACCGAAGACGAGATGCGCGCTGCGGTCGAGGTCGCCCGTGCGCGCGGATCATGGGTGACGGCCCATGCCCACGGCGCGGCGGGAATCAAGGCGGCGATCCGCGCCGGGGTGCGCGGGATCGAACATGCCAGCCTGATCGACGATGAAGGCCTCGCGCTGGCCAAGGCGCGCGGCGTCTATCTCGACATGGATGTCTATAACGGCGACTGGACCGACGAAATCGGGCGCCGCGATCACTATCCCGACGATTACATGCGCAAGAATACCGAGACGACGCTCGCCCAGCGGCAGGGCTTTCAAAAGGCGGTTCGCGCCGGGATCAAGCTGACCTTCGGGACCGATGCCGGGATCTATCCGCACGGGCTCAACGCGCGCCAGTTCAAATACATGGTGCAATGGGGCATGACGCCGATGCAGGCGATTCAGGCGGCGACGACGGTTTCGGCGGACATGCTCGGCTGGAGCAAGGATGTCGGCGCGCTGTCGCCGGGCCACTATGCCGACATGATCGCCGTCGCGGGCGATCCGACCCGCGATGTGACCGTGCTGGAAACCGTCGCCCACGTCATGAAAGGCGGCGACGTCATCAAATAGGCGCCGTGATCGAAGGGTGGGCGATCGAAGGGTGGGCGATCAAAGATTCGCCTTGAACAGGGCCAGCATGCGGCCCCAGGCCTTTTCCGCCTGCGCCTCGTCGTAGACCGGGGCATCGAGCGTGCACCAGCCGTGCTGCGCGGGATAGACTTCGATTTCCGCCGGGCGACCGGCTGCGGCGGCGGCCTGTTTCAGCGTGGTCTTGTCATCGGGTGCGCGCGCATCGTCGTTTTGCGCGATGGCAAACAGGAATGCGGCGTGCGTCCTGGCCAGCAGCAGGTGCGGGCTGTCCGCCCCGGCCGCCCCATCGACCAGACCCGCGCCATGGAGCGAGGCCGCTGCGCCGACCCTGCCGGGCACGGCCGCGGCGGTGCGCACGGTATAGGGCCCGCCCATGCAATAGCCCGCAGTGCCGATCCGGTGCGCCGTATCGACTTCGGCCCGATGGTCGAGCCAGGCGACATAAGCGGTGGCATCGCGCGCGATCCCTGCGGGCGAGATCCCTTCGATCAGCGGCTTGAGCCTGGCCTGACCTTCGGGTGTGCGCCAGGCGACGAGCGAATCGAGCACGGGCGCCCTCGCCCCGCGATAGTACTGGTTGACCACGAGCACGGCATAGCCAGCGCCCGCCAACCGCGCGGCCATCGTCTTGTAGGCCTCGCGCAGCCCCGCGATGTCGGGCCACACGATCACCGCCGGATGCTTGCCCGCGGTGGGCGTCACAAACCAGGCATCGGCCACGCCATCGGGCGTGGTGATCGCGATGGCGTGGCCTGCAACCGGCATGCCTGGGCTTTGATCGGCAACTTTGGCGGCGCATCCGGGCACGGTTGCGAGCGTCGCTGCGCCCGCGCCGAGCACGCCAAAGCGGCGACGGTCGAGCACGGGATTGGCCAGCACCAAGCGGGGCGCAAGACGCGCCAGAAAAGCGTCGTTTTCCTGTTCGGTCAGCGCATCGCACATCGCGCGGGCTCCTTGGATGTCAGCGTGTTGACACAGGATACGCCGCTCATCGCGGCATGCAAGCCATCGCGGTCGGGGCCGCCTCTTGCCGAACTGCACGGGGGCGTTTAACCAATCCATTAACGTGTATACCGGCCTGCGTCGGATTGCTATGAACATAACCATTGGGATCATGCGACCGGGGCCAAACCCGGCGCGAGCGAGAGGTGCGAAAAAGCGATGAAGGGCATTGCAAGCGGTCGATTGTTTTCGGGTGGACGGTTCGGGCTTTCGTTGGCTGCGGGGACGGCGCTGTCGCTGATCGGCGCACAATTGGGCGCGAGCGCCGTGCTGGCCGGTGCGGTAACCGGCCCGGACATTGCCGCAGCGCCTGCGGGCGAATGGCTGAGCTATGGGCGTGACTATGGCGAACAGCGCTTTTCCCCGCTTGACGCGATCAATGCTGGCAATGTCGCCGGGATGGGGCTGGCCTGGTCCGCCGATCTCGATACCGCGCGCGGGCAGGAGGCAACGCCGCTGGTCCATGACGGCGTGATCTTCATTTCGACCGCCTGGTCGATGGTCAAGGCCTATGACGCAGCGACGGGCAAGCAACTGTGGGCCTATGATCCCAAAGTGCCGCGTGAAACCCTGGTCCGCGCCTGTTGCGATGCGGTCAATCGCGGCGTCGCGCTCTATGGCGACAAAGTCTATGTGGGCGCGCTCGACGGACGGCTGATCGCGCTCAATGCCCGATCGGGCAAGCCGGTCTGGTCGGTGCGCGCCGTGCCCAACCAGAGCGATTATACGATCACCGGCGCGCCGCGCATCGTCAAGGGCCGCGTGGTGATCGGCGAAGGCGGCTCGGAATACCGCGCGCGCGGCTATCTCGCCGCGTTTGATGCGCAGACCGGAAAGCTGGTGTGGAAATTTCACACCGTTCCGGGCGATCCGAAGAAAGGTTTTGAAAACAAGGCCATGGCCGCCGCCGCCAAGACCTGGGCGGGCGATTGGTGGACCATGGGGGGCGGCGGCACGGTCTGGGATTCGATCACTTATGACCCGAAGACCAATCTGATCCTGTTCGGCACGGGCAATGCCGAGCCCTGGAATCCGGGGCCGATGGGGCGCAAGGGCGACAATCTCTATACCTCGTCGATCGTCGCGGTGAACGCCGACACGGGCGCCTATGTCTGGCATTTTCAGGAAACCCCCGAAGACCGCTGGGATTTCGATTCCGACGCGCAGATCACCGTGGCCGATGTCCTGATCGAGGGACACGTGCGCCATGTCGCGATCCACGCGCCCAAGAACGGGCACGTCTATCTGTTCGATGTGAAAACCGGCAAGTTCCTTTCGGCCAAGGCGTTTGTCCCGGTCAACTGGACCAGCGGGATCGATCCGGTCACCGGTCGGCCCACACTCAATCCCGCCGCGCGCTATGAACAGACCGGAAAGCCGTGGATCAGCGCGCCCGGCGCGGTCGGCGGCCATAGCTGGCAACCGCAAAGCTACAGCCCGGCGACCGGCTATCTCTACATCCCCGCCAACATTGCCGCCTTTCCCTATATGGCGGCCAAGGACTGGAAACCTTCGGCGATCGGGTTCCAGACCGCGCTTGATGGCGCGACGACCGCGATGCCCGCCAACAACGGCGTGCGCGCAATGGCGCGGGCGGCCACGACCGGCGCGCTGATCGCATGGGATGTCGCCGGGCAAAAGCAGGCCTGGCGCGTCGACCTGCCGAGCCCGTGGAACGGCGGGGTGCTCTCTACGGCGGGCAATCTCGTGTTTCAGGGCAACGCCGGGGGATCGTTTGTCGCCTATAGCGCCGACAAGGGCGAAAAGCTGTGGTCGTTTCCCACCCAGACCGGGGTGATCGCCGCGCCGATCGCGTATTCGATCGGCGGCGTGCAATATGTTGCGGTACTCGCCGGTTGGGGCGGAGTGTGGGACATCGCTACCGGATTGCTTGCCAACAAGGGCGGCGCCGGGCGCAATATCAGCCGCCTGCTGGTGTTCAAGCTGGGCGCCAGGGGACAATTGGCGCCCGCCCCGGTGCCGGCGAGCATGGTGCTCGATCCGCCGCCGCCGTTCGGCACGCCGCAACAGATCGCGGCGGGGGCCGGTAACTATGCGCGCTATTGCAGCGTGTGCCACGGCGATGCGGCGGTTTCGGGCGATCTCAATCCCGATTTGCGCCATTCGGGGGTGATCGCCTCGGCCGAGGCGCTGCGTCTGGTCGTGCTGGGGGGGCAGTTGCACACGATGGGCATGGTCAGCTTCAAATCGGCGCTCAATGCCGCCGATGCCGAAGCGATCCGCGCCTACCTCGTGCACCGCGCCAACGAAGACAAGGCGCTCGAAGCGAAGAACTGAAGGCACGCGTCCTCCTCCTTCGCGGGGAGGACGTTTCAGTCGCCGAAGAAATTCAGCTCCAGCAGGACAGCGTTGGGATCGGTGGTGAATACCTGGGTCAGGCCGATCGCGGCGATGGTGTTGATCCGATGGATCAGGCCCATCGCTTCGATCCGCTCGATCAGGTCGGCCAGCCCGGTGCAGGCCAGCGCGACATGGTGGATCGCCCCGGTCGCCGCGCCGGGGTCGACCGCGCGATCGAAGCTCCGCGGGCAATCGATCGAATTGAGATGCAGGATGGCAAAGCCGTTGTCGTCGTGCATCCATTGCGCCTGATCGGGCGTCAGCGGCGGCGGCGCATCGCGGCGTTCGAGCCCGAGCAGCGTGGCATAGAACTGTGCGGTTTCGTCGAGTTGACTGGTGATGATGTTGACATGATCGAGCCGGTTGACGCGCATCGAGCCTCTCCCTCGTTTGGGGCCGATCATCGCCTGTTTGGCGCGGTTTGTCATGCGTCATGGGCTTATGCAGAATAAGCAGGGCAAAAAGCGGCCATCAGAAAAGGCTGGGCAAGCCGGTGGCGATTGCCTCGCTGTCGCGCGCGTCTTATGCAGCGTCTCGCGTTTCAATATTGCCCCCGGGGAGACCGTTTCATGAAGACCCGCGCCGCCGTCGCGTTCGAGGCCAAGAGGCCGCTGGAAATTGTCGAAGTCGATCTTGAAGGGCCCAGGGCGGGCGAAGTGCTGGTCGAAATCATGGCGACCGGCGTGTGCCACACCGATGCCTACACGCTCGACGGGTTTGATTCCGAAGGCATCTTTCCCAGCATTCTCGGCCACGAAGGCGCCGGGATCGTGCGCGAAGTCGGCCCCGGCGTGACCAGCGTCGTCCCCGGCGATCATGTCATCCCGCTTTACACCCCCGAATGCCGCCAGTGCAAAAGCTGCCTGTCGGGCAAGACCAACTTGTGCACCGCGATCCGCGCGACACAGGGCAAAGGGCTGATGCCCGATGGCACCACGCGCTTTTCCTACAAGGGTCAGCCGATCTTTCACTACATGGGCTGCTCGACCTTTTCGAACTTCACCGTGTTGCCCGAAATCGCCGTGGCCAAGATCCGCGAAGATGCGCCGTTCAAGACCAGCTGCTACATCGGTTGCGGCGTGACGACGGGCGTGGGCGCGGTGGTCAACACCGCCAAAGTGCAGGTCGGTGAAAACGTCGTGGTGTTCGGCCTCGGCGGGATCGGCCTCAATGTGATCCAGGGCGCGCGGCTGGCCGGCGCGGGCAAGATCATCGGCGTCGATCTCAATCCCGATCGCGAGGAATGGGGCCGCAAGTTCGGCATGACCGACTTCCTCAATTCAAAGGGCTTGAGCCGCGAGGAAACCGTCGCGAAAGTGCTCGAACTCACCGACGGCGGCGCGGACTACACGTTTGACGCGACCGGCAACACCGAAGTCATGCGCACGGCCCTCGAAGCCTGCCATCGCGGCTGGGGCACCTCGATCATCATCGGCGTTGCCGAAGCGGGCAAGGAAATCAGCACGCGCCCGTTCCAGCTTGTCACCGGGCGCAACTGGCGCGGCACCGCGTTCGGCGGGGCCAAAGGCCGCACCGATGTGCCCAAGATCGTCGACTGGTACATGAACGGCAAGATCGAGATCGACCCGATGATCACGCACGTCATGGGCCTCGAAGACATCAACAAGGCCTTCGACCTGATGCATGCGGGCGAATCGATCCGTAGCGTGATCGTTTACTGATCGTCATCCTCGGCATTATCGCTCTCGTCCGGCTTTGACGGCTGGGCGGGGGCGGCAGTCGGGGCGCCGGGTGCGGCAAGACCATAATCGGCGTAGAACTGGTCGATGGTCGGCGTGATCGTGCGGGCGGCGGCGAAATCGATTTTGGCCCCCGCTTCATCGGCGCTGGCGAGCTTGGCCAGCCCTCTCAAATACAGCGTCGAAGAGGCCTTGGGGGCCTTGGCGAGCGCGGCGTCGGCATCGGCAATCGCGGCGGGATAGTCCTTGCGCCGCAGCTGGATCAGCGCGCGGGTGTCGAGCATCGAGGGATTGGGACCGGTCTTGCGGATCGCCGCGTTGCAATCCTTGAGCGCGGGATCGAGATCGGCATTGGCAAGCGCCCGATTCCAGGCGCGCTCGTGGAGCAAATTGGCATAGCTGCTGTCATCGTGATGCAAGTCCAGCACCGGGTCGAGCAGCGCGAGGCCGCGATCGGCCTTGCCCAGCCGTTCGTACAGCGACACGACATCGATCATGGCGAGCGAGCCCTTGGGCGTGGCGGCGGCTGCGGCATCGGTATCGGCGAGCGCGCCGACTTTGTCGCCTTTGCCCAGCCGGATGCGCGCGCGGCGAAGCAACAGCCGATGATCGGCTGGCCGGATTTTCAGCGCGGCATCGATGTCGCCCGCCGCCAGATCGGGATGGCCACCCCTGGCATAAGCTTTTGCGCGGTTGGCCCAGAAATCGGCATTGCCGGGGGCGAGTTTGATCGCTGCGGAAAAGTCGGCAATCGCGCCGGTCGCATCGCCCCGGGTCAGCCGACCCGAGCCGCGCCCGGCGAATTCGTCGGCGGTCCTGGGCTCGGCGGCTTTCCCTGCGCTGCTGATGTTTTCCGCGCGGGTTTCGATATGGCCGATTTCGGATTCGGTGCTGACCGAAAAGATCGGCCCGCCATTGTAGGTCAGGAACATCTTGCGCTGCGCGGGCGAGATCAGCACGTGATGCGCCATCAGGAAATCGACGCCGAGCAGCATGTCATCGCTCTTGTCGTCGGCACGGTCGTCGATCACGCGGATCGGGCTGTGCTGGATCTGCTCGCCCCCGATGTCGATCGTCTTCGTGCGCACGATCCAGCTTTGCCGCAAGTGTGACCCGACCCCGCCCATGTTCATGGAGGAGACTACCTGCGGCCCGGTCAGATCGATTCCTGCGCGCGCTGCCGCATGGCTGCCGATGGACGTCTGCGGTGCCCCGGTATCGAGCATGGCGCGCAGCGAATGGCCGTTGATGCTCACTTCGACATAAATGTGATGATCCCTCTCCGATTCGCCGCTGAGCAGGCGGGCTTCGAACACCGACATGCCCGCCGCCCAATAGGCAAGGTTCGTGCGGTTGCAGCCGTTTTCCTTGAACAAGTTGACCGCGCCTTTGGCGAGGTCGAATTCCGTGGTCCACACGCCGAGTAGGTTGGAGCCGAGAAAGGCATTGCCGATATCGCTGCCGCCGACGACGAATTCCATATTGTGCAACTGTACGCCGAGAAGGCCGAATTCGCGCACCCGCGCCAATTCCGGCGTAAAACTGCCGCCGATCCCGGTCACGTAAAAGCCCTCAGGCAAAGGCTCGGTTTTCAGGCCGAGTTCGACCGCCTTGGCCTTGGGCATGAAGTTGAAAAAGGCCCCGCTGTCGAGCCAGATGCGCGTGTCCTTGCCGTTGACCGAAACCGGAATGGTGGCCCGTTCGCCCTCCATCACCACCGGCAGTTTCACGAACTGGACGAGTTTGCATTTGCTCTCATCGGCCCGGGCGGGTTGGGACAAGCCGACGAGGAGCGCCATGGCGGCAAGGACATGCTTCATGGCGTCGAAGCTGCCCGTCCCATTTCCCCGGATCAAGTGCAATCGAACAATAAAGTGCCATTCCGGCGGCATCTCTTGGCGATGATCCGCCGGAATGACTGTCATATAACAGTTACATCGCCGAAATTCCGCCGTCGAGCTTGAGTTCTGCGCCGGTCATGAAGCTGGATTCGTCGCTGGCGAGATAGAGTACGCCGTTGGCGATTTCTTGGGGTACGCCGACACGGCCCAGGGGAATCTGGCGCGCCAGCTTGCCCATCACGACGTCTTTTTCGATTCCTGCATTGGCGCTGATGCCGTCGAGGATCGGCGTGTCGACAAAGGTCGGGTGGACCGAATTGCAGCGGATGTTCCAGCCGCGCTTCGCACAATAGAGCGCGACCGATTTCGACAGCATCCACACCGCCGCCTTGCTGGCATTATAACCGGGCATCGTGTCCGACGCGATCAGGCCGGCGATCGAACTGATATTGACGATCGAGCCGGGCTGATTATCGCGCATCAGCGGCAGCGCCTTTTGGCAACCGAGAAACACGCTGTCGACATTGATGGCAAAGCCGCGATGCCATTCTTCAAGCGTACAGGTCTCGATCGTGCCGCGCACACCGACGCCCGCGTTGTTGACCAGCACCGACAGCCCGCCCAGATGTTCGGCGGCAAAGGCGATCGCACAGTCCCAGTCATCCGGGCTGGTGACATCATGGGCGAGCGCAAAGGCCGTGCCCGCGCCGAATTCGGCATTGATGGCGTCGGCTTGGGCGGCGACTTTGTCGGCATTGATGTCGGTCAGCACCACGCGTGCGCCTTCGCGAGCCAGCGTGTGGGCATGCGCCGCGCCCAGGCCTTGCGCCGCGCCGGTGACCAGCGCCTTTTTCCCCGCAACCCTGCCTGCCATAAAATCCTCTCCGCCCTGTTTAATCGTTGGATTAAACGCTTATGAGGCGGGGGCCGAGAAACAGCAACATTCTTGTGTCGATACCAAAGCCTTCGCCGCGCTTTGCCGCGAGGAAGGCGTCGATCTCGGTCAGGGCCACGCGATGGACGGTAATGTCTTCATCGCCGACGCCGCCGCCCGCGCCGACTTTTTCCAGCGCGGTGGCGTGAAACAGCGTGAAAGCCTCGGTCACCATGCCGGGCGAGGAATAGAATTCGCCGAGGGTTTCGATTTGCCCGGCGCGATAGCCGGTTTCCTCTTCGAGCTCGCGCGCGGCGGCGGTCAGCGCGTCTTCGTCGGCGTCTGCTTCGTGATCGCCGACGAGCCCTGCGGGCAATTCGATCGTGCGGCGGCCAAGCGGTACGCGGAACTGTTCGACCAGGATGACATGGCCGTCATCGGTCGCCAGGATCACCGCCGCGCGGATATTGCGCGTGCGGCTGACATATTCCCAGCGGCCGCGCGTCTTTGCGGCGATGAAGCGGCCCTGCCAGCGCAATTCCTCGGCTTGTGCATATTCGTCTTCGAGGCTCATGCGCGGCTCCGGCTCACAGTTCGATCGGGCCGTCGGGCAATTCGTTTTGGCCACGCGATTCGCGCGGGAAGTGCGCGGCCAGCACCTGCCCGACTTGCGCAACGCCCGCAACCATGCCCGCAGCGACGCGGCCATGGCGGATTTCGGCAAGCATGGCATGCATCGCATCGCCCCAGATTTCCGGCGCGACTTTTGCCGCGATCGCCGCATCGGCGAAAATTTCGGCGCGACGCTCGGCCATCGACAGGTAGATGACGACGCCGGTCGACCCTTGCGTGCGCCCTTGCGCGGCGAGCCGGAACGCCGCGCCCGCACGGGCCCGGACGCGCGCCGCCTTGATGGTCCCGGGCGTCAGGACAAGGCGCAAGCGGCGCCACAGCAGGATCAGCCACATGCCCGCGAATTTCACGCTGCCGACAAACAGCGCGAATTCGAGGATCTCGCGCGCGGTCCAGTCATGCGCCCAGAGCCCGAGCAGGCGATCGACCAGCCCGAGATAGAACCCGGAGGCAAGCGTTATGGTCAGCAGCGCCAGCCCGGCAATGCCCGCCGACCACGCCAGCGCGACATCGCCATAGCTGTCGGAAGAATGGGCGATCACGGTGACGATTTCGCCATTGGCGCGGGATTCCGCCGCGCCGACGGCTGCCGCGATCGCGTCGCGATCGGCGGGGGAGAGAATCGTGGTATCCATGTCCTGATCCCCTACCAGCCGCCCGAGGCGCCGCCGCCGCCGGAGCTGCCGCCGCCGCCGGAAAATCCACCGCCACCGCCGCCGCCCCAATCGCCGCCGCCGCCAAATCCGCCCCCGCCAAATCCGCCACCGGGGAAAATCCACACGCCACCGCCATAGCGCCGCCCGCCGCCGCCCAGCATGCGCAGGAACGGCAGGACGAAGAACACGCCGAAAATGATCAGGAATACGACCGTGCCGCCATCGAAATGCGGCGCTGCCTCGCGCGCGTCCTGCGCCTTGGCCTTGGCCGCGACGGCGCGCGCCTGATCATCGGGCAGGCGCAACTGGGTGATCAGTTCGTCGACTGCGGCATTGATCCCGCCCGCATAGTCGCCCGCCTTGAAGCGGGGGGTCAGGTCATGGCGGATGATCACGCTCGACAGCGCGTCGGTGACAATCCCTTCGAGGCCATAGCCGACTTCGATGCGGACTTTGTGTTCGTGGGGCGCGATAACCAGCAGCAGGCCGTCGTTGCGCTGCTTGTTGCCGATGCCCCAGGCGCGGAACAGCCTGTTGGCATAATCGTCGATGTCATCGCCGCCGAGATCGGACACGGTGGCGACGACGATCTGGCGCTGCGACTGGGTTTCGAGCGCGGCGAGCTTGGTATCGAGCGTGGCGACATCGCCGGGCTGAAGGATATGGGCATCATCGACCACGCGCCCGGTCAGCGCGGGAAAATTCTGCGCCGAGGCCGGGGCGAGGGACAGGGCAAACGCTGCCGCCAGGGCGATCAGCCCCGCGACGAGCTGGGCGATAAACCGGGGGGCGATAAACCGGGGCATGGCGCGCGTGCCTTCCGCGCCGCCGATCAGTTCGCGCCCTTCTTTGCCGCAGGCGCCGGGGTGTCAAAGCTGACTGTCGGCGCGGTCTGGGCGCCTTCGGCCGCAGCGAACGGCACCATCGGCTTGGCGCCATAGATCACGTTGGCCGCGATGACCGCCGGGAACGTGCGGATCGTCACGTTATATTCGCGCACGGCCTCGTTGTAATCGCGGCGCGCCACGGCGATGCGGTTTTCGGTGCCTTCAAGCTGGCTTTGCAGCGCGAGGAAATTCTCGTTGGACTTGAGCTCGGGATAGGCCTCGCTCGTGGCGAGCAGGCGGCCCAGCCCTTGCGACAATTCGCCCTGTGCCTTCTGGAATTTGGCAATCTTGTCCGGATCGGTGACATCATCGGCGCTGATCTGGATCGAGGTCGCCTTGGCGCGCGCCTCGGTCACTTTGGTCAGCGTGTCCTGTTCCTGCTTGGCATAGGCCTTTACCGTGGCGACCAGATTGGGGATCAGGTCGGATCGGCGCTGATACTGGCTTTGCACGTCGGCCCATTTCGCCTTGGCGTTTTCCTGCGCGGTGGGGATCGAATTGACCCCGCATCCCGCGAGCGAGGCGGCGGCGGCGATGACGAGCGTAAAGCGGGCGATGCGGCTGAACAGGCGAGCGGCCATGAGCGTTGACTTTCCCTTGCCCGGGGATGTGCAAACCGGGCTATCATGCCCACAGATAGCGCACATGCATGACGGTTCAAGGCATACCGGTCGATCCCGGTCGGCTGTTCGTCGGGGCGAGCGCTCTTGCGAGGCGGGCGCCGCGGTGGCAAGCAGGACTCCTTAACCATGGAGTGGGGTGCGAAATGGCACTGTTGACCGAATTCAAGGCCTTCATTTCGCGGGGCAACGTGCTCGACCTGGCGGTCGGTGTGATCATCGGCGCGGCGTTCGGCAAGATCGTGACCTCGCTGACCGAAGACCTGATCATGCCGGTGGTCGGGCTGATCACCGGGGGCATCAATTTCTCCAACAAGTTTCTGATTTTGGGCGCGATTCCGGAAACCTACAAAGGGTCTCTGGCCGACTATGCCGCGCTCAAGGCGGCGGGCGTCGCGCTGTTCGGTTATGGTGCGTTTCTGACCAACGTGATCAATTTCCTGTTGATGGCCTTTGTCATCTTTTTGCTGGTCCACTTTGCCGCAAAGCTGATGGCCAAGTCCGAACAAGCCGCGCCGCCTGCGCCGCCGCCGGGGCCGAGCGAAGTCGACCTGCTGACCGAGATCCGCGACGCGCTCAAAGCCAAAGCCTGATTTCTGCGTCCATATTGAATGGAAATGAAGGGGGCGGGATCTTCGCGGGATCCGCCCCCTTTCTTTTTTGCGCGCGCGCCCTATATCGGCAGCGCCGGTCTCGTACCGGCTATGGTGATAAAGTGTGACGTGCAATAGGCGCAGCGGACCCGGGGGCAGTACCCGGCGGCTCCACCACCTTTTCCGTTGGAGGCTCTTTCGTGGAGCCGACGGCGGAGCAGATGACGGGGCCGAACTAGGATCGACGTGTGTTGAAAAGCGTTGCTTTTGCCCGGGCTGAGTAACCCGTTCAAGGCTCAAAACCCACAAGTGCCAACGATAACGAAGCACTCGCAATCGCCGCGTAATCTGACGGCCTAACGGCCAGATTTTACAAGGTGCAAGCGCGGTTGGACCCACCGGGCAACAGAAGGGATTCCAGGGGTTGGGGGCGTACCCGGCAACAGAAACGCCCCACCTGACAGGCTTGAAGCCGGGCGATGCAGGCCCCTTCGTCCGGCGCGATAGCCGGTTTGGGGGCAAAGGCGGCTTCGTCTGACCCCAAAAGCCGTGACAATCGTCGGATTCATGCAAATCTGCTCTGGCGAGAAGCGCCAACTTGCGGCACGAGCGCCCCCATGATCAGCAAGACCGGCATGCCCCGAACGCCAAGACCGACCATCAGCCTCATCATCCCCGCCTATAACGAGGAAGATTACCTTCCTGCGTGCCTCGATGCGGTGATGCAGAATGTCGCCGGGCTGGCGAAAGAGATCATCGTCGTCGACAACAACAGCACCGACGGCACCAAGGCCGTGGTCGAGCGTTATCCGACGGTGCGGTATGTGTTCGAGCCGCGCAAGGGGATCACCCGCGCGCGCCAGTGCGGCTTTCTGGCCGCCACGGGCGACATCCTTGCCTATGTCGATGCCGATACGCGTCCGCCTGCCGGATGGATCGAACAGGTCGTCGAGGCATTTGGCACGCGCGAGGATCTCGCCTGTCTGTCCGGACCCTACAGCTTTTATGACCTGAGCGGGATCAGGAACGCGATTTCGTCCGCCTGGTTCGTCGCGGCGCGCCCGCTTTACAAGCTGACCGGGTACATGATGGTCGGCGGCAATTTCGCGATTGCGAGCGCCGTGCTTGAAAAGATGGGCGGTTTCGACAGCTCGATCGAATTCTATGGCGAAGATGTCGACATCGGCAAGCGCGCGAAAAAGCACGGCAAGGTATTGTTTTCACAAAAATTTGTCATGCCGACTTCGGGGCGCCGCATGAAGAAGCAGGGCTTTGCGCGAATTGCCGGGATCTATCTGGTGAACTATCTTTCGATCATGGTCCGGGGCAAGCCGTCGCACTCCGATTATCAGGACGTGCGCTAACACCGATCAGGCGGTCGGACCGGTGTCGCGCGTTTCCTTGCGTTCATAGGTCAGCGCATCGAGAATCTTGGCACCGGCCATGAACACCGCGACCATCGCCGCGACAAACAGCATGCGCCCGCCAAACCCCGGAAAGCTGACCAGATAGTGCTTGCCGCGTTCGGCCCCGCCCAGCGCGAGCGCATAGATGATCGCGAACGCCTCGATCCGGTTCTTGATGATGAACAGCCGACCGATCTTTCGCATCATGTTTGTTGTCCGGTTAAGCATGGGCGTCCACCATGCCAGTGCAGCAAGCATCGTGCCAGTGGCTGATTTGCCGGATTGGTTCACGGCAATGGTTTGTTAACTGTAAACCGGCCCGACGCGCCGGGCCAATGCGCAGGGTGATCAGGCCAGTTCGCGCAAGCCCGCCGCGTCGAGCAAGGCGGCCCTTGCCGCCCGCACCGATTCGGCAAGACTCGCCCGGCCGATGTCGACCGGATCGATCTGTTCGGGCCATGTTTGCGCGACAACGCCGGCCAGCAAATCGATCCGCGCCGCATCGAGCAGAAAGCGCGGATCGACCGTCGCCGGATCAGCCACGACGCGCAGCCGCAAACAGGCCGGCCCGCCGCCATTGGCCATCGATTGGCGCACGTCGACCGGAAGCACGCGCCGGATCGGCCCGTTCGACGCCAGCATGGTATCGAGCCAGCCCCGCACCGAGGGCATTTCCCAGGCCTCTGTCGGAATGACGAGGCCCATCGCACCGTCACCCAGCGTCAGCAATTGCGCATTGAACAGATAGGATCTGATCGCTTCGGCCAGGCTGACCGCGCTGGCCGGAACGATCACGAATTCGGCCTCGGGCAGGGCGGCGCGGATCGCCGCATACGTGCCGCCGGGGTCGGCAAAGGCCTGTTCGTGGGTAAACAGCACGCGCTCGTTGGCGACGGCGACGACATCGTTGTGAAACGCGCCCGCCGCAATTGCCTCCGCCGACTGTTCGACAAACAGGGCGCGCGCGGGATCGAGCCCGTGCAACCGGGCGACGGCGCGGCCGGCCTGTTCATGCTGGCGCGCGGGGAAGGGGCCGCCGGGTCTGCCATAGACAAACAGTTCGAGGCCCGGCGCATCGTGGCGCGGCGCCATGCGCATGTGGTTTGCCGCGCCTTCGTCGCCGAAACAGGCGGGGACGGCATCGTGGACCGCGAAATGCGCCGCATCGGCAAAGGCCAGCCGCAACTGGCGCACCGTATCGGGCCATTCCTGGGACCGGTGCGGCATCGTCACGAGATTGGCGGCAGTCAGATGGCAGCGCCCGTCGGCCGTGTCGGGCGCGGGCGAGACGGTGGCGGCATTGGCTGTCCACATCGAACTGGCCGACCATGCAGCGGCACGCAGGCGTATTTCGGCAGAATCGGCGGGCTGCGTCAGCCCGAGCGAGTCAAGAAAGCCCTGATTGGGGCGCGGCAGCGGCGCGAACCAGCCCTGGACCAGCCCGAGCGACAGGTTGTGGCGCATCTTGTCCAGCCCCTGCAGCGCCGCCGCGCGCGGGTAGGACGGATCGCCGCCATGGCTTGCCGAAGCGAGATTGCCGAGGCTGAGCCCGGCATAGTTGTGGCTCGGGCCGACAAGGCCGTCGAAATTGATTTCCACCAGTGCCATGTGCCGTCCTTATCGAGCCACGTGCCAGACCGTATCGCCAACGCTGACGTCCAGCGCTTGCGCGGCGACCGGATCGAGCACCAGCCCGTCGGGGCCGTCCGCCGCCACTTCGCCATACGTGCAGCGAAAATCGCTCAACCGTCCGGTCGCGATCAGCGCGCGCGAATGGCCGGTGTCGGCTTCGGGCGCGCGGACGTGGGTGATCGTCGCCGCTTTTGCGCCCGCGATCGAGCGCACGCGGTCGGTGCGCGCGGTCATCGTCGGGCCGCCGTCAAAGATGTCGACATAGCCTTCGGCGGCAAAGCCTTCTTCTTCCAGCATGCGCATCGCCGCGCGTCCGGTGGGATGGGGCAGGCCGATGACTTGCCGCGCGCCTTCGGGCAGCATGGCGACATAGACCGGATGCTTGGGCATCAGATCGGCGATGAACTGATGGCCGTTGATCGCGTTGAAATAGTCGGCTTCCTGAAAGCTCATGCCGAAAAAGCGCCCGGCGACGCCGTCCCAGAACGGCGATCCGCCGCGCTCGTCGATGATCCCGCGCAATTCGGCCAGAATGCGGTCGGCAAAGCGCTGTCGATGCATGGCGATGAACAGATAGCGGCTGCGCGCGAGCAAGAGCCCGAGGCCGCCCGCGCGCTCGCCGGGATGAAGAAACAGCCCGCCGACTTCGCTCGACCCTTCGAGATCGGTAACCAGATTGAGCAATTCGGCGCGGAACGTGCGCCCCAGTTCCTTTGAATGCTGGGTCAGCGTGGCGATGCGATAGGAATAGAACGGTGTCTCCTGCCCGACGCAGGTAAAGATCTGGGCGGTGCCGCGCACTTCGCCAGTGGTCGCATCTTCGAGCACGAGCACGAACAGCTCGTCCTTCACATCGCGCCCGTTGCCCTGCTCATGATTGCCATAAGCGGCGGCGGCGCGGTCGAGCTTGGCGGTCAGCGCCTTGCGGTCGGGCGGCAGATTGGTGAAGCCCCCGCCGGTCAGCTTGGCCATGTCGTAAAGGTGCTGCAAGTCGCCGGGCTTGGCCGCGCGGATGCGAAAAGTCATCATTCCCCCCCGGAAAGGCGATGCAGCACAAGCGCTGCGAGCTGGGCCCGCTCGGCCAGCGACGGCACGATCAGGAATTCGTCCGCCGAATGGATCGCGCCGCCGCGCACGCCCATCGTATCGACCACCGGCACGCCGCAGGCGGCAATGTTGTTGCCGTCGCACACGCCGCCGGTCGTCTGCCAGCCGATTGTCTGCCCCAGCGCCGCGCCGCAGTCGCGCACGAGATGAAACAGGCGCTCGGCATCTTCACTCAGCGGCTTGGGCGGGCGCGAAATGCCGCCGTGGACATGCGCGTGGACGCCGTGGCGCGCCTCGATCCGTGCGATCGCCTCGGGCAAGGCGGCGGCAAAGCACGCGGCGGCGTCTTGCGCGCGCGGGCGGATGTTGAAGCGCACGATGGCGAGATCGGGCACGACATTGTTGGCCGATCCGCCCTCGATTTTCGCAGGGTTTACACTGATGTCCGGCCCGGCCAGCTCCGCGAGCGCGAGCACGAGGCCAGCGGCGGCGACGATCGCGTTGCGCCCGTCTTCGGGATTGCGCCCGGCATGGGCGGATTTCCCATGGATCACCACGCTGTAATTGCCGCTGCCCGCCCGCGCTCCGGCCAATGTCCCGTCGGGCCGCGCCGAGGGTTCGAACGTGAGCGCCGCCGCCTTGCCGCCCGCGAGCCGCGCGATCAGCGGCGCGGATGACAGACTGCCGGTTTCCTCGTCGGCGTTGATCAGCACGTCATAGCCTACGCCCACCACTGGGCCAGTCTCGAACGCGGTCAGCGCGGCGAGGATGACCGCGATCCCGCCCTTCATGTCGGCCACACCCGGCCCATTGAGCGTCTGATCATCCAGCCAGCGCGCTGTCTGAAACGGATGGTCCTCGGCAAACACCGTGTCCATGTGCCCGGTCAGCAGAAATCGCCGGTTCGCCTGTGGCCGCACGCGCAACACGAGAGAGCGGCCATGCGCAAGGGCGATCGAGCGCCCGTCGGGCGCCACCGCGTCGACCGGACCGGCGTCTTCGAGCGTGATGTCGCCCGGCAGCACGGCAAAGGCGTCGGCCAGCGCCGCCGCCTGCCGCGCGAGCCCTGTAAGATTGCGCGTACCGGTGTTGATCGCGCTCCACGCCAGAACCTGATCCAGCATCGGCGCAGGATCGATCCGGGCGATCAGGTCGCGTTCGGCGGGAGAAAGCTCGCTCATCCGATGAGGTCTAGCGCAGCGGGCAAGGAAGGTGAACCCCAGCGCCCTTCAGGCAATTGCCAAACCGGGCCAAAGGCGGCATAGGGGACCGGCGTTCCTCCCCAGGACTGCCGATTCATGCCCGGTGTTGCCCATAGCGGCAGCGCCACATACTGTCTCGCAAGTCTATGGGAATGCAAGCAATGAACGAACGCGTCGCCCGCTCCGGCCTTCAAGTCGATGCTGCGCTGGCCTCCTTTGTCGAAAGCGATGTCCTGGCCCCGCTGGGGATCGACGCGACCGGCTTCTGGGCCGGTTTCGCCGCGCTGACCGATCGCTTCGTGCCGGTAAACCGCGCGCTGCTGGCCCGGCGTGACGCGCTGCAAGCCGCGATCGATGCCTGGTATCGCGCGCGCAAGGGGCAGCCGATCGATGCGGGCGAATATCGCGCGTTTCTGACCGAGATCGGCTATCTCGTGCCGGAGCCCGCGCCGTTTGCCATTTCGACGGTCAATGTCGATGCCGAAATCGCGACGATGGCCGGGCCGCAGCTGGTCGTGCCTGTGCTCAACGACCGCTTTTTGCTCAATGCGGCCAATGCCCGCTGGGGCAGCCTCTATGATGCCTATTACGGCACCGACGCGCTCGATGCCGAACCGGCCCGGCCCGGCGGCTATGATCCGGTGCGCGGGGCGGCGGTGATCGTCGCCGCGCGCGCCTTTCTCGATCAGGCGCTGCCGCTGGCATCGGGCTCGTGGAGCGATTGGGATGGTGAGGGCGTGCCTGCGCTGGCCGATCCGGCGCAGTTCGTCGGGCAAAAGCCGGGCGCCTTGCTGTTCCGTCACAACGGGCTGCATGTCGAAGTGGTGATCGACCGGTCCAGCCCGGTCGGCGCGACCGACAAGGCAGGGATCGCCGATGTCGTTCTCGAAGCCGCGCTGACCACGATTGTCGATCTGGAAGATTCGGTCGCCGCTGTCGATGCCGAGGACAAGATTCTGGCCTATCGCAACTGGCTCGGGCTGATGCGCGGCGATCTCGTGGCGCATTTCCAAAAGGGCGGGCGCACGCTGACCCGCGCGCTCGAGGGGGACCGGGAATGGACTTCGCCCGATGGCGCGGCGTTTGCCCTGCCGGGGCGCAGCCTGCTGTTTGTGCGCAATGTCGGCCATCTGATGACCAATCCGGCGATTCTGCTCGCCGACGGCAGCGAAATTCCCGAAGGCATTCTCGATGCCGTCATGACCAGCACGATCGCGCTGTTCGACATTCGCGGGCTCGGTCCGTTCCGCAACAGCCGCGAAGGATCGGTCTATATCGTCAAGCCCAAGATGCACGGGCCCGACGAAGCCGCCTTTACCAACGACCTGTTTGCGGGCGTCGAAGATCTGCTCGGCCTGCCGCGCTTTACGCTCAAGGTCGGGGTGATGGACGAAGAGCGCCGCACCTCGGCCAATCTTGCCGCGTGCATCAAGGCGGTCAGCGACCGCGTGGTGTTTATCAACACCGGCTTTCTCGACCGCACCGGCGATGAAATCCACACCGCGATGCAGGCGGGCCCGGTCATCCGCAAGGGCGCGATCAAGGCTTCGACCTGGATCGCCGCCTATGAAGCGCGCAATGTCGCGATCGGCCTTGCCCACGGCCTCGACGGGCGGGCGCAGATCGGCAAGGGCATGTGGGCCGCGCCCGACATGATGCGCGACATGCTGGCGCAAAAGATCGGCCATCCGAAAACCGGCGCGAACACCGCCTGGGTGCCGTCGCCCACCGCCGCCACGCTCCACGCGACGCATTATCATCAGGTCGATGTCTTTGGCTTGCGCCCCGCGATCGCCGCCGCCGGTATCCCTTCGCTCGACGCCTTGCTGACCGTGCCCTTGGCGCAAGGGGTCAACTGGTCGGCGCAAGAGATCACCGAAGAGCTCGACAACAATGCGCAAGGCCTGCTCGGCTATGTCGTGCGCTGGATCGATCAGGGCATCGGCTGTTCCAAAGTGCCCGACATCAACGACGTCGGCCTGATGGAAGATCGCGCGACTTTGCGCATTTCCAGCCAGCATATCGCCAACTGGCTGCTCCACGGGGTCGTCACCGAAGCGCAAGTGATCGAAAGCCTTCACCGCATGGCCGCCAAAGTCGACGCGCAGAATGCCGGTGACCCGCTTTATGAACCGATGGCGGGCAACTGGGACACCAGCTTTGCCTTCCGCGCGGCCAGCGATCTCGTGTTCAAGGGCGTCGAACAGCCCAGCGGTTATACCGAGCCGCTGCTCCACGCCTGGCGCCGCAAGAAGAAGGCGGCGGCCAAAGTGACCGAACCGGCCTGACAATTCGAAGGGGCGGGGCCGATAGGGCGAGGCCGATAGGGCGGGGATCGTCGATCCTCGCCCCTTCATTAGCGGATTTTAAGGCGGACAAACGGCATGACGCCCGTCGGATTTTGCGCGCCATAGGCGGCCTTGAGCGACGAGGGCACGGCATCGACCGTTCCCTGAATGCCGAGCCCGAGCGCGACATGGCGGGCGACGGGAATGTCGAAGACATAGCCCAGCGTCATTTCGGACACCCGGACGATGGCATCGGAACCGGGGACCAGATCGCCTTTCTGCACCGTTTCGGCGCGGGCAAACAGCGTGTGCGGGCCAAGACCCAGCCCGGATTCGAGCAGCCAGGCTTGCAATACGGCGCCCGGTTGATCGCGGTTCTGCCCCCAGGCGAGCGTGGTCTGCCAATTGCCCCCGGCAAAAGGACGGTTGTATGTGCCTGACGCGGTCAGGCGCCGCTGATTGACTTGCGGCGTCAATTGTTCGGGGCTGTGCAGGTATCCGTAACTGACCTGAAACGACCAGTCGCGCGCGGGATTGAGCGTGATCCGGCCCGACCACGAATCGAGGCGGAACGGTTGGAATCCCCAGCGGTTCTGATCCGGCTCGCGCCCGTTGAACACCGAGCCTTCGACTTTCCAGGGGCCATGGATGAAACCGGCGGTGGCCACGCCGAACGTGATATGTGTCGAATCGAGCCAATGATGCGTGATCGGCGCGGCGGGATCGTCCCGCCCGGAAAAGCGGTGCATGAACGTCGCCGGGCCGAGCGCGGGCTCTCCGGGATAACCCAGATAGACAAATGCCGATGATCCCGCCGCGATCGGCAAGGCATAGACCCCGGCCAGTTCCATCAGCAGGTTGTGCGGATGCTGCCGGTCGACCAGCGGGGTCGCCCCGTTGGCCGTCTCTCCGGTTTGCAGCAACAATGGGTATCCCGCCGGGCCCATGACCGGATCGAGCGACAGCATCGATTTCAGCGTCAGCGTGCCTGGCCCGGCGCCATGCTGCGCAGTGACCATCAGCATGCTTTCGGAAAACGCTTTGTCGCCGCCGCGCGGGCCGCTCTGCCGGTCATAGACCAGATCGGCAAAGCCGTGTGCCATTCCGTTCCAGTCCCCCGATGACCACATCATCCCCTGCATCGGGCTGGACGCCGGTTGCCACGCGGTGCCGGAGGCATCCTGCGTCATCGCATAGGTGCCGAGCGTGCCGGTGGCCATGGTCATGGACGGCATGTCGGCCGACTGCGCAAAGGCGGGAGCGGAAACGAAGGCAAATGTCGGGGCAAGCGCGCACAGCGCGGCGCGGACCGCAGGGGCGGATCGTGCAAAAGGGGACATGATGGTTCCTGAAACAGTCAGCTCGGCGGCGCGCGTCTGCGGCCGCACACAAATGGGCGATAATGGTTTCAGCTTGCGCGCCGTGGCGGCCGATCAAGTCCGGAAGGACGCGCCTCTGCAAGCAGCGCGGCGTTGTGCGGCATCCCAACGTCGGATGCCGCGATGAAGGGGGGGTGCGCCCATACGAAAGGTCTGGGCGCATCGACTCCCGTGCAGATCGGGCAGCCATGGCATGACAGGCGATTATCGCGATGATGGGCACAATCGTCGTGTGCCGCCGCCTGTGGCGGAGCGTCCATCCGCATCGCGACCGCAGTCCTGGCGCAAGCGTCCTGCGGCATCATGGCGCCGAGGCACGTCATCAAGGCCAACGCGATCAGCAAAGAGAGCAGGCGACGAACCATTCACGGATATTCGCACGATCGTCGCGCGTTTGAAATGGATTTTTGGCATGGCTCGCGTCCCGCATCTGGCGATTGCCGGAAATATCTGGTGCTTCACATCTTTCGAACTATTTTGGGTCCAGGGCGCATTCTGGTATTTCGCTGGGCGGTTTGCGGGCCGGGGTGAATTTCACGAGGGGGTAGCGATGGATTTCGTGCTGACAATTTTCGGGGCAGGCGTCCTGTTTTTCGGTCTCAGTGCCGTGTTTGGCAGCTTTTACACGGTCAAGACTGCCGAGGCGGCGATCATCACGCGTTTTGGTCAGTTTTTGCGCAGCGCGCCTCCGGGGCTGGGCTGGAAAGTGCCCTATATCGATCGGCTCGATGGGCGGGTCAGCCTGCGCGTCGATCAGATCGCGCTAACCATGGAAACCAAGACGCGCGACAATGTCTTTGTGACCATCCCGATCTCGGTCCAGACGCGCGTGCGGCCCGAAAAGATCTTCGAGGCTTATTACAGTCTGTCCGACCCGGTGGCGCAGATCCAGTCCTATGTCGAACAAGTCGTGCTGGGCCACGTACCGGGTATGTCTCTCGATGAAGTCTTCGCCAGCCAGTCGAGCATTGCCGCCGCCGTCAAGCAGGAGCTCGATGTCGACATGGCCGCATTCGGCTATGAAATCGTCAACGTGCTGGTCACCGACATCGTGCCCGACACCAAAGTCAAAGCGGCGATGAACGACATCAACGCGGCGCAGCGCGAACAAGTCGCCGCCAATGCCCGCGGCGAGGCGGAAAAGATCCTGGTCGTCAAAAAGGCCGAAGCCGAAGCCGAAAGCAAGGCGCTGCAGGGGCAGGGCATCGCCAACCAGCGCCGCGCCATCATCGAAGGGCTGAGCACCTCGATCGAAGGCTTTCAAAAGGCGCTGGGCGAAGCGACCGCGCAAGATGTCATGCAACTGGTGCTGATCACGCAATATTTCGACACGCTGAAATCGATCGGCGAAAGCGACAAGACCAACACGCTGTTCCTGTCGCACACACCCGGCGCCGTGCAGTCGATCTCCGAAGAAATCATGCAGTCGATGATCGCGGCCAACGCGAAGGGGTGACGGGCATCGCTGTCTTGCAGTCGCGATTTGTCATTGGCCGAGCAAGCGTCGTTCGAGCAGTGCGCGCATGTCGCGGCGGCCATCGGCGATGATCAGGATAACCACGCGTTCGCCAATGACGCGATAGATCAGGCGGAAATGCCCGAGCAGGATCTGGCGGAATTCGCGGATGCCCAGCGCGTCGAGTTCCTGCGGCACGGCGCCACGCAACGCAAATCGTTCCAGCGTCGCGATCGATTCGAGAAATGCATCGAGCAGCGCCGCCGCATCGTCGGTTCCGCGCAGCGCGGCGAGATGGCCGACAATATGTTCAAGGTCGCGCGCCGCTCCGGCGGTCATTTCGACCGCAAAATGGACATCGCTCATGCCCGCGCCGAAAGCTTCGCCTTCAACCGAGTCGCGACATCGCGCGCCGGCTCGGTCCTGCCTGCTTCAATATCGTGCGCGCCCAGAGCCAGCATTTTGAGGAGGGCCAGCGTTTCCTGTGTTTTTTCAAAGGCGGCAATATCCTGAATCACGGCCCTGGCTTCGCCGTTCTGGGTGATCACCATCGGCGCCCCGCCATGGGCAAGATCATGCAGTACGTCAGCGGCATTGGCCTTGAGATAGCTGATCGGCTTGATCTGTGTGGATAGACGCATGGCGCTTGGCACCCCCAACTGAATTCAGTCTGAATTTAGTCCGAATTTAGGCTGATTGCAAGGACGTTAACGGAAACGGGCGCGATGGTGCGCAAAGCCGCTCTATTTCACGACGCGCTCATCACTCGCGCAATCGCCACGAACTCGGCGATGTCGAGCGTTTCTGCGCGGCGGGAGGCGTCGATGCCGAGCGCTTCGAGTGCGGGCAGGGCGCCGGGCAGGCCTTTGAGCGACTGGCGGAGCATCTTGCGGCGCTGGCCAAAGGCGGCTTCGGTCAGGCGTTCGAGCGTGCGCGGGGTGACGCCTTCGGGCATGGCCGCCGGGGTGACGTGGACGATCGCCGACATCACTTTGGGCGGGGGGGTAAAGGCGCTGCGGTGGACCTTGATCGCGATGCGGGGGGTTGCGCGCCATTGGCTCAGGATGGCGAGGCGGCCATAGGCGTCGCTGCCGGTCTTGGCGATGATGCGTTCGGCGACTTCGAGCTGGAACATCAGCGTCAGCGATTGCCAGCGCGGGGGCCAGGCAGGGCCGGACAGCCAGCCGGTAAACAACGCCGTACCGACATTGTAGGGCAAGTTGGCGGCGATGTGGTAGGGGCCGTCGAACAGTGTGGCCGGGTCGATCTTGACGGCGTCTCCTTCGATCACGCGCAATTGGCCGGGAAACGCTTCGCCCAGTTCGGCCAGCGCGGGAAGGCAGCGGCGGTCCATTTCGATTGCTGTGACATGCGCGCCGGCGCGTAACAGAGCGCGGGTCAGGCCGCCGGGGCCGGGGCCGACTTCGAGGACATTCGCACCCTTCAGATTGCCGGGAACGGCGGCGATGCGGCTGAGCAACTGTTCGTCGAACAGGAAATTCTGGCCGAGCGATTTCTGCGCGAGCAGGCCGTGGCGGTTGACCACATCACGTAAGGGCGGAAGGTCAGGCATTTTCGGCTCTGCGCGCGGCGCATTGGCCCGCCATCAGCAGCGCGGCGACCGTGGCGCCGGGGCGGGCGGTGCCGGTGCCGGCGATGCCGAAGGCTGTGCCATGGTCGGGGCTGGTGCGGATGATCGGCAGGCCGAGCGTGACGTTTACCCCTTCGTCGAAATCGAGCACCTTGATCGGGATCAGCGCCTGATCGTGGTACATGCAGATCGCAACGTCATAGGCTTCGCGCGCGGCGGCGTGGAACATGGTGTCGGCGGGCAGCGGGCCGGTGGCGGCGATTCCGGCGGCCTTGAGCGCTGCGACTGCAGGCGCGATGATGGCGGCGTCTTCGTGGCCCATGCGGCCGTCTTCACCGGCATGGGGGTTGAGCCCGGCGACCGCGAGACGGGGGGCTGCAATGCCGAAATCGCGGGTGAGCGCGGCGGCGGCGATCGTGGCGCGACGGACGATGACCCCGGTGGTCAAAAGGTGCGGGACATCGGCGAGCGCGACGTGGACCGTGACGGGAACGACGCGCAAGTGCGGCCCGGCGAGCATCATCACCGCGTCTTGCGCAGGCACGGCGCAGGCGGCGGCGACGAATTCGGTCTGGCCGGGGTAGTCGAAGCCGACGCGGGCAAGGCGGCTTTTGGCAATCGGGCCGGTAACCAGCGCGGACGCCGCGCCGCTGCGGGTCAAGGCGGTGGCGCGAGTCAGGCTTTCGAGCGCGAGCGCGGCGCCGCTGTCATCGGGCGCGCCGGGGCTATAGGCGCCATCGCCGATGTCGAGCACCGGCAGCGCGGTGTCGAACAGCGCGAGCGCTTCGTCGGGCGCGGCAATCCCGACGATCGGCACATCGAGGCCGCGCCGCGCCGCCGCCGCTGCGATGATCCGCAGCGAACCGACGACGAAAAACGGCGGCAAACCGGCAGTGCCCGACAGCGCCCAGGCGGCGGCGGCCAGTTCGGGGCCGACGCCGGCGGGATCGCCCATGCTGAGCGCGAGCGGGCGGATCATCGTTGCGCTCAGTTGTATTCGATCACCGCGTCGCGGCGCAAATCGCGCAGATAGGTCTGCGCGCGCTTGTTGACGCGGTCGTCTTCGAGCTGGCCTTGCAACTGTTCGAAGCTCGGGCCGTTGTCGACTTTGGGATCGTCGCGGCCGCACAGCAAAAGCACGCGGACCCCGTCTTCGACCGAGCCGAATGGCGGGGTCGCTTCGCCCACGGCGAGCTTGAGAATGGCGTCCTGCAAGGCGACCGGCAGATCGCGCGCCTTGATCTGGTCATTGCCGACCACGTTGGCGCCGATTTTTGCAGCGGCGGCATCGACCTGGCCGCAGCCGTGGATTTCCTTGACCGCCTTGGCAAAGCCGCTGGCGCGGACCGCCGCATCCTTTTCGGGCGTGCCGGGGGCAAAGCTGATCGAGATCTGCTTCAGGCTGAGCACGGCGTCGCGCGGGTCGGCGGTCAGCACCTGGCGCTTGTCGATGACATAGATGATCGAATAGCCGCCGGGGATCTCGATCGGTCCGGCAAGCTGGCCCGGGCCCATCGTCGCAGCAGAGCCGGCGATCTGGGCGGGCAACTGGGCCAGGCGAATCCAGCCGAGATCGCCGCCGACCGCAGCGGTCGAGGCCTGCGAATACTGGCGCGCATAAGCGACGAAGCTGCCACCCTTTTTGAGCTGTTCGACGATCTTGTCGGCATTGGCGTGGACTTGCGTCCTGGTCTCGTCGGTCGCGGCGAGATAGATTTCGCCGAGATGGTATTCGTCGGTGCCCTTGGCGGCCTTCAACCGGTCCATCATTTCGCGCACTTCGGCATCGGACACGTTGATGAACGGCTGAACATTGCGGCGCAGCAGGCGCTGCCAGGCGATTTCGCCCCGGATCTGGCGCTTGAGCGAGGCGCCCGCCGAGCCGATCTGGGTCAGATAGGCTTCGAGTGCGGGCGGATCCTTGCCCATGTTCTGTTGCGCGACATAGGCAAAGCGCTGGTTCACTTCATCGTCATCGATGGTGATGTCGGCGCCTTTGGCTTCCTGGATTTCGAGCGTTTCGTCGATCAGGTTGCGCAGAACTTGCGCACGAAGGCGGTCTTGTTCTTCGGGGCTAAGCTTGCCGGCGTTGGCATTGGCGAACAGGGCATAGCGCTGATCGATGTCGGTGCCGGTGATGATCTCGCCGTTGACGATCGCGGTGGCGTGGCGATGGTTGGGGTCCATCTTGCCAAAGAACTGCGGATTGCTGGGCAGATTGAGATTGCCCTCGGAATCGGTCGAGGCGGGCGGGGGCGGCGGAGCCGCGTCCTGCGCGCGTGCGGGCATGGCCGCCACGGCAAGCCCCAGCAACAGCGTCAATCGCAGCGAGACCGGCGTCGAAACAGGCAGCAAACGAAATGCGGACGTCATGACAGTCGATCAATCCTGTTGGTTGCACCCGGCAGGGTGCAAGATCTGGCCTGGGGCATTGCCGAATTGTGCCAAAACCGGCTTAACCCACGCTGAGTGACGAGGGCGATAGCGCCTTTGCCGCAGGGAGGGAAGTTTTCCCGCAGCAAAAACCCGAAGCGAGCTGCACCATTACCGTGTCCCGATATTTTTCAGCGACAACGTCAGCGCATAAGAGTTGCCGCGCACCGCGTCGCCGGTGGTGACATAGTCGCGCCGCCAGGTGAAGGCGAGGTCGAGGCAGCCGTCGGTATAGGCAAGGCCAAGCCGATGGCGGATCATCTGGAACCCGTTCGCTCCGTTGACCGGATCATCGGCCTTGGACGTCAGATTGACAATCCCCGAGCCGAACAGCGACCAGTAATGGGCAAAGGCGGCGCGGGCCGAAACGCGCAGCTCCTTGCTGTCCTGAAGATCTTCATAGGACAGCGGAATGCTGCGGTTGAGCGCGATATAGCCGATTTCGACATAAGTGCGGTGGCTGCCGATGGTCGCGTCGAATTCGTTGCGGCGCAGTTGGAATGTGGCCTTGTCGAGCTGAAACCGTTCGGTCAGCTGGACGATGTCGCGAAACCGTACTTCGGCGCGGCCGACCACGTCGGAAAACCGCGTGGCGAGGCCGGTTCCGACCGGCACGATGCTGGTTTCGTCGAACGAACGATAGGATTGCGCAAGGGTTGCCGACGCGCGCCAGCCGGGCCGGTCGAACCGCCAGTCGACGCCATACGTCACACGCAACCCGTCGCCGACCCGGTCATAGCCGGGATAGCGGTTGAGCGAAAAGATGTTGTCCGTCTCCAGCTCGATCGCGCGCGAATCCTCGTCGGGGATGGCAAGGTTGCGCAAACGCGGCGTGGCGACGAACTGCACTTCGGGGGTCAGCACTTGCGTTCCGCCCAGAAACTCGCCCGCAAAGGGCCATTTGACATCGGCGGCAATCGTCGCGATGCCGCGCGCCTGCCATCCGGGCAGGCCCTGATAGATCGGATTGGTGGTCAGCAGGTTGTCGCTGCTGTGATAGATATCGCCGCGCAAGAGCGCGGTCAGCGTCAGGACTTGCCCGCCCGACGTGATCGTGCGCAGATCCCATTGCGCACGGGCCAGCGCGCGTTGCGTGTCCTGCCCGTTGGTGCGGGTCAGCGCCAGCGAATTGACTTCCACTTCCAGCTTTCCGCCGACGCCGGGCATGTCGAAACGCTGGCGGTAGTCGATGCTGGGCAGCGCCAGCGGCTGTTTGTTGGCGAAATCGTTGGCGCCGATCGCCTGGATCGCCCATCCGGCAAAGCTGAAATAGCTGTCCTGATTGATGTGTTCGAGATTGAACGTCGAACGCAGCCGGGTGTCGGACGACAGGTCATAACGCAGCAGGAACGTGCGGTCGGAGACATAGCGGCCCGACGCGGTCAGGCTCCAGTCGTTGCCCAGTTCGAAGCGGCCGTTGGCTTCGAGATAGCCGCGCATCGTGAAATCGCCGTTTCCGGCAGAGACCAGCCCGCCGTTCGCATTGGTGGCGGCATCGGTCTGGCGGCTGTACGTCAGATAGCCGTTGACCTGAAACGCGCCCTTGTCGGTCAATTGGCGATAGTGCGCCGAAACCATCGGCAGCGATTTGGAAAACAGCGTGCCGGTGACCGACAAGTCGCGGTTGGCGGCAAGCCGCCAATAAAACGTGTTGCTGATCTCGGCGCCGTTTGACGACGACAGGCTGAATGTCGGGATCAGGAAGCCCGATGCGGCGCGGAAATCCGACGGATGGCTCAGACCCGGCAGCGGCAGCAGCGGGACGCCGAACACGCGCAGCTTTGCCCCGTAATAGCGCACGGTCTTCTTGTCCGGATCATAGGCCACGCGCACGGCGGTCAATTCCCAGCTCGCCTGTCGCGGGCAGCCTGCATCATCGACCACTTCGCAACCGCTGTAGGCGACCTGATGGAGCACGATGCGCCCGGCATCGTCGCGCTCGCCGGAGCGGGCGGCCATGCGCCCGCCTTCGCGCAGGACGAGCAACAAGTCCTGCGTCGCGCCGGCCTTGAACTGATCGGTCAGATCGATGTGATCGCCATAGAGCACATCGCCGTCTTCGTCGACGAAGCGGATATTCCCGGTGGCCTGGATGGCGCCGGTCTTGCGGTTCCATGTAACCGTTTCGGCACGCAGCGATTGCGCATCGCGCCGCATCACCACGTTGCCCGAGGCGGTGATCACGTCGGTGTCGTGATCATAGCGGACTTTGTCGGCGGCAAAGCGGACCAGATCGGTCGCGGCCGGCTCGGTCTTCGCATCGGGTGCGGCCTGCCGGGGATCGGCCGGCGCGGCGGGGGGCGAATCGGCCGCAGGCGCAGCCGCATGCGCCGCCTCGAACGCGGGCAAGAGCCCGGTCATGCCCAACAAGGCAAGGCATGCAGTGGAACGGCGCGCTCGCAAGCGCATGGAAAAGGCTTGCGGCTGGGGCCGCGTCAGGGGTCGCATGCGCTTGCCTATCGCACCGGTGCGGCTTAACTGCAAACCCACAATTCCGGTAATGTCCGCATGCCCGGCGGATCGCCATGGCCCGCCCGGGGCCCGGGCCGGGCCATGGCGCTGCCGATCAGGAGTTTTTGCATGACCATCGTTTTCGCTTCTGCAGGGATTGCCCGCCCTCGCCTGGTCGCCCGTCTGGTCGGCGAAGGCACTCTGCCCGCAGACCTGGCCGAGCCGGTCCGCGAAGCCGCTGTGGCAAGCCGATTTTCGGGCAAGACGGGCCAAGTGTTCGAAGCGTTCGTGCCCGGCGAAGGCGGTCTGACGCGCCTCGCGCTGGCCGGTATCGGCCGCGCGACGGGGGGCGACCGGATCGCCGCGCTGGAACGCGCAGGCGGCGCGCTGGTGGCGAAATATCTGACTTCGGGCGAGCCCGCGCTGGGTATCGATTTTGCCGGCAGCGCGCTGACCGCCAACGAAGCGACCTCGGTCCTGCTCGGCGCGCGGCTGCGCGGTTGGCGCTATGACGTCTACAAAACGCGGCTGACCGACGAGCAGAAGCCCTCGCTCGAACGGATCGTCGCAATCGACGCGCCCGAAGGCACCGAAGCGCTGTGGCAGACCGAAGCGGCGCTGGCCGCGGGCGTCGAATTCACGCGCGAGCTGGTCACCGAGCCCGCCAACGTCATCTATCCCGAAAGCTTCGTCGAACGCTGCACGAAGCGCTTCGCCGGGACCGGGGTCGACGTCGTCGTGCTCGACAAGGGCGAGCTGGAAGCGCTCGGCATGGGCGCGCTGCTCGGCGTGGCGCAAGGCTCCGTGCGCGAGGCGCGCGTGCTCGCGCTGCGGTGGAAAGGGCGCGCGGGCTCTCGCCCGACCGCGTTCGTGGGCAAGGGCGTGACATTCGACACCGGAGGCATCTCGATCAAGCCTGCCGGCGGGATGGAAGACATGAAGTGGGACATGGGCGGCGCGGCGGCAGTCGCGGGTGCGCTGCTGACGCTGGCGCTGCGCAAGGCAGAGGCCGATGTGATCGGCGTGGTCGGCCTTGTCGAAAACATGCCCGACGGCAATGCGCAGCGGCCCGGCGATGTCGTCACCAGCCTGTCGGGGCAGACGATCGAAGTGATCAACACCGATGCCGAAGGGCGACTGGTGCTGTGCGACGTGCTGACCTGGGTGCAGCAGACCTATGCCCCGGCGACGATTGTCGATCTGGCCACGCTGACCGGCGCGATCATGGTTTCGCTGGGCACCGAATATGGCGGGATGTTTGCCAACGACGATCTGCTCGCCAGCCAGCTCGATACCGCGGGCAAGGCCAGCGGCGACAAGTTGTGGCGTTTCCCGATGGGCCCGGCCTATGACAAGCTGATCGACAGCCCGATCGCCGACATGAAGAATGTCGGGCCGCGTCTTGGCGGATCGATCACGGCGGCGCAGTTCCTGCAGCGGTTTATCAACGAAGGCGTCGCCTGGGCGCATCTCGACATCGCGGGCATGGTCTGGGCGGACAAGCCGGGCGCGACCCACGGCAAGGGTGCGACCGGGTTTGGCGTGCGCCTGCTCGATCGCTATGTCCGCGACGTGCTGGAGGCCTGATCGGGGGATACGGTCCGGCGGCGATGCGCGTCGATTTCTATCAACTGACCCGCGACCCCGCCGAATTGGTGGTGCCGTTGCTCGCGCGCAGTACGCTGGGCGCGGGGGAGCGGTTGCTGGTGGTGTCCGACGATCCCGCGCAATTGGGGCGGATCAGCGCCGCGCTGTGGCAGCGCGTCGCGGATTCGTTCCTTGCCCATGGCTATGCCGGCGGGGCGCATGATGCGCGCCAGCCGATTCTGCTCGGCGCAGAGACGCAGGCCGCCAATGGCGCGCGCTATTGCGTGCTGGCCGATGGGCAATGGCGCGAGACGCAAGGGATGGAGCGCGTGTTCCTGCTGTTTCCGCCGGAACGGATCGACGATGCGCGGCGGACCTGGCGCCTGCTGGGCCAGCGCGAAGGCGTCGAGCGGCGCTATTGGCGGCAGGATGGCGGAAAGTGGCGCGAAGGGCCGTGATCGCCGCTCCTTGCCTTGCGATCGGCGGCGTTCCCGGCTAGGGGCCGCGCCCAAGGGGCCGTGATCGGCTCCAGTCCCGATTTCCCATTGCAAGGATCTGTACCATGGCGGTTACCCGCACGTTTTCGATCATCAAGCCCGACGCCACCCGCCGCAATCTGACCGGCGCCGTGACTGCAAAGCTTGAAGAAGCCGGTCTGCGCGTCGTTGCCTCGAAGCGGCTTCACCTGACCCGCGAACAGGCCGAGGGTTTTTACGCGGTCCACGCCGAACGCCCGTTCTTCAACGATCTCGTGGAATTCATGATCTCGGGCCCGGTCGTGGTCCAGGTTCTCGAAGGCGAAGACGCCGTGAAGCGCAACCGCGACGTGATGGGCGCGACCAACCCGGCCAATGCCGATGCCGGCACGATCCGCAAGGAATTCGCCGAATCGATCGAAGCCAACTCGGTCCACGGTTCGGATTCGGAAGAAAACGCCGCGATCGAAATCGCCTACTTCTTCAAGCCCGAAGAAATCGTCGGCTGAACACCGGCGCATCAGCGATGATGACGAAGGGGGCCCGCCGTGGCCCCCTTTTTGTTGCGCAAGTCAGGCAAGGCATGGTTTAATCGCCCGCTGAAACACCAAAAGCGGGAGCGGGCCAAAAATGATGGGCATGGGAGAGGGCGCATGCCCGTTCGAATTCAACTTTGACGCCGCGACGTTCAAACCCGGCGACATGGTCAGCTATCGCGTCACCGGCGGCCTCGACGGCATGCCCTTCGTCGGCACCCTGATCGAAGTCCACCCCGACCACGTCCTCATCGCCGCCGACCCCAACGATCCCACCATCCGCTATCGCGGCACCCGCGAAAGCCGCCCGGTGGTGGATGGGAGTGAGATTTAGGCGGTGTCGGGATGATTGGGGTGTGAGTTGTGGTTTCGGACGTGCATTTGAACGTCAGCTTCGCATGCGTGACCCAATAGCCGACACCAGCACGAAATGTCGCGTGGCGCCCCACACATTTCGGTCATGCCGGACGTGATCCGGCATCCAGCGCGCCGTGACACGCCTGGCGGCGCCAAGTCAGTGCCGTTTGCCCCGGACGCTCCCACCCCAAACGGGATAAGAGATGTCATGCCCGAGGAACGCCAGCCCTTCCATATCATGGCCAGTGATCGTCTGGGCGCACTCTCGGCCCTGATGCGCCGCCTCGCTCAGCATCGTAGCGGGCCTTGGGTTCGCGCCCCCGCCGGCATCGGCGCCCAATGGATAGCTGGATGCCGGATCGAGTCCGGCATGACGGAGAGAATATAGGCACGGGGTGCGTTCCGTTAGTCCGGTTTGCGCCCCAATTCCAGTCGTTCCCGGGCATGTGCGTGCAGCCCAACAGCGGACATCAGCATCTATTCCCTATATTGACCCCGGAATTGTAGCCCGGCGATGGCCACCATGCTGACGGCGGTTCGGGCAAACAGGGTCGGGGATCATGGCGGACCGGGTGGTGGTGCGGGGGGCCTTGAACGACATGGGTCGATTCCTTTTTGTTCGATGCGCAAAAATCAGGGCGGGTCGCTGGCTGATGGGGCAGGTTGCACTGCTGCGCGCCCGCAGCGCCCGTGCCTGCCGCCGCAATTTACCCACGCCGTGAACGGGCGGACCTGTCGGCGGCCCCGCGAACGCGTGCGCGCTTGAGTACTTTCCGAGGCTCCACCCCCCAGGCGCCTTCGCGCATAGCTGCATCGGACCAGACTTGCCCGGATCGTTTCCGCCCTCCACACAAAGGCCCCCCATGCCCGCCAACGCGGCCCGTCTTGCCCAACCGGTCAAACCGGCCACGCCCCCGCCGCTGGCGATTTCGGCGCAGCACTTGTCCCGTGTGTTCGGCACGGGCGAAGCGCGGACGGTTGCCGTCGATGATGTCAGCCTCGACATTCCGCTGGGCAAGATGCTGTACATCGTCGGGCCATCGGGCAGCGGCAAGACCACCCTGCTGAGCATGATTTCCGGCATCCTGCGCCCCAGCAGCGGGCGCGTGCTGGTCAAAGGCGTGGATATCTGGGGCCTGAGCGCAAGCGACGATGCCCGGTTCCGGCTGCACAACATCGGCTTTGTGTTTCAGGACTTTCACCTGTTTCCCCGGCTGACCACCGCCGAAAACGTCGCCATTCCGCTGGTCCTGCGCGGCGTCGCCTGGGGCAAGGCGATGGCCACTGCGGTCCGCACGCTGGCGCTGGTCGGGCTGGAAAAGCGCGCCGACCTGCAACCGGTCAAGTTGAGCGGCGGTGAACAGCAACGCGTGGCGATTGCGCGCGCGATCGTCACCCAGCCCGATATCCTGATCCTTGATGAACCGACCGCATCGCTTGATGGCGACACCGGGCGCAACATCGTCGGCTTTGTCAAAAACCACCTGCTGACGCCGACGCGGGCGATCGTCATCGTCACCCACGATGCGCGGATCTACGAATTCGCCAGTTCGATCCTGCACATGGAGGACGGCAAGCTGACAAGCCAGGAAGACAACACCAATGGCTGACGCTCCCCGAAAATCAAAAAAGTCGGCCGCCGAGCCATCTGCGGTCAAGAAGAAATCGCATGCCAAGCGCGCCGCCAGGGCGGCGGCGCACCCCGTCGCGACCGCGCCTGCCGAGCCCCTGGTGGCGGTGCCGACGCCGGCGCCCGCTGTGCCAAAAACCCCCGACCCAACACCCGGTGCCGAACCCGTCGCCGTCGCAAGGCAGCCGCTGCCTGCCCGCATGCTGGTGCTGGTGGCGCTGGCCGGGGTGATCTTTGCCGTGATCATCGCGATTATACTGAACCGCCCGGTCAAACCGCAACCACCGGCGTTTCAGCCCAGCGCCAACCCCTATCCCCATGCGATCTTTGCCAACGGCATCATCGAGAGCGATCAGACCAGCGGCGAAAACATCAACGTGTTTCCCGAGGTGCCCGGGCCGGTGGTCGCAACCTACGTCACCGAAGGACAAACCGTTCACGCCGGCCAGCCGCTGTTTGCAATAGACAATTCGGTACAGCTGGCGACCACCCAACAGGAAGCCCTGCAAGCCAAAGCCGCGCTCGCAATGCTCAATGAACTCAAGGCCGAACCGCGACGCGAAACTCTGGCGATTGTCGCGGCGCAGCTGACCCAGGCGCAGGCGACGTTGCAAACGCTGGCACGAACCCGCGACAAGTTGGTCCGTTCAACCGCGCTCGACCCGCGATCGGTCAGCCGGGAAGCGCTGGATTCCGCCATCGACGCCGCCAAGGCGGCACAGGCCGGGGTCGATGTGGCGCAACGCCAATTGACCCTGACCCGCGCCGGGGCATGGACCTACGACATCCAGAACCAGGCGGCGCAATATGCCGCACTGTCGCACACATATGCCGCAGGCCAGGCGCTGCTGGGCAAATTCCTCGTCAAGGCACCCAGCGATGGCGTGGTGCTGGCGCTGAATACGCCCAAAGGCGGCTTTGTGTCATCGCTGGGCGCATATGACAGCTATACCCAGGCGAACCTGCCGGCGGTGGTGCTGGGGCCGAATGCCGGCACGCTGGCGGTCAGGGTCTATGTCGATGAAATCCTGCTGGCCAGCCTGCCGCACGGTACTGCCATTCAGGCACAGATGACCATCCGTGGCGCCAACCGGCAGATCCCGCTGCAGTTCGTGCGCATCCAGCCCTACGTCACGCCCAAGATCGAGCTGTCCAACGAACGCCAGGAACAAGTCGATCTGCGCGTGCTGCCGGTGATCTTTCATTTCCGCACCGACCCCGGCTTCAAACTTTATCCGGGTGAGGAAGTCGATGTCTACATCCGTGAATAGGCTCGCAACGCTGCTGGGCACTTGCGCCATGCTGAGCGGCTGTATGCTGGGGCCGAATTTCAGCCGACCCGCCGCGCCTTCGCTCAACCGCTATGGCAACACCGCCCTGCCCGCCATGGTCGCCGACGGCGTGACCCAGACGCCCCGGCTGGGTACAAGCCCCGATCAGGCATGGTGGCACCAGTTCGGGTCGCCCGCGCTCGATGCGCTGGTCGCCTCCGGGCTTGCCGGCAGCCCGACGCTGACGTCGGCCAGTGCCGCGCTGGACCAGAGCCGCGATCTGGCCCGGGCCGGCGCGGGGGTGTTCTTTCCCCAGGTCAATGCCACGGCCGATGCCACGCGCGAACACACGGCCCCCGCGCTGTTGGACCAAACCGGGTCCGGATCGACGTTCAACCTCTACACCGCGTCGGGCACGGTCAGTTATACGCTGGATCTGTTCGGCGGCGAACGGCGCGGCGTCGAGGCGCTGCGCGCGCAGGCCGACTATCAGCGCCACGCCTTGGGCGCGGCCTGGCTGTTGCTGGCCGGCAACATCGTCAACGCCGCGATCGCCCACGCCGGCTATACCGATGATTGCGCTGTGCTGTCCGACATCGTGCGCATGGACGCCGCCCAGCGCGACATGCTGAACGCCCGCTATACATCGGGCTATGGCGCATGGGCCGACGTCCTGGTGGCCGAACAGCAACTGGCCGCAGACCGCGAAAGTCTGGCCGTTACGCAGCAGCACCTGGCCGCATCGACCACGCTGTTAAACATGCTGACCGGGCGCGAACCGGCGGCGCCCGCACCGCCGCCCCCGGCGCTGGGTGATCTGACCCTGCCGGCAGACCTGCCGGTCAGCCTGCCATCCGAACTGGTGCACCAGCGGCCCGATATTCTCGAAGCCGAGGCCACCGTCCACCAGGCCAATGCCCAGATCGGCGTCGCGACGGCCGCGATGTACCCGTCGATCAGCCTGACCGGCAGCTATGGCGCGGCAAGCACCGCGTTGTCCCGGCTGACCGGCACCGCCGGCCGGTTCTGGAGCATCGGCCCCGGCATCGACATCCCGATCTTTCACGGTGGTCAGTTGCGCAACAACCGCCGCGCCGCGCAGGCAGCCCACACCAAGGCGCTGGCCGATTATCGCCAGACCGTGCTGGCCGCGCTGGAACAAGTGGCCGACAGCCTTTACGCGCTGGACACCGACGCCCGGATTGCGGCGGCCAGTCGCACCGCGTTCGATGCCGCCAGCGCCAACCACACGCTGGGCAGAGCCAATTTCAGCGCGGGCGTGATTGCCGAATTCGACGCCATGACGCTGGCCCTTGTCGCCGATCGCGCCCGCCTGGTGCTGACCGGGGCCAAGGCCCAGCGGTTGCAGGACGTGGTTGCGCTCGACGTGGCGTCGGGCGGCGGCTGGACCGGCGCTTTGCCTTCTGGCGCTTTACCCGCTTCGGGTGCGCGGCCATGACAACCCCTGACTCCGCGCCGCCAACCGCCGCGCACCTCGCCGAACAGTCCCCGGCCGAACAGCCCCCGGCCGAAAACGGCGGCGTGTTCAACCCCGGCTTGTACGTGATTGCGCTCAAACTGCTCGTCAATGACCGCACCAAATTCTATTCGGTGGTGATCGGCATCACTTTTGCCGTGTTCCTGATGGTGCAGATGACGTCGATGTTTGCGGGCATCCTGCAGCGATCGAGTTCGACTGTCGCCAATATCGGGGCCAGCATCTGGGTAATGGACCCGGCGGTAAACACCGTGGCCAACGCCATTCCGCTGCCCAATTATGTGCAGGATGCAGTGCGCAGCATGGATGGGGTCAAATATGCCGTGCCGCTGTACATGGGCGGCGGCCTCGCCAAACTGGCCAATGGCAATTACCAAAGCGTGTCGGTGATCGGCCTTGATGACACCAGCCTTTATGGTCGCCCCGACATGGAAAAGGGCGTGATCAAGGACATCTATGGCGAAAACGGGTTTTTCGTCGTCAACGATTCCGAATACAAAAAGCTCAATTCGCCAGGGATCGGCGCCAGTTTTGAAATCAACGATCACCGCGCGGTGATCGTCGGCATTGCCAAAGTCACCTCCAACGGCCTGTTCGGCGTGCCGACGCTGTACACCACCTATAACCGCGCGCTGCAATATCTGCCGCAGACCCGGTTTACCGATGCCTATGTGCTGGTCGAACCCAAGACTGCGGCCGACATTCCGCGCATTGAGGCCGCTGTCGCCAAGCTGGGCTATCTGGCGCTGACCAAGGACGAGTTCGACGCGCGCATATCCAGTTTCTACACCTGGCAGACCGGGATCGGCGCCAATATCATGCTGATGTGCGTGATCAGCTTTATCGTCGGCCTGTCGATATCGGGGCAGACGTTCTATACATTCGTGCTGGAAAACATCGACAAGTTCGGCGCGTTGAAGGCGATTGGCGCACAAGGGCGCGAACTGGTGTTCATCATCATGTTCCAGGCGCTGTTTTCCGGGCTGGTCGGCTATGGCCTGGGCGTCGGCCTGTGTTCGCTGGTGATCGAAATCGCGCGCACGACATTGCCCAACTATGCCGCGCTGATCACGCTCGGCGATCTGGCGCTGGCCTTTGCCATGATGCTGGTGATCGCCGCCGCGTCGAGCGTGATAGCCGCGCGCAAAGTGCTGAGCATCGATCCCTTCGAGATCTTCCGTGACTGATGTCGTGAATTCCGGGGGAAGTATATCTAATTGCGGCAAGAAAGAAGCGGGTTCCCAGGTCAAGACCGGGCAGACGGCTGGGCGGAACGTTGCGCACGACGATCTTGTGAATGAACGGCGGGTTTCGAGACGCTCACACAGCGTGTCGAACGGCGCTATGACGGCGGAGAACGGTCCGGTCCATCCAGCCCCAGCGAAGGGCAGCTATCCCTTTTTCGGGACCCAAAACCTGCCAATCGGCAAACGGCCCACTTCCAGTCGTAGCGCGGGGATCGCTGGTAAAGATAATTTTTCGGCGATTTGCGCGCGTCCGTGGCGCACAAGACATGCTGTCATTGATCGGGGTGGGTGTTGGCCTCTACCAGAGCGGCAAGACACCGGGCATAAAGTTGATGTTCGGCGAACAGCACGCGGGCGGCGAGGCGGTCGGGGGTGTCATCGGGGAGGATCGCGACCGGGATTTGGCCGAGCAGGGGGCCTTCGTCGAGTTCTGCGGTGACCAGATGGACGGTGCAGCCGCCGTGGCTGTCGCCTGCGGCGATGGCGCGGGCGTGGGTGTCGAGGCCGGTGTATTTGGGCAGGAGGCTGGGGTGGATGTTGATCATCCGGCCCTGCCAGCGTTCGACGAACGGGGCCGACAGGATGCGCATATAGCCGGCTAGTGCGATGACTTGTGCGCCGCTGGCGGCGACGGCGGCTTCCATTGCGGCGTCATGGTCGGCGCGCTTCATGCCTTTGTGCGGCAGGACGAAGGTCGGCACGCCTTCGGCGGCGGCAAGTGTCAGCCCGCCCGCCTCGGGGTTGTTCGAGAGGACCAGTGCGATGCGGTAGGGGCAGTCGGGCAGGCGGCTGGCATAAAGCAGCGCGGCCATGTTGGTGCCGCTGCCTGAAATGAACACTGCGACCGGGGTGCGACCCGTTTCAGGCATGGTGAGTCGCTTGCCAGGCTTCGCGCGCGGACCAGGTTTCGGCGCTGCCGGTGACGGTGCAGCCGCGTTCGCCGGGCTCGATCGTGCCGATGGTGAACACGCTCTCTCCGGCGGCGGTCAGGTCGGCGGCAAGGCTGGCCGCTTCGTCGGGCGCAACCGCCAACACCATGCCCACGCCGCAATTGAACGTGCGCGCCATTTCGCCCGGCTCGATATTGCCCTGCGCCTGCAGGAACGCCATCAGCCGCGACTGTTCCCACGCATCGGCATCGATTCGCGCATGGAGCCCGGCGGGCAGTACGCGCGGCACGTTTTCCAGCAGGCCGCCGCCGGTAATATGCGCCAGCGCGTGGATTCGCCCCTGCCGGATGAAGGGCAGCAGCGTTTTCACATAGATTCGCGTCGGCTCGATCAGGAAATCGATCAACAGCCGATCCTGATCGAACAGCGCGGGGCGATCGAGTTTCCAGCCTTTGTCGGCGGCAAGGCGGCGGACCAGCGAATAGCCGTTGGAATGAACCCCCGACGAGGCAAGGCCAAGTAGGACATCGCCCGCCGCAACCCGGTCCCCGGTCAATTGTTCGCCGCGCTCGACCGCGCCGACGCAAAAGCCCGCAAGGTCATAATCGCCAGGGCCGTACATCCCCGGCATTTCGGCGGTTTCGCCCCCGATCAGCGCGCAACCGGCGATGCGGCAGCCTTCGGCAATACCTGCGACAACGCGTTCGGCAATGCCGTTATCGAGCTTGCCCGTGGCGAAATAGTCGAGGAAGAACAAGGGTTCCGCCCCTTGCACGATCAGATCGTTGACGCACATCGCGACAAGGTCGATGCCGATCTTGTCATGACGGTCATGGTCGATCGCCAGTTTGACTTTGGTGCCGACGCCGTCGTTGCCCGCGACCAGCAGGGGGTCTTTGTAGCCCGCTGCGCGAAGGTCGAAGAACCCGCCAAAGCCGCCCAGTTCGGCGTCGGCGCCGGGGCGCGCGGTGGCGCGGGCGAGGGGGCCGATCGCTTTGACAAGAGCGTTGCCTGCGGCGATGTTCACGCCTGCCTGCGCGTAGCTGTAGCGGTCGTTGCTGTCGTTTTCGGATGCCATGGCTGCCGCCCCTATCGCAAAGTGTGTGATTTGTGAATCACACACTTTGCGACAGGTTTTTTTGTTGTCGCATCGCAGACTGCAAAAAACCGGTTCCCACGTTTTTGCGCGATGCTCTGCCGCTTTCCCGCTTGGATTCCCACTTGCCTTTGGGCAAAAGCGCGCCGGATACCTTTTTGCCTGTTTGCGGCGGCATCGTGCCGCGTCGGAGTTCGCTTGGCCGCCTTGAGCCTTCTGTCGAAGAATTCGCGTCATCGTCGGCTCGCCTTTGCGGGGGCCGGGCTTCTCGTGCTGGGCATTGGTGGCGCGGTGGTCTGGGCGCAGATCGAGGGCGATCGCGGCATTGCGCCGGTCGCCAGCACGGGCGATTTCGAAGTCACCGGGATCGAGGTCAACACCACCGGCAAGGACGCGGACGAGGCGCGCATGACCGGCTGGCGCACCGCGACGCGGCTGGCCTGGCAAAAGCTGTGGACGCAGCGCGGCACGGGCGGCCCGGCGCCGGGGCTCGATGACGGAACGCTGCTGGGCATGGTCTCGGCGGTTTCGATCGAGCACGAAGAGATCGGCCCGCACCGCTATATCGCGCGGCTGGGCATGGTGTTCGACCGCGCGCGGGCGGCGGGCTATCTCGGGCTGCAGGGCGGGGGCGCGCGGTCGGCGCCGCTGCTCGTCATTCCCTTGCTCTATCAGGGCGGCGTGGCCAGCGTGTTTGAAACGCGCACGCCCTGGCAAAAGGCCTGGGCCGATTTCCATACCGGCGAAAGTGTGATCGACTATGTCCGCCCCAATGGCGGCGGGGCCGATGGCTTGCTGATCGATGCGGGGCAAGTCGGACGGCGCAGCCGCAACTGGTGGCGATCCATCCTCGACCAGTATGGCGCCGAAGACGTGGTGATCCCTATCGCGCGGCTCGAACGGCAATGGCCGGGCGGGCCGATCAAGGGCACGTTCACCGCGCGCCATGGCCCCGACAACCGTTTTCTCGGCAGTTTCGAACTGACTGCCGACAGCGAGGACAAGCTGCCCGCGATGCTGACCGAAGCGGTCAAGCGGATCGATGCGATCTATGCGCAGGCGCTGGCCGCAGGGCAGCTCGATCCCGATCGATCGCTCAACAGCGCGCCGCAGATCGATCCCAAGCTGATTGCGGGGATCGTCGACAAGATGCCCCCGCCGCGCAGTGCTGGCCGCGCCGCCGGCGCCGGCGCCGCCGTTGCCAACGGGCCGGGCGTTTCGGGCGCGGTGTTCCAGATCCAGTTCGCCAGCCCCGATGTCGGCGCGGTCGATGCCGCGCAGGCGGCGTTGCGCGCGGTGCCGGGGGTACAGGCCACCGCGACGACCTCGCTGGCACTTGGCGGCGTTTCGGTCATGCGCGTGACGTATGCGGGCGAGCTTGAAACACTGGCCGCCGCGCTGCGCGCGCAAGGGTGGAAAGTGACGCAAGGGGCGGGCGCGCTGATGATTCGGCGCTGATCCAGGCGTGGCATGACCCAGATTGCGCTTCCTCTCGAATTGCCCGGCGGCGACGAAACGATTGTCGGCGGGCCGTCGTTGCAGCCGGTGTTTGCCGCGCTCCAGGCGAGCGAGGCGTGGCCTTATCATACCGCCGTGCTGAGCGGGCCGCCGCGTTCGGGCAAGAGCCTGATGGCGCGCTGGTTTGCCGCCAGCGGCGCGGGCGAGGCGATCGACGATGCCGACCGGATCGATGAAGTCGCACTGTTTCACCATTGGAACCGCGCGCAGGCCGAAGGGCACGCGCTGTTGCTCGTGGCGCGCTATCCGGTGGTCAGCGCGCCCGACAGCACGGGGTGGCACATTGTCCTGCCCGATCTCGCCTCGCGGCTGGGGGCGGCCTTGCCGCTGATGATCGGCGCGCCCGACGATGCGCTGCTGCGTGCGCTGCTGGGCGAACATGCGCGGCGGCGCGGGCTGGCGCTGGGCGAGGCGGTGCTCGACTGGCTCTTGCCGCGTATCGAGCGCAGCCATGCCGCGGCCGAGGCGCTGATCATGACGCTCGACCGGCTGTCGCTCGAACGCAAGGCGCCGGTCACGCTGGCGCTGGCGCGCGAGGTGCTGGCCGAGCGGGTTTACGGGCATGGCCATTGGCAACCGAGGCTATTATAACCATATTCCGGCTTTGCGCCGTGTTATGGCGTGCCCGCCATGGGGGCCTTTTATGTTCGAACGCCTGATTGCCTATCTCGATTCGATCCGTGCGCGCGATCCGGCGCCCCGTTCGCGATGGGAAATCCTGCTCTATCCGGGGCTTTGGGCCATGGCGTTTCATCGTCTGGCGCATTGGCTTTACGAAGGCGACTTGTTCTTCCTCGCCCGCGCGGTCAATCATGTCGGGCGCTTTTTTACCGCGATCGACATCCATCCCGGCGCCCGGATCGGGCGCCACCTGTTTATCGACCATGGCTTTACCGTGATCGGCGAAACGGCCGAAATCGGCGATAACGTCACGATCTATCAATGCGTCACGCTCGGCGGGACGAATCCGGCCAATGGCGTTGCGGGCAAGCGCCATCCGACGCTGTGCGACAATGTGATCGTCGGTTCGGGGGCGCAGATCCTCGGGCCGATCACGGTCGGCGCGCGGGCGCGGATCGGCGCCAATGCGGTGGTGACCGACGATGTGCCCGAAGGCGCGACGATGATCGGGCTCAAGGCGCGATCGACACTGGTCCCGGCGGAAACCTGGCTCAAGGAATTCCTGCCTTATGGCACGCCCTGCGAAGAGCCGTGCGCGCCGGCGGGCAGCGATCGGCTCGACGCGCTGGAGGCGCAATTGGCGCAACTGCAGGACGAAATCGCCGCGCTGAAACAGTGCCCGGGCGATACGCCCGCGCCGTCGCGGCGGCGGACAAGGTCTTGAGCCGGGTGGCGGGTGGCGACAGTCCCGGCGGGCTTGGCGCGACGATCGTTCCCTTTCCGCGCACCGGCACGGTCCAGATCACGTTTGACCGGGCTGAACTGATGCGCATTCTCGATCTCTACGGGCGGATGGTCGCCGCCGGTCAGTGGCGCGACTATGCGATCGCGTTTGACCGCGAGGCGGCGCATTTCAGCGCCTACAAGCGCACTGCCGAACGCCCCACCGCGCGCATCGAGAAACGCCCGGCCTTGCGCGCACGGCAGGGGATGTGGGCGCTTTATGGCGAGGCGGGGCAAGTGCTCAAGCGCGGGCACGATCTGGCCGGTGTGCTGTCGCCGCTCGAACGCAAACTGCTCAAACTCGTTGCGGATTAATTTTGCATTCGTGGCGCTGGCGCTGCTTGCCGGATGCGGCTCTGCGCGGGCGCCGCGTCATGACGGCCCGCACGGGCAGCCGGTCTTGCGCGCGGTCTATCGCGACGCGACGCATCGGCTGCTGATCGTGCTGCCCGATCGGGCGCATCGCGTGCCGCGCGGCGATTGCGCCGCGCCGCTGTTGATCGATGAGGCGACCGGCGCGGTGCGGCAGATCGCGCCGGGCAAGGCCGCGCAATGGATGCGGCAGATGCAATTGACCGGCGCGGTTCAGGGGGCGTGCCCCTGAACCGTTGAACCGGGGGGGGGGCATCAGGCTTTTGAGGCCGCCTGCATCGCGGCGAGAATCGCCTGGCTCTGTTCGGAGCCCGATTGCGGCACGAAATCGCCGCTGCGATCGCTGATCCGCGCCCAGTTGGCGGCAAAGCCTTCGACCGTGCGATCCTCGGCGCCGAGGATCAGCGGCGGGTTCATCGTGACATAGGCGCTGTGGTAGGCGCCCGCGCCCGCGCCGATGATGGCATTGCTCGGCGCGTCTTCCGATACGAGATAGAGCGCGGCGGGCACGACATTTTCAGGGGCGAACAGCTTGAACGCCTCTTCGGGAAAGATGTCTTCGGTCATGCGCGTCGCCGCGACCGGGGCCAGCGTATTGACGCGGACATTGTATTTCGCGCCTTCGAGATAGAGCGTCTTGGTCAGCCCGGCGAGCCCGAGTTTGGCCGCGCCGTAGTTGGCCTGGCCGAAATTGCCGAACAGCCCGGTCGACGAAGCCGTCATCAGGATGCGGCCATAGTTCTGTTCGCGCATCAGATCCCACACCGCCTTGGTGGCATAGGCCGAACCCAGCAGGTGAACCTTGACCACCAGTTCGAAATCGACCGGGTCCATCTTGGTGAACGTCTTGTCGCGCAGAATGCCGGCGTTGTTGATCAGGACGTGAACGCCGCCCCAGGTTTCGCGGGTCTTGGCGACCAGCGCCTGCATCTGTTCGTATTCGGTGACAGAGCTGCCGTCGGCGAACGCTTCGCCCCCTGCGGCCTTGATCTCTTCGACCACTTTGAGCGCGGCGTCGGACGTGCCGGTGCCGTCGCGCGAACCGCCCAGATCGTTGACCACGACTTTGGCCCCGCGCCGCGCCAGTTCAAGCGCATAAGCGCGGCCGAGGCCCCCGCCGGCCCCGGTCACGATCGCCACGCGCCCTTCGAACGAAATGCTCATATTGCCAGTCTCCTGTGCGCCCTTAAGCGCATGTTTAACCGGCGCGGCGATGCCATGACCGGGCTGCCTTGGCAACCTGCTCAGATCAGGCGGTGAACCCAGCCATGGGTGTCGGTCGCATCGCCGCGCTGGATCGACACCAGCCGCTGGCGCAGCTTTTGCGTCAACTGGCCGGGGCCGCCGCTGCCGATCAGGAATTCGCCATTGGTATCGGCGACTTTGCCGACCGGCGTGACCACTGCCGCCGTGCCGCAGGCAAAACTTTCGACCAGATCGCCGCTGGCTGCGTCAGCGCGCCATTGATCCAGCGAATAGCGTTCCTCGCGCACGGTCAGCCCTTCTTCGCGGGCCAGCGCGATCAGGCTGTCGCGGGTGATCCCGGGCAGGATCGTGCCCGACAGCGGCGGCGTGACCAGCGAGCCGTCGGATTTGACGAAAAACAGGTTCATCCCGCCCAGTTCCTCGATCCAGCGATGCTCTGCGGCATCGAGGAACAGCACCTGATCATGCCCGCGTGCAAAAGCTTCGGCGGTGGGGACCAGGCTTGCGGCATAGTTGCCGCCGCACTTGGCCGCCCCGGTGCCGCCGGGCGCGGCGCGGGTATAGTCGCTGACCCAGATCGAGACCGCCGGGGCGCCCGATTTGAAATAGTTGCCCGCCGGGCTGGCGATGACGAGGAATTTGTAGGTCCGCGCCGGCCGCACACCGAGGAACGCTTCGGACGCGAACATGAACGGGCGCAGATAGAGCGAGCCGCCCTCGACCGTGGGAAACCAGTCGCTGTCGGCAAACACCAGTTGGCGCACGGCTTCGACAAACAGGTCTTCGGGCAATTCGGGCATGGCCAGACGCCGTGCCGAAGCGTTGAAACGCGCGGCGTTCGCCTCTGGCCGGAACAGGGCAATGCCGCCGTCGGCCAGGCGATAGGCCTTCAGCCCTTCGAAAATTTCCTGGGCATAGTGCAGGACGGCCGCCGCCGGATCGAGCGGGATCGGGCCATAGGGGATCACGCGCGCGCCGTGCCAGCCGTGTTCCGCATCATAGTCGATCTCTACCATGTGGTCGGTAAAGTTCGTGCCGAAGCCGGGGTTGGCCAGGATGGCCGCGCGTTCGTCCACCGGCCGGGGGGCGGGATGCGGGGTGCGGGCAAAGCCTGAAAGGCCGGCGGTCGACGCCATGAGAAATCCTTTTCGCGAAATATGACCATGCGTCAGGCGAACGGGAGGGCCGAATCGCAGCTGACGTTGCGCCGCTTTGAATGATTATTGCGCGCAATGCAATGGTTTTGAAATAAATGGGGGTTTGCCATAAATGTGAAGGGCCGCATCCCATGAGGAAGCGGCCCTTCGCATGGTCAGCGGCCGGAAGTGCCGCCCACGAAGCCTTTATCGCGTCATCGAAAAATTCAGCGATAATGCCTCGCGTTGCGGAATGCCGACCTCTCTGCTGAACCATGAGACATCGGATCACCTCCTTTCGCGCTGTTGAGCCAGAAACGCCGACCAGGATGATGCACCGTCCGATCGACTGGACCGCCTGAGGCTTTAAAACCCGCCGCGACCTTGAGTCGAAAATGATTCATCCCGGGCCCAACAACAAGACTTGATCTAATTTATTTTGTCGTCAGAATCCGTCGCTCGCCCTCGCACGGCGTGCGTTTTCGGGTGAGCTGTTTCAGCCCCGGCAATCCTCCACCACACGGCCCACTTCGGACCACGACGGCAGCACGACCGGCGGCAATCCGCCGATTTCGACGCGGAACCGACCCCGGCTGAAGGCCATCGCGTCGAGCATGCGGTGCGCCGCCGGCAGGCTGATCGCCAGTGTCGAAACGGCATCGATCGCTTGCGGCTCGGCAACAAAGGTGGCGGTGCTGGTCGATGTGGCAATCGTTGCGGGGCGCGTTGGGGCCTGTTGCGCCTGCGCCGGGTCGGCAGGCAGGGCCACGCGCACCACCCCGGCGGCGCGATCGCACGCCAGAATGGCGATCGGCGGCTGACCGGCCGGGCCAAAGCGCGCTTCGCTGCCGCCGACGCGCGCCGTCCAGACCCAGTCGCCCGCCGGCAGCGGCAGATCGCGCCAGTCGGGTGTCGTCGACGGACGGTCGGTCGGCGCAGACCGGGGCGCTGTCGCCGCGCGCGGGGGCAGCGGCATCGGGACGGGGGCGGCGGGCGGGGCAGAGGGGCGGCTTTCCCCGGCGCGCGGCGCGGGCCCGCCACAGGCGGCCAGCGTCAGCATGGTCGCCATGATCGGAACGATTTGCGGGAACGCGCGGTTGATCTGCATGGCCTGTCTATGGAAGAGACGGACGATGAGCTCAAGCCGCGAACCCACACCCGCCCCCACACCGGCAAATGGCCGTCCGGGCAAGCTGCGCATCGATCAGTTGCTGGTCGAGCGCGGTCTCGTTGAAAGCCGCGCGCGCGCACAAGCGTTGATCCTGGCCGGGCTGGTGTACCAGGGTGAGACAAAGTTGACCAAGGCGGGGCAGGCCGTTCCCGTCGATGCCGATATTTCGGTGCGCGGGCGCGATCATCCCTGGGTTTCGCGCGGCGGGATCAAGCTGGCGCATGCTCTGGCCCATTTTGCGCTCGATCCCACCGGAGTGGTGGCAATGGACATTGGCAGTTCCACCGGGGGCTTTACCGATGTTCTGTTGCATCACGGGGCGGCCCACGTTTTTGCAGTGGATTCGGGGACAAACCAGCTCGCCTGGAAACTGCGCAATGACCCGCGCGTGACCGTGATGGAACAGACAAGCGCGCGCGTTCTGACGGCGCAAATGTTTGATGTTGAGGGGGTTTCTCCGCCGACGTGGGTCGTTTGCGATGCCAGCTTCATCGGTTTGCGCAAAGTGCTCGAAGTGCCGCTGGCGCTTGCTGCGCGGCCGACCCGGCTGGTCGCGCTGATCAAGCCGCAATTCGAAGTCGGGCGCGGCGAAGTGGGCAAGGGCGGCGTGGTGCGAGAGGCCGCGCTGCATGCGCGCGTCTGTGGCGAAGTGCGCGATTGGCTCGAAAACGAAGGCTGGCAGGTCGACGGGGTGATCGAAAGCCCGATTACCGGCCCGGAAGGCAATATCGAGTTTCTGATAGCGGCTGTTCGGTAATGGAGCTTTAGCGCCGTTGCCTTGGCGCGAATGGCCCGTCAATATCGCCTGCGAATCGCTGCCATTGCGCGCCTGACCGCTGGTCGGGGAGCACGGGCGGCCGAACCGCAGGTGCCATGCAACAGATTGCCTCGTCCGCCCAGCTTCGTGCCAGCATCATGCGCTGGGCGTTGTTCACTGTTCCCTTGTGCCTTGGCCTGGGTCTGCTGTCCGGTCGCGCGGCGGGCAGCGGGGCCGACAATTCGTGGTTTGCCCTGCTGGACAAGCCTGCGCTCTATCCGCCTCCGCTTGCATTTCCGATCGTGTGGACCGCGCTTTACGTGTTGATGGGGGTTGCCCTGGCGCTGATCGCGGCGGCCCGCGGGGCGCGCGGCCGCAGCGTGGCGATTGCCGCCTTTGTCGTGCAACTGGCGCTCAATCTGTCGTGGAGCCCGGTGTTTTTCCTCGAACATCGCCTGACGCTGGCACTGGGCATCATTGTCGCGCTGATCGTGGCGGTTGCGATCACGATTGTGCTGGTGTGGCGCGTGCGCCGCATGGCGGCGGTGCTGTTGCTGCCCTATCTGGTGTGGGTCTGCTTTGCCTCGTTTCTCAATCTGCAGCTCGTGCAGCTCAATCCCGGGGCCGATGGTGCAGACGGGTCGGGCGCGGCGGTGCGCGTGCAACTTTAGGGCGTAAACTCGCCTCTTGCCCCGGCGGGCGCTCGGGCCCATCTAACGGGGGTCATTTTCACCTGCGATAGGGCCACAGATGCAAAGCGAAAACCCGCTGCTTGCCGATTTTGTCAAGCTTCTCAACAGCGCCGCCGGCACCGTTGCCGGCATGGGCCGTGAAGCCGGCGAAACCATGCGCGACCGCGCCAAAGACCTGTTTGGCGGGATGGACTTTGTCAGCCGCGAGGAATTTGATGCGGTCAAGGATCTTGCCGCTTCAGCGCGCGAAGAAGTCGAAGCGTTGAAGGCCCGCATCGCCGACCTGGAAAAGGCGGCCCGGCCCGATTGACAGCCAGCCCGATTGACCGTCTCATTCCTCCCCGCCGCAGCGGGGAGGAATTTGGCGTTACAGACCGATCTTGCGCAGCGCCTGGTCGAGATCGTCGATCACGTCCTGCGGATCTTCGAGCCCGACATTGAGGCGCAGCATGTTTTCCCCGACGCCCATTTCGGCGCGGGTTTCGGCGCCGACGCCATGATGCGTCGATGATGCCGGGTGGCACATCAGCGAGCGCGAATCGCCGATGTTGTTCGAAATGTCGATCAGGTCGAGCGCGTCGAGCAGGCCATGTGCCTCGGCCCGGCCGCCATCGAGTTCGATCGACAGGATCGACCCGCCAGCCTTCATCTGCTTTTTGGCCAGCGCGTGCTGCGGATGGCTGGGCAGGAAGGGATAGAGCACGCGGGGGACGCGCCGTTCAAGGAATTCGGCGACTTTCAGCGCGTTTTCGCTCTGGCGGAAGATGCGCAGATCGAGCGTTTCGAGGCCTTTCAAGACCACCCAGGCATTGAACGGGGCAATGTTGGGCCCGGTGTTGCGTTGAAACGGCAGCAGCACGCCATCGATGAATTCGGTCGTGCCGCAGACCGCGCCGGCCAGAACGCGGCCCTGGCCGTCCATCATCTTGGTAGCCGAATAGGCGACCACGTCGGCCCCGAATTCCAGCGGCTTTTGCAGCGCGCTGGTGGCAAAGGCATTGTCGATCACGGTCACGATGCCGTGCTTGCGCGCGAGCGTGCAGATGAATTCGATGTCGACCACATCCATCGTCGGATTGGCCGGGCTTTCGAAAAAGAACACTTTGGTATTGGGGCGGATCGCCGCTTCCCACGCGGCATTGTCGCAGGCGTGGATCGTCGTGCCCGAAACGCCAAAGCGCGGCAGCAGATTGTCGACCAGCCAGCGGCACGATCCGAACGCCGCCTTGGCCGCAACGATATGATCGCCCGCCGAAAGCTGGCACAACAGGGCGGTGGTCATCGCCGCCATGCCGCTCGCCTGCGCGCGGCAGGCTTCGGCCCCTTCGAGCAGGGCGATGCGTTCTTCGAGCATCTGCACGGTGGGATTTTGCAGGCGGGAATAAGTCATCCCCTCTTCCTCGCCGGCAAAGCGTGCGGCGACAGTCGCCGCATCGTCATACGTATAGCCCGAAGTGAGGAACAGCGCTTCGCTCGTTTCGCCCATTTCCGACCGCCAGGTGCCGCCGCGAACGGCCTGGGTTGCGGGGCGCCATTGGCGTGTGATCGAGCGGTCCTGTCCAGTCGTGCGTTTCATGATGGGGCGCATAATCGAAATGGAGCCTTGGTGCGAGCCGGTTTTGAAGCGCCTTGCCCGGTTTTGCCCTTGCTTACGTTGCCATTCGCGTCGCCTTTGGCGTATGCGCGGGCGCCAATGGCGATCCCGTCCTTCCTTGATGCCCCTCTGGGGGCCTTGCGCGCCCATGTCCGCGCCTATTTCGGCCAGCCCGACCCGCTGCGGGCGACGGTGCTGATCGTTGCGGCGTTTTTCCTGCTCGGGCTGTGGCGGTTGGGGATCCCGTCAAAGACGATGTTCGATGAAATCCATTATGTCCCGGCGGCGCGGCGGCTGATCGAACTGACGCGGCGGCTCAATCCCGAACACCCCTTGCTCGGCAAGGAAGCGATCGCGATCGGCATCCGCCTGTTTGGCGATCATTCGTTCGGCTGGCGCTTTCCCAATCTCGTGCTGGGCACCATCGGGCTGTTCGCGGGCGCGCGCGCGCTGTGGTGGGCTTCGGGGTCGCGGCGCGTTTCGCTGCTGTTTGCGTTTCTGCTGGCGACCGATTTCATCTGGTTCATCCTGTCGCGCATCGCCATGCTCGATATGGCGATGGCCTCGATGATGGCGCTGGGCATGTGGCAATGGGCGCTGTCGGCGCGGCCGCAATGGGCCGATCGGCGCGGCGGGCGGGTCCATCTGATTTGCGCGGGGCTGTTCTTCGGCCTGTCGCTCGGGGGCAAGTGGAACGGGGCGCCGCTGCTCGTCCTGCCCGGCCTGTTGTTCGCCTGGCAGCGCGCCGCCGCGCTCGAGCTGATCCCGCCCCGTTTGATCCCGGGCCGTCGTCCGCGCAGCCTTGGGGCCGTGGTGACGGGGCTGGGGCGGTGGTTGTTTGCGACCCGTGCCGGGCCGGTGCGCGGGGTTTCGCTGGTTGAGGCGGGGCTGTGGCTCGGGCTGTGGCCGCTGGTGGCCTATCTCGCCACGTTTGCGCCCGCGTTCTTCTATCAGGTGCAGCCGATGACCTTTGCCGGGCTGATCCCCTGGCAGCGCTATATGCTGCAATTGCAGGACAGCGTGGTCAAGCCGCACCGCTATATGAGCCGGTGGTGGCAATGGATTTTCAACCTTCGCCCGATCTGGTTTCTCTATGAACATGTCGACGGCGAACAGCGCGGCATCCTGATGCTGGGCAATCCGGTGTCGATGCTCGTCGGCCTGCCTGCGCTGGCGTGGTGCGCCGTGAAAGGCTGGAAGGGCGAGGCGCTGCCCGCGCTGATCGTCGTGCTCTATGTGCTGAGCCTGATCTTCTGGGCGATCAACGGCAAGCCGGTGCAGTTTTATTATCACTACGAACTCGCGGGCACGTTCCTGATGGCGGCGCTCGCGCTGACGCTGGGGACATGGTGGGACAAAGGCCTCAAATGGCCGGGCAAGACGACGCTTGCGCTGACGGCGGTCGTTTTCATCGGCTTTTACCCGATCATCTCTGCCGCGCCGCTGCCGGGCAAGAAGAGCTATGTCGATTACATGTGGCTGAAAAGCTGGCGTTGACGGCGGGGGCATTGCGGGCGCATATCACTCCTGATGTCTGAAACATCAGGATGTATGTATGATCATTGCTGCGCAGATTCGGGCGGCGCGTGCCCTGCTGGGAATTGACCAGCGCCAGTTGGCCGAAATGGCCGGGGTCTCGCTGCCCACCATTCAACGGATGGAAGCGGCAAGCGGGGAAGTGCGCGGCACGGTGGACAAGCTGATGAAGCTGATTCGCGCGCTTGAGGCTGCGGGAATCGAGATTCTGGGCGAACATGCCCCTTCGGCGGGCATAGGGCGCGGGGTGCGCCTGCGCGAGACGCAAGGGGGCGCGGTTCCGGCGCGGCAGACTTCGGCCTTGCTCGATCAACCGCCGCTGCAGGAGAGCGAATGATGCGCATTCCTCTCGCTTTCACGCCCAAGCTGGTGACCGCCTTGCGCGAAGGCTATGGCCCTGCGCGGCTGCGCGCCGATCTGGTGGCCGGGTTGACCGTGGCGATCGTCGCGCTGCCGCTGTCGATGGCGCTGGGTATCGCCAGCGGCGCATCGCCCGACAAGGGGCTGGTGACGGCGATCGTCGCCGGTTTCGTGATTTCGTTGCTCGGCGGCAGCCGGGTGCAAGTGGGCGGGCCGACCGGTGCCTTCGTCGTGGTCATCGCGGGCGTGATTGCGCGCCATGGCTATGACGGCCTGCTGGCGGCGACTTTGATGGCAGGCGTAATCCTGATCGTGGCGGGCTATGCCGGGATCGGGCGCTTGATGCGCTATGTGCCGATGCCGGTGGTGACGGGATTTACCGCCGGGATCGCGGTGATCATCGCATCGGGCGAAGTGGGCGATTTTCTCGGGCTGCGGGCGGGCAAGGTGCCGGCGGAATTCATCGGCAAATGGAGCGCCTATGTCGGAGCGATGGGCACGGTTTCATGGGCCACGGTGGCGGTCGGCGCGGGTACGCTGGGGCTGATTCTGGTCTTGCGCCGGATCAATCCGCGCTTGCCGGGATACCTGATCGCGATTGTCGCGGCGGCGGCGGCGGTCGCCTTGCTGCATTTGCCGGTCGAAACCGTCGGACATCGCTTTCCGGGCATGCCGACCAGCCTGCCCGGGCCGCATGTTCCCGTCCTGAGCCTTGATGTCTTGCGCGATGTCCTGCCTTCGGCGTTCACGATTGCCTTTCTGGCGGGGATCGAGGCCTTGCTGTCGGCGGTCGTGGCGGATGGGATGACCGGGTTTCGCCATCGATCGGGGCAGGAACTGGTGGGGCAGGGTGTGGCCAATATCGCTTCGGCGCTGTTTGGCGGCCTGCCCGCGACGGGCGCGATCGCGCGCACGGCGACCAATATCCGCGCCGGGGCGCAGACCCCGGTGGCGGGCATGGCGCATGCGCTGTTTCTGCTGGCGATCCTGCTCGTGGCGGGGCGACTGGTGGCGTTTGTGCCGATGCCCGCGCTGGCTGCGATCCTGCTGATCGTTGCCTGGGGGATGAGCGAGATCGAACGCTTTCGCGCGCTGCTGCGCATGGAGGTGGGCGAACGAGCGCTGTTGCTGTTGACCTTTGGGCTGACAGTGTTTGTCGACCTGACGGTGGCGATCGGCGTCGGGGTAACGCTCGCCTCGCTGCTGTTCATGGCGCGGATGAGCGAAGCGACCGGGGTGCTCGACGAAGACGACAGCGTCGAAGACCCGACGCAGCGCGCCGCACTCCCCGCCGGGGTCGAAGTGTTCCGCATCGCCGGGCCGCTGTTCTTTGGCGCGGCGGGCCAGATGCTCGAAGCGCTGGGCCGCATCGGGCGCACGCCGAAAGTGGTGATCCTGCGGCTGGACCGGGTGCCGTTCATCGATTCTTCGGGCATTCATGTCCTCGAAACCGTGGTTCGCCTTGCCCGCGAGCGCGGCGCCCGCGTGATCTTGTGCGATATGCCGCGCCCGGTCTGGGAAATGCTCGCCCGGACGCATCCGCGCTTTGCCGGGGCCGAGCGGGTGAGCACCCTGGCGGCGGCGATCAGGCGGGCAGGGGCGGGCAGGTGATGGGGCGTGCTTTCATCAATTTGCCGCAATTCAATGCGTAATTTCCGATGCTTCAGGTCACCGACGATCAGGCTCATACCGAGCCGATGACGGGTCGGAGCACCCTTTTCCGGCCTGCAAGCACAAGGGTTTCCGCGATGAATGCGATCACACCAAAGTCGACGATGAAAGCTCTGGTCTATCATGGACCGGGCAAGAAGTCCTTTGAAGACCACGCGAAGCCGGAGGTCGTCGCGCCCGGCGATGCCATCGTCAGGATCACCAGGACGACCATTTGCGGCACCGACCTGCACATCCTCAAAGGCGATTTGCCGAGTTGCACGCCGGGGCGCATTCTCGGCCATGAAGGCGTCGGCGTGATTGACAGCGTTGGCCCTGCGGTGACTGCCTTCAAGCCCGGCGACCGGGTCTTGATCTCGTGCGTCAGCGCCTGCGGAAAGTGCGAATTTTGCCGCAAGGGCATGTTTTCGCATTGCACCACCGGCGGCTGGATTCTGGGCAACACCATCGACGGCACACAGGCGGAATTCGTGCGCATTCCCCATGCCGACACCAGCCTCTACCCGATTCCCGAAGGCGCCGATGAAGAGGCGCTGGTGATGTTGAGCGACATTTTGCCCACCGGCTTTGAATGCGGTGTGCTCAACGGCAAAGTGCAGCCCGGATCGAGTGTGGCGATTGTCGGCTCGGGCCCGATCGGGCTTGCCGCGCTGCTGACCGCGCAGTTCTATTCTCCGGCTGCGATCATCATGATCGATCTCGATGACAGCCGCCTCGAAGTCGCCCGGCGCTTTGGCGCAACGCACACCATCAACAGTTCCGACGGCAAAGCGGTCGAGGCACTGATGGCGCTGACCGAAGGGCGGGGCGCCGATACCGCGATCGAGGCGGTCGGCATTCCCGCCACGTTCGAACTGTGCGAGCAGATCGTTGCGGCGGGCGGCATCATCGCCAACATCGGTGTTCACGGTTTGCCCGTGACGCTGCATCTCGAACGGCTGTGGGATCGCAACATCGCCATCACCACGCGGCTGGTCGACACCGCCAGCACGCCGATGCTGCTCAAAGTGGTCAAGGCGGCAAAGATCGACCCGACGCGGTTGATCACGCACCGCTTCAAGCTCGACGCCATTCTCGAAGCCTATGAGACGTTTGGCAACGCCGCCAAGACCAAGGCTCTCAAAGTCATCATCGAAGCCTGATCTGGCCCAAACCACGAAAAAGGGGGCCTTGCGGGCCCCCTTTGCTTATCCGGCTATGGCGTTCGGGATCAGCCGTATTTGCCCCAGACGAACTTGCTCGACAGCGCAAAGTTCCACACCGAGGCGATGACGATGCCGACGAGCACGGCGACCACGTCGTTGACGTGCATCCGCTTCAGCGCGTCGGCGCTGGCGATATTGGCGAGGATGCCCGCCGAGCAGGTCAGGCCGAATTTGGCCCAGCCCTTGATCAGCGGAAACAGCCCGCGCAGCCGCTTGTCGGCATATGTCAGTTCGTTGTTGAGCACGAAGTTGAACGTCATCGCGGCAAAGGCGGCGATGGTGTTGGCGATCGTGAACGTGGTTTCGCCCACGGCCCAGTGACCATAGACGAAACGTTCGCGCAGGATCACGCTGAGTACCAGCCACAGCATGGCAAACTGGACCAGCACGCCGAGCGCGCCGACCGTGCCGAACAGGGCAAAGCGGGTGGGAATGATGCGGCCGAGCCACTTGTCATAGAGGCCGATAAGGAATTCAAACACGACCGTTCTGTCCAGTTTGGATTCGCCGTCCATGCGGGCCGCGAAGTTGAGAGGGAATTCCTTGACCCGCAGCGGTCTGTCGACCGTGGCGAGGATATCGAGCAGGATCTTGAACCCCACGCCCGACAGGCGATGGGCATCGGCGCGCAGCGTCGTCCCGTGCAGCATGAAATAGCCGCTCATCGGGTCGGACAGATCGACGCCGGTCACCCGGCGCGCGATGGCATTGGCGATCCCCGAGGCCTTTACCCGGTCGGGGCGGCCCCACGCCTCGGTGCTGGCACCTTCGGCAAAGCGCGAGGCATAGGCAACATCGTAATCGCCGCTGGTCAGCGCCTCATACATCTGTGGCAAAAGCACGGGATCGTGCTGACCATCGGCGTCCATCACCGCGACGATCGGCGCGGCGCTGGCGCACATCCCTTCGATCGCGGCGGACGCGAGCCCGCGACGACCGATTCGTTCGATCACGCGGATACGCGGATCTTCGCGCGCAATCGTCCGCGCCACGTCGGCCGTGCCGTCGGGGCTGTTGTCGTCGACGAAGATCGCTTCCCAGGCATAGCCTTGCAGCGCCGCGTCGAGACGCTCGACCATGCGCGCGATGTTCGCGCGTTCGTTATAGGTGGGCAGAATGACAGAAAGTTGTAGCATTGCCCGGCCGCTTACAACCTTGCGAGCACGGCGTCACCAATTTCCGCAGTGCCGCTTGATCCGCCAAGGTCCCGTCCGAGGACACCGTCATTGAGCGCAGAGGCCACTGCGGCCTCGATCCGGTCTGCCGCATCGGCCAGACCCAGCGAATGACGCAACAGCATGGCCGCCGACAGGATCGTCGCCATCGGGTTGGCCAGGCCCTTGCCCGCGATGTCGGGCGCGGAGCCGTGGATCGGCTCGTAAAGGCCGAATGTGCCGTAATCGGTCTGCCGCTCGCCGAGCGAGGCCGACGCGAGCAGCCCGATCGAGCCGACGCACATGCTCGCCTGATCCGACAGGATGTCGCCAAACAGATTGCCGGTCAGCACCACGTCGAAATGGCCCGGATTGCGCACGAGTTGCATGGCGGCGTTGTCGACATACATGTGTTCGAGCGTGACTTCGGGGTATTCGCGCGCCACGTCGATCACCGTGTCGCGCCACAATTGCGAGGTTTCGAGCACATTGGCCTTGTCCACCGAGCAGAGCCGGCGCTTGCGGCCCATCGCCGTGCGGAACGCGACATGCGCGATGCGCTGCACTTCGGACGTGCTGTAGCTCATCACGTCATAGCCTTCGCGCTCGCCCGCGGCATTGGTGCGAAAGCCCTTTTCGCCGAAATAGACATCGCCGTTGAGTTCGCGCACGATGACGAGGTCGATCTGGCGGGCGATTTCGGGGCGCAGCGCGGAATGGTCTTCGAGGCCTGTGAAAACCCGCGCCGGGCGCAAGTTGGCAAACAGCGTCAGGGCCTTGCGCAGGCCGAGAATCGCCTGTTCGGGGCGCAAATGCCGCTCGAGCGCATCGCACGAGGGATCGCCCACCGCGCCAAACAGGATCGCGTCGGAAGCTTGCGCCAGCGCCAGCGTTTCCGGCGGCAGGGGATGGCCCGATGCCTTGTAGGCCGCGCCGCCGACCGGAGCTTCGGCCAGAGCAATGCCGAGATCCAGGGCTTCGATCACGCGCACGGCTTCGTGCGTTACTTCCGGGCCGATTCCGTCGCCCGGCAACACCGCAATTTTCATCAGATCCTCGATCGTCTCGCGGTACAAACCGCCAAAGCGATCCCTTTGCCTTGGGTCCGGGGCGGGGTCAATGAAAGCCTTTGGCTATTGGCTTGCGTCGATTCGGCGCAGTCGGTCGATCAATTGCGCGCGCGCGGCCATGACCTGATGCTGCGCGCGGCTGGTCAACAGGCGGGCGCCGATCGCGGTGCCCTGGCGGTCGAGCCGGGCGAGCAGGTCGGGCCAGCTTTCTTCGGCCGGCGGCATCGGCGCGGTGCCATAGCCGACTTCGCGCAAGAGCAGCGCCTCATATCCGGCAAGCACCCGCGCCCAGCCGCGCGCCGACGGGGCATGGCAGATCGCGTCGAGCGCAGCGCCGAGCGCGGCGTGGATGGCCGGGTAGGGATGGCTTTCGGGCAGCGTCGCTGCGGCCAGCGCGGTGGTCCAGCCGATTCCGGCGGCGGGCAGCGGTTCGCCCAGCCAGGGCGCGCGGCTGGCGACCAGTTCAACCCTTGCCGCCTGCAACTGGCTGTTGCCGCGTGCGCGCAGTTCGATCGCCAGCGTGTTGCCCGGGATCAGTACGGGGCGCAGTTCCCGCCCGCGTGCGCCGGAAACATAGGCGGCGACGAGGCCGTGTTCGGCGGTCAGTACGCGGATCACCGCGCCATGTTCGCCATGCGGGCGCGCAGCACAAAGCAGGGCATCGGCACGGATCAGCATCGCGATACCATAACCGCCCGGGTGGTACGGGGAAAGCACGGTATTTATTTGCCGTGCTGATCGGACGTTGGGCCAAAAGAGCGTTGGAACGCGCGACGATGTGCGTTAGCCTTTACCCATGAAGCAGCTTTTTCAGCATGCCGCGATGACGGATGGCGTGACCGTGCGTGTCGCGGTCAATTTTCTGCCCGAACAGTCGCGGGTCGACGCGGGGAAGTGGTTCTGGGTCTATCACATCCGCATCGAGAACGATTCGGACGAAGAGATTCAATTGCTGACCCGGCATTGGCGGATCACCGACGGGCGCGGTGTGGTCAATTATGTCGACGGCGAAGGCGTTGTCGGCGAACAGCCGTTTCTGGCCCCCGGGCAGAGCCATGACTATGTCTCGGGCTGCCCGCTCGGCACGCCGCATGGCAGCATGGAAGGGCACTACACCATGCGACGCGGCGACGGGTCTCACTTTGAAGTGGCGATTCCCTTCTTTCCGCTGGCAGCTTCCGCTCCTGCGGGGTGACCGGCGCGCGCGCTTCGATCCAGCCCGCCGCCAGCTCGCCAATTGACAAAACCGCCCGTGCGGCGTGAAGGAGGCGGGGATGAAACGGACCCATCTTCCCCTCAATGGCTTGCGCGTGCTCGATGCCGCAGCGCGCCACTTGTCGTTCACCCGCGCCGCCGACGAACTGGCGGTGACGCCGGCGGCGGTGGGGCAACAGATTCGCGCGCTGGAAGACCTGCTCGGCGTGATCCTGTTTCGCCGCACGTCCAAGGGGCTGGAGCTGACCGACGAAGCGGCGGCGGGGCTCGATGCGATCCGCGAAGGCTTCCTCCACTTTGAAGAAGGTGTGCAGGCGATTCAGGCCGGGCAGTCGAGCCATGTCTATACGATTGCCTGCCCCCGCGATTTCTTTGCCGCCTGGCTGTCGGCACGGTTGGCCGCGTTTCGCAATGACAGCCCGCATCTGCGCTTTGCGTTGATCGGCAGCGATGGCGAGACCGATTTTGCCGAGGCCAATCTCGACCTTGCGGTGCGCTGGTGCGACGGGCCGGGCGATCTTGAGGGAATTCCGCTGGGCCCCGAAGGCACGTTGGTCGTGGCGGGCCCCGATGTCGCGGACAGCGCGCCGTGGATCGGCTGGCCCGGCGACCCTGCCGGCGAAGTCGATGCGCACGGCGAAAGCGCGCGCGAGGTGCATATTTCGGTGGGCGATGCCGGTACCGCGATCAGCGCCGCTGCTGCCGGACTGGGCCGCGTGCGGGTGCCGCGTCTTCTCGGCGAGGCGGCGGTGGCCGCCGGTCGTGTGCGTGCCCTGGGTGAGCCCGAGCCGGGGCGACGCGGTTATTGGCTGGTCGCGCCGGTGCCGCAGTGGCGGCAAAAGAAAGTCAAGGCGCTTGTCGCTGCGTTGCAACAGGCTGCGGACACGATTAGCCATTAACGCGGCTATGGCGTGTTGACCCCGCTTTAACCCGGTCGGCCTATGCCGATGTCATGGGCTTTTTGAGCGACAGCACTGCGTTGCAAACGGCACGGATCGATCGCCAGTGGCGGCGGTTGCGTCGTGCTCTGCGCGAACGCACGTCTGCCGCGTTTGTCGAAGCCTATGTCAGCAGCATCGCACGGCGCGTGCCGGTGCTTTACCTCGTTATCCTGTTTGATGTCGTGCTGCTCGATGCCAGCTTTCACACAGCGGCCCCGCTGGCGGTTCAGGTAATCGGAATCGGGTTGGCGCTGGTCGCCGGTGTGCGCGGGCGGACCTGGCTGCCGCAGCGAATCGCCGCGCTCTCGCTCGAGGACAAGCGCCGGACGCTTGCCCGGATGAGAACGGTGGGCGGGCTGTTCGGCCTTGCCTTCATGCTCTGGACGGTGGCGCTGTCTGCCTACGGGTCGGTCGAGCAGCGCATGCTCGTCCATTATGTGCTGGCGGTGACGGCGTTTGCCGCGATCGTCGCGCTGGCGCAGGCGCCGCGCACGGCATTGAACATTGCGCTGGCCTTTTCGATTCCGGCGGCGGGGGTACTGCTTGCCGCGCACGACCGCGATGCCGCGCAATTGGCGCTGGTGCAGATGGTGTTGATCGCGACGATGATGATCGCGATTTTCACCAATCACCGCGAATTCGTGCGCCGCGAGCTGACCGCCCAGCGGCTGGCGCGCCGACTGGCACAGACCGCGCGCGAATCGCACGACAATTATCGCCGTGCGACGATCGACGATCTGACCGGGGGGCTTAACCGCCGGGCCATCCTGCAACGGCTGCGTCACGATCTGGAGCATGCGACCGGCGCGTACCCGTGGCTGGCGCTCGTCGATCTCGACGGGTTCAAGCATGTCAACGATACGTATGGCCATGCCGCAGGCGATGCCGTGCTGCGCATGGTGGCCGAACGGATCGGCGCGCAGGCCGGCGTCCTGGCGCACGGACGGTTGGGGGGCGATGAATTTGCCATCCTGTTCGATGGCGCGTTTGACAAGAACGAGGTGCGCGCGACGTGTCGACGGCTGTCGACCGCAGTCAGCCGACCGATTCCGTTCAATGGCACGCAACTGCGCGTGCTGTGCTCGATCGGGGTCTATCGATTGGGCCAGACCGACATGCACCAGGCGGAAACGCTCGGCACGGACTGTAGCCAGGCAGAAGCCGGCGCCTGCCTCGAACGGGCCGATGCCGCCTTGTACAAAGCCAAGCAACAGGGCGACGGCTCGGTCGTGGTGTTCGGGCAAGAGGACGAGGCCGTACACCGCCAGCGGGCGCTGATTACCCGGCAATTTCATGACAGCGTGCTCGAGGAACGCTTGCGGCTGGTCTATCAGCCGGTCATCGATACGCGCGACGGGCGTATCGTCGCTCTCGAGGCGTTTGCTCGCTGGTCGCCCGACGGGCGGACCTGGCAACCGCCGGCGATGTTCATGGCCATGGCCCATGCCACCGGGCGGATGGGCGAAGTGACGCGGATCGTGCTGACGCAGGCGTTGCAGGAATGCCTGCCCGGGGGCAACGCCATTGCGCTGTCGATCAATCTCAGCGCGCGCGATGTCGTGCGCGACGGAATTGCAGAGGCGCTGGCGGACATCGCCGCAGCCGCGGGGGGGAGCCCGGCGGATCTGATTTTGGAAGTGACCGAGCGGGCCTTGCTCGACGATCCGCGCCGCGCCACGCGTCAGCTCGAAGCCTTGCGCGCGCAGGGCTTTCGCATTGCGCTCGATGATTTCGGCGCGGGCTGGTCAAGCCTGTCGCAATTGCGCGATTTGCCGCTCGATCTGATCAAGCTGCACGGTGCGTTGGCCGAAGCGCTGCCCGGCGATCCCGGCGCGCGCGCCGTGGCGGGGATGATCGTGGCGCTGAGCTGGCAATTGGGGCTCGATTGCACGATCAAGGGAATCGAGACGGCGGCCCAGGCCGAAGCGGCGCGCGCGCTCGGCATCACTCGCATGCAGGGCTTCTTTTTCGGTACGCCCGACAGCGCGGCGGTGGTCCTGGCCGGATTGAAGCGCGCGGTTGCCTGATTGGTTTGCGCGCTAATGCTGTTCGGCGTGGGTCGGGCCGTGCATGGCGGCGGTGTCGCGCGGGGCGAACAGGCGACCGCGTTCGCTGAACAGCACCAGCAACAGCGCGCCGAAACCGCACGCCAGGAACGAGACCGCCAGCGGCAGCGCGGTGCCGTTATAGGCCTGTCCGATCAGGATACCCAGGCTCGCCGCGATCAACATGCGCAGAAACGCCTGAACCGAACTGGCAGCGCCGGCAATGCGCGCAAATGGGTGCAGCGCGATCGAGCTGAAATTGGCACCGATGAACGCGAGCATGCAGACGTTGAACGCGAGAACCGGCATGAATTGCCACAGCGTTTCGTGTGGTGAGCGGGCCTGGAAAATCTGCACCAGACTGAACGCCAGAAACAGCAGCAGCGCGCTGTGCGAAACTCGCCGTGCGCCAAACCGGGTGACGATTCGCGAATTCAGGAAATTGGCGCAGCCCATCATGATCGCGGTCCCGCCAAACAGGAGCGGAAACATCGCCCCGGCGCCGAAATGTTCGGCAACGAGCTGTTCCGAACTGTTGATATAACCGAGCATGGCGCCAAACGTCAGCGATCCGCCAAGGACATAGCCGACAGAGCGGCGATCGGTCGCGGCCAGGATCATGTTGCGCCCGATTCGCCCAGGATGGATCACCTGACGATGCTTGACCGCCATCGTTTCGGGCAGGCGCCAGGCGATCCAGCCGCCGATCAACGACGCCATGATCGCCAGCAGCGCAAAGATCGCGCGCCAGCCCGCAAAGAGCAGCACAGCCTGCCCCAGCGTCGGCGCGACCATCGGCGCGACCATGAACACCATGGTTACCGTCGACAGCATCCGCGCCATGGCATCGCCGGAATGGCGATCGCGGATGATCGCCGAGGGCAATACGGTCAGCCCGGCGCTGGCCAGCGCCTGCAGGACGCGCATGGCGATCAGCGTGTTGAACCCCGGCGCCAGAGCGCACCCCAGCGCCAGCACGACATAACCGGCAAAGCACACCAGCAGCACGCGCCGTCGGCCATAGCGATCCGACATCGGCCCCGGCAGCAGCGAGCCGATGCCCGCCGCGACGAGGAACACGCCGATCACCAATTGCCGATGATTGGGATTGGAGACCCCGAGATCGTGCGCGATCAGGCCCAGCGCGGGCAGCATGGCATCGACTGCCAGCGCCTGCAGCGCCATCGTTGCGGCCATCATCGCGACGAATTCGACAGTGCCGATCGGCATTGTCGGCGGGGGCAGGTCCGGCGTGCGGCGAAAACGGTCTTGGGGGGGCATGACGCTGCCTATAGGCAGGAGCCACCCGCTATCCCACACTTATCTGTCCGGGCGGGATCGGCTATGGTCCATCCGATGGATCACCCTGCCGAATCTGCCATCGAGGCCGCATCGGACTTTGCCGGGGCCGGTTTCAGAAAGATCATCCATATCGACATGGATGCCTTTTATGCCAGCGTCGAACAGCGCGACAATCCCGCGCTGCGCGGTCGCCCGGTCGCGGTCGGCGGGGCGGCGGCGCGCGGGGTGGTGGCCGCAGCGAGCTACGAAGCGCGCGCCTTTGGCGTGCGCTCGGCGATGCCCTCGACACGGGCGGCGCGACTGTGCCCCGATCTCGTCTTCGTGCCGCCGCGGTTTGACGTCTATCGCGCCGTCAGTCGGCAGATTCACGCCGTGTTTCGGGACTATACCGCGTTGATCGAGCCGCTGTCGCTCGACGAGGCCTATCTTGACGTGACGGCCGATCAGCGCGGGATCGGCTCGGCCACGCGCATTGCCGAATTGATTCGCGGGCGGATCCGCGCCGATACCGGCCTGACCGCGAGCGCGGGGGTTTCGTACAACAAGTTCCTCGCCAAGCTCGCTTCGGACCAGAACAAGCCCGACGGGATCTGCGTGATCCGGCCGGGCGACGGCGCGGCGTTTGTCGAGCAATTGCCGGTGAAGCGTTTTCACGGGGTCGGCCCGCGCGGGGTCGAGCGCATGGCGGCGCTGGGGGTGCAGACCGGGGCCGATCTGCGCACCATTCCGCTCGATGTCTTGCGTCAGCATTTCGGATCGCAGGCGGATTACCTCTATCGCGCCGCGCGGGGGATCGACTTGCGCACGGTCGAGCCAGACCGCCCGCGCAAATCGGTCGGCGGCGAGCGCACATTTGCCCATGACATCGGTTCGGGCCCGGCGCTGCGCGAGGCGCTGGCCGATATTGTGGGCATCGTCTGGGCGCGCGTCGAAAAGGCCGGGGTGCGCGGTCGGACTGTCACGCTCAAGCTGCGCAGCGCCGATTTCCAGACCCTGACGCGTGCGCGCTCGCTCCACCGGGCCATCGCGGGGGAACAGGAATTTGCGGACCTGGGGCGCGAACTGCTCGATGCGCTCCTGCCGCTGCGCCAGCCGGTCAGGCTGATGGGCATGACGCTGTCCGCGCTTGAGGGTGGGGGCGATCCGGCAATCGCCTCCGCGCCTGAAGGTCAGGGAAGCCTACCCTTTTGAGGGATTCGCCGACGAGGCTTGCGATGCATGCCAAAGGGCGAGGAATTCGTGCACGGCACTGTTGGTTTCCGGGGGCAGCGCGGCGGGCGCGTGAAGCGCGACTTCGACGATCTCGCGGCCATCGGCGCGCGGGGTGCCGCTGATCCGGCCGGTGACGATCTCTATGCGGTTGGTCCAGCCTTGCGGCATCGAGCGCTGGACTTGCCCCAGCCAGACCGGCTCGGTCAGCGTGCAGCCGGCCTCTTCGGCCATTTCGCGCGTGGCGGCGCGGATCGGGTCTTCGCCCGGCGCGCGTCCGCCGCCGGGCACCAGCCATTGATCGGGCAAGTGATACGAATGGCGCACGAGCAGCAGTCGCCCGTCGGCGGCAAAGCCGAGCACCATGATGCCTTCGACTTCGCACCGCAACAGGCCCCATAGCCGCAGCCGCCAGGGTTGCAGTCTGCGCAGCAACCAGCGGTGCAGACCGGCGGGCAGGCGCGCGACGACCCGGTCTGCCAGATGCGCGTGCGCGGGCTGGGCCGATGGTTCAGCCACCAAGCACCTGGGTAAGGAACCATAGCCGCTGTTCGGCCTGATCGGTCCAGTCGTCCGAGGCGCCGTCGGTGGCATTGTCCCCTGCATCGCCTGCCGCCGCCTTGGCCGCGCGGATGCGTCCGATCAGCGTGATAGTGTCGTCGCGCAGCACGCGGACCATGTCAAGCGCGGCAAGTCCATCGCGATCGTCGTCGGCAATCGTGGATTTTGCCGCAATCGCGCCGATCGAGGTCAGCGTCGTGCCGCCGTTCTTGCGCACGCGTTCGGCGACGATGTCGGTCAGCGCAAACAGTTCGGTTGCATGTTCGTCGAACAGCAGGTGCAAATCGCGGAACTGCGGCCCGGCGACATGCCAGTGGAAATTCTTGGTCTTGAGGTAAAGCGCAAACAGATCGGCAAGCAGGCCGTTGAGGCTGTCGATGAGGGCCTTTTTCGCATTGTCGCCGGGCATGGTGCGTGTCCTTTCGCTGGTTGGCGGAGCCGGTTTAGCACTGCTGTCTGGCGGTAGTTAGTGAATAAGATTTGCTACAATTATCGAAAAAATCGATCACTCTCGCGCTACTGCACAAGGCGGGCGCCTGGTCCCTGCGAACCGCCGGGCGAAATCACCAGACTTAATCCCGCACCATGATTCCCAAGCCGTCCGCGTTCGGCTAGGCTGCGCGTCAGGATGGATGTCTATCTTCCCATCGCCAATCTGGCCGTCAACGGCTTCGTCATCGTTGGCCTTGGCGCGCTGACCGGCGTGCTGTCGGGCATGTTCGGCGTCGGCGGCGGCTTTTTGACCACGCCTTTGCTGATTTTCTATGGTGTGCCGCCGACGGTTGCTGCGGCTTCGGCTGCCAGCCAGGTGACCGGGGCGAGCGTGTCGGGCGCGCTGGCCCATGCCCGGCGCGGCGGAATCGATTATCACATCGGCGCGGTGCTGGTGGTGGGCGGGGTGATCGGCACGGGGCTTGGCGCCTTGCTGTTCCGGCTGCTGCAGGCGCTGGGCCAGATCGATACCGCGATCAATCTGCTCTATGTGATCATGCTCGGCTCGATCGGATCGTTGATGGCGGTCGAATCGATCGGCGCGGTTCGCGCGCGGCACACCGGGCGGGCGCAGCCGGCGCGGCGACGGCGCCACCATCCGCTGGTCGCCAGCCTGCCGCTGCGCTGGCGGTTCTATCGTTCGGGTCTTTATATCTCGCCGCTGGCGCCGCTCCTGCTCGGCATGTTTACGGGTATATTGACGATGCTGATGGGGATCGGCGGCGGCTTTATCCTGGTCCCGGCGATGCTGTATATCCTGGGCATGGGCGTCAATGTCGTGGTCGGCACGTCGCTGTTCCAGATCCTGTTCGTGACGATGGCGACGACGATGATGCACGCGCTGACCACGCGCGCGGTCGATCTGGTGCTGGCCTCGCTCTTGCTGGTGGGCTCGGTGCTGGGCGCGCAATTGGGCGCCGGGCTGGCGCAAAAGGCAAAGCCCGATGTGCTGCGTCTGGTGCTGGCGCTGATCGTGCTGGGGGTGGCGCTGCGCATGGCGCTGGGGCTCGGCTGGCGGCCCGACGAGATCTTCACCGTGGTTTCGCTGTGATACGTTTCGCTCTGATACGTCGGGCAGTTCTGCTTCCTGCCGCGCTGATGCTGGGGGCGGCGCATCCCGAAACAGTGGGCCCGCTGGTGCTGGTGCCCGAAGTGTCGCAGCATGAAATCCGCGTTGAGCAGGGTTTTACCGGGGCAGACTTGCTGCTCTATGGCGCGATCCTGACGCCCGAAGGCCAGCCGGTGGCGGGCGATTACGACGTGGTCGTGGTTGTCGAAGGCCCGCCGCGCGCGGTGGTGGTGCGCGAAAAGCGTCAGGTGGCGGGAATGTGGATCAACGCGGCAAGCAGCAGCTTTCGCTCGGCTCCGGGGTTCTATGCGGTGGCCTCGTCGCGACCGGTGGCCGGGATCGTCGATTCGCGTACGGCGGCGATCTACGAACTCGGGCTCGACTGGTTGCAGCTTTCGCCGATCGGATCGATCGATCCGGTGCGGCAGCAGCGTTTTGCCCGGGGGCTCGTCGATCACATGCAGCGCATGGGGCTCTATCATGAAGACCCGGGCGCCGTCAGCATCAGCCATCAGGTGCTCTATCAGGCGCGGATCACGCTGCCGTCGAGCGTGCCGATCGGCGATTATACGGCCGAGACCTTTGCCATCAGCAAGGGGCGCGTACTCGCTTCGGGCCTGACCCGGATTCGCGTCGACAAACAAGGGTTTGCGCGGTTCATCGCCGATCGGGCGGAACACGCCGGGCTCGCCTACGGGCTGTGCGCGGTGGCCTTGTCGATCGCCATGGGCTGGATCGCGGGACGCCTTTTTGCGCGCGTATAGGCCTGCGGCAAACGCTTGATCGAGCGGGTGTTAGCCACGTGTTAACTGCTTTCGGCCTAGGCCCTGATGGTCGGCATGGGTGCCGTCGGGGGAAGCTTGCGATGTCGGAAATGAGCAGTCACGCCGCATTCGAGGCCGCGCGGACAGCCTCTGCCGGTGCAGGCTCGCCACAGCCGGGAACCATGCCGCCGATGCCCAGTGCCGCTCCTGCCGCGACTATGGATAATGTCCATCGACCGATCGGCGTGGTGCGCGATGTGGCGGGCGGCACGTGCATCGTGGTGTTCGATCCCGACCGGCTGAACGAGTGTCTGACCGATACCGATCCGTCGATCGCCATGTCCGGACAAGTCAGCAGCCAGATCAAGATTCGCGTCGGCAACACCTGGCTGCTGGGCGTGGTGCGGACCTTGCGCCAGGCCTATACCAGCGAAGACCATGGCGGCGTCGTCGCCGAAGTCGATTTCATGGGCGAAGGCGATACCGAGCGGCTGACCGGCAACATTTTCGGATTTCGGCGCGGGGTTACGCGCTATCCCATGCCGGGGGCGCTGGCCCATGTCGCCACGCGCGCCGACCTTCGCCAGATCTATGCCAGCGACGGGCGCGCCAATATCGGCATCGGTACGGTTCATCCCACGCGCGACATTCGCGCCGGGATCTATATCGACAGTTTCCTTGGCAAGCATTTCGCGCTGCTCGGCTCGACCGGCACCGGCAAGTCGACGTCTGCCTCGTTGATTCTCCATCGTATTTGCGAATTGGCCCCCGAAGGCCATATCGTGATGATCGACCCGCACGGCGAATATATCTCGGCGTTTCGCGATCGCGGCCATCTGCTCGACGTGTCGAACCTGCAGATGCCCTATTGGCTGATGAATTTCGAGGAACACTGTGAAGTGTTTCTGACTTCGAGCGGGTCAGACCGGGTGGTCGATGCCGACATCCTGGCGCGCTGTCTGCAACAGGCGCGGTCAAAAAACCGGCTGGCCACCGCGATCGGCAAGATTACCGTCGATTCGCCGATCCCCTATCTGTTGTCCGATCTCGTCAACATCCTGCAGAACGAGATGGGCAAGCTCGACAAGGGCACCGGCACGATCCCCTATCAGCGGATCAGGAGCAAGATCGAGGAAATCCGCGGCGATGCCCGCTATCAGTTCATGTTTTCCGGCATGCTGGTCGGCGATTGCATGACCGATTTCATCGCCCAGGTGTTTCGCCTGCCTGCCGATGGCAAGCCGATCTCGATCATCGACGTGTCGGGCGTGCCATCCGAAATCACCCAGACCGTGGTCGCGGTGCTGTCGCGGCTGGTGTTCGACTTTGCCGTCTGGGCGCGCGATGAAGAAACCCGCCCGATCCTGCTCGTGTGCGAAGAAGCGCACCGCTATGTGCCCGCCGAGCGCAATGCCGATGGATCGTCGGTGGCGCGCGTCTTGTCGCGCATTGCCAAGGAAGGGCGCAAATACGGCGTCAGCCTGGGGCTGATTACGCAGCGCCCGTCCGACCTTGCCGAAGGCGTGCTGTCGCAATGCGGCACGATCATCGCCATGCGGCTCAACAACGAACGCGACCAGGCGCATGTCCGCGCGGCGATGCCCGAAGGGGCGCGCGGCTTTATGGACGCGATTCCTGCGCTGAGGAACCGCGAATGCATTGTCTGCGGCGAAGGCGTGTCGATTCCGATGCGCGTGTCGTTCGACGATCTCGATGAAGCCTTGCGTCCGGCTTCGGCCGACCCGTCGTTTGCCCTGCAATGGAGCAAGAGCGGCGGCGAGGATGCGATGATCGATCGCACCACCCAGCGCTGGCGCGCGCAAAGCCGCTGAGGTGAAGCGCAATTATCGAATGCGCTTGCGCCAGCCGGTATAGCGGTATGACACGATGGCGAGCGCAACGGCGATGATCGATCCGACCGGAAAGCTGAGCCAGATGGCGTCCATCCCGAGCACGGGATGCGCCAGCGCATAAAAGCCCAGCCGCCCCGGATACATCGCAATGCCCAGCACGATCAGCGGCGGCAATACCGTGCCTGCCGCGCGCATCGTGCCGAACAGGACAATCGTCACCCCGAACAGCGCATAGCTCCAGCTTGCAAGAAACTGGATGTGCCGCGCCAGATCGACCGCCGGGCTGTGCGCACCGAGAAACAGTTGCAGCACCGGGCGGTCGAATGTCAGCAGCAGCAGCGTCATCACCCCGGTCATCGCCAGATTGAGTGTGATCCCGGCGCGGGTGATCGCGGCCAGCCGGTCGAACAGCCGCGCGCCGATGGTCTGCGCGGCCATCGCGCTGACCGCCGCCGAAATCGCCATCGCCGGCATCTGCAGATAAGTCCATACTTGCAGGCTGGCGCCATAGGCGGCGCCGGCGAGGGCGCCTTCGCGGTTGACCAGCCCGATCATGATGATCCCGGCCATCGAGACCAGCAGCATCTGCGCCCCCATCGGCAGGCCCTTGGTAACGATGTAGCGCAGCTCTGCCGGGTGCGGGATCAGATAGCGCAGCTCCTTGCCGAGAAGCCGGAGCGGCAGGTTGCGCGCATAGAGATCGAGGCCAAGGGCGAGCATCGCGATCATCGCGGCGATCGTCGTCGCCAGCGCGGATCCGGCAATGCCCAGCGCCGGGATCGGGCCAAGGCCGCCGATCAGGATCGGATTGAGCCCGACATCGAGCGCGACCGACAGGATCATGAAACGCAACGGCGTGGTCGAATCGCCCGCACCGCGCAGGCCCATGCCGACGATCACCGTGGCCATCTGCGCGGGCATGGCCATGAACACCACGCGCAGATAGGCGAGCGCAAATGCCAGCACTTGCGGCGGGGTCGACATCGCATGGAGCAACCAGGGCGCCCCGAACCAGCCGAGCACCGCGACCAGCAGCGACAGCGCGACGCAAAAGCCCAGCGCAGTGCCGAACGTGCGCCGCGCGGCATCGATATTGCCCGCGCCGAATGCCTGTCCGACTTTGACCGTGGCGGCCATGCCGAATCCGAATGTCGCAGCAAAGACGAGAAACATCACGACATTGGCATTGGCGGTTGCGGCGAGCGCGCTGCCCCCGAGCATCCGCCCGACCCAGATCGCATTGACGGTGCCGTTCAGCGATTGCAGCACGTTGGCCGCCAGCGTCGGCGCGGAAAAGCGCAGCAAGGTGCCCATGATCGGCCCGCGCGTCAGATCGCCGCGATGCTTGCCGGGCCCCCGTTCGGACGCAGCCACCGGGCTATTCCGCGTTCTTCTTCAACGCGGCCAGCGCCGCGAACGCGCCGTTGCCGTCTTCACCTCGCAGGTTGTGTTCGGTCCGCGCGCGATCGGCATCGGGCCCTTCGGCAAAAGGATCTATCGCCAGGGCCAGCGTCTGGGCCAGCGCTTCGCCCAGATCGAAAGTCAGCCCTTCGTATTCGATCTCGTCGCACAAGTCGGCGGACAGCTCGATTTCCTCGTCGGGGGAATAGTCCTTTTTCGGGTGGACAAAGCGCAAGTCGACCGGCTCGTCGATCGCGACGGGGAAATCCTCGCCCGATATGGCGCAGGCCTGGATGATCGCGGCGCGGATGCGACCGGTCACGCTGATCGTGGTGCCCTCGGCGATCATCGTGACGGTGGCAACCATGCTGTCGATTGCGCTCAGGCCGAATCGCCCGGCGAGCCGCCGCCGCTCGGCCTCGTCTGCGGCGATCTCCTGCACGATCGGGGGCAGGTGGCGAATGTCGATGATCCGCTGAAATTCCGGCGTTTTCGGCAGGTTTGCGTCGGGCTGGATCATCGACCGATCTCCGCTGCGAGCACGCGGTGGGCCGGAACCAGCGCGAGCCCGGCGGCAAAGGCCCGCGCGCGGCGCGCGACCAGCGCCGGATCGCCGCCCTCGCGCATCGTGACATTGCGCGCGACCGCCGCGATCATCGCCTCTTCGCTTTCGGCTTGCGCATCGCGATAGGCGCCGAGCCGTCCGCCCAGTGTGCTCATCAATTGCCCGATGTGCTTGCCCACCATCAGATCGCCGACGCCGCCCTGGCGCAATTGCCCGTCCATGTCGTCAACGAACAGTTCGGTCAGCCGCACCAGCGGCTCGATCAGTTCCTCGTCGCGCTCCATACGGATCAGCACGAGCGCCAGAATCAGCGTGATCGCGTCGAATCGCCCGCCGACCGTGTCGGCAATGCCGCAATCGCGATACCATTCCTTTTCACGCGCGATTTCCACGATGCGGTGCCACAGCGGGCGCATCGCGTCGCGAGGATCGGCGCGCGGGCGCAGCCATTTGGCAAAAAGCGACATCAGGTTTCAATCCATCCTCAATAAAGGCGCTGCCCGCAATGGGCGGCACCGACGCCATGAGACCACCGCTTCGCAAAAATTGGCCATTGGCGAATATCGAACCAGTCTCTAAGGCGTGTGATATAGGCGGCCCGGCGGCGAAGGCAAACGACCCGCCGGGCAGTTAACCGGGAAGGCGCACGCGGGCAATGGTCCGCGCAATCGCCGAACGGGCAAGACCTGATGAAGCTGGGCCTGATGCCAAATGGGCTGGGCTGATGAATATGTGGCAGGTGCGAAAGGTGGCAATGCGGATCGAACGGATGAATGGTCGGGGCTTGCGCATGACGTCGGCCACCCCGCTGCGCGTGGTTGCCGCCTCGGCCCTGCTGCTGGCGGCGGGCGGTTGCAGCACGATCCGCGATCACCGTGGCTATCTCGTCGATCCGGCGCTGACCCAGTCGGTCCTGCCGGGCGTGGATAACCGCCTGTCGGTCGAGAAATCGCTGGGCCAGCCCACGCTGAAAAGCCAGTTTGGCCAGCAATCGTGGTATTACGTCTCGCTCGACACGGTCCAGCGGCCGTTTACCCGGCCGCGCATCCATGCCGGCTCGATCCTGCGCGTCAGCTTTGACACTGCGGGCACGGTTCAGTCCGTGTCGAACGACGGGGTCGAACATGCGCAGCGGATCGTACCCGATCGGCACAAGACCCCGACTCTGGGCCGCGATCGCAGCTTCTTTGAAGACCTGTTCGGCAATATCGGCACGGTCGGCGCGATGCCGGGTGCGCAGGGCGGTCAGCCCGGCGGCGGCGGCGGCGGCGGCGGCGGGCGTGGCGGCGGCGGCACGGGCCCGAACGGCAGCTGATCGGGCTTTAGGGGGCGGGGCTATTGAACGCCTGCCCCTGCGCCCCATATCCGGGGCATGAACGACCATGCAGCCAGCCACGGCCTGATCCAGTGGCACGGAACCACCATCATCGGGGTGCGCAAGAACGGGCGTACCGTGATCGCTGGCGACGGCCAGGTGTCGATGGGCAATACCGTGATGAAACCCAACGCGCGCAAAGTGCGGCGATTGGGCGCGGCAGGCCCCGACGGGCGCGCTGCGGTCATCGCCGGGTTTGCCGGCGCGACCGCCGATGCCTTTACCCTGTTCGAGCGGCTTGAGCGCAAGCTTGAGGCGCATCGCGGGCAATTGCTGCGCGCAGCGGTCGAGCTTGCCAAGGATTGGCGCACCGACAAATATCTGCGCAATCTCGAAGCCCTGATGATCGTCGCCGATGCCGAAACGCTGCTGGTGCTGACCGGCAACGGCGATGTGCTCGAACCTGAAGCGCTGAGCAGCACGGACGGCGACACGGTGATCGCCGCGATCGGATCGGGGGGCAATTATGCGCTCGCCGCCGCGCGCGCGATTGCCGAATATGAAGCCGATGCCGAAACCATTGCCCGCCGCGCGATGCGGGTCGCCGCAGACATCTGCGTCTTCACCAATGACCGCGTCACGCTGGAAGAAGTCTGAGCCATGAGCGATACCCTCACCCCCAAAGCCATCGTCCGCGCGCTCGACGAACACATCGTCGGGCAACAGGATGCCAAGCGCGCAGTAGCCGTCGCCTTGCGCAACCGCTGGCGCCGCCAGCGGCTCGATCCCGGCTTGCGCGATGAAGTCAGTCCCAAGAACATCCTGATGATCGGGCCCACGGGCTGCGGCAAGACCGAAATCAGCCGGCGGCTGGCCAAGCTCGCCGATGCGCCTTTCGTCAAGGTCGAGGCCACCAAGTTCACCGAAGTCGGCTATGTCGGCCGCGATGTCGAACAGATCGCCCGCGATCTTGTCGAAGAGGCGATCCGGCTGGAAAAGGCGCGCCGCCGCGAAGCCGTGCGCGATGCGGCCAGCAAGGCGGCGATGGACCGCCTGTTGAAAGCGCTCGTCGGCGACGGCGCCAGCGAAGCCACGCGCGAAAGCTTTCGCCAGCGTATCGAACAGGGCGCGATGGCCGATGTCGAAGTCGAGATCGAAGTTGAGGACAGCCCCTCGATGCCCATGGGCTCTTTGGACCTTGGGCCAGGCATGGCTGGCGGCGTCGGGATGATCAACTTGTCCGACATGATGGGCAAGGCGTTTGGTCGTCAGGCGACCAAGCGGCGCAAGCTGCGCGTCCCCGATGCCTGGGACAAGCTGATCGATGAAGAATCCGAAAAGCGCATGGATCAGGACGATGTCGCGCGCGTCGCGCTGGCCAATGCCGAAACCAACGGCATCGTGTTCATCGATGAAATCGACAAGATTGCGGTCAGCGACGTGCGCGGCGGCTCGGTCAGTCGCGAAGGCGTGCAGCGCGATCTCTTGCCCTTGATCGAAGGCACGACGGTTGCGACCAAGTACGGGCCGATGAAGACCGACCACGTGCTGTTCATCGCGTCGGGCGCGTTTCACATCGCCAAGCCGAGCGACATGCTGCCCGAATTGCAGGGCCGCCTGCCGATCCGCGTTGAATTGCAGGCGCTGTCCGAAGATGACTTCGTGCGCATCCTGTCGGAAACGCGCGCAAATCTCGTCGAGCAGTACCGCGCCTTGCTCGAAACCGAGCAGGTGACGCTGGACTTCACCCCGCAAGCGATCCGCGCGATCGCGCGCACGGCCAAGCAGGTCAACGACAGCATCGAGAACATCGGCGCCCGCCGTCTGCAGACGGTGATGGAAAAGCTGCTCGAAGAAGTCAGCTTCGACGCCGAGGATCGCGTCGGGACATCGGTGACGGTCGACGAGGCCTATGTCGCCGAGCGCCTGGCCAGTCTTGCCAGCAATACCGACCTGTCGAAATATATTCTGTGAGCCATCCTTCCCGTGTAGTGGGGCCCGTGTAGTGGGGCCCGTGTAGTGGGGCCCGTGTAGTGGGGCCCGTGTAGTGGGGGGCCGCGCAATGGGGAGGATAGCCTTTGCGCGAAAGCGGTTGATCTCTCGGGATCGCTGCGACAGTCTTGGCGACAGGCAATCGTTGCCCGCAGGACATGACACCCAACGATGAGTGAAATCGCCCAACCCCGGCCTCGATATGTCTGGGCCATGGGCCTGTGCGAAGCGACGTATGGCTTTGCTTTTGCCGCAATTCTGGTGACCATGCCGCAAGTCATGGCGGCGCATGGCGTGGGCCAGCCGGTGATCGCCGGCGTGACCGCGCTGGCGACGGCGGCATCGCTGGGGTCGTTCATCGTCGCGCCTGCGCTTGATACGATGATCAGCCGCCGCGCCTGGACGCTGGGTCTTGGCGTGCTGGTGGCGGTGCTCGTCACCGTCTTGCTGGCCATTCCGCCGGCCAGTGTGGTGGTCGCGCCGCTGATGGCGATTGCGGCGCTCGGGCTGGTGATGTTTTCGGTATCGCTGGGCGGCTGGCTGGGGGCGGCCCTGCCAAAGGATCTCGACGATACGATTGCTACGTGGTTTACCATGGGCAATGCGGGCGGTTTTGGTATTGGCGCGCTGTGCCAATATTGGCTTATCAACACGTTGTCGCCGCGGTTCGGGCCGTTGGCGGTGGGCCTGATCACGCTGATCCCGCTGGCAGGTCTTGGCCTCATTCCCATGCCCGATGCGGGGCCAAAGGCCGTGCGCGAAAGCTTTGGCACGCTGGCGCGCGATCTGTCGGTGCTGGTGCGCCAGCCTGTGGTGCTGCGCATTGCCTTGCTGTTTGCGATGCCCTGTGCGGCGTTTACCCTGACCAATGCCTTTGGCGGGCTGGGGCCGGATTTTCACGTTTCTGCGGCAACGGTCGATCTGGCCAACGGCTTTGGCGCAACGGTCGTGGGCATGGGCTCGGCTTTACTCGCCAAGTGGTGCCTGCGCCATGTTCATGCGCCGCTGCTCTATCTGGGGATTGGCACGCTGGGCGCGATCTTTACCGCGACCATCATCGGCTTGCCGCATACGGCGCCGGTCTATCTTCTGGCGGTGATCGGCGAAAATATGGCGCAATCGATGGCGCAAGTCTCGCAAGGGGCGATCCAGTTCGGCTCGATCCGCAAGGGCAGCCCACTCGCCGCCTCGCAATTCGGCCTGTTGGGCACTGCCGCACTCTTGCCCTATTCCTACATGCAGGCGCTCGATGGCTATGGCTATCACCTCGCGGGCAATGTTGCAGGCTCGTTCTGGATGGATGCCGGGGTCAGTCTGGTCGGTTGCGCGATTCTGCTGGTGCCGGTGTTGCACTGGATGCGCCGCGGCAAACTGGCTGCGCCGGACGACCTTGGGCCGGACGACCTTGGGCCGGACGACCTTGGGCCGGACGACGTTGGGCCGGACGACGTTGGGCCCGCCGACGTTACGCCCGATGAGGCGGCGCCGGTTGGCGAGGCCGCACCGGCCTGCTAGCATCCGTCCATGCACCAGACCCCCGACGCCCGCCCGATCTATCGCCTGCTGACCGGCAAGGACGACCGCGCCTTTTGCGAGCGGGTGTCAGAGGCGCTCGCGCAAGGCTGGCGGCTCTATGGTTCGCCGTCGATGGCATGGGACGGCGGCATGGACTGCATCAAGGTCGCCCAGGCCGTGGTCTGGCACGAAGCCGACGTGATCAAATCCTGATTTACTGCGCCGCTTCAGCCAGGTCTTCCTCGCTGCTTTCGGCGGCCTGACGCGCCCACATTTCGGCATAGAGCCCATCCTGGCGCAACAAGTCGGCATGGCTGCCCTGTTCGGCAAGGCGGCCCTGCTCGATCACCAGAATCGTGTCCGAATCGACGATCGTCGACAGCCGGTGCGCGATCGAGATCGTCGTGCGGCTGGCCGCGACCGCGCGCAGCGTGCTCAGGATGTCCTGTTCGGTGCGGGTATCGAGCGCGCTGGTCGCTTCGTCGAACAGGATGATCGGCGGGTTTTTGACCAGCGTGCGGGCAATCGCCACGCGCTGTTTTTCCCCGCCCGACAGCTTCAGCCCGCGTTCGCCGACTTCGGTCGCGAGCCCGTGGGGCAGGCGCGCGATGAAATCGGCAATCGCCGCGCCGCGCACGGCGGCTTCGACTTCGTCCGGGCCCGCGCCTTCGCGACCATAGGCGATGTTATAGCCGATGGTGTCGTTGAACAGCACCGAATCCTGCGGCACGATGCCGATCGCGGCGCGCAAGGACGCCTGCGTCACGCGCGCGATGTCCTGCCCGTCGATCAGGATGCGCCCGGATTGCGGGTCATAAAAGCGGAACATCAGCCGCCCGATGGTCGACTTGCCCGCGCCCGATGGCCCGACAATCGCCACGCGGCTGCCTGCGGGCACTTCGAACGACAGGCCATGAAGGATCGTGCGATCCGGATCATAGCCGAACACCACATTGTCAAACACCACGCTCGCGCGTTTGACCGCCAGCGCGGGCGCGCCCGGCACATCGGCGACTTCGACTTCGGTATCGATCAGGCGGAACATTTCGGCCATGTCGGTCAGCCCCTGGCGAATGGTGCGATAGACCATGCCGAGCATATCGAGCGGGCGGAACAACTGGGTCAGATAGGTCTGCACGAAGACCAGCTGACCCGCCGTATAAATGCCATGCCACCAGCCGACCACGGTATAGGCCAGCGCGCCAGCCATCAGCAGATTGACCACCAGCGCCTGCGCGATGTTGAGCAGTCCGAGGCTGTTTTCGCTTTGCACAGCGGCATCGGCATAAGCGCTCGTTGCGGCGGCATAGCGCGCCTCTTCGCGCCGCTCTGCGCCGAAATATTTCACCGTCTCGTAATTGAGCAGCGAATCGACCGCGCGCGACAGCGCCTGCCCGTCGAGCCGGTTCATCTGTTCGCGCAATTGCGTGCGCCAGTCGGTGATGGCGCGCGTTACCCAGATATAGGCCACGACCGCCAGCGCCGTTGCCGCCACCAGCCCCCAGCCGAAACTGATCCAGAAAATCACCGCGACGACCACCAGTTGCAGGATCGTCGGCGCGATGTTGAACAGCATGAAATAGAGCATCGTATCGATGCTCTTGGTCCCGCGTTCGATGACTTTGGTCACTTCGCCGGTACGTCGGGCGAGGTGAAAGCGCATCGACAGCCGGTGCAGCCGGGCAAAGACATGCTCCGCCAGCTTGCGCGTGGCGTCCTGCCCCACGCGCTCGAACACGATATTGCGCACATTGTCGAATGCCACCGCGGCAAAGCGCCCGGCGGCATAGGCCAGCACGGTCAGCATGACCAAACGCAAGGCGCGGGGCCCCGACACGTTCATCGCGTCGACCGCCCATTTCAGCGCATAGGGCAACGCCAGCTGAATCCCGGTCGAAACCAGAATCAGGATACAGGCGACCACGATCCGCCAGCGCAGCGCGGGATTGTCGCGCGGCCAGAGATAGGGGAGGAACCGTTGCAGCGTGCGCCAGCCGTCATGGCGGGGCGGGCGGGCCGAGGATTGGGGTGTTTCAGGTGGCATCATCCCTGAAATAGGGATTTTCCCGCGAAGTGCCAGTGGTGCAGGGGGCAGATCTGCGTTCTGTGGCTCAGGCCGGGGGCGGACCGGGCACGGCGAACAGGATGCGCCGCGCCGCAAAATCGATCGCCACGCGGTGAAACAGCCGCAATTGCGCCATGCCGAGCAGTAGCGCCGGACGCCGCCGCAGCCCCAGCCGGTCGAACGGCGGCGCGTCGGTAAAAGCGATTTGCGTGTTGGCAAGCGTCATCCCGCCGAGCGTCAGTGCGCGCGCCATGCCCACATCGGCGGTCGCCTGTTGCCCGGTGACCGACAGCAGCTGCACGGTTTCACGGGCATGATTGCGGGCCAGCGCCTGCTCCAGCGCGCGATTGCCGATCGACGTGTCGGACCCGGTGTCGATGACGATCGCGGTGCGCACCCCGTCGACCAGTGCGTCGGTCAGGATCAGTTGCCCGCTTTTGCGCCGGGCCTGGACGACGATGTCATAGCCCCGGTCGCCGCCCAGCGTCCGGGCGTCGCCGAGCAGGAGCCGGTTGCGATCGAAATCGAGCACGATCCGTTGCCCTTGCAAGCCATCGAGCCCGATGATCCCGTCGGCGCCGATCGCGTCGGCATCGAGCACGGGCGATGCCAGATCATAGAGGTTGCGCCGACCGAGCGCGAGCGAGGCCAGCGTCACCATGTCGACATCGCGCAAACCTGCCACGCCGACCAGTCGCCCGCGCCCATTGGGGGCGAGACCCAGCGCCGTTGCCACCGTGCGTGCAACGATGGTGCGCTCTGCCCCGGTGTCGACCAGAAAGGCAAAGGGGCTGTGCAGACCGGCTTCGTTGGTGACTTCGACCGACACGGTCATGCGATCATGACCATCCTGGCCGAGCCGAAGGACATCGTCGCTTGCGGCCGCAGCAGGATCGCGCATCGCGGCGGCTCCGGCGGCAAATGGGCGCGCCGCATCGGGCGTCGGGGCGGGCAGGGCGGTGGTTGCGATCGACGCGGGATCGATTGCGCCGACAGGCGACGGGGCCGCACTCAGCACTGCGCCAGCAATCGCCGCGCGCATCATGGTGGCATGCATTCGCATGGCATTCTCTCCTGACGCAGAGTGTATGCTCATGTCGGTGTCGGGGCCACCAATCTCTTTGTGAGGCGGCAGATCCGGGTCAGGCGGTCGATCGGGCGAGCCCGGCGCGGGCAAAGGCGGCCTTGAGATCGGCGTCTTCGGCAAAATCGGCGGGATCGAAGCGTCCGTCGACGCCGCGATCTTCTTTCCAGCTGTTCGAAATCGGCGTGATGTGGCGATAGGTGAATTCGTCATCCACCCGCCGGTTGTGGCGCGATCCGAATACGTTGTGCACCGACCAACTGGTACGAAAGGGATCGACGCGCGCCGGAACCACGCACCATTTCGGCGGGCAGGTGCGCATTTCGCCACAGTCGCGAAGAATGAAATCGGCGTGGCGACAGGTTTCATGGCGCACCGGGGCGGGCGAGGCGCCGCTGATCCAGCGCCCTTGAAACTTGATGAACCCGTGTCGGCTTTGTTCGGTCGCGGCAAAGATCGAGCGTCCGCGCGCCGACAGAACGAGTTCGTCGATGTCGACATTGAGCACGCTGCGTGCCGCGCGTAAAAAGCGCAGGCGGGCATGTTGCAGCGATCCGGTCTGGCAATAGTCCGAATCCCACGGCGTTTCGCGCCCATCGACTGCGCCGGCCAGCCCCCCTTGCGGCCCATAGCGGAACGGCCAGGACACGACGCGGATGACCATGTCGGGAAAGGCCGCGCGCAGGCCCGCTTCAAGCTCGGCGGCGCTATAGGCGATCGAGCCGTTGTCATGGATCAGCGCGGCGTCCGCACCATGCTCGGCCTGATAAAAGCGCACCCAGTCATGGATCCAGCGCGGCGCATTGTCCTTTGACAGCGTATGGATCACGCGGCGACCGGCAAACAGCGGCGACAGATCGGGCTGAACGGCAAGATGATAGGTGCCGATCGGGCCGGCGATGCTCAGTTCCTGCGCGTCGCTGCGCAGCCAGATTTCGCCGCGCTTGTCCCGCGCGATCGAACTCGGGCGGCCAAACCAGCGGCGCATCGCGCCTGCCAAGGGCGCCGAAGCGAGCAGCGGGGCCAGCAGGTTGCGATAAGGCGGCCCCTGCAACACGATATGAGGGCCGAGGCGATAACAATCGTAGAACAGCGTGTCCCAGTCGAACCGGGCATCATAGGCCGCATTGCGCATGTCCGCCGGGCGCGGGCTTTCGCGGCGAAGCCCGCTGGCCGGGTCGATCAGCGCGCTCGACAGGCGGATCGCGGTGTCGGTGTCAGCCATCAGGCGGTGCGAAACCGGGCCGGGATGCAGCGATCGATCATCGGCACAGCCGCTGCCATCCCGAGAATTTCGCCGAGCGCGGGGTGACGCAGCAGCACCAGCGAAATCAGCCAGCACACGACGCCGACAGCCGAAGCCAGCGCCAGTTGCGCAAACGTGATCGCTTCCGGCGGTGCCCAGAACGCATAAGTCAGCGCCAGCGGCAACAGCGCCGCCAGACTGGCAAGCCCGCTGCGCAGATAGATCATCATCAGACCGCCCAGATCGAATCCGACAATGCGGTGCATGAACCGGAAATAGAGCGCAAACCAGAACAGCGCATAGACCAGTCGCGATCCCGCCGCCCCTTCGACACCCCAGCGGCAACCGATAGCCAGCAGCAAGACCGACATCGCAGTATCGATCAGGTTGCGCGCGAGCAACTGGTTGAGCTTGCCCGCCAGAATCGGCAGATCGCTGACCAGCGGCAGCGCGACGAGCATGATTTCGGTCAGCGCGATCATGGCAAGCAAGGGCGCGGTGCGCAGCCAGGCGGGGCCATAGAGCAGGCGGATGATCGGCTCCGAAGCCATCGCCAGCCCCGCCATACCCGGCCAGACCACGCCCGAATACCCGGCGCAGACCCGCAAGTACGCCGGCCCCAGTGGCTCACCCCTGTCGCGGATGCGGGCAAAGGCGGGAAAGAACACGCTGCCGATAGCGCCCGAGATCAGCATGCGGAATTGATCGGACAGGCTGACGGCGCGGCTGTAGAGCCCGACCGCGATGATCCCCAGCGCCTTGCCCACGATCAGGTCGGGCGTGCGCGTGCCCAGTGCGCCGGTCAGATAGAGCACGCTGGTGCGCGCGCCGAAGCCCAGAACCTGACCGATCCCGTCAAACCGCATGCGGCGGGGCCAGCTCGGCTGCATGATCTGCGCCACGATTCCGCGCGTGGCCGCCGCTGCGACGGTCGCCCAGGCCAGCGCAAACGAGGAATAGCCCGCCGCCGCCAGCGCGACGGCAACGCCCCCTTGGGCGAGCGCCGCGCCGACGTTGACGGCAAACAGGCCGCGAAATTGCATCGCCCGCGCCATCAGCGCCATCGGCACGACCGACAGGGGCACAAACAGATAACTGCCCGCAAGGATCAGCAAAATCGGGATCAGGCGTGCCTCATGATACGTCGCCGCCATCGGCAGCGCGGTCGCCGCGACGATCGTGGCGATCAGCAGCGAAAACAGGATTGCCACCGATCCGCAGCGCGTAATCTCGTGATGATCGAGCACGGTAAGCCCGGAAATATAGCGCGACAGGCCGAAATCCTGAAGCACGGCGACGATCATCGCGGTCGCAAGCCCGATCGAGAACAGCCCGACTTCGCCCGGGGTGAGAAAGAAGCGGGAAATCACCACCGAGGCAATGAACTGGATCGCGAAAGCCAGGTATTGCCCGGCCATGGCCCAGACAGCGGCGCCGCGCACGCTCATCGCGGCAGCTTCGCGGCCGGGCGCATGGCTGCCGATGTCATCCGGGGTATCGGTCATCATACCGTGGCAAGCGTGCGGGCGGCAGGTCTGCCGGACGTGTTATGCGTGGCGAGTACCATGGCGAGGCGCAACGCGCGCAAGGGATAGCCGAACAGCACCAGTCGCGCGACCGTGCGCCATAGACCGGCGCAGCGTCCGCCTTCGCGGATATAGCGGCACACAATGTCAAAGCCGGCATCGCCAAGCCCGGCCCGCGAATAGAGCAAGCCCGGCGCAACGCGAGCGCGCACCTCTTGCGCGACGCCGGTCTGACCGAACAGCGCATCGAGATTGTCGATGGGCGGCATCACCGACAATGTCGAGGTCGGATCGGCCCGCCCCGCCAGGCGCTCTGCATAGGCGATGCGCGATACGGCAGCGTTGATCTGCTGTTCGGTGGCATGGCGGCTCGACACTTGCTGGCTGTAATGGCGATAGCGCAGCAGTCGTTCGGGCAGGTTGGCTACGCGCGTGACCGAGGCAAGCCGCAGCCAGAGATCGAGATCTTCGCAATGGCGAAATGCCGGGTGATAGCCTCCGACCGACAGGACAAGCTCGCGGCGGAACATCACCGCCGGATGGCACAGTAAAGGGTGGCCGGCGTCGATCGCGGCGAGAAACCCCTCATGATCGATCGGGTGGTCCGGGGCATCGACCCGATAAGGAGCATCGTTCTCGTCAATATCGTCGGTCCAGCTTCCCAGCACGCCGATTTCGGGATGGTCGTCCAGAAAGGCGATCTGGTGCGCAAAGCGCTCGGGCAGGCAAAGGTCATCGGCATCCATCCGCGCGATCAGCGGCGCGCGCGACACGGCGAGCAATTCGTTGAGGCTGGCGACCAGGCCGCGGTTTTCGCGGGCGATCAGGCGAATGCGCGGGTCATGCCCGGCATAATGGGCCACGATCGCGCGCGTCGCATCGCGCGATCCGTCATCGAGGATCAGGAATTCGAAATCGGCAAAGGTCTGTTCAAGGACGCTCTCTATCGCCCCGGCGAGAAAGCGTTCGCCATTATAGACGCTCATGGCCACGCTGATGCTGGGAACGGAATTCTGCATGT
>Ga0302157_10000032_pt1 | contig 164578 bp, 129 predicted proteins | sample I_Bog_N3_3_FD_193502 | JGI IMG/M metagenome (GOLD analysis project Ga0302157, IMG submission 193502) | Peat permafrost microbial communities from Stordalen Mire near Abisko, Sweden - I_Bog_N3_3 | ecosystem: Environmental > Terrestrial > Soil > Wetlands > Peat | place: Sweden: Abisko... | reverse complement strand
ACGCACCACTCTTGTCCCACGCCCCGAAATCCCTCTCGCCTCTTGTATGGGGGCCGGTCCGATGCGATATTGGCGCGACCATGCAGCGTGATCTTTTCCCTCAGCTTCCCGAATCCGGGCCGATGCTCCTTGTCGCCGCATGCCCAGTGTCGACGATCAACGGGCCGGCGATCTACGCGCCGGTCATGACCGCTCCCCATGGCGCAGACGATGATGGGGACAACGACCACGGCGGCGACGGTCAGGTCGGGATCGCCACACGCACGCGCACCAGGCCCAAAAAGCCAAGCATGTTCAAAGTCTTGATGCTTAACGACGATTACACCCCGATGGAATTCGTGGTGATGGTGCTCAAACGCTTTTTCCAGATGGATCTGGAACAGGCGACCCGCGTCATGCTTCATGTTCATCAGCGCGGCGTCGGCGTCTGCGGCATCTTTCCTTATGAAATCGCCGAGACCAAAGTGAATCAAGTGATGGATTTCGCCCAGCAGAACCAACATCCGCTGCGCTGCACGCTTGAAAAAGCCTGATTTCCGGCAACAGAATCGGGCGCGGCGCCTGTCGCCTGCCTTTTGCCCTTTCTTCCCCGCATGAACCCGGCTAGGCGGATGGAAACCCCGGAACGCGGCCTCGCGACATCGAACCGGCAGGCGATAAACGGACAGCACTGGCCAGCTTCGTGAAATTCATCACCGCTATAGACAGATATATCGCACGGCTGGTCATCATGCCGATGCTGGCAGTCTTCTTCATCGCGGCCTCGTTGCTTGCGCTCGACAAGATGCTGACCTTGTTCGATTTCGTCGCGACACAGGGCGGTCCGGTGGCGATCGTGTTCAAGATGCTGGCCAATATGATGCCGGAATATGCCAGCCTGGCCATTCCGCTCGGCCTGATGCTCGGCATCCTGTTTGCGTTCCGCAAGCTGGCCACAAGTTCCGAGCTCGATGTGATGCGCGCGGTCGGGCTAAGCTATACCCGCCTGTTGCGTGTGCCGTTCCTGTTCGCGATCGTGCTGGCCGCGTTCAATCTGGTGATTGTCAGCTATATCCAGCCGCTGTCGCGCTATTATTACGAAGAATTGCAATTCGAACTGCGTTCCGGCGCGCTCGGCGCCTCGATCAAGGTCGGCGAATTCAACTCGCTGCAGGATCGCACCGCACTGCGCGTCGAATCGAGCCGCGACGACGGCAGGCAACTCGAAGGCATTTTTGCCCGAATCGCCACGGCAAGCGGCGAAGTCATGGTGATTTCCGCGCGTGAAGGGCAGTTCTTTGCCAATCGCGAAAATCCCGACACGGTGATCCTGCGCCTGACCGACGGGCAGATCGTCCAGGAATCACCAACCATCCGCAATCCGCGCGTGCTGACTTTCGCCAGCCATGACCTGCCGATCGACTTGCCCAAGATCGAACAGTTCCGCCGTCGCGGCGACAAGGATCGCGAATACTTTCTGCCCGAATTGCTGCGCATCGGCTGGAGCCCGAACGCCACCCCGGAAATGCGCGCGCAGAGCATCGCCAACCTCAATTACCGACTGGTCGAGGTCGCGATGATGTTCCTCCTGCCGTTGCTCGCCGTGGCGCTGGCAGTGCCGCCCAAACGGTCTTCCTCGGCGCTTGGCGTGTTTGTGTCGATCGTGATGGTGGTCGCCTATCACAAGGTCAACGAATATGGGCAGGACGTGTCGAGCCTTGGCCGGATTGACCCGATGCTGGCGCTGTGGGGGCCGTTCGTGGTCTTTGGCGCGCTGATCGTGTGGATGTACTGGACGCTGGCCTATGTGCCCGGCGGCCAGCCGATCGGCGGCCTCGAATCCGCCTTTTCGAGCCTTGCCAAGCTCGTCGTCCGCCAATTCGGGGGGGCGGCAGAAGCACCATCATCATGCCCCCCATGATGGCGAGCCACCGCAAGATGGCTCACCACACGTCGAAACACCGCAGGTCTCCGGCGGAACGGGTGCCCCCCATGCTGTTTGATTTCTTCCCCTCGCGCACAATGACGATGTACATCGCGCGAATGTTCTCGGCGCGGATCATCGCCGTGCTGTTTATGCTCGTGCTGGTGCTCCAGATGCTCAATCTGTTGAGCGAAAGCGGTCATATCCTGGCAGCCAAGGGCAACGGGCAAATGGAACTGCTGCGCTTTGTCGCGCTGCGCCTGCCGCAACTGGTCAGCCGCTTTCTGCCCTATTCGGTGCTGCTGGCGACCATCATCACGCTGGCGACGCTCAACCAGAACAGCGAAGTGATCGCGATGAAGGCCGCCGGCCTCTCGGCGCATCAGATACTGGCGCCGCTGTTCCTTGTCGCAACCGTGACCAGCGTGCTGACTTTTGCATTCAACGAACGGGTGAACGTCCGCGCGACGGCCGCGCTCAAGGCGTGGCAGGATGTCGATTACGGCGCGGTCCCGCCCGACACCGACCTGAAGACGAATGTGTGGATGCAGGATGGGCCCAATATCCTGTTCGCGCGCACCGTCACCGGGCGCGGGCCCACGACCGATATGGGCGATGTCAGCTGGTATCGCCGCGATCCGACCGGCATGGTCACGGAAATCGTCCATGCGCCCCATGCCCGATTTGCCCATCCCGGCTGGCGCTTTGATCATCCTTCCAGTTTTGACGTGCAGAGCGCGCGGCGCACCGATCTCGGGGCCGCGCACGTCTATGCCACCGGCGTCGATCCGGCACAGGTCATCGTGCGCAAGACCGATGCCGACGGCGAATCGCTTTGGCGCCTGTCGGATTCGATCACCGCGATCCGCGCCGCCGGGTATCGCACCAGCGAACTCGACGGGAAATGGTGGCACAAGCTTTCGGGGCCCTTGTCGGCGGTGCTGATGCCGCTGCTCGGCGCCGTCGCCGCGTTCGGCCTCGCTCGATCGGGCAAGCTGTTCGTGCGCGCCGTGATCGGCATGGCGCTGGGCTTTGCCTATTTCGTAGTCGACAACGCGGCACTGGCGATGGGCAATTTCGGCGGCTACACGCCGTTTCTGGCCGCGTGGTCGCCGTTCCTGCTGTTCCTGCTGATCGGCGAAACCGTGCTGATCCGCACGGAAGAATGATCAGGGCTTCTTGTCGCTCTTCTTCGGCACATTGAACGTACCGCTGACCCGGCCACGGTTGTCGGGCTGACCCGGCGCAGGTGCCTGGGCCGAACCAGCGGTATGGCCGTCGATGTTTGAAATCCCGGTATTGAGATCGATCACCAGCCGCCCGCCGTTCAGCGTATCGCCATTGGCGCGGTTGAGCGCGACATGCCCGACCATGGTGATCAGCTTGCGCCCCAGATCATAGACCGCGACATCGCCGCTGGCGCGTTCCTGATTGCGTGTCACCACGACATGCCCGGTGGCATCGACCCGCTGCAGCGTCAGCTTGTCGGTGTCGGTATAGGCCATCAAGGTGCGGTCGGCGGTCAGGCGCAGTTCGGCCTGGGTAATGTCGACATTGCCGGTCAGCACGACACGCTTCTGCTTGTCCTGCAACTCCATGTGATCGGCGGCAAAATCGACCGGCGCTTCGCTGTTGTGCGACACCGTCGCGGCCAGCGCAAAATGCCCCGCCCCGGCAATCGCCGCCACCGTCAGGGCAAAGCCGCCGACCAGACTGCGGAACGCCAGCCGGGTATGGCTCGGGCGCGAAAAGGACGATGCGATAGGCGCGTGAGTCACGGCTTGGTTACCTGCCTGGAAAGCGTGGAAGAATGGGTTGCTACGGGGGCCGCCCCCATGACTGGCGCGGTCTTGCCCGCAGGCAGCTTGCCCGGCATGTTCAGCTTGCCCGGCACCATGCGCAGCCGGGCGTGCCCGTCGAGCCGAATGACGCGCGTATCGAGATCGGCAACGAAATGATCGGCGCTGAATGTGCCGGTGGGAATGCGGCCTTCGACTGCGCCATGGCTGACCATCCGGCGATGATCGAGGTCGATGCCCGCCCCTTGCGTGACCATGCGATAGCCGTCGGCGGTCTGGATGTTGACCGCCCCCGGCACAGTGATTTCCTGCTGCCCGAAATCATACGTCCCGGCATCGGCGACCAGGATCGCGGGCCCGTCGTCGAGCAGCATCCGCGCGGTCACGTCCTTCATTTCGACGATTTTCTGGCTCGCGGTGTGCTGAACCGCGCTGCCGGCGGTCACCGAAAAGGCCCGCCCATGATCGTCCTCGCCACGATACATCGCGCCGAGCGCACGCATGCGATCATCGAGCATCGCGACTTTGGTGCGGTCGAGCAGAAAGCTGATTTCGCCACGCGGACTGAGCGGGGCGAGCACCATGACCGCCACCAGCGCGCCGATCATCCCCGGCAAGACCACCGACAGAATGCGCACGGTGCGATCATGCGACCCGCCGGGGGCCGCAAAGACCTGACGCCGGTCGCGCTGCCGGTCGGCACGCAGCGTCATGCCCGGGGTCCGGGCAGGAGAGCGTGACGTGATCGGCCCAAGCGCACGAAACGTCTATTCGTGACTGAAGATGTCGGCATCGGCCCAGCCGGCAAGATCGAGCAGCGCACGATGCGGCAGGAAATCGAAACAGGCCTGCGCGATCGCGGTGCGCCCTTCGCGTGCCAGCCGTTCGACCAGCACGGCATGGCAGGCATGGAGATAGCGCACGTCGGACGCGGCATATTCCATCTGCGCATCGCTGAGCACCGCGCCGCCCCAGTCGCTCGACTGCTGCTGCTTGGAAAGCTCCTTGCCCGCCAATTCGCGCACCAGATCTTTCAGACCGTGGCGATCGGTATAGGTGCGCACCAGCTTCGAGGCGATCTTGGTGCAAAACACCGGTGTCGCCGAGACGCCCAGGTAATGCTGGATTGCCGCCAGATCGAAGCGCGCAAAGTGAAACAACTTCAACCGCGCCGGGTCTGCCAGCACCGCCTTGAGATTGGGTGCGTCATAACGGCTGTTCGGGCCAAACCGCACGAGGTGTTCATCGCCCCGCCCATCGGCAATCTGCACCACGCAGAGCCGATCGCGTCGGGTGATGAGCCCCATCGTTTCGGTATCGACGGCAACAATGCCAGGCGCCAGCGCATCGGCGGGCAGGTCTTCTTCGTGGAGATATACGGCCATGGGGCGACGCTTAGAGCATCGCGCAAAAAAGTGGAAACCGGTTTTTGCGTTTAGCGATGCGACACCAAAAGCGCGCATCGCGCAAAAAAGTCTGCCCTGGGCGAAGTCGAAGGGTGGAAACCGGTTTTTGTGGGGGCGGTTGGCAATATCGGGGCCGCGTGGCAAAGCGGTGCCACAGATGACCGACCTTCCCGAAACATGGCGCCCCGCGCTCGCCCCCGTCCTCGCCACACCGCCGTTGCGTGCGCTGGGCGGCTGGTTGCGTGCCGAAGAAGCGGCGGGCAAAGTGATCTATCCGCCCGAGGGAACCCGCCTGGCCGCGCTGGCGCTCACTCCGCTCGATCAGGTGCGTGTGGTGATCCTGGGGCAAGACCCCTATCACGGGCCGGGGCAGGCGCACGGTCTGGCATTTTCGGTGCAACCGGGGGTGCGCGTGCCGCCCAGCCTGGTCAATATCTACAAGGAACTCTACGCCGATCTGGGGATTCCCCCGGCCCGCCATGGCCATCTCGATGCCTGGGCGCGGCAGGGCGTGCTCTTGCTCAACAATGCGCTGACCGTCGAACAAGCCCAGCCCGGATCACACCAGAAGCGCGGCTGGGAGGCCTTTACCGATGCTGCGGTCGCGGCAGTGGCGGCGCAGCCCAAGCCTTGCGTGTTCCTGCTGTGGGGCAGCCATGCGCAGAAAAAGGCCGCGCGCATTCCGGGCCTGATGAACGGGCCACATCTGGTGCTCAAGGCGCCGCACCCCAGCCCCTTGTCCGCCCACACCGGCTTTTTCGGCAGCCGCCCGTTCAGTCAGGCCAACGCCTTTCTCGCCGCGCACGGGCGCGGCGAGATCGACTGGAAACTGCCCGACTGATTTCACCCCCAAGCCCTCACCCCCAAGCCCTCACCCCCAAGCCCTCACCCCCAGCCGATAACACCCTTGATTTCGAGGAAGTCGTGGATGCCGTAATCGGCATATTCGCGGCCATTGCCCGACTGCTTGTAACCGCCGAACGGCGCAAACACGTCCCATTCGGGATAGTTGATCTGCACCGTGCCGCTGCGCAGGCGGCGGGCAATGCTGCGGATCTGTTCGATGTCCTTGCCGGCGATATAGTTGGCCAGCCCATAGACGGTGTCGTTGGCGATCGTGATCGCCTGTTCGACGCTGTCATAGGGCATGATCGACAGGACCATGCCAAAGATCTCTTCGCGCGCGATGGTCATGTCCGGAGTCACGCCGCCAAACACCGTGGGGCGCACGAAATAGCCCTTGTCGATCCCCTCGGGCAGCCCGGTGCCGCCGGTCACGAGCACCGCGCCTTCGTCGATCCCGGTCTGGATCAGACGCTGGATCTTGGCCCATTGCACGTCGCTGATCACCGGCCCGTGCGTGGTCGCGGGGGCAAGCGGATCGCCGACCACCATCGTCGCGGCAGTGGCGCGGGCGATTTCCAGCGCTTCGGCATGGCGATCGGCGGGCACCAGCATCCGCGTCGGCGCATCGCATGATTGGCCCGAATTGCTGAAACAGCCGCGCACGCCGCTTTCGACCGCCGAAGCGAGATCGGCGTCAGGCAGGATGATATTGGCCGATTTGCCACCCAGTTCCTGCGCCACGCGCTTGACGGTGTCCGCCGCCGCCTTGGCCACGAGAATGCCCGCACGCGTCGATCCGGTAAACGAGACCATGTCGACGCCGGGGTGTTCCGCCAGAACCTGCCCGACATCGGGGCCATTGCCGTTAACGAGATTGAACACGCCGGGCGGTGTGCCCGCAGCTTCCATGATCTCGGCAAAGATCAGCCCGCTCGCCGGCGCGATTTCCGAAGGTTTCAGCACCACGGTACAGCCCGCTGCCAAAGCCGGCGCGACTTTGCACACGATCTGGTTGAGCGGCCAGTTCCACGGCGTGATCAGCGCGGCGACACCGATCGGCTCCATGATCACCCGGCTCGTTCCGCGCGTTTCCTCAAAGGTAAAGTCTTCCAGCGCCTTGATCGCGGCTTCCATGTGCGCGCGCCCGGCCCAGGCCTGTGCATCGCGGGCAAAATCGATCGGCGCGCCCATTTCGGCGGTTACCGCCCGGGCAATGTCTTCAAACCGGCGGTTATATTCGTCGAGCACCCGGTGCAACAGCGCAAGCCGCTCTTCACGCGTCGAAAAAGACCATGTTTCAAAGGCCTTGCGCGCCGCCGCGACGGCGCTGTCGACATCGCCCTTGCCGCCCAGCGCAATCGTCATGAACGGTGCCCCGGTCGCCGGATTGATCACGTCAAGCGTGGCCGTGCCGACCGGATCGACCCATTGGCCGTCGATATAAAATTTCAACGCATTGGCAGAAAACGACATGAATCCATCCTTGCGGCGCGGGAGAAACGTGCGATCTGGGATCGCACTTTTGCCACGACACGGCAAGGGCCCTGCCCCCTCCTTTGCAACCTTGCCCCGATCCGCGCCGCGTTCTACGCCATGGACATGACCACACACCACGCCCGCCATCCCCGCGAAGCCATCGGCGCCAATTACTCACTCGACGCGATGCGCGCGGCGCAAGCCCAGACCTGGCGCGTGCTCGAGGCGATTGCCGCCGCGATCACCCCGGGCATGCGCGAAAGCGAGGCGATGGCGCTCGGCGAAGACATTCTTGCGCATCACGGCATGGAGCTCGACTGGCATCCGCTGGTGATCCGCTTTGGCCCCAACACGCTCAAGATTTTCAGCGAGAAGAATGACGGCGACCTCGTGCTGGGCGAAGACGACATCTTCTTCATCGACATGGGCCCGGTGTTCCTCGGCCACGAAGGCGATGCCGGCGCGACCTTCGTCACCGGCCATGATGCCGAGATGGCGGCCTGTGCCAAAGCCGCCAAAACGTTGTTCGAGCGCGTGCGCAAGATCTGGCACGACGGCGATGTCGGCGGCATCGCGCTTTATGAAGCCGCCGCGCACGAAGCCGAAAAGCTGGGCTGGGAACTCAATCTCGAAATCAAGGGCCACCGCGTCAGCGACTATCCGCACCGCGCACTGCCCCCCGGCGGCCAGCTTGGCACGCTCGACGATGTCCCCGGCGCCGGGCTGTGGGTGCTGGAAATCCAGATCCGCCACCCCACGCGCCCGTTCGGAGCCTTTTACGAAGACCTGCTGGATTAAAACCTATGTGCTGACGCGAAGCCGCTTCTCAGAATACCCGCGCGATTTCGTAGAACAGCGCGCCGACCGCTGCCGAGGCCGGGATCGTGACCACCCAGGCGACCGCGACCCGCTGCGCCACGCTCCAGCGCACCGCAGACGTGCGCCGTGCCGCGCCGACGCCGACGATGCAGCCGGTGATGGTGTGCGTGGTCGAAACCGGAATGCCGAGCGAACTGGCCGCAAACAGCATGATCGAGCCGCCCGCCGAAGCGCAAAAGCCCTGATGATGCGTCAACCGGGTGATGCGGCTGCCCATCGTTTCGATGATTTTCCACCCGCCCGACAGCGTGCCGAGGCCAATCGCGGTATAGCAGCCCAGCACGACCCAGGTCGGCACGTGAAAGCTGCCGCCGAGATAGCCTTGCGAATAGAGCAGGACGGTGATGATCCCCATCGTCTTTTGCGCGTCATTGGCGCCATGGCCGAGCGAATAGGCCGCCGCCGACACGAGATGCAGCCGTTTGAACAGGCTTTCCGCCGTGCGCGCCGTCGCCCAGACGAACAGCCACGATGTCACCAGCATCAGCAACATCGACACGGCAAAGCCGATCATCGGCGACAGCACGATCGCCACCGTGGTCGAGCTCAGCCCGCCCCAGACGATCGCGCTCGGCCCGGCATGCATCATCCCCGCGCCGAGCAGCCCGCCGACCAGCGCATGGCTCGACGATGATGGGATACCGCGCCACCAGGTGATCACATTCCAGGTCATCGCGCCAACCAGCGCGCCAAACACCACCGCCGGGGTCACCACATCCTTGTTGATGATCCCCTTGCCCACGGTTTCGGCGACTTTGAGCCCGAACAGGAAATAAGCGGCAAAGTTGAACACGGCGGCAAACAGCACCGCCTGAACCGGAGTCAGCAGCCGGGTCGAAACCACCGTGGCGATCGAATTGGCCGCGTCATGCAGCCCGTTGAGAAAGTCGAAGGCAAACGCCATGACCACCAACGCGATGATCAGCGGCAATGCAATGCCGAGATGCTGCATGGTTCGCGCGTCCTGTCAGGCGTGATCGATGACGAGATTGTCGATCTCGTTGGCGACATCCTCGAAGCGGTCGACCACGCGTTCGAGATGGCTGTAAAGTTCGCGGCTGACGAAAAAGCGCATCGGCGCGGTAACGCCGTGCGTGCGATAGGCCCGCGCGAGGCCGGTATCGTGGATCTCGTCGGCGCGGCCTTCGAGCCGGATCAGCCGCTCGGTCAATTCGTGCAGCCGGGCGGCATTGCCGTGAATCGCGCGCAGCAGCGGAAGCGCTTCGGAAATCAGCCGCGCCGCTTCGACGATGATCGCCGCCATGTCCTGCATTTCCGGCTCGAACACGGTCACTTCATAGATCGCCGCCGCGCTTGCGACCTGGTGCATCTGATCGATGGCATCGTCCATCGCCCCGATCAGCGAGGTGATCGCCCCGCGATCAAACGGCGTGAGGAAGGTCTTGCGCACGGAGACCAGAACTTCGCGCGTGATCGCGTCGGCATCCTGTTCGCGCTCGGAAATTTCGCGCACGTGCTGGGCCATGGCATCGCCGCCCTGAAGCATGCGGACGAGCGCATTGCTGCCGGCGACCAGCGTTTCGCCATGCGCCTCGAACAAGGCAAAGAAATTGCCCTGGTTTGGCAAGAGCGACTGGAACCAGTGAAACATTCCCAATTTCTCCTTCGCGCCGGCGATCCGGGCGAGCAATGGCGCGGTGCTGGTAAGCGCGCGCACTTCCGACGCGCGAAAGCTGCGGATCAGCATGCCGAGATCGGCTTCGTCGACCGCAGCGGCCGCGTCGGTCAAGGAAAACCAGCGGCGGGTGCGTTGCCCGGATTCGGGCCATTCGTCGCGTTCTTCGGTCACCGCGAGCGGAAAGACCTGCACTTCGGCGCGAATCGCCGCACCCGAAGACAGCGTCTTGCGATAGAAATAGCTGCCCAACGAACTGGGGCAGACCGCCCCGGTCACCCCCGCCTCTTCCAGCGCCTCGCGCGCAGCGGCCATGTGCGGCGCCTCGCGCTTGCCCACGTTGCCCTTGGGCACGACCCAGCGCCCGGTCCCACGCGAGGTGATGAGCAGGATCTCGGTCGGTGCGGACAGACCGTCACCAGAGGTGCGGTATGGCAAGGCGGCAATCTGAAAGACGGCGGATTCTCCCGGTCGAACGAATCCATGCGCGCTAGATGACAAGTTCGTGACTAGTCAAGGAAACGCCACCCCCGCCACGCCACCGCCACAAAAAAAGCGCGATTGGGGCCTTCGCGCGCGCGTCGAGGGCCGATACAGGATTCGAACGAACGTCGCCACGCCCCCCGTCATTCCCGCGAAGGCGGGAATCCAGGCTCAACAGTTGCGTAGTCATGAAATAACAGAACTGGATTCCCGCCTTCGCGGGAATGACGAGGATTGAGGATGCTATGACACTTCCCACACAATTGCAGTCATTCCGATAGCGCGCTCGAAAGAGGCACTATCGCAAAAAAGGGGCGCCCGGGTCGGACGCCCCTTTTCGTTTCTGCATTTCACGCCGGATTACCGGGGCAGTTCGGACACGCCCATCAGCGCCTCGTCCACAGCGCGGGCGCATTGGCGGCCTTCGCGGATGGCCCAGACCACCAGGCTTTGCCCGCGCCGCATGTCGCCGCAGGAAAAGACGTTTTCGACGCTGGTCTTGTAGTCCTGCATCGTCGCGCGGACATTGCCGCGCGGGTCGAGATCGACGCCCGATTGTTCGATCAGGCCCTGTTTGCGCGGGCCGACAAAGCCCATCGCGAGCAGGATCAGATCGGCCTTCAGCGTAAATTCGCTGCCCGGCACTTCCTGCATTTTGCCGCCGACCCATTCGACGCGCACGCATTCGAGCCCGGTCACTTCGGTTTCGCCGGTCACGCGCTTGGTCAAGACCGCGAATTCGCGCTCCACGCCTTCTTCATGGCTGCTCGACGTACGCAATTTCAACGGCCAGTCCGGCCAGGTCAGCGCCTTGTCTTCCTTTTCGGGCGGACGCGGCATGATTTCGAGCTGCGTCACCGACAACGCGCCCTGACGGTTCGACGTGCCGACGCAGTCCGAGCCGGTGTCGCCACCGCCGACCACCACGACATGCTTGCCTGTGGCGAGCAGCGAACCGCGCGGGGCGGCGCGGATTTCATCGTCGCCGGCGTTGCGCTTGTTCTGTTGCGTCAGGAATTCCATGGCAAAGCGCACGCCGGGCAATTCGAAGCCGGGGATCAGCAGCGGGCGCGGATCTTCCGAGCCACCGGCCATGACCACGACATCGAAATTTTCGCGCAACGAGGCCATCGACACGGTCACGCCGACTTCGACCGAGGTGCGGAATTCGACCCCTTCGGCCATCATCTGCACCATGCGCCGGTTGATCAGGTGCTTTTCCATCTTGAAGTCGGGAATGCCATACCGCAGCAGCCCGCCGACCCGATCCGACTTTTCAAACACCGTCACCGAATGGCCCGCGCGTGCCAGTTGCTGCGCGCAAGCGAGCCCGGCGGGGCCCGAGCCGACCACCGCGACCGACCGGCCCGACTTTTTCGTCGGGACTTGCGGCTCGATCCAGCCTTCGCGCCAGCCCTTGTCGACGATCGCGCATTCGATCGACTTGATCGTCACCGGCTGGTCGACAATGTTGAGCGTGCACGCCGCCTCGCACGGGGCGGGGCAGATGCGCCCGGTAAATTCCGGGAAATTGTTGGTCGAATGCAGGTTGTCGAGCGCGTCGCGCCAGTCCGCTTCATAGACCAGATGGTTCCAGTCGGGGATCTGGTTGTTTACCGGGCAACCGTTGTGACAATACGGAATGCCGCAGTTCATGCAGCGCGCCGCCTGGCCACGCAGTGTCGCATCATCGTGGGCCACGATGAATTCGCGATAGTGCTTCAAACGCTCCGCAGGCGCATCATAGCCGCGGTCCTGGCGATCGGTTTCGAGAAAACCGGTGGGCTTACCCATTGTCCTAATTCCTTATTCGGCCGCGTCTTGGGCGGCGGCGAGGCGCTCGGCCTCAAGCATGCGCAGCGCACGGGCATAGTCGCGCGGCATGACCTTGACGAAACGGGGCAATTCCTCGGCCCAGTTGTCAAGAATCGCGCGGGCGCGCTGGCTGCCGGTGTGAAGCAGATGCCGCTCGATCAGGATGCGCAGACGCTCGGCATCATGGCGCAGCATGTCACCCATGCCATAGTCATGAATGTCGATCGCGCGCTGCTGCGGGCGCCCCGTCCCCTCGTCTTCATCGCGTTCGGGCGAAATGGGCGAGAGATCGACCATCGCCGGGTTGACGAGGCGCGGGAACAGGCCGTCGCGGTCATAGACATAGGCCAGTCCGCCCGACATCCCGGCGGCAAAGTTGCGCCCGGTCTTGCCCAGCACGACGACCACGCCGCCGGTCATGTATTCGCAGCCATGATCGCCGGTGCCTTCGACCACCGCGATCGCGCCCGAATTGCGCACGGCAAACCGTTCGCCCGCGACCCCGTTGAAATAGGCCTCACCCGCGATCGCGCCATAAAGCACGGTGTTGCCGACAATGATGTTGTCGGTCGCATCGCGCGAAACATGCGACGGCTGGCGCACGATGACCCGCCCGCCCGACAGCCCCTTGCTGACATAGTCATTGGCATCGCCGACCAGATCGAGAGTCACGCCGTGCGCCAGAAAAGCGCCGAACGATTGGCCCGCCACACCGCGAAACGCGATATGGATGGTATTGTCGGGCAGCCCGGCATGGCCATGGCGCAGCGCCACTTCGCCCGACAGCATCGCGCCGACCGTGCGGTTGACGTTGATCACGTTGCGTTCGATACGCACCGCCGTGCCATGATCGAGCGCCGGACGCGCAGCCGCGATCAGGTCGTTGTCGAGCGCCGCCTCGAGCCCGTGGTCCTGAGTCTGGCTCCAGCCCAGCGTCGTGCCGGGAACCGGATCGACCTGATGCAGGAGGCGCGACAAGTCGACGCCTTGCGCCTTCCAGTGATGGATCGCCTTTTTCGCATCGAGCCGATCGACCCGGCCAACCATCTCCGCGATCGAGCGGAAGCCCATCGCGGCCATGATTTCGCGCAGTTCTTCGGCAACGAAGAAGAAGTAGTTGATCACATGCTCGGGCTTGCCGGTAAAGCGCGCGCGCAAGACAGGATCCTGCGTCGCCACACCGACCGGGCAAGTGTTGAGATGGCACTTGCGCATCATGATGCAGCCCGACGCGATCAGCGGCGCCGTGGCAAAGCCGAATTCGTCCGCGCCGAGCAGCGCGGCCACGGCCACGTCGCGCCCGGTGCGCAACCCGCCGTCGGCCTGGACCGCGATGCGGCTGCGCAGATTGTTGAGCAGCAGCGTCTGTTGCGTTTCGGCCAGGCCGATTTCCCAGGGCGACCCGGCATGGGTCAGACTGGTCAGCGGCGAAGCGCCGGTGCCGCCTTCATAGCCCGAAATCGTGACATGGTCGGCGCGCGCCTTCGACACGCCCGCCGCGACCGTGCCGACGCCGATTTCCGACACCAGCTTGACCGAGATCCGCGCGCGGGTGTTCACGTTCTTGAGATCGTGAATCAACTGCGCGAGGTCTTCGATCGAATAGATGTCGTGATGCGGTGGCGGGCTGATCAGGCCCACCCCGGGGGTCGAATGGCGCGTGCGGCCGATCACCTTGTCGACTTTGTCGCCGGGCAACTGGCCGCCTTCGCCGGGCTTGGCGCCCTGCGCCATCTTGATCTGGATGTCGTCGGCGTTGACCAGATATTCGGCGGTGACGCCAAAGCGGCCCGAGGCCACCTGCTTGATCGCCGAACGCATCGAATCGCCATTGGCCAGCGGCTTGAAACGATCGGGCTCTTCCCCGCCTTCGCCGGTGTTCGACTTGGCGCCGATGCGGTTCATCGCGATGGCCAGCGTGGTATGCGCCTCGCGGCTGATCGAGCCGAAGCTCATCGCGCCGGTGGCGAAACGCTTGACGATGTCAGCCGCCGGTTCGACTTCATCGAGCGGCACCGGCTTGTCGGCGGGCTTGAGCTCGATCAGGCCGCGAATGGTCAGCATCCGTTCCGACTGATCGTTGATGGTCTGCGCAAATTCGCGGTACTTGTCGGGCAGGTTGCCGCGCACCGCGTGTTGCAGGCTGGCGATGTTGCCCGCCGTCCAGGCATGCTCTTCGCCGCGCAGGCGCAGCTGGTAGATGCCGCCGACATCGAGCATCCTGGCGTAGATCGGATTGTCGCCATAGGCCGCCGCGTGGCGACGCACGGTTTCTTCGGCGATTTCGCGCAGGCCCACGCCCTCGATCGAGGTCGCAGTGCCGGTGAAGTATTTTTCGACAAAGTCCGTCGACAGCCCGACCGCATCGAAGATCTGCGCGCCGCAATAGGACTGATAGGTCGAAATGCCCATCTTGGACATGACCTTGAGAATGCCTTTGCCGATCGCCTTGATATAGTTCTTTTGAACATCATAGGCCGACAGCGGCAGATCCTTTGCCACCCGGATCTCTTCGAGCGTTTCGAATGCGAGATAGGGGTTGATCGCCTCTGCGCCATAGCCCGCCAACGCGCAGAAATGCTGCACTTCGCGCGCTTCGCCGGTTTCGACGACGAGCCCGGTCTGCATGCGCAAACCCTGCCGCACGAGGTGATGATGCACCGCCGCCGTCGCCAGCAAGGCCGGCATCGGGATGCGATGCGCATTCTGCGCACGGTCGGACAGGATCAGGATGTTCTGATCCGCCAGCACCGCCTCGGTCGCCGCCCAGCACATTTCCTTGAGCGCCTGTTCAAGGCCCGCAGCCCCGGACACGGCATCCCAGGTCATGTCGATCGTCGCCGTGCGGAATGCGCCGTCGAGCGTGGCTTCGACCGAGCGAATCTTGGTGATCTCGTCATTGGTCAGGATCGGCTGATCGACTTCGAGCCGTTTGTGTGCGCCAGCAACGCGGCCCAGCAGATTCGGGCGCGGGCCGATCATCGAAACGAGGCTCATCACCAGTTCTTCGCGGATCGGGTCGATCGGCGGATTGGTGACCTGCGCAAAATTCTGCTTGAAATAGTCGTAGAGCAGACGCGACCGGCTCGACAGCACCGCAATCGGCGTGTCGGTGCCCATCGAGCCGAGCGGATCTTCGCCGACGATCGCCATCGGCTCGAGAAAGCGGGAGATGTCTTCCTGCGTATAGCCGAAGGCCTGCTGGCGATCGAGCAGGGCAATGGTCTCGACCGGAGCGGGCCCGTGCCCGGGCTCGACCAGTTCAAGCTCCTTGAGCTTGTACTGCGCGGCGGCGAGCCATTCTTCATAGGGCTCGGCACCGGCGAGTTCGGCCTTGATTTCCTCGTCTTCGACGATCCGCCCCTTTTCGAGGTCGATCAGGAGCATGCGCCCGGGCTGCAACCGCCACTTGCGCACGATGTCCTCTTCGCGGAACGGCAGAACGCCGCTTTCCGAGGCCATGCAGATCAGCCCGTCGCGGGTGATCGAAAAGCGCGCGGGACGAAGGCCGTTGCGATCGAGCGTGGCGCCGATCTGGCGTCCGTCGGTAAAGGCGACCGCCGCCGGGCCGTCCCACGGCTCCATCAGCGCCGCGTGATATTCATAGAACGCGCGCCGCCGGGCATCCATCAGCGGATTGCCCGCCCATGCCTCGGGGATCAGCATCATCACCGCATGGGCCAGGCTGTATCCGCCCGCCACCAGCAGTTCGAGCGCGTTGTCGAGGCTGGCCGTGTCGGACTGGCCATGCGGGATCAATGGCCACATCTTGTCGAGATCGGGGCCGAGCAGTTCGGATTCCATCGTGCGCCGACGCGCATTCATCCAGTTGACGTTGCCGCGCACGGTATTGATTTCGCCGTTGTGCGCGACAAAGCGATAGGGGTGCGCCAGCTTCCAGCTGGGAAACGTGTTCGTCGAAAAGCGCTGGTGCACGAGGCCCAGCGCCGAGACGCAGTCCGGATTGCGCAGATCGTCGTAAAAGCTGCCGACTTGCGTTGCCAGCAACAGCCCCTTGTAGACGATCGTGCGCGACGAAAAGCTCGGCATATAAAGCTGGCTGATGCCAGGCAGGCCGTGCTTTTCGGCCAGCGCCTTGAGCGGATTCTGGGTCTGCTTGCGGATCGCCAGCAGCTTGCGCTCGAACGCGTCCTGATCGGGTGTGCCTTCGCCGCGCTTGATGAAGCACTGACGGATCACCGGCATTTCGGCGATCACCGCCGCGCCGAGCCCGTCGATCGTGGTCGGCACATCGCGCCAGCCGATCAGTTCCTGCCCTTCCTTGGCAATGAACTTTTCGAAAAATTCGGTGATGAAGCTGCGGCTGGGTTCGTCCTGCGGCATGAAACACATCGCGACGGCATAATCGCCCGCCTGCGGCAGCGCCTTGCCCTCCGATTGCGCCCACTTGCGGAACAGCGCATCGGGCAGTTGAATCAGGATGCCCGCGCCGTCGCCGAGCAAAGGATCGGCGCCCACCGCCCCGCGGTGGTCGAGATTTCGCAGGATTTCCAGCGCCTGTTTAATAATCGCGTGGCTCTTCTGCCCCGAAATCTGGGCAATGAAGCCCACACCACAGGCGTCGTGCTCGTTACGCGGATCATAAAGGCCCTGAACCGGCGGAAAACCCATCTTCCCTACATTCCTGAAACCAGAGGTCGGTCATTCGCGCGAATCACTTTGCCCGAGAGGCAATGAAAGTTGCGCGAAGTTTCCCCATGACTGCATGAATGTTATTTTGCAACCGCGTCTGCGCGCTGTCCGATCAACGAACAAAAGGCAGGCATGCGGTTTGCCCCAAGGTGTGGCGTGAATACCGCCGGGGCAAGGCGCCCAGGCTTGCCGGCAAAGGCTTTTGCCGGCAAGGCTCAGGCGTTCAGCGCTGCGCGCTCATCCGGCGCAAGGTTGCCAGGGCATCGCGCAGCGCGCGATCCGCCTGATCGCGATCGGTCGGCTTCGATTCGGACGGTGATTCCGCGCCGTTCGCAATCGACCGGGCCTCGGTGCCGGGCAGGCGCGTCGGCGGGACCGGAAAGGGAACCACCGGGCCGTCTTCATGCGCCCCGTCGTGATCGCCATGGCCGCGTACCGGAGCAACGGCAACCAGTTCGGGGCGCGGCATCGCCATGGTAACGAGCGAGGAATAGCGCGCTTCGGCGGCCCCGGTTTCACCATCTTCGGGTTCATCGGCAGGATCGCTGTCGCCAGTATCCCCATCGCCAGTATCCCCATCAAAGGCCTCGATCGGCATCGGATCGAACGATTCCGCATCGACGACGTGCCGACCGACCGACCCGCCCAGAAAGCGGGCCAGAGACGGGGGCGGCAGGTCTTCGTCGTCAGCCTCGGCCCAAGTGTGCGCAGCCAGACCGGCGTCGCCAAGCGGATCGCGCAGATAAACGCCTGCATCGGCCAAAGGCGCCCCGCCATCCGGCGGCGTCTCGCCGTCGGCCTCGGGCGCACTGTCCCCGATACGACCCAGCCGCGCAGGCTTGGCACGAAGCAGGGGGCCGGTCGGGTCCATGGTCAACGGGTCGAAGCGATGCAGCGGCATGCGCGGGTCGACAGCATCGGCGGCAGGCGCCACCAGGGCTGAGCCGGAAACGGCTGCGACCGGCACCGTCTGACGAGCCTGACGCGCGGCAATCGCCAGCGCCAGCCGCTCGATCAGTTGCACCAGACCGAGGCTGGCGAGCGGGACTTCGGCAATCGGCGCTTGCGGCGCCGCAGCGGCCTGGCTGGCCAGAGGAAGCGGGGCCGTTGCGGCATGCCCGTCAGATTGCGCATGGGGAGCGGCGTCGACGGCAGCCGCCTTATCCGCCGCATCCGCGTCGATGTCGGCGCAAAGCGGATCGGGGGTCGGAGCGACAGGCTCGACCGGGAGGATGATCGGATCGACCGGCGACAGCGGTGCTGGCGCTGCGGCGGAACGCGTCGCGGCCAAGGCTGCAGCCAGAAATGGCGGCAGATTGTCCGCGTGATCGATCGGGGCGGAAACGGGCGGAACAAATGCGCCGAGCGGCGCATCCGCATCGTCGTGGTCGGCGTCAATCTTGTCCGGACCGGTATTGTCCGGCCCGTCCTGGTCCGGCGCGTCTTGCGACAGTTCCGCCGCGATCCAGGCCGGCGGCGCAACAATCGGGCGAGCGACCTCGGGCACCGCATAAGGCAGGACGTCTTCGGTCACCACCAGCGGTCGGCGCGGCGGCGCGTCGGGATGCGCATCGCGATTGCGCACGCGCATAGCCTGGGCCCCGGACGGCTGAGACGGCGAAGTCGGCTGAGACGGCGAAGTCGGCTGAGACGGCGAGGCCTCCGCGGTCTTTTCGGCAATTCCGCCGTCATCCGGCATGGCCGCAGATGACTTCGCGCCGGATTTTGCCCGAATCGCCCTTTCACCGGACAACGGTGCGCGCGCATGGAGCATCAGGCCGATCAGCAGGCCGAGCCCACCGCCCAGCCCGGCCAGCCCCAGCGCAATCAGCAAGCGCCCGGTCAGCCCGAGCGGCGGAGCAGCCGCGGCAAGGATCGCGGGCAGATGCAAATGGACAACCAGCACTGCCAGCGCATCGGCGCTCGCCGCCATGCTGCCCAGCCCGAACAGCGCGGCAAACCAAAGCGCACAAATGGCCGGAAACAGGCGATGACCGGCAATGCTCCCCTGCGACGGAGTCCGGCGCGATGACGGCTGCGGGAAAGGCTGCGTGCGGGCTGGTCTGGTCACGATATTGCTCTTCGTCCCTGCTGGTTCTCATCCGGTCTTCGCCCCGGCCCGCAATTCGCGCGGCTTCAGGCGGCTATCGGACCAGAATCACCCTTACTATCACTCTCGATGGCTAGCACCGCTTGGTAAACGGGAAGATAACGCCGCACGTTGCAACCCCAGTCATGCGCCCGTTCGACAAAGGCGCGGGCCACACGCCGCCGTTTGTCCCACCCGTCGCGTTCCGCGAGCAGGCGGTTCATCGCTTCGGCCAGCGCCGCCGGATCATCCGGGGCAAACAACGCGCCCGTCACACCGTCCTCGATCAGTTCGCGATGCCCGCCGACGCTGCTGGCCGCGACGAGCTTGCCCTGCGCCATGGCTTCGAGCGGCTTGAGCGGGGTGACCAGATCGGTCAGCCGCATCGCCTTGCGCGGATAGCACACGACATCGACCAGCGCGTAATAGCGATCGACCTCGTGATGCGGCACCCGGCCGACAAAGCGGATGGCATCGGCCGCCGACGATGCCGCCGCCTGCGCCCGCAAGGCAGCCTCCGCCGGCCCGCCGCCAACCAGCAAGAGCCGCGCATCGGGATGCACGGCAACGATCGCCGGCATTGCCGCAATCAGGTCATCGAGCCCTTCATAAGGGTAAAAACTGCCGAGGAATCCGATCACGGGCCCCGTCCCCAGCCCCAATTCGTCGGCCAGCGCCGCATCGCGCGCCAACGGCGTGCCAAACAGGGCAAGGTCGACCCCATTGGGCATGATGCTGATACGATCGGCGGAAAATCCGCGCGCGATCAGATCATCCCGCAATCCCGAGCAGATCGTGACCACGGCGTCGGCCCCTGCGACCACCCGGTTTTCAAGCTGACGCGTCAGCCAATTGCGCCACGACCGGTCGCTGCCGGTGCCGTTGCCGACGGCTGCATCTTCCCAGAAGGCGCGAATTTCATAGACCAGCGGCACACCCAGTCGCCGCGCCGCGCGCAATGCGGCCATGCCGCACAGGGCCGGGCTATGCGCATGAAGCACATCGGGCCGCCAGATTTGCGCCACTTCGACAATGCGATCGGTCAACGCGCGCACCTCGCGCCATTCGCGCAGGCCCGGCGCGCCCTGCGCGCTGCCGGAGGTGCGCCAGAAATGGAGCCCGTCGATCACTTCCGCGCCATCGGCGGCGACGGCGCCTTCGACCGGCGCGGCATAGTGGCGCAACCCGGTGACCGCGCGGACATCAAGCCCGAGCGCCTCCTGGCTTTTCAGAATCGCGCGCGTGCGAAAGGTATAGCCGCTTTGCAACGGCAAAGCGTGATCGAGAACATGCAGGATACGCGTCTTGTGCACAAAGCGGGTCATGGCGCAAACATGGCACAGCAAGCCTTAACGCGCTATCAACCCGACCAGTCCCAGACAGGACACAGCGAAACCGGGGATTTTCATCGAGCGCCCATGATCGATCTGTTTGCCCTGGCCGTTCCGCACTTTGTCATGGCGATCGCCGTGTGGCGATTGGTGAGCCGCCCGGATCTCGATGACGATCCGGCCCTGCCCCGCGATCCGGCCCTGCCGCGCGATCCTTCACAGGCCCAAAGGCCGTCGGAGCGGGGGCGGCAGCCGTGACCAATCTTGCGCTGACCGCCTTTGTGCTGGCCTTTTTCATGGCCGGCTTTGCCCGACCGTTCCTGCTCGTGCTGGCTTATGCCTATATCGACATCGTTTCCCCGCAGAAGATCGGCTGGGGTCCGCTGGGATCGCTGTCGATCTCGCTGGTCGCCTTTGTCCTGGCCGTGGTGATGTGGGCCGCGCGCGAAGACAAGAGCGGCATCCGCCTGTCGTCGCGCCAGGGGCTGATGCTCGCGCTGCTGGTCTATTGCGGGCTGACCACGCTGGACGCCGATTTCCCGGTCGAAGCGGCAGCGAAATGGGACTGGGTGTGGAAAGCGCTGGTCTTTGCCACGTTCCTGCCGCTGACGCTGCGCACGCGATTGCGAATCGAGGCGCTGGCGCTGATCATGGTGCTGGGCGTCAGCGTCATCACTATCGACGGGGCGATCAAGACGCTGACCGGCGGGGGCGGCTATGGCGAACTGAAGCTGCTCGTCGACGACAACACCGGGCTATACGAAGGCTCGATCATTTCGACCGTGGCGATCTGCATCATCCCGCTGGCCTTCTGGCTGGCCTCTTACGGCACGATATTCCGCCCGAGCTGGCTGGTCCGACTGTTTGCCATCGGCGTCGCGTTTTCGGCGATTCTCATGCCGATCGGCACACAGGCGCGCACCGGGCTGATCTGTGTCGCAGTGCTCGGCCTGTTGAAGCTGCGCAGCACGAAGCGGCGTCTTCTCTATCTCGCGCTGATCGGGCTGGGCGCGGCGATCGCGCTGCCCCTGCTGCCGGCCAGCTTTACCGAGCGGATGAGCACGATCGGCAACCATCAGTCCGACCAGTCCGCCAGCACGCGTGTCGCGGTGTGGCAATGGACCTGGGAATTTGCCAAGACGCACCCGTTCGGCGGCGGCTTCGACGCGTTTCGCCAGGACACCGTCAGCTATGACAAAGTGGTCACCTCGACCGATGGCAAGAACACGCCGATCGGCACCGAGCATGTCCTCGAACATGCCCGCGCCTATCATTCCAGTTATTTCGAAATGCTTGGCGAACAGGGCTATCCGGGACTTGCCCTGTGGCTGCTGCTGCACATCCTCGGCGTCTTCCAGATGGAGCGCATCCGCCGCCGCTATCGAAACGCTGCGCCTGAAAAGTCCGGGAGTGCGCCCGATGCTGGCCCCACGGACGACAAAGCGTGGATCAGCCCCCTGGCCGATGCCTTGCAACAGGCGCAGATCGTCTATCTGGTCGGCGGCAGCTTTGTCGGCATCGCGTTTCAGCCGTTCTGCTACATGCTGGTCGGATTGCAATGCGGGCTTGCCGCGTATGTCGGGCGCCTCGACGAAGCCGCTGCCGAAGCGCGCCGGATCGAACGGCTGATCCGCCCCCCCCTGATCCGCCCCCCGTCACGCAGCGCAACCCCCGAGCCGGAAATCGCCCTGCGCCATCCGCCGACTGCCGGGCCCTTGCTCGGTGATGACAGCGCGCCTGCCGAGACCGCTCCGCCCCGCTTAATCAGATGATTAAAATCGCGGTTGCGCGATCGGAGGCGAGGCGGCATGACGGGCGCCGCAACGACAAAGCCAAAGGGACGAGCATGCCCAATTTTATCGACGCCCATACCATGAAGGATCTGGTCGGCCAGGTCGTCGGCGTGTCCGCATGGGTCGAAGTAAGCCAGGAACGGATCAACCAGTTTGCGCAAGCGACCGGCGATTTCCAATTCATCCACATCGATCCCGAAGCCGCCGCCAAGACTCCGTTTGGCGGCACGATCGCGCATGGTTTCCTGACCCTGTCGCTGATCCCGCTGCTGACGCAGGAAAGCGATATTCCCCGCCCCGCCGGGATCAAGATGGGCGTCAACTATGGCGGCAACAAGACCCGTTTTCTGTCGCCCGTCCGCTCGGGCAAGCGCATTCGCGGCCATTTCAAGCTGCTCGAAATTGACGAAAAACGCCCCGGCCAATGGCAGCAGACGATGGAGATCACCATCGAGATCGAAGGCGAGCCCAAGCCCGCCCTGATCTGCGAATGGATCACCCAGTTTTTCGTCTGACACTTTGAATTTCCGCCCCGGTTCGGGGCGGAAACTCAGGCGACGGCAGTCAGTTTGCTGCCCTGCCCGCGGCGGTCGTGGCGGGCGATCCATTCGTCCACCACCGGCGCGATCGAAGAGCGCCAGCGCGTGCCGTTGAAAATGCCGTAATGGCCGACTTCGGGCGCGAGGTGATATTTCTTGAGCGCCTCGGGCACGCCGGGCGTCACTTTCAGCGCGGCGCGGGTCTGGCCGATTCCGGAAATGTCGTCGCGTTCGCCCTCGATGCACAAGATCGCCGTATCGGTGATCGCGCCAAGATCGACGACATGGCCGCGATGGACCAATTCGCCCTTGGGCAGCGCGTGAGTCTGGAACACCACGTCGACCGTCTGCAGATAGAATTCGGCAGCCATGTCGCAGACCGAGCGATATTCGTCATAAAACTTCTTGGTCGCATCGGCGCTTTCGCCATCGCCCTGGACCATGTGCTTGAACAGCCCATAGTGGCTCATCATGTGGCTGCCCAGATTCATCGACATGAACGAGGCAAGCTGGACAAAGCCCGGATAGACCTTGCGCCCGGCGCCGGGATAATTGACCGGCACGTCGGTGATGACGTTGTGCTTGAACCAGACATAGGACTTGGTGATGGCATGGTCGTTGACCGCTGTCGGGCTTTCGCGCGTGTCGATCGGCCCGCCCATCATCGTCAGCGTGACCGGGCGGCAGGGATGGCCGGCCGTGGCCATGACCGCCGTCGCGGCAAACGCGGGGACCGACGGCTGGCACACCGCCATCATGTGCGCGCCGGGGCCGACATATTCGAGAAAGCCGATCAGGTAGTCGATATAGTCGTCAAGATCGAAGCGGCCTTCCGCGACCGGCACCAGCTTCGCGTCGGCCCAGTCGGTGATATAGACGACATGGCGTTCGAGCATGCGTTCGACCGTGCCGCGCAACAGCGTGGCATAATGCCCGCTCATCGGCGCGACGATCAACAGGCGCGGCGCATCCTCGGGCAGGCCGTCGTGCGTGAATTTCTTCAGATCGCCAAACGGGCGGTGAACGGCGGTGGTTTCGACCACGGCGTGGGCGTTCCCGTCGACCTGTACCGTCTTGATCCCGAACGCCGGTTTTCCGCGCGGCGCGGCGGCATGGGCAAAGACGTCGAGCGCCGAAGCCATCGCCTGGCTCGCCGCATTCCCGGCAAAAGGATAGCGCGGATCATTGAGCACATCGGCCGCCATCGCGGCCATGGCGCTGCCTGCATTGAGCAGCGAGCGCTGGATTTCATAAGCCTTGTACAACATGCAACTGGTATCCCGATTGGTATCCCGATTCCGGCGCCATCGCGCCGAGGCAATGCGCTTTCGTTGCCGCCACTTTGCCCCGAGAGCGCCCTTTGTGCAATGCAGCACGGACATTGCGCCTGATTTCATTTCCCGAATTTAACCGTGCCCGCCCGATTTGGCCCATACCGTTGCCCCCAAAAATGCTCTAGGCGGTGCGCCATGGACGCCCAAACCACATTGCCGACCCCGCTTTCCGATTCCGCAGACGCTGCCGCCGCTGCAGAGCAGGCGCGCAAGCGTTCGCTGGGGCCGCTGCGCATGATCCTCGAACAGGCGCTGGTCTATCCCGCCAAAGTCACAGGGGCGGCTGCGGCCTTGCTGGTCACGTCGCTGTCGACGCTCGCCGTGCCCTATGGCCTGCGCATGATCACCGACAGTTTCGCCCATGGCGCCGGTGCTGCAACGCTGAGCCACTGGTTCCAGGTGCTGTTCTGCGTTGTCGCGGTGCTGGGCGTGGGGACGGCGACTCGGTTCTATCTGGTATCCTGGCTGGGCGAACGCGTCGTCGCCGACATCCGCATGAAAGTGCAGGCCAACCTGCTCAGCATGCCGCCCAGCTACTTTGAGGAAAACAGCCCCAGGGAAATTTCCTCGCGCCTGACCTCGGACACCGCGATCATCGAGCAAGTGGTGGGCACGACGGTCTCGATCGCGCTCAGAAACATGATCATGGCCATGGGCGGTATCATCTATCTGTTTGCCATGTCCCCGGCGCTGACCGCCGAACTGCTGATCGGCATCCCGGTGGTGATCGTGCCGATCACGGTATTCGGCAGGCGCCTGCGCCTCGCCTCGCGCAAGAGCCAGGACCGCGTCGCCAATGTCGGCATGCGCGCCGCCGAAGTGCTCGGCGCCATGAAAGTGGTGCAGGCGTTCGGTCAGGAACAGCGCGAACTGGGCCGGTTCAGCGAAGCGGTGGAAAGCACGTTTGCCACGGCGCGCCTGCGGATCATGATCCGTTCGGTCCTGACCGCCGTGGTCATCGTCATGGTTCTGGGCGGGCTTACCGCGCTGATGTGGCAGGCAGCGCTCGCCGCCGCCGCAGGGAAGATCAGCGGCGGCACGATCCTCGCCTTCGTGGTGACCGGCGGGCTGGTCGCCGGATCGTTTCAGGCGCTGACCGAAGTCTATGGCGATCTCGTGCGCGGCGCGGGCGCCGCCGAGCGGCTGAGCGAGCTCCTGCATGTCAGCCCCGAGATCGCGGCCCCTGCACGCCCGATCGCGATGCCTTGGCCGCCGCGCGGGCAGATCGCGTTTCAGAATGTGTCGTTCCGCTATCCCAGCCGTCCCGAAGTCGCCGCGCTGAGCGATTTTTCGCTGTCGGTCGAACCGGGCGAAACCGTGGCGATCGTCGGCCCCTCGGGCGCGGGCAAGTCGACACTGTTCCTGCTGGCAGAGCGGTTCTACGATCCGCAGGCCGGCATGCTGCGCATCGACGGCGTCCCCTTGCGCGAGGCCGATCCCGCGCAAGTGCGCGCGCGCATGGCGCTGGTGCCGCAGGAAGGCGTGCTGTTTGCGTGCAGTGCGCGCGACAATTTGCGCTATGGCAAACCGGACGCCAGCGACGAGGAAATCTGGACCGCCGCGCGCGCGGCCAATGCCGAAGACTTTCTCAGGGCCTTGCCCGAAGGGCTCGATACGTTCCTGGGCGAAGACGGTACGCGCCTGTCCGGCGGGCAGCGTCAGCGCATTGCCATTGCCCGCGCGCTGTTGCGCGACGCGCCGATCCTGCTGCTCGACGAAGCGACCAGCGCGCTCGACGCCGAAAGCGAACGGCTGGTCCAGGATGCGCTCGACCGGCTGATGCAATCGCGCACGACATTGGTCATCGCCCATCGTCTGGCCACCGTGCGTCAGGCCGACCGCATCATCGTGATGGAGCAAGGGCGCATCGTCGAACAGGGCACCCATGCCTCGCTCACCGCCGAGGGCGGGCTCTATGCCCGGCTGGCGCGCCTGCAGTTCGATGGCGCGGCGACGCTTCTCGACGAATAAGTCTACAGGACAATTGCCGAGGGCTCGGCCGCTTGATACCGGGTGAAACCAGTTTCCCCCGTCTTTCGCGAGAATGCCCCGGCGCATGCCCAAGATCCCTTACCGCCCGCTTGCCACTCTCGCCGCCCTGCTCTGCGCCGCCGCGCCGATCACGCTGATGGCCGCGGCCCCCGCGACGGCGACCGATGCCGAAGGCGCAGACTATCCATTGCCCACGTTTGGCGGCTGGGGCGTAAACACTGCCGACATCGATCGCAGCGCGCGCCCGGGCGACGATTTCTTTGCCTATGTCAACGGCAAGTGGGCGCGCGCCGAAGTCATCCCCGATCGCTATGTCTATAGCGGCAACGTGCTCGCACTGCGCGTCGGCTCGGAACACGCGGTCCGCGCGATCATCGAAGATCTGGCCGCCGTGCCGCACCCCGACGGCAGCATCGAACAGCGCCTCGCCGACAGCTATCGCGCGTTTCTCGACCGGCCCGCGATCGACGCTGCCGGCATGGCGCCGGCGCAGCCCTTTCTCGATCGCATCCGCGCCGCCACGACCCGCGCGCAGCTCGCCGCGCTGATGGGCGAGCCGGGCATGCCCTCGCCGATCGGCTTTGACGTCGACATCGATCCCAACGCCCCGACTGCCAATGCCGCGTTTGCCTCGATCAGCCGGCTCGGCTTGCCCGATCGCGACTATTACCTCGGCGATACCGTGCGCAACATCGACTTGCGCACGAAATACAAGGCCATGCTGGCATTCCTGCTCGGCAAGGCGGGCTATGCCGATGCGACGGCCCTGGCCGAGCGCGTCTATGAATTCGAGCATCAGATCGCGCTCGTCAGTTGGGACCGGGGCCTGTCGCGCAATCCGCTGCTGACTACCAATGTGGTGCCGGTCGCAACGTTCGAAAGCTGGGGATCGGATTTCCCGCTGGCGCCGCTGGTCGAGGGCAGCGCGCTGGGCAAAGCGGCCTTTCTGATCGTCAGCGAAGTGCCGCCCGATGCGGCCCATGCGGCTGCGCTCGACGTGTCCGCAGCGGATCTGGCCAGGCTCGGCGGGGGTATGCCCGCGCTGGCAAAACTGCTCGGCACGACCGATCCGGCGACGATCCGGGCATGGATGGCGGCGCACTTCCTGATCGCGCACGCCGCTGTCCTGCCCTCGGACATCGACGACGCCGCTTTCGCCTTTTACGGCAAGGCGCTGTCGGGCCAGGAACAGCAGCGCCCGCGCTGGCAACGCGCGGTCGGCACGGTCGAAGGCCAGATGGGCGAAGCGATCGGCAAGATCTATGTCGCGCGCAATTTTCCGCCATCGAGCAAGGCGGCAATGGAAAAGCTCGTGGCCAACTTGCGCGCGGCGATGGCGGCCAATCTGAAAGATCTCGCCTGGATGACCCCGGAAACGCGCGCAGCGGCACGGGCCAAACTCGACCAGTTCGGCGTAAAAATCGGCTATCCCGAAACGTTCAAGACCTATGACGGGCTCGTCATCCGGCCCGACGCGCCGCTGGCCAATGCGATCGCTTCCGAACGCTGGCGCTGGCAGGATCGCCTGCACGATCTGGCGGCAGGCGTCGACAAGACCAGGTGGCTGATGACGCCACAGACGGTCAATGCCTATTACAACCCGACCTCGAACGAGATCGTGTTCCCCGCCGCCTATCTGCAACCGCCGTTTTTCAATCCCAAAGCCGACGATGCGGTCAATTACGGCGCAGTCGGCGCAACGATCGGCCACGAGATCGGCCATGGCTTCGACGATCAGGGATCGCGCTATGACGGCACCGGCCGCTTGCGCAACTGGTGGACCCAGACCGATCGTCAGACGTTCGAGACGCTGACGGCCAGGCTGGTCGCGCAATACGACCGGCAATGCCCGTATGACGTGGGCAAGACCTGCCACAACGGCAAGCTGACGCTGGGCGAAAACATCGGCGATCTCGGCGGGCTGTCGATGGCGTATGAGGCCTATCACCTCTCGCTTCACGGCAAGCCTGCCAAAGTGATCGACGGGCTGACCGGGGACCAGCGCTTCTTCCTCGCTTATGCGCAGGCACACCGCTGGAAACTGCGCGAAGCCTTTGGCCGCCAATTGCTCAAGACCGACCCACATTCGCTGGCCACAGCGCGCGTCAACGCGGTGCTGCCCAACTTTGATCCATGGTACAAGGCCTTCGCCATCAAGCCCGGCGACAAGCTCTACCTGCCGCCCGAAGAGCGCGTGCATATCTGGTAATGTAAACGATGACCGCAGCGCGCCAAGCCTTGACAGCTTGCTGCGCTGCGGCAATCCCACGCATCTATGGACAGCCTGAACCTTACCGCCGTCGTGCTCGGCATCGTCGAGGGACTTACCGAGTTTCTCCCCGTTTCCTCGACCGGCCACCTGGTGCTGGCAACCGATCTTTTCGGCTATGACCTGAAGGATTGGGAAGTCTTCAATATCGTCATCCAGCTGCCCGCGATCATGGCGGTCGTGGTGGTCTATTGGCGCACGTTCGTCGATGTTGCGCATGGGGCACTGCGGCGTGAACGCGAATCGCTGCACTTCATCCGCAATGTGCTGATCGCGTTCATCCCTTCGGCGGTGCTCGGCGTCCTGCTCAAGAAAAAGATCGATCTCCTGCTCGAATCGCCAAGCGTGGTCGCGGTCGCGCTGATTGTCGGCGGCGTCGCGATCATTGTCATCGAACGCCTCGCGCGCCAGCGCGCCTATGAGCCGGTCAGTGCGCTGCCGGTCCGGCGCTCGTTCCTGATCGGCGTGGTCCAGTGCATCGCGATGATCCCGGGCGTATCGCGCTCGGGCGCGACGATCATGGGCGCGCTTGCCATGGGCGAAAACCGCAAGACAGCCGCCGAATTCAGCTTTTTCCTTGCCGTACCGACGATGTTCGGCGCCACGGCCAAGCAATTGTGGGACAATCGCCACGCTCTCGCCGCGCACAGCAGTCCGATCGGTTTTACCCAGATCGCGATCGGTTCGGTGGTCTCGTTCGTTGTCTCGCTCGTGGTAATTCGCCTGTTCATCGGCTATATCAGCCGCCACGGCTTCATCCCGTTTGCGATCTATCGCATCCTCGCCGGCAGCTTTGCGCTGTATTGGCTGCTGCGCGCATGAGTGCGGTTTGATGCCCCATTCTCCAGACAAATTGGGCCACAAGCAGTACGCCGCGCTGCTTGAACCCTTGCAGGAGGAGCTGAGCATCGCGGCACGCTGGGCGGCCAAGACCGGCGCGCGCGTGCTCGTGCTGTTCGAGGGGCGCGACACTGCGGGCAAGACCGGGGTGATCCATGCCATTTCGGAAAAGCTGAACCCGCGTCAGGTGCGCACGGTTGCGCTCGACAAGCCCGGCACGCGCGAACAGGGGCAATGGTATTTTCAGCGCTACGTCGCGCATTTGCCCACTGCCGGCGAAATCGTGCTGTTCGACCGCAGTTGGTACAACCGCGCCGGCGTCGAGGCGGTCATGGGCTTTGCCGACGAGGATCAGGTGCGCAGCTTTCTGGCGCAGGCGCCGGTGTTCGAGCGCCTGCTGGTCGATGACGGCGTGCTCGTGTTCAAATACTGGCTGTGCTGCGATCAGGCCGAGCAGGAAAAGCGCTTTGCCGAGCGCCGCGATGATCCGTTCAAGCGGTGGAAGCTGTCCTCGATCGATATCGCCGCGCGCAAGCACTACGATGACTATACCCGCGCCCGCGAGACAATGCTCGCCGCCACGCATACCCCGCACGCGCCCTGGACGCTGGTCGATTTCAACGATCAGAAGCGCGGGCGGCTGACGCTGATTCGCAACTTGCTCGATCGCCTGCCCGACACCCGGGTCGATGTCCCGCCGCTCGACCTGCCCGCGCTGCGCCACAGCCCGAGCCACGAACGCTATGGCCTGATCGACCCGTTACCGCCGTTTGGCGGCGCGATTGCGAGCGACGAAGGCTAGCGCAGGCTTGACATCGGGGCGATTCTGCCGCAACGCGCGGCCCCTGTAGAGCAGCTTGGTGTTGCGCGAGAGGCAGGGGCGGCAAAAGGCCGCCCGTTCTTTTTGCAAGACGCCGATCTCAGGACATAAGGTTTCAGGATAGAGTCATGGCCAAGCCTACCACCGTCAAGATCCGCCTGGTCTCGACCGCCAACACCGGTTTCTTCTATGTGACCAAGAAGAACCCGCGCAATTCCACCGAGAAGTTCAGCTTCCGCAAGTACGACCCGGTGGCGCGCAAGCACGTCGAGTTCAAGGAAGCCAAGATCAAGTAAGGCGATTGCGGGTTCACGCCGGGTTCAATGACCAGTTGCTAGCGCACAGGCCATGACCCGCACCACGAACCGCAGCCTTGCGCGACGCGCTTTCAGCGCCGTTGCTTCAGCAGCCCTCGTCGCCGGCGCGACGGGGGTGTTTGCTTTGACGCCCCCCCCCGCCGCCGCGCAGGCATACAAGATTGCCGCGCAGGCGAACAAAGCTGCCGCGCAGGCCGATACGGCAGGCGACATTGCCCAGGCGGTCGCCGCCTTGCGCGCGATCGGCACGATGCGCGCCGATTTCATCCAGACCGACGCCAATGGCGGACGCCTGACCGGCACGTTGACGATGAAGCGTCCGGGCAAGATCCGCTTTCAGTATCAGCCCGGCGTGCCGCTGCTGATCGTGTCGGACGGCGCTTCGCTGACGATGATCGATTATGAAGTGCGTCAGGTGCAGCGCTGGCCGATTCGCAACAGCCCGCTGGGCGCGCTGCTCGATCCCGACAAGGACGTCGCGCGCTTTGCCCGGCTCAACCCGACCGGGCGGCCCGATCTGATCAGCATGGCGGTGCGCGATCCCGGCCATCCCGAATATGGCACGCTGACTCTGCTGATGCTGCGCAAGCCATCGGCGCCGGGCGGGCTCGAACTCGATTCGTGGATCGCCACCGATGCGCAATCGCGGCGCACCATGGTCCGCCTGATCAACCCGCAATACGGCGTCGCAGTCGGCGATTCGATGTTCCGCTGGACCGACCCGCGCCAACAGAGCCACCGCGCCGGCTGAACCCCGGCAAACGCGGGAGGATGTGTTGACGCAACCTTGCGAAACGCCTGCGACAATCTGCCGATTTCCTGCACGCCCCGTTCATCGGGGAGAAAGCGAGACCGGGGTAGAACGGTTTCAGCAAGACGGTCCAAGCGGGTTCCCCCCTGTTGCCCGCTACAGCCCCCCGGGTCGTCTTGTCACAGCGTGACGAACGCAGCTGGAACCCTCGCCCCATACTGCCCCCCTTGGGGCGGGGGTTTTCCTCTCTCTCACCTCAAGGCCAGACTCGCGGACTGAAAAGCCGCCGGTCTGGCTTTTTTGCGCGATGCGCGTTTTTGAGGTCGCATCGCTTTTTGCAAAAAACCGGTTCCCACTTTTTTGCGCGATGCGCGTTTCTTGAGGTCGCATCGCTTTTTGCAAAAAACCGGTTCCCACTTTTTTGCGCGATGCTCTAGACCCCCCACGATGATCACGATCGCCACCTGGAATATCAATTCGGTCCGCCTGCGCATTGACCAGGTCGAACGATTCCTGACTCAAGAGCAGCCCGATGTGCTGTGCCTGCAGGAAATCAAATGCACCGAGAGCTTGTTTCCGCGCGAAATGTTCGAGCGGCTGGGCTATGGTCACATCGCCGTTCACGGGCAAAAGGGCTATCACGGCGTCGCCACGGTCAGCCGCCTGCCGTTCGCCGAAACCGCGCGACACGACTGGCAGGCCAATGGCGAAGCACGCCATGTCGGCGTCGAGCTGACCGGACAGGATCTGTTCCTCGAAAACGTCTATATCCCCGCAGGCGGCGACATCCCCGATCGCGAGGCCAACCCGAAATTCGGGCAAAAGCTCGATTTTCTCGCCCGCATGACACAATGGTCCAAAGATCTGGGGCGCCCGACGCTGCTGGTCGGCGATTTCAACATCGCACCGCTCGAATCCGACGTCTACAATCACAAGGCGCTGCTCAAGGTCGTCTCGCATACGCCGCTGGAGGTCGAAACGCTGAACGGACTGGCCGCGGCGCACGATTGGGTCGACCTCGGGCGCAAACATATCCCGGCGCCCGCGCGCAACTATTCCTGGTGGTCCTATCGCTCGTTCTGGCGCGACAAGGATCAGGGTCGGCGGCTTGATCACATGTGGGCCTCGCCCGATCTTGCCGAGCGCTCGCGCGAACACCGGCTGATCGAGGAAACCCGCCGCTGGGATCAGCCGTCGGACCATATTCCACTGATGACCCGGTTTGCCGCATGACCGACGCGCAGCCGGACAGCAGCCGACGGGTCGCGCGCGCGCTCGATGCGCTGCGCCATGGCTGGGCGATCCGCCTTATGCCCGATCAGGGTGAGGATGGTGCGCTCGATCTCCTGCCGGCGGAAACCGGCTATGCCCAGCCCGGACTCTATGCCGCGCGCATGCTGATTTCGGCGGCGCGCGCCGCGACGCTGAAACTGGGCAACAGCCGCGAATACGATCCTGCCGCGCCGGTCATGATCCGCGCCGCCGAACCGTTCAGCCTGAACGCTGCGCGCGAACTGGCCGATCCGGCGCGCGATCTCGACAGCCCCTTGCGCGGGCCGTTCCGCGCCGCCCCCCTGCCCGATGCGGAGGTGGCACGTACCGCGATGGAACTGGCGCGGCTTGCCGGGATCCTCCCCGCCTTTTTGATTTCCACCGGCAGCGATGTTGCCGTGACCGTTACCCCGGCAGACCTTGCCGCCTTTCGCGATCCCACCGCGCTGTCGATCCAGACACGCGCCAGATTGCCCGTGGCGGCAGCCGAAGACGCCGAAATCGTTGCCTTTCGCGCGCGTGACGACTTGCGCGAACATGTCGCGCTTATCATCGGTACGCAGGATCACGACCGCGTGCCGCTGGTGCGCCTGCACAGCGAATGCCTGACCGGCGACATCCTCGGCAGCCTGAAATGCGATTGCGGCCCGCAACTGGATGCCGCGCTCCACGCCATGGCCGACGAAGCGGCGCAAGGCGGCTGGGGCGTACTGCTCTATCTGCGGCAAGAAGGGCGCGGCATCGGCCTGATCAACAAGCTGCGCGCCTATCAGTTGCAGGATCAGGGATTCGACACGGTCGATGCCAACGAACGGCTCGGCCTGCCCAACGAATCGCGCGATTTTCCGGTGGCGGCGCGGATGCTCGACCTCTTGGCCGTGCCCGCGATCCGGTTGATGACCAACAACCCGGCCAAAGTCGAAGCGCTGCGCGCCGTCGGCGTCGATGTGATCGAACGCGTGCCGCACCAATTGCCGTCAAACCCGCACAACCACCGCTACCTCGAAACCAAGCGCGACCGATCGGGTCATCTGCTCGGCTGAATATCCTGTCAGCGCTTTTCGAAGCGGCGAATCCCCGCGCCGATAGTGTTGGCGCCCATCCGGATCGCATCGCCCGACCAGTCGACCACAAACGCGGTGTCGTATTTCGCGCCCGGTGCCAGCCGCGCGACATTGCCCTCGATGGTCAGCCCGGCGGCGCTGTGCGCGTGGCCTTCGGGGGCGTTGGAAATGAACGTGGTGCGGTTTTCCTTGTCGGGGCCGTCGACGAACCAGTTGCCCCGAATCACCCCCGTCGCGCCGGTCGACAGATCGATCATGTAATTGGTCGCATGACCCGCCGAATCGTCAAAGCTGCAATCGGTGACCTCGATGCGCCCGGCCCGGCTTTTGACATAGTGCCCGCCGCGCCCAGCCTCGAAACGGCTGTTGCGGATGGTCACGCTTTCATAGCCGCCGATATAGATCCCATGCGCGCATGACAGCCCCCGGTCGCAGCGCCCCAGCCGCGAAAAGGTCGAATGCTCGATCAACACGCTGCCCGCCGGATCATCGGCGGACAAAATGCCTTCCTCGCTGTCGCGAAACCAGTCCTGCCGCGCCACCAGATTGCCGTGTTCGAGCCGGATGCCCGCGCCATTGCCGTCGGACACGCGCTGATTCTGGAAAATGATTCCTTCGACGCGCGCCTGCCGCCCGCGCACGACCAGCGCCGCCTTGCCCTCGCAGATCGCGCCGTCGAATGTCACTTGGCCCGCAACGGTCGCCAGAAACGCGACATCGCCCTTGGTCTGCACCGCGCAATCGCGATAGAGGCCCGGCGCGATCATGATCGTGCCGCGCCGATCGCCGATTGCATCGACCGCCGCCTGCAACGCGGCAAAGCGCTGCCCAGTCTCGGCGATCATATAGGGCGCGCGCGGCGCATCGGCCAAGACAGGCCCGGATAGCGCCGTAAACGCGATGGCAAGAAGGGCGAGACGCTTCATGAACCAGGCTCCTATCGGTCTGGACCGCTTGTGCCCCACTTGAAGCACACTGTCGACGCAAGCCGACCGACCTGTCTCATTCCCGGCCATTGCGCCATTTCCACCCGCCGCGCGTCTTTTTCGCGATCAGCGGCATGGCCGCCAGATTGATCCCGATCACCGCGATGGCGAGATAGCCCTGATGCGCGGGGGCAAGCGCAAAGACCAGCGCCATCGAGACCCCGACCAGCACCGCGATCAGCGCCCAGCCCTGCCAGGCAATCGGCAATCCCGCGCCATAGCCAAAGCGTTTGGGCGCAAACCATGCGCCGTCGTCCTCTGTCATGCGGCCCCCACAGCAAAATCGTGAATCGCGGCGAGGAACCGCTCGCCATAGGCATCGCGCTTGCGCGCGCCGACACCGCTGATCGCGGCCAGTTCGGTCAAAGTCGCGGGCCGAGATTCGGCCATTTCGCGCAGAGTCGAATCGTGGAACACGACATAAGGCGGCACCCCGGCTTCGCGCGCGATGTCGCGGCGCAATGCGCGCAAGGCTTCGAACAGGGGATCATTGGCCGCATCGATGGCCACAGCGCCACCCTTGCGTCGCCGCGCGGGCCGGTCCGCCTTGTCCGATTTCGCCGGCACGATCAGATCGACGCTCGCCTCGCCTTTGAGAATCGCACGCGCATCGCCGCCCAGCATCAGCCCGCCGTGCTCGGTCTGGACCAGCGCGCCGCGCGCCTGCAACGCGCGGCTGACCGGGCGGATCAGGCGCGCCTCTTCGTCATCGACAATCCCGAACACGGTCAGCCGGTCATGCCCGCGCTGAACCACGCGATCATCGCTTGCCCCGGTGAGCACTTTTTCGACATGGCCGAGGCCGAATGCCTGCCCCGTGCGATAGACCGCCGACAGCAGCTTGCGCGCCAGATCGGTGACATTGGTGACCACCGGGCGATGCAGGCAGTTGTCGCAATTGCCGCAAGCCTCGGGCGGATTTTCGCCGAAATGCTTGAGCAGGATGGCGCGGCGGCAACGCGCGGTTTCGACCAGGCTGGCCAATGTATCGAGCCGCACCCGCTCGCCGACGCGGCGCGCCTCGTCCAGTTCGCCCAGCCGCGCGCGGGCGCGGGCAAAGTCTTCCGCCCCCCACAGCATCAGCGCAATCGCCGGATCGCCGTCGCGCCCGGCACGCCCGGTTTCCTGATAATAGCTCTCGATCGATTTGGGCAGCGCCGCATGCGCGACAAAGCGCACATCGGGCTTGTCGATGCCCATGCCGAAAGCGACCGTCGCGACCATCACCATGTCTTCGGACGCGACGAACGCCGACTGGTTGGCCGCGCGCACATCGGGGGCCAGCCCGGCATGATAGGGCAGAACGCGGCGCCCGGTTTCGCCCAATTGCGCGGCCAGCTTCTCCACCCCGGCGCGAGTCGGCGCGTAAACGATACCCGGCCCCGGCTGCTCCGCCAACAGCCGGGTCAATTGCCGCAGCGGATTGTCGCGCGGGGTGATCGCATAGCGGATATTGGGCCGGTCGAACCCGGCGATGACCAGCCCGTCGGTCGGAATGCCCAACTGTTCGAGAATGTCGGCGCGGGTATGAGCATCGGCGGTCGCGGTCAGCGCAAGGCGCGGAACATCGCCGAAATGATCGAGCAAAGGGCGCAAGAGGCGGTAATCGGGGCGGAAATCATGCCCCCATTCCGATACGCAGTGCGCCTCATCGATGGCAAACAACGCGATCGGCGCGGATTCGAGCAGTTCGCGAAAATGCGGCTGACTGGCGCGTTCGGGCGCGATGTACAGCAAGTCCAGCTCGCCATTGCGGAACCGCTCGATCGTCTGGCCCCGGTCGGTATCGGCGCTCGTCAGCGTCGCGGCGCGAATGCCGTTGGCACTCGCCGCGCGCAACTGATCGTGCATCAGCGCAATCAGCGGCGAGACGACGACACACGTGCCCGGCAGCATGACCGCCGGCAATTGATAGGTCAGCGACTTGCCCGCCCCGGTCGGCATGACCGCCAGAGTCGATTGCCCCGCCAGCACGCGCGCGAGCACTTTTTCCTGCACGCCGCGAAAGGCCGGAAAGCCGAACACGCGCGCAAGCTCGGCGCGCGCTTGCTCAAGATCAGGGCGAAGGGCGGTCAGGTGCAGTTCGATCACGCCATCGGCTATGCCACAGCCATGGCCGCCTGCCAAAGCCCCAGTCACAGGAAGCGCGCAAGCTGCGGGCGCACCATCGGCACGGTCAGCGCCGTGCTGCCAACCGCCATGAGCAAGAGCGCGGTAAACGTTTCGGCGGTGATGATCTGGCGATCGAGCAGGACATTGGCGAAAATGATCATGATCAGCGCCTTGGTCTGAAGCATCCAGCCGATCACCGCCGCCTCGCCCGGCGCCCAGCCGAGCAGCCGCCCCGCCAGCCGCACCCCGAGCAGCTTGCCGCCGACCGATGCCGCCAGGAACAGAGCCGCCGCACCCACCACGGCCAGCGTGCCGGCCCCGCCCAGGCCCCACTGCGTCCTGAGCCCGGTCGAAAGGAAGAACACCGGCATCAGCGCCAACAGCAGGACTTCGCGCAAGGCATCGCGGCGCTGGACCGCAAAGACCCGCGCATCGAGCACTGCCCCGGCCAGAAACGCGCCGACCATGAAATGCAGCCCCGACCAGTCGGCGGCGAATCCGGTCGCCGCCAGCCAGATCAGGGCCACCGCCCAGCGGTCGCCTTCCGCCAGCCGTGCCATCGCCCGGCGCATGACCCAGGCGGCACAGGCAAACCCGGCAACGAACAGCGCCTGCCGCCCGACGCGATGCCAATCGACCAGAATCAGCGCCAGCACACCCCAGATCGCGACATCGTCGAAACTGGCATAGCGGAGCAGCCGATCACCCAAAGGCCGCCGAAACAGACCCAGCCTTTCCATCAACAGCACGAGAATCGGCAGCGCCGTGACCGCGCAAGCCATGCCGATCCCGGCGACAGCCTGCGCGTAGCTGCCCGCCGCCCCGATCCAGCCGGGCCAGCGCAATACCCATGCCGCCGCCGCCGCGCCGAATGCCAGCGGCACGAGCAAAGCCGCCCCCGCCGTGATCAGCGTCTCGCGCCGATTGCCCCAGGCATCGCCCAGATCGAGCTCAAGCCCGGCAGCAAACACGAACAGCATGACCGCCCACCACGCAATCCCGTTCAGCGCGCCCGTGACTTGCGGATTGAAGACAAAGCCATAGGCAGCCGGAAACGCCGCCCCCAGCACGCCGGGCCCGAGCAGTATCCCGCCGATAATCTGCACCACCACCAGCGGCGCGAAACGATCGGTACGCGCGAGCCGCCAGACGGCATAAGGCACCGCCAGAATGATCGTCAGCGCGATCAGGAATGTCTCGCTCGTCCCCACGCGCTCTCACCCGCCTTGCCAAGACCCGCCATCTGCGCGGGCCAGGGCAAAAGCGCAACCCGGGATCAGCCTTCGCGCGCCTGCGCCGCAAAAGCATTCAGTTGCGCCACGGTTTGATCGAAGCGGTGCTCGGCCTCGGCATTGCGCAGGAATTTCACGCGCTCGACCAGCACTTCGGCGGGCGTCGGCTGCGCGGTCAGCAAGGCCATGACTTCGTCGGCAAATTCATCGAGCGGCTGATAGCCCGGGCGGCTTTCCTGCCCCGGAGTCAGCCCGGTCTGCACCGCAGGCGGCGCCAGTTCGATGACTTCGACCCGCCCTTTGAGCGCTTCGCGCAAGCTGACGGTATAGGAATGGATCGCCGCCTTGGTCGCATTGTAGGTCGGCGAAACGATCAGCGGCACGAAGGCGAGGCCCGAGGTGAGATTGATGATCGCCGCATCGTCTGTCGCGACCAGATGGTCGATCAGCGCATTGATCAGCCGAATGGGCCCGAGCAGGTTGGTCGTGATCGTCGCTTCGGCATCGGTCAGATCGCGCGCGGTATCGAGCGCTTCAAAGCGCATGATCCCGGCATTGTTGATCACCACGTTGAGCGCAGGGAATGCCGCCAGCACGCGCTTTGCGAAATCGGCGACGCCTTCGGCGCTGTCGATATCAAGCTGAAGCGCATGCATCGCGGGGCGCCCTGCAATCGCGTGCTCCAGCGCCGCGACGCGGCGTCCGGCGACGATCACCGTATTGCCCGCATCATGCAGCCGCTGTGCCAGCGCCGCACCGATACCGCTGCCGCCGCCGGTGATGAGAATCGTGTTGCCTTGGGGTTTCATGCCGGTCGCTCCGTTCCGAGGGGGGCGACCGATATGGGGCCGCCCCGCGCACATTTCATCCCCCAAAAACAGCGTCAATCCAGATTGGGCCGCAACCAGCGCTCCGCCGTGGCCAGATCAATGCCGCGCCGCGCGGCATAGTCTGCCACCTGATCGCGGCCGATGGTCGCCACGCCAAAATACTGGCTTTCGGGATGGGCGAAATAAAACCCGCTGACGGCCGCTGTGGGCAGCATCGCCTGGCTTTCGGTCAGCGTGATCCCGGTCGAGGCGGTCGCATCGAGCAAGTCGAACAGGATCGGCTTGAGGCTGTGATCGGGGCACGCGGGATAGCCCGGCGCGGGGCGGATGCCGCGATATTGCTCGCGAATCAGCGCCTCGTTGGTCAATTGCTCACCCGGAGCATAAGCCCACAGCGTGGTACGGACATGGGCGTGCAGCCGCTCGGCAAAGGCTTCAGCGAAACGGTCGGCCAGCGCTTTGAGCAGGATGTCGGAATAGTCGTCGTGCTGGCTGCGGAACCGTTCGAGATGCGGATCGATGCCATGAATGCCGACGGCAAAACCGCCGATCCAGTCGCCCGCCGGATCGATGAAATCGGCAAGGCAGAAATTCGCCCTTCCCCGGCTCTTGGCGAATTGCTGACGCAGGAACGGCAGGCGCACCTCGCGATCGCCGCCATCGAGATGGAGCAGAACATCGTCGCCATCGCGCGCGCAAGGCCAGAATTCGGCAACGCCGCGCGCGGTCAGCCATTTTTCATCGATGATCCGCGCCAGCATCGCCTGCGCATCGGCCCACAGTGCGCGCGCGCTTTCGCCGACCACGGCATCGTCGAGGATCGCCGGATAATTGCCCGCCAGTTCCCACGCGCGGAAGAACGGGGTCCAGTCGATATACTGCGCCAGATCGGCGAGATCCCACGCGTCAAAGACATGGCGACCGGGCTGTTCAGGCGGCGGCGCCTTGTCGGAAAAGTTCGGCGCAAAGGCGTTGTCGCGCGCCTGTTCGAGGGTGAGCAGCTTTGACCCGCCCTTGCCCGCGCGCGCCTCGCGCACGGCGATATATTCGTCGGCGGTGGCCGCGATGAACGCGTCGGCCTGGGTATCGGACAGAAGCTGGCTGGCCACGCCGACCGCGCGGCTGGCGTCGAGGACATGGATCACCGGCCCGTCATAGGCGGGATCGATGCGCAGCGCCGTATGGACCTTGCTCGTCGTCGCGCCGCCGATCAGCAAGGGGATGGTCATTCCCGCGCGCTGCATTTCCTCGGCCATGGTGACCATTTCGTCGAGCGACGGCGTGATCAGCCCCGACAGGCCGATGATGTCGACATCGCGTTCGCGCGCGGTTTCGAGGATCTTCGTCCAGGGCACCATGACGCCAAGGTCGATCACTTCATAGCCGTTGCATTGCAGCACGACGCCGACGATGTTCTTGCCGATGTCGTGGACGTCGCCCTTGACCGTGGCCATGATGATCCGGCCCTTGGCCCGCGCGCCCGCTTCCTTTTGCGCCTCGATATAAGGGATCAGGTGCGCGACGGCCTTTTTCATCACGCGCGCCGACTTGACCACTTGCGGCAGGAACATTTTCCCCGCGCCAAACAAGTCGCCGACCGTGTTCATCCCGGCCATCAGCGGCCCTTCGATGACTTCGATCGGACGCGCATGGGTCAGCCGCGCTTCCTCGGTATCCTCGACGACATGGGCATCGATGCCTTTGACCAGCGCATGTTCGAGCCGACGCGCGACGGGCCAGCCGCGCCATTCCTCGGCGGCCTTTTCGGCAACCGCGTCGCGGCCCTTGAAGCTTTCGGCGAGCGCGATCAGCCGCTCGGTCGCATCGGGGCGACGCATCAGCAGGACGTCTTCGCACGCCTCGCGCAGGATCGGGTCGATCGCGTCATAGATGTCGAGCTGGCCGGCGTTGACGATCGCCATGTCCATGCCCGCCGGGATGGCGTGATAGAGAAACACCGAATGCATCGCGCGGCGCACCGTCTCGTTGCCGCGAAAGCTGAACGAGAGGTTCGACAGCCCGCCCGAGATATGGACATGCGGGCAGGTCGCGCGGATTTCGCGCGCGGCTTCGATGAAATCGAGCGCATAGCGGTCGTGTTCCTCGATCCCGGTCGCCACGGCAAAGACATTGGGGTCGAACACGATGTCTTCGGGCGGAAAGCCGATACCCGTCAGCAGCGCATAGGCGCGCTGGCAGATCGCGACCTTGCGTTCGCGGGTATCGGCCTGGCCCTTTTCGTCAAACGCCATGATCACGGCGGCGGCGCCATAATCCATGCATTTGCGCGCATGGATCAAAAACGCCTCTTCGCCTTCCTTCAGCGAGATCGAATTGACGATCGGCTTGCCCGAAACGCATTTCAGCCCCGCCTCGATCACCTCCCACTTCGAGCTGTCGATCATCACCGGCACGCGCGCGATGTCGGGCTCGGCAGCGATCAGCTTGAGGTACGTGGTCATCGCCGCCACGGCGTCGAGCAGGCCCTCGTCCATGTTGACGTCGATGATCTGCGCGCCGTTTTCGACTTGCTGGCGCGCCACTTCGACAGCCTTGGCATAGTCGCCCGCCAGGATCAGTTTCTTGAACGCAGCCGAGCCGGTGACATTGGTCCGCTCGCCGACATTGACGAAACGGGCGCCGGTTGCGGCAGGTGTGGTCTGTTCGGTCATGACAGGTCTTTGCAAGAAATAAGGAAAAAGCGGCGATCAGGCCATGATGAACGGTTCGAGCCCGGCAAGCCGCGTCGCGACCGGCACATCGGGCAGCGCGCGCGGCGGCAGGCCTTCGACAGCGCGGGCCATCGCCGCGATATGCTCGGGCGTCGATCCGCAACACCCGCCCAGCACGTTGACCTGGCCATGCTCGGCCCATTCGCGCACCAGCCCCGCCGTGGTCGGCGGCGCCTCGTCATATTCGCCCAGTTCGTTGGGCAGCCCGGCATTGGGATAGATCATGATCAGCGCATCGGCGATCTGCGACAGCACGCGGACATGCGGACGCAGCTGGCTTGCCCCGAACGAGCAATTGAGCCCGACAGTCAGCGGCCGGGCATGGCGCACGGCATACCAGAATGCTTCGACCGTATGCCCCGACAGATTGCGCCCCGACAGATCGGTCAGCGTCATCGACAGCATCAGCGGCACTTCGCGGCCCAATGTCTGTTCGACCTGGCGCACCGCCATGATCGCCGCCTTGGCATTGAGCGTGTCGAACACCGTCTCGACAAGGATGAAATCGGCGCCGCCTTCGACCAGCGCAAAGGCCTGTTCGGCATAGACATCGACCAGCGTATCCCAGTCGATTTCGCGATAGCCGGGATCGTTGACATCGGGGCTGAGCGAGAGCGTCTTGTTGGTCGGGCCGATCGCGCCGGCGACAAAGCGCGGGCGCCCGTCCCTGGCGGTGAATTCGTCGGCCACGCGGCGGGCAAGCCGCGCGCTGGCCAGATTGATGTCGCGCACCAGATGTTCGGCGCCATAATCGGCCTGGCTGATCCGGTTGGCCGAAAAGGTGTTGGTCTCGGCAATGTCGGCGCCGGCGGCGAAATAGGCGCGATGGATCGCTTCGGGGACATGCGGCGCGGTCAGCGCGAGGATGTCGTTATTGCCCTTTTGATCATGCGTCAGGCCGAGCGTCCCGGCATAGTCCGCCTCGGTCAGGCCGCAGCGCTGAATCTCGGTGCCAAAGGCCCCGTCGGTGATAAGGATGCGCCTGGCCGCTTCGCCAAGGAACGCGGCGCGCGCGGCGCTGGGGATGAGAGTCATGAGCGGGTGTCCTTGGGGCGCAGGCCGAGCAACTGACAGATGGCATAGGCCTGTTCGGCGCGGTTCAACGTATAAAAATGGAAATCGCGTGCCCCGCCTTCATAAAGCCGGCGGCACAAATCGGCAGCGACCACGGCGGCCACGAGCGCGCGCGGACCAGGACGATTGTCGAGCCCTGCGAACATCGCTTCGAGCCAATCGGGGATTTGCGTATTGCCGCCCATGCGACGGATCCCGGCAAGATTGGTCACCGGCATGATCCCCGGCAGGACCGGCACGCTGATCCCCGCCGCGAGCACGCGATCGAGAAAGCGGAAATAGGTCTCGGCCGAAAAGAAGAACTGCGTGATCGCGCGCGTCGCCCCGGCATCGATCTTGCGCTTGAGATTGTCGAGATCGGCCTCGACGCTCGGCGATTCGGGATGAAGTTCGGGATAGGCGGCGACCGACAGCTCAAAGCCATGGCGCGCAGCCAGCCCCGCGACCAGGTCTGCGGCATTGGCATAGCCATCGGGATGCGGGGTAAAGCGCCCGCCCGATTCCGGCGGCGGATCGCCGCGCAAGGCGACGATATGGCGCACGCCGGCTTCCCAATAGCGATCGGCAATCTCGTCGATTTCGCCCCGGCTCGCGCCGACACAGGTCAGATGCGCCGCCGGGACCAGCGCGGTTTCGCGCACCAGACGGGCAACGGTGGCATGGGTGCGTTCGCGCGTCGACCCGCCCGCGCCATACGTCACCGAGACAAACGCGGGATCGAGCGGCGCCAGCGCGCCGATCGCATCCCACAGCTGCGCTTCCATCGCTTCGGACTTGGGCGGAAAGAATTCAAAACTGACGCGAACATCGCCGGTCATCTCGGCAAACAGGGGGGCATCGATCATAAGGGTCTCGATCATTGGGACGCGCCGTGGCGGACGGGCGGTCGGCGCTCGGCGGTCCACAGCTTGACAATCAGTTCCTTGCCGGCGAGCGCGCGCTCGGCCAGCGGTTCGAACCCGGCCTCGGTAAACAGCGCGGCGATCTGCGCATCGGCAAAGCCGAGCCGGGCATGGGCATATTGGCTGCGCAGATCCTCGCGATCGTGCGCGGCGAAATCGACAATGGCGATGCGCCCGCCCGGCGCGGTGACGCGCGCGGCTTCGGCCAGGACCGCCTCGGGCGCCTGGGCATAGTGCAGCACCTGATGAAACAGCACGGTATCGAAATTGGCGCCAGTGAAAGGCAATTGCGCGAAATCGCCCTGCACCAGCTCAACTTTGCCCGCCGGCAGGTTCTGCAACCGCGTGCGCGCCAGGCGCAGCATGTCGGGGCTATGATCGAGCGCAGTCACATGCGCGGCGTCGGCGGCGAACAGTTCGGCCATGCGCCCGGTGCCGGTGCCGACATCGAGCAGACGACCGATCGGTGAACCGGCGAGCATTTCGGCCAGCGCCGCTTCGACGGGCCCGTCGGCGATATGCAGGCTGCGCAAGCGGTCCCATTCGGCAGCGTGGCGCGCAAACCAGTCCTGCGAATGGGCCTGACGCGCAGAGCGGATGGCATCGAGATGCGCGCGATCTTCGGCGCATTGCCCGGCAAAGGCAGAATCGGCCTCTTCGGCAAGCGCGAGCAATTGCGCCACCCCACCGATCAGCGGGGCGCCCCCGCGCGCACTCGCCGCGCGCAGAAACACCCAGGCGCCCTCGCGGCGGCGCTCGGCAAGGTGCGCATCGCACAAAATCTTGACATGACGCGAAACACGCGGCTGGCTTTGCCCCAGCACTTGCGCAAGTTCGCCCACCGCCAGCTCCATGCTGGCGAGCAGACGCATGATCCGCAGGCGCGTGGGATCGGCCAGCGCGCGCAAGGTTTCGAGCAAGGGGATCACGGGCCTCATTCCAGCGCGATATAAAGACATCCTTATATGGCGCAAGAGATATAAAGCTTTTGTTATATGAAGCGGTGATTGTCTCCCCGACCAGTTTGCGCGGGCAGACGATTGGACATGACGCGACGCGCTGGCTAGAACAGGCGCAAACACCCCCCGGTGACGCATACACGAGGATCTTGATGACGAAAATCGCCCCCGCCGCCCTGCTGGCCGTGCTCCTGCTCGCCGGCTGCGGACACCATGATCAGGCAAGCGATGACGCCACCCCCAACAATGTCGAAATGCCCGCGGCCGACTTGCCCGCCGGGCCGCCGTCGCTCGCCGCGCCACCGCCCGCGCGCGATCCGGCGGCCGATGCCTCGAACGCCGCGCTGTCGGCGCAGGCCGCCGCCACCAGCGATGCCGAAAACGCCGCCTCGGTCGCCGAAGCCGCACGCGCCGCCGCCGCCGAAGCCGAGCAGCAGCAGAACGGCCAGCAGGGTATCGGGGGCGAAACCAGCCATCAACCACCCGCGCAATAAGACCGAGCGGCTCAAAGCCCAACCTGTCTCGTCATTCCCGCGAAGGCGGGAATCCAGGACGCGCTGGCACACACCTGTTGGGTCGACGCGATGCATTGGCCGTCAGAACTGGATTCCCGCCTTCGCGGGAATGACGAACCGGGAAGGCTCGTGAATCGTGATCAACGCGATTTGGCTTAAGATGATTCGGCGAATCGCACTGGGCCTGGCGCCCTTGCTGCTCGCCGGATGTTCGCGCGACAGCGACCCCGGCCCCGGCGGGGTGACCCAGGGCGAGGCGCGCCAGCTCGACGCCGCGGCCACCATGCTCGACCAGCGCCCGGCGGCGCCGCTGGTCGACGCGACGGTGCCGGCGCATCTGGGCGATGGAACGGCGGATTTACCCAAGCCCAAGCACTGATTGGCGCTAATCGAAGCGGACTTTGCCTCGCCCGGCCTTGATTTCGCCGCGAATCTTCTTGCCCGCCAGCCGTTGCACTTTGCCGACGCGGTTGAGCCGCGACTTGGCGCGCTTTTCGGGCAGCGTCATCGCCTCGCGCAAAAGCTCGGCCAAACGTTCGCGTGCGTCGGCGCGGTTGGCTTCCTGCGTGCGAAAGCGGCGCGCGGTCAGCACGATCTCGCCGCCTGCCGTCATCCGGCTTCCGGCAAGCGTCTTCAATCGTGCAAACACTTCGGGCGAAAGCCGCAGCGCATAGACATTGACGCGCAACTGAACGGCGGTGGCGACTTTGTTGACATTCTGCCCGCCCGGGCCGGTGGCGGTGATGAAGGCTTCGCTGGCCAGGCCATGCGCGCGTTCGATCAGCGCCGCGATGGCATTCACCGCTCGGGTTCCGCAAACCCCAGCGCGATGAAATCGGCAGGCATCGGGGCGTGGGCGATGATCGGCGCCTTGCCCTCGCGCGGCACTTCGAGCCGGGCGGCGTGAAGCATCGTGCGCTTGCCGGGCAGCGCTTTCCCGTAAACCGGATCGCCGAGCAGGGCATGGCCCAGGCCCGATGCGGCATGGACGCGGATCTGATGCGTGCGCCCGGTTTCGGGGGTGAATTCGACCAGCGTCATCCCTTCGCGGCGATCGAGCACGCGCCAATGGGTCACCGCCGCCTTGCCCGCGCGCGCCGGGATCATCCGCCAGCCTTCGCGTTCGCTGCTGATCTTCGACAGGTTCAGGCTGATCGTACCGCTGTCCTCGTCGATCGGGCCCGCGACCACGCCCCAATACGTCTTGCCCACCTGACGCGCTTCAAACGCGGCGGCATAACGCTTCAGCGCACGCGGATGGCGCGCCAGCAAAAGACAGCCCGAGGTATCGCGATCGAGCCGATGCACCGGCACCGGCGCGCGCTGAAACCCGAAGCGCAAATCATCGAGCTGGTCTTCGAGCGAAGGCCCGCCCGCGCGCGGCTGATCGAGCGGGAGCCCGGCGGGCTTGTCGATCACCAGCGCTTCGGCATCTTCGAACAGGATGGCAAATTCGATCATGCCAGCGCCTCTGCGATCCGCGCAACCGCGCGATCGAGCAGGGTATCGTCGGCGGCAAAACTGATGCGGAATCCGTCGCGCCCGCCAAAGGCCGAAGCTGCGACGACCGCTACACCATGATCGAGCAAATGCATTACCAATCCTTCGTCATCGGTGAAGCGGCCGATCAGCGGCGCAGCATCGATCATGCAATAGAAGGCGCCATCGGGCACCGGAGTCGACAATCCGGGAATGGCGTTGATTGCCGCCACCACCCGGTCTCGCCGGACGCGAAAGCGATCGCGCCAGTCGAGCAGAAATTCCTGCGGCCCGTTGAAAGCCGCGACCGCCGCCGCCTGCGAAATCGAGCAGGGATTGCCCGAATTGTGCGACTGCAGCTTGCCCATCGCGCGGATCAGCCATTCCGGCCCGGCGGCAACGCCGATGCGAAACCCGGTCATGGCATGGCTTTTCGATACGCCCGACACCGTCAGCACGCGCGGGGCGAGATCGGGGCAGACCACCGCGATCGTGGCATGGTCGCCCGGCGTATAGCGCAACGGCGCATAGATGTCATCGCTCAGCACGAGCACATGGGGGTGGCGGCGCAAGACTGCGCCCAGCGCGGCCAGATCGGCGGCGGAATACGTCGCGCCGGTCGGGTTGCCGGGGCTGTTGAGCAAAAGCCAGCGCGTGTTCGGGCCGATCGCTGCGTCGAGCTGTTCGGGCGTGATCCGGAATCCGCCCGCCGCATCGGTCGGCAACGGCACCACGTTGGCCCCGGCAAAGCGCACGATCTCCGGATAGCTGACCCACCACGGCGCGGGGATCAGCACGTCGTCGCCGGGATCGAGCGTAGCCATCAGCGCATGAAAGATCGACTGCTTGCCGCCCGCCGAAACGATGATCCGCTCCGGCGGCACATCGATGCCGAGATCGCGGCGATAATGCAGCGCCGCCGCCTCGCGCAGGGCCTGCGTCCCGGCAACGGCGGTATAGCGCGTGTCGTTGGCATCGAGCGCAGCCTTGGCCGCCGCCTTGACATGATCGGGCGTGGGAAAATCGGGCTCTCCCACCGAGAGCGAAATGATGTCGCGCCCCGCCGCACGCAGCGCGATGGCGCGGTCGGTCATGGCATTGGTACGCGAAGGGGCGATCCGGGACAGCGCCGCACTGACATGTTCGGCTCCGGTCATTTCAGATGGTGTCATGCTTGTTCCAAAAGGCGCGCGGGCATCAGGCCGCGCAAGCCATTGCCGAGCAGGAATCCTTCGCGCAAGTCATCGAGCGTGATCGCGCCTTCGACCACTTTGTCGGCTTCGATCAGGCTGCGTCGCAAGACGCCGGGCAACAGGCCGTATTCGGCGCCCGGCGTGACCAGCCGGCCATCGCTGCGCCGCACGAAGAGATTGGTAAAGCTGCCCTCGGTGATCAGCCCGTCATCGCGCACAAACAGCGCCTCGTCCGCCCCGGCGCCCGCCGCCACGCGGCGCGCCGCGTCATAAAAGCCGCGGTCGGTGGTCTTGTGCGCCAAGCGCCAGTCGTCGGCGGCCACCGGCAAGGGCAACACGGCGCAGACCATCGGCCGATCCACCACCACCGGCAGCGCGCCGGTTTCGAGCGCGATAGCCCCCGACCGGGCGAGCAGCAGCCGCACTCTGGACGGCGCATCGAGATCGAAGCACAGCGCCTGAATCGCGTTGCGCGCGGCATGGCGGTCAAACGCAAAGCCCAGCGCGACCGCGCTTGCACGCAGCCGTTCAAGGTGAAACTCGATCAGCGCGATCCCCTTTGCCGGATCAAACGCCATCGTCTCGATCAGATCAGCCTGGCCAGCGGACAAACGCAGGAAACTCCCCTTGATCATGCATTCGCGCCATTCATCGAGCATCGCGGAATCAGCGACAACCGCAGACCCGACCCCCATCACGGCACGCCCGCCATCCGCGCCCGGATAGTCGGGGGCAAGCCGCACGGTCCGGATTGCCACATTGAACACCGCCCGACCAGTCTCAAGACCGTCGGGCTGATCAATATGGCCGATCGCCCCGCAATAGGCCCCGCGCGCATCGCGTTCATGGGTATCGATCAATTCCATCGCGCGAATCTTGGGCGCGCCGGTGACCGAGCCGCACGGAAAGATCGCGCGCACGAGATCGACCGCGCCTTTTCCCGGAGCAAGCCGGGCATGCACGGTCGTGACCATCTGGTGCACCGTGGGATAGCTTTCGATGGCAAACGGCGCCTCGACGCGCACACTGCCCGGATCGGCCATGCGCGACAGATCGTTGCGCATCAGGTCTACGATCATCAGGTTTTCGGCGCGGTCCTTGGCGCTGGCCATAAGTCGGGCGCGGTGCGCGGCGTCTTCGGCCTCGGTCCGTCCGCGCGGCGCGGTGCCTTTCATCGGGCGGACTTTGGCCGCGCGGCCATCGATTTCGACGAACAGTTCGGGCGAGGCCGACAGCGTCCAGTGCGATCCGTCCCACAAGACCGCGCCATAGCCCGCGCGCGCATCGCGGCGCAGCGCGCGGTAAATCGCCAGCGGATCGCCGCGCCACGTCCCGCCCAGCGGGAATGTCAGATTGACCTGATAGGTATCGCCCGCGCGAATGGCATCCTGCACCCCGGCAAAAGCGCGGGCATAGCCGCCCGTGGACACGAGCGGCATCATCGGCCCCAACCGGCCCTCCCCGTCCCGTCCTGCACCGCCGCTTTCGCGCGCCAGCCAGGCGTCGACATCATCGCCGTCCATCATCGTCATGTCGGCAAAGCGCGCAAACCACACCAGCGGCCCCGCCGCGCCGCTGCGCGCCGCCGCACGCGGGGCCAGCCGGGGTTCGAGCGCAAGCCCGGCTTCATAGCCGATCATCCCCGCCCAATGGCCCGGCACAGAGCCGATCCGGGCCAGCGCAGGCAGCACGTCTTCGGGCCGCCGCGCAACGACGATCTCCACCGGATCGCGGTAAAGCCGCGAAGGCGCCGCGCTGTCCTCGCGCGCATCATCAAGCAGGATAAAGGGGGGCCGGGTCATGACAGCCCGGCCTTTACCCGCATCAACGGTCGGATGCAAAACCCGCCGCGATCAGTTTGTCTTAAGGCCAGCCTCCTTGAGCCCACCTTCCTTGAGCCCACCTTCCTTGAGCCCACCTTCCTTGAGCCCACCTTCCTTGAGCCCACCTTCCTTGAGCCACGCGACCGTTTCGCGCGCCACGCGCGCCTTGATCGCCAGCCGGTTCCGCAGCCGCGCGAGCGCGCGTTCGACCGGCTTTTTGGCATCGTCGGGCAACGTCGCTTCATAGTCCGTCAGCTTGCCGACCATCGCCTCGCTGTCGGCGCGCGCGGCAATCCGCTCGACATAGGTCGTGCGCGCCGAAGCATCGAGCAGCCCAAGCACCGTGTCGCGATGCGCGCGGAAGAAATCGAACGCCAATTCGCTGTGTTCGCCCGCGACCGTGGCAATGATCGCCGCCGAAGTGGTCTTGCCCGGCTTGTCGGTCAGCGCAAGATCGAGCGCCCGCTGCGCCAGCGCCGGATCGCGCGCCGCGCCAAGCTGCGCAAACAGGTCGGACCGGGCGACGGTCGACGTGCTCGCCTCGGCCATGCGTTCCAGCTTGTCCCATTCGGCAGGGCCGGCGTTGCGGGCGATGATCCCGATCCAGTCCTGCTTCAGCGCGCCATCGAGCGCGTGGGGATCGGTATCGAGCGCGGCAAAGCGGCGGCGCGCCTCGGCAACAACGCCGGGTTCGCCGATATGCCCCAGCGCCGATACCAGCCGCGATCGCAACAGCGCATCAGGCACCGTATCGCCGGCGCGCGGGTCATAGCCGAGCGCATCGAGGCGCGGTTTCCACAGCGCGACCGCGCGCGCGGTCAACGCCGCCTGCCCGGCAGCATCACCGTCAAGCCGGTCGTAAAGCCCCTCAAAACGGTTCACCGCCAGCTCGGCGACGCGCGCATTGGCATTGCCCGGCACTGCGGCCAGCAGGCCAAGTGCACCGCCCATCGGCTGATACCCGGCATAGCCCAGTTCGAGCTGATCGGCGACGAGCCCCATCTGATCGATCGGCGTCAGGCGCGGCATGGCGGCGGTCAAGCCGGACAGGGCCGCAGGGGTATAGAGCGAACGGTAATAGCCCAACTGCCCCGCATTGATCACCACCGGGCCACAGCCATCGAGAGTCAGCGTTGCCTTGCCCCCGGCCATGATCGAGCGCACCGGCGCCGCGCCGCCGACCGAAACCAGCAAGGGCACATGCCAGCGCCGCGTCGAAGCCTCGCCGACGCGGTCGCGGGTGAATTCGTCCTGCGTCAGCGACAGCGTGGTCTTGCCGTTGGCGCATTGCGCATCGCCCGCGCGCACCAGCGGAATGCCCGGCTGGGTGGTGAAATCGGTGGCGATCGTGGTCAGCCCGGTCGCCCCGGCCGCCTCGACCGCAGACCACAAGTCGGCAGTGTGACTGTTGCCGAACTTGTGCGCGGCCATATAGGCGCGGATGCCCTGCCGCCAGGTGTCTTCGCCCGCATAAGCTTCGAGCATGGCCAGCACCGCTTCACCCTTTTGATAGGTGATCGCATCGAAGGCCTGGTTGGCTTCATCGACAGTGCGGATATGCTGCACGACCGGATGGGTGGTGCGGAAAGCATCGAGCCCCATCGCCGCCTCGCGACCCGAAACGCGAGTCAAAAGCTCGAACCAGTCGGGATGGAAATGGTCGATCGCCTTGTTTTCCATCCAGCTGGCGAAGCCTTCGTTGAGCCACAAGTCGTCCCACCAGGCCATCGTGACCAGATCGCCAAACCACTGGTGCGCGACTTCGTGGGCCTGCGCCACCGCGATGAATTCGCGCGAGCGCGGCGAAGTGGTCTTGGGATCGTCGAGCAGATCGCGCTGGAACGTGAACACCGCGCCCCAGTTTTCCATCGCGGAAAAGAATTCCGACTGGCCGGGCCCGGCGATGTTGTCGATCTTGGGCAGCGGATAGGCCTGCCCGAAATAGTCGTTGTAATACGGAATCAGCCCGGCCAGCTCGTTGAGCGCGAATTGGGCCTGTTCGCCGCTGCCGCGTGGCGCAACGATCCCCGCCTCGACGCCCGCGCCGGACATTTTCGCCGTCCGCTCAAAGTCGCCCGCGCCAAAGAACAGGAGATACGAGGCCATTTTCGGCGTGGTGCGGAAGGTGACCTTTTTCAGCCCCTTGCCCGCCGGTTGCTCGCTGGCGATCGGCATGTTGCTGATCGCCAGACGGTCTTCGGGCACGACGACCGACAGATCGAACGTCGCCTTGTACGACGGTTCGTCGAACATCGGCGCAAACTGGCGCGCATAGCTCGGCTCGAACTGGGTAAACAGCGCGCGGGTCGGCTTGCCGTCGTTGCCGGTATAGTCGAGCGCAAACAGGCCGTCGGCCTGGGTATCGATATGCCCGGCATAGCTGCCTTCGATGCGATAGCGGCCCGGCGCGATCGGGCCCGGCGCGGCCAGCTGCACGGTCTCGGCCTTTTCGTCATAGCCGATGGTCAGCGGGGTGACCCTGCCACCTGCGGCAACGAGGTCGGCCTTGCCCAACTTGAGCTGAACCGCGTTGAGCACCACGGCATCGGTTGCCTGCGGGACGTCGATGTCGATCGCGAATGTGCCGGTAAACGTCAGCGCCTTGGGATCGGGGCGGATCGCGATGGCATAGTGGCTGGGGATCGCACTATGCGCCAGCGTGCCGTCGGCGGGGAACGCAACCGGGGCTTGCGCCAGCGCAGGCGCCGCGCAAATCAGCGAAATCGCCGAGCCGGCAAGGGCGAACCGGGCGAATGAACGGGTGGCAAAGGACCATTTTTCGGAACGCGGCATCGTCAACCTTAGTCTGGAACAGCCACCCGATCCGGGGGCAAGATGGCGCGAACCTAGCAAGGCGTTGGTTGCAATGGCAATCAGTTTGGCAGCGCGCCATCGACCGATGGCCCATCCCGACCGACGAGCGACATGAACGCCGCCGCCCGATTCAGGCCAGAGGCACGCGCAAAGTGGCGCAAAGGCCGACGATCCGCCCCTTTTCGAGCCGATTAGCCAATATCAGCGAACCGCCATGCTGATCGGCGATCGCGCGCGCCAACGTCAGGCCCAGCCCGGTGCCGCCGGTCGCGCTGTTGCGCGACGGATCGAGCCGGGTAAACGGTTCCATCATCCGGGCAATGTCGCCTTCGGGAATGCCCGGCCCGTCATCTTCGACGATCAGCACCGCCTCGCGCCCGTCGCGGCGCAGCGTCACGCGCGCGCAGTGACCATAGCGCAGCGCATTGGACACCAGATTGCGCAGCGCGCGGCGCAGCCAGGTGGCGCGCACCGGGGCGACCATCCGTTCGGCATCGCCCAGCGTGACATTGTCGCCCATGTCCTCGTATTCGCCGATGATATCGGCGACCAGAGCCGACATCTCGGTCGCCTCGATCGGGTCGGAGGGGCGCCCGACACGGGCCAGCGAGAGGATGTCATCGAGCGAGCGATTGATGTCCTCGATCGTCGCGGCCATGCGCCCGCGCTCGACGTCGTCTTCGACCGCCTCGATCCGCACGCGCAGCGCGGCGAGCGGCGTCTTGAGATCATGGCCGATCGCCCCAAGCATGACATCTTTTTCATCGAGCAGCGCGCTGATCCGCGCCTCCATCGCATTGTGCGCGATGATCAGCCGCTGAATGTCGGCAGGCCCTTGCGGCTCAAGCTGGTCCAGGACACCGGGATCGGCGGCGAAGCTTTCGAGCCGACGGGTCAAGGCGCTCAACGGGCGCGTGATGCGGCGCAGGATCAGCCCGACCACGCCGACCAGCACGATATAGGTCAGGATCGTCTGGCGCAGCAGCCCGAGCAGCAATTGCGTTTCGTTTGACGGCATGAAACTGCGCACGGTCAGCCAGGTGCCGTCAGCCTGCCGCTCCGACGCGACCACCAATCGCGGCAAGGCGCCGTCGCCCGGCACGCGAAACCGGGCGCGCAGCGCCGGCAGAACGGGGCGCAACAGCGGGTCGCGCTCCGGATCGCGCTCGACCACCAGCAGGGGGCCGGTCTGCTCGCTCTGGGATTCGAGCACTTCGTGAAGCTGCGCCTCGACTTCGCCGAGATGGCGATCACCCGGCTGTTCGGGCGATGCCGCATCGATCCGCACGTGCAGCGGGCGCGGCAGGCGCAACCGATCATCAAACGGCGGGGGCGGCGGCGGGGGAAGCAGATCGTGCCGCTCCTCATGCCCGCCATGTCCCTCATGATCAGGACCGGCATGATCAGGCCCAGTATGATCAGGCCCAGTATGATCCGGGTTGGGCATCAGCGCGCGGTCGCCCAGCATGCGCATCACCGTGCCATTGACCAGAGTGGCGATATGGCGCTGATGCACCTCGCGCCAGATCAGCCAGGCCGACAGCCCTTGCGCAATCAGCAGCGCCGCCGCGATCGCCAACAGGATTTGCCCCTGCAGACTGCGCAGCCACGACAGCGAAAGGCGACGCCCCGGAAACGAAAGGCGACGCCCCGGAAACGAAAGGCGACGCCCCGGAAACGAAAGGCGACGCCCCGGAAACGAAAGGCGACGCCCCGGAAACGAAAGGCGACCGGCCACGCGGGTCAGTCCAGTGCCGCGATTTTGCGCACTTCGGCAGCGAGCATGTAGCCGCCGCCCCAGACCGTCTGAATCAATTGCGGATTGCGGCTGTCGGGCTCGATCTTGCGGCGAAGGCGGCTGATCTGGTTATCGACGGCGCGGTCGAACAGATGCGCCTCTCGCCCCTGGACCATGTCGAGCAGGCGGTCGCGATCGAGCACCTGGCGCGGATGATCGAGAAACGCCAGAAGCAAGCGGAATTCCGCCGAGGAAATCGACACCACCGCGCCTTCGCGATCGATCAGCCGACGCTTCAGCGGATCGAGCCGCCAGCCTTCGAATTCATAGACCACGGCTTCGCCGGATTCGGGCGCGATGCGTCCGGCGCGGCGCAGGACACTGCGGATACGCGCGACCAGTTCGCGCGGATCGAACGGTTTGACCACGTAATCGTCGCCGCCGATTTCCAGCCCGACGATGCGGTCGGTCGATTCCCCGCGCGCCGTGATGAAAATCACCGGCATGCGTTTGGTTTCGGCAAGATGGCGGCACAGCGACAACCCGTCTTCGCCCGGCATCATGATGTCGAGCAGGACAAGGTCATAATGCGCGGCGGCAATACACCCGCGCGCCTCGGCGGAGCTGCCCGCCTGAGTCACGCCGAACCCCTGCCGCGACAGATAGTCGGCCAGGGGTTCGCGCAAGGCGGTCTCGTCATCGACCAGCAGGATTTCGGTACGGGAAGGATCGGTCATCCCGCCGTTCATATCCGATTGGGTCAGAGGTTCCAGTACGGTCGACATCGATTGCACAACTCATTCGTCGCCGGGAGGCGGCGGCATGTCGCCATCATCGTGATGGCGCCATCCTTCATGACCCCGGCCTTCATGACCCCACTCGTGCCGCGCAGCGCGCAGTTCTTCGTGCGTCAGCTTGCCGTCGTGGTTGGTGTCGAGCTTGTCGAAGCGGGCCTTGAGCGCGGTATCGAACGCGGCGCGCGTGATCACGCCATCCTTGCGCGCTTCGTGCAGCGCGGGTCCGATGATCGCCATGGCAATGCCGCGACCGCCATGCATACCCATCGGCCCCTGGCCCGGGCGATGGTCCCCGCCATGTTCCGGCCCGCCTTCGGGACCGCCGTGGCGATGATCCCTGCCTTCGGCTTCGCGCGCATGAACAAACGCGAGGAATTCGTCCTTGCTGATCACGCCGTCGTGGTTGGTGTCCCATTTGGCAAAGCGTTCGAGCAGGCGGGCATCGCGGTCGGCGCTGTCGATCTTGCCGTCATGATTGGCATCGAGCCGATCCCACAGCTTGTCCGCCTCTGCCTTGACTTGCGCAAAGGTCACATCGGGCGCGCGATGCGGCGCAGCGGCAGGCGCCGTCGCCGGAGCAGTCGCGGCGATACCAAGCGCCGACGTTGCCAGCATGGCAAAGGCTGCGCCTGCGAAAAGCACTTTCTTCATATCCTCGTTCCCTCCTGGGAGAACATGGCGCGATCCGCAAGGGGCGGGTTCGCAACCGGGGGGGAAAGCCGCGAGGCGGCCCCGGGATCATGCGGGGGATGCCGATCCGGGTTTGAACAGGGGGCTGGACGTCAACCGCCCCGCGACTTTCTGATCGAGGATATAGGATGAATGTGTCGCTCAACTATGCCGAAACCCGGGCTTTATTGTCGCACATTGTCGCGTCGTCCGCCAAATCGCAGCAGCCTGTCAGCCTGCGCTGATGACAAAGGCATTGAGTTTGTTGCCATCGGGATCCCGGAAATAGGCGGCATAGAACGTGCCGTCGTCACCGCGCGGCCCCGGCGCGCCTTCGTCGGTGCCGCCATGGGCGAGCGCCAGATCATAGATGCGATCGACTTGCGCCGCGTCCCGCGCTTCAAACGCGACCATGACCCCGTTGCCGACGCTCGCCGGTTGCCCGTCGAACGGCAGAGTCAGCCCGATGCCCGCAGCGCCGCCGGGTGTGCCCCAGATGATCGCCCGGTCGGTCGTGTACATCCGCCCCGTGCCCAGTTCTGTAGCGATCGGATCATAGAACGCGCCTGCTCGCGCAAGATCTCTGGTCCCCAAAGTGACATAGCCAATCATCAGCCACACCTTTCATCAGCTGACCGAACGACTCGGTCGGATCGGAACATATCATGAACTATCCGCGTGTCACAGAGGCGCCGTCGCCGCCTCCAGCCAGGCGCGGTCGGCCCCGTCGAGCAAAGGCGCCAGCACCGCGCGCACTTGCCCGTGATAGGCATCGATCCAGCCGCGCTCGCCCGCATCGAGCAGCGCCGGATCGATCAGCCGCCGGTCGATCGGCACCAGGGTCAGCGTGGCAAAGCCCAGGAACGGCGCTTCGGCACCGGCGATCGCCCGGTCTTCGACCAGCACCAGGTTTTCGATGCGAATGCCGAAGGCTCCGCTGCGATAATAGCCCGGCTCGTTCGAGATGATCATCCCGGCCAGGAGTTCCTGCGCGGTGCCCGCCTGCCCGCCTTGCGACTTGGCGATGCGCTGCGGCCCTTCGTGTACCGACAGAAAGCTGCCGACGCCGTGGCCGGTGCCATGCGCATAATCGAGCCCGGCGGCCCACAGGAACTGCCGCGCAAGCACATCGAGCTGCGCACCGCAGGTGCCGCGCGGGAATGTCACGCGGGCAAGCGCGATGTGCCCCTTGAGCACGCGGGTAAAGCAATCGCGCACATCCTGCGGCGGCGCGTCCGGGCCGATCCAGACGGTGCGCGTGATGTCGGTGGTGCCGTCGCGATATTGCCCGCCCGAATCGACGAGATAGACGCTGTTGGGCTCGATCGCGCGACAGGTCGCCTCTTCGGCGCGATAATGCACGATCGCCCCGTTGGGCCCGGCGCCCGAAATCGTGTCGAACGACAGATCGATCAGCGCATTGGTCGCGCGCCGTTCGCCTTCGAGCCGGGCCGATGCCGAAAGCTCGGTCTCGCCGCCCGCCGGACCTGCGCGATCGAGCCAGTGCAGAAACCGCGTTACCGCCGCGCCGTCGCGCGCCTGCGCCGCGCGGTGCCCGGCGATTTCGACCGGGTTCTTGACCGCCTTGGGCACGATCGTCGGATCGGTCAGCGCGACAATCGTCGCTCCGGCCGTATCGAGCGCCTGAAAGATCGCCGCAACGCTGCGATCGGGATCGACCGCGACACGCTTGCCCGACAACGCCGCGAGCGCGGGCACGAAAGCATCGCGCGGGGCCAGCCGGACACCATCGCCCAGATGCGCGACAAGCTCGGGCGTGACTTTTTCGGGCGCGAGGAACAGATCCGCGCTGCCATCGCCATGGACCAGCGCAAAGGCCAGCGCGACGGGCGTGCGTTCGACATCGGAACCCCGGATATTGAACAGCCAGGCGACCGAATCGAGCGCGGCAATTACCACCGCGTCGCACTTGTGTTCGCCCAGCCAGCGCACAACGGCGGCGCGCTTGTCCGCCGCATCGACCCCGGCAAAGTCCAGCGGATGCGACACGGCCGGCGCAAGCGATGGCGCGGGCCGGTCGGCCCACACCGCATCGACCGGATTGGCGGCAACCGCGATCAGCTCGCCGCCCGACGCCGCCAGTGCCCGCGCCGTGGCCTCGCCCCAGCCGCGCGTATGCAGCCAGGGATCATAGCCGATTCGCGCGCCCGCCGGGGCCTCGCCCGCCAGCCATGCAGCAGGGCTCGCCGCCGGAACCTGCTCGAAACCATAAAGCCGCGCGTCGACTTGCGCGCGCACTTGCAGTGTATAGCGCCCATCGACAAACATCGCCGCCTTGTCACGCAGTACCACCGCCGTCCCCGCCGATCCCGCAAACCCGGTCAGCCATTCGAGCCGCCGCGCATAGGCGCCGACATATTCGCTCATGTGTTCATCGCAGATCGGCACGACAAAGCCGTCGAGGTTTTCGCTCGCCAGACGCTTGCGCAGCGCGTCCAGCCGCGCTTCATGGGTGTTCATCAACATAAGGGTAATCCATCAAGGAGTGCTTGCCCGGCCTTGCCGGGACCATGGCGCCAACATAGATGCTGACTATGGCCAAAACCACCCCACCTGTCGCCGAACGGCGCCCGACCCGCTTTACCCGCCACGGCGTGACCGTGACCGACGATTACGCCTGGCTGCGCGATGCCGGTTATCCCGAGGTGACCGACCCGGCCATTCTCGCCCATCTGGAGGCGGAAAATGCCTGGTTCGACGCCGCCATGGCCGGGCAGCAGCCGCTGATCGACCACTTGTTCACCGAAATGCGCGGACGCATCAAGGAAGCCGACCGCTCCGTGCCGCAGAAGGACGGCGCGTTTCTCTATTGGATCGAATACGAGGAAGGCGCCGAATACAAGAAGTGGTGGCGCCGCCCGATTTCGGCCGGAGACGATGCCGCGGCAGACGAGCTGATCTTCGATGAAACCGCAGCGGCAGCGGGCAAGGACTATTTCCGGCTCGGCGCGATCTCGGTGTCGAATGACGGGCGCCTGCTGGCCTATGCGATCGACGACAACGGCTCGGAACGCTTTGTCGCGCGGATCAAGGTGATTGCGACCGGCGACATGCTGCCCGACGAAATTCCCGACACGCTGTCGGGCCTCGTGTGGACCAGCGACGACAGCGCACTGGTCTATGCCCGGGTCAACGACCAGTGGCGCACCGATACCGTGCTGCTCCACCGGCTCGGCACGGCGGCAAGCGACGATACCGTGCTCTATCACGAAGCCGACGAGGGCTTTCGCGTCGGCGTCGGGCTTTCGGCGAGCGAGCGCTGGCTGGTGCTGTCGACCGGCGATCATGAAACCGGCGAGGCGAGGCTCGTCCCCGCCGCCGACCCGACCGCGCCGCAAATTCTGGTGCGCGCGCGCGAAACGGGGGTCGAATACGATGTCGACGTCCATGACCTCGGCGACGGCACCGAGCCCGTGCTCTATATCCACACCAACGACACGCACGAAAATTTCCGCCTCGCCACCGCGCCGCTGTCAAAGCCGCACGAATGGACCACGCTGGTCGAAGGCACCGAAGACTTCTACCTGACCGGGTTTGACCTGTTCCGCGATTTCTATGTGACCGAAGGCCGGGTGCGCGGGCTCGATCGGATCGAAGTGCGCTCTTACGCCGATCCCGCCCGGATCGAGCCGATCACCTTTCCCGAGGCGAGCTATGAGGCGGGGCTGGCCGACAATCCCGAATGGACGACCGACCGGCTGCGCCTGACCTACGAATCGATGATCAGCCCGGCGACGGTCTACGATTACCACGTCGCGACGGGCGCGCTCGAACCGCTGAAAGTGCAGGAAATTCCGTCTGGCTATGATGCCTCGCTGTACCGGACGGAGCGGCTGGAGATCGCGGCGCGCGACGGCACGATGGTTCCCGTCTCGATCATGGCGCGCAAGGACATTGCCGGGCCCGCCCCGCTCTATCTCTATGGCTATGGCGCCTATGGCATTGCCATCGGGCCGGGCTTTTCGACCGGACGGCTGAGCCTGGTCGATCGCGGCATGGTCTTTGCCATCGCGCATATCCGGGGCGGCGACGACCTCGGGCGGCGCTGGTACAAGGACGGCAAGCTCGACAAGCGCACCAACACGTTCAACGACTTTGTCGATGTCGCCAAAGGCCTGATCGAACGCGGCCTGACCCAGCCCGGGCGGATCGCGATCAGCGGCGGCTCGGCGGGCGGCGAGCTGATGGGCGCGGTGATCAATTCCGATCCCGGTCTGTGGGGCGCGGTCGTCGCGCATGTGCCGTTTGTCGACGTGCTCAACACCATGCTCGACGAAACCCTGCCGCTGACGCCGGGCGAATGGCCCGAATGGGGCAATCCGGTCGAGGACAAGGCCGCGTTCGACCTGATCCGGTCCTATTCGCCTTATGATCAGGTGCGCGCGCAGGCCTATCCGCCGCTGATGGTCACCGCCGGGCTCAACGATCCGCGCGTGACCTATTGGGAACCGGCGAAATGGGTGGCCAAGCTGCGCGAGCTGAAAACCGACGACGCCGTGCTGCTGTTGAAAACCAACATGGGCGCAGGCCATGGCGGCAAATCGGGCCGGTTTGAAAGCCTGAAGGAAACCGCCGAGGAATTCGCCTTCATCCTGTGGCAGCTTCGCCTGAACAATGGCTGACCGCCATGCCATGACGTTCACCGCGGGCGCGGATGACATCGACGAACTGGGCCATGTCAACAACGCAGTCTGGGTGCGCTGGATGGAGCGGATCGCGGTGGCGCATTGGGAATGCGACGCCGCGCCAGCGCTGCGCGACCGCTATATCTGGGTCGTGACCCGGCACGAGATCGACTATCGCGGCAATGTCACGCTGGGCGAGACGGTCAGCGCGGAAACGTTCATCCCCGAAGGCCCGACCGGCGCCCGGTTCGACCGCTGCACCACGTTTCGCAATGCGCAAGGGCGCGTGCTGGTCGATGCGCGCACGACCTGGGCCTTGATCAACCGGGCCAGCGGGCGACTGGCGCGCGTAACGGCGGAGATCGCCGCGCCGTTTCTTGCTTAGGGCGAATCGGGCGACAGGGGGGCGATCGGCGGGAGTGCTTCTGGCGGCGCCTTGGCCCGGCGGCGCCCGCGCGGCTGGGCGCTGTCGCGCAGGACCAGAGTCGATCCGGGTTCGTCGAGCGCGTATTCGGTGCGCAATTCCTGCTTCAAGGCATCGACTTCGGCTTCGCTGCCGATATGGCGCACCGGAAACCGGCGGATGATCAGATCATCGAGCGTGTCGATCAGCGTCAGCGTGCGGCCGCTGGTGATCTCGGCAAGGCGAGAGACATCGAGCCCGTTGGACAAGTTCCAGTTCACGCGGTCCCAACTGACCAGCGGGCGCCGGCAATAGCGGCACGCGCTGGTCACCGAGCCGTCGCTATCGCGATGGCGCTCGCGCTCCGGGCGATGCACCCGGGTAAACCAGCATTGAGTCAGCGCTTCCATGCCGCGCACGATCCTTCCCGCATAGTGACCGACGGGTCGTCCGTTGGGGATGGAGGTGGCACGCCCCGCCGGTCATGTGACGAGAACGGCAGGACCGGGCCATGGTTTAACCCACATTTCCCAGATGGGAACGGAAAAATCTGGCAATTTTGGCGATATCGCGCCGATTTTTGGCGCATGGTCATGCATCCTCCGCTTGCATAAGCATCTTGAACAAACGATTGAGCAAGATGGTTCTGCATAATTTCGGAGATGGACATGGCCCTTTTGCGTTTAAGCACACTGTCGCGTGTTCTGAATCGAAACGAAAATCCAAACCCGACCAGCCTCGCAACGCGTTTTTGCGACGCAAAATCACCAAAATGGAGTTATTCCCAACCATTTAAAAACTATCGATATGTTTTTTATGATTTTTTTGGGAAAAATGAGCGCCTTCGCATTTACTCCTCGCGGCGCAGCAATTTTACAGGCTTCACCATATCACACTCCTACGGGCCAAGCGGATTCACAAAGTTATCCTCTCGTTAAGAATCGTCGTTCACGACGATTCACGGAGAAACTTGCAAAATATGGAGCGAAATCGTGGGGAGTGAAGTCAGCAACCTTATCGATTTCAGAACAGATAACGAAGATGAAAATTTATTAATTGACAAATATAACCCGATATGCCTGCCGTACCGCGTCAGGTATTTGTCGACTAACGACCAATTTAGGTGCAGCCGAGATCTATTTTTAAGATCTCTGTTCGATCGATTGCTCACCAAGACTTTCTCGGATGACGAGACACACTTCCTTTCGCGCGCGACTGACGACTATGACATTCTAGTCGTAGGCGGCAACGATCCGACGCGAATGGGCCGCTTCCTGCGTGCCAACCGCCCCCTTCTCAACACCGTTGTTAAAATCGCGATAATGCAGAATTCAACGCCGCCACGTCGAGCAAGATTATTAAATTATGGATTCGACGACGTTCTTGACAGCGCAAAAATGTCCACAAACGAAGCAAGAGCTCGAATGATTTCCATATCCGGACACTACGAATTATTCAGAAATGCGCTAAATTCCTTCCACGAAAAGAAAACTCTCGTAGCACATATCTGCAATCCTTCTGATCTTACGACCAGAGAATTTGACGTCTTGTTCATTCTATCGCGCAGCGCAGGCGCCGCGGTATCGACCAGACACCTCTGTCGCGAGATTGACCCTGTCGACCACGGCAAATTCAAACGATCCGTCAAGGTCATCATTTCCAACATCCGGCGCAAGATCAGACCCCAATTCAGGATCGAGGCCAACTATCAAGGCGGCTATCGCCTCTACAAGGTCGACATGCAGTCAGCGTCAGCCTGAGCCAACCCGGTTCCGGATCTCCGCACCGCACAAAATGCCCCGGACACACACCGCAATGCACTTCGCGCGCAGCACCGCCAATCTAATCTTGCGCGCGATCGGCTGCAGGTTGCTGGAACGGCACTGGCCCGACAGCAGCGCAGCATGGGATGGCCACGGCTTTGCCGCCGCCTGCCGCCGCTGCGACACTCCGATCTATCGCCATGCGCCCGGGTCCTGGCGAAGCATCCGGACCATTCCCGCGCCAGCGTGTGACCCAGCGCCTTGCTGCAGGAACGGACCAAAGACGGCAAACGCCACGTCATCGACGTCGGAGGCCGCACGACTGATGCTTGAGGCCATCATGCTGCTGGACGAACTACCTCACGCCGAATGCCACGCCTCGACTGCCGCAGCGCACGCCCAGATGGCGCTGGATATCCTCCTGTCCGTGCAAGCAAAGACCTGACCATGCAATTTGCGCAAATAATGCCAGGAACCGTTAACCTGTAACGGGCGCGAAAATTTACCAAGATTACTATACTTCCGAATCACAGCAAAAAATAATGTCTCGAGATCATATTGATTCTCTAGAACAAAAAACTCGCCATAAAATTAAATGAAAAAATAAATTATTAAATAATGAATATTTATTCAACTCAAAATTATTAGATGGGTATCCTGGATATGTCAGAGCGCAACATGGATATAGCACCTCATCCACCAAAGCAATCAATATCAAAATCAAGCTTGACTTTGATAAATCCCATAAATCTATTAAAATATTTACTGATGTGCTCAATCTTAAATAGGCATAGGCCAACAAACCGCAAAGTTAAGTGGAATGGATTCAATTTCGTGAGCCGGTGCTGCTATTGCGGCAAAGACATCAAGCGCCGAATCTACGGCGGGTGGGTTCTTACAGACAGCGACCCGACCACCCCCTAGTGGATTGTTTTTGACATATGCATCCCGCCATCCGGATAGCACGGCCGCAAATGTCAAAAACGGAAAATCCACTAGAATCAAAAGTTTCTAGTGGTCCGAAAAGATTCTGACATTTGCGCACCACCTAGCCGAGAGCGGTAGCAAATGTCAGAATCGGACCACTAGAGGGCTGTGCAGATCAATCGCAGCACGCTCTCACGTCGAAATCGCAGTCGTCTGAACGTCACGCCGGATCGCATGGGAACCCTGCCGCCATCACCGATCAATTTCAAAGCGGATTGCCATCCTTGTCGCGATAGATGTCGCGGCGGCCGACATGGTTGGGCGGGCCGACCAGGCCGTCGGCTTCCATCCGCTCGATCCATTTCGACGCGGTGTTGTAGCCGACGCCCATCTGGCGCTGAATCCAGCTGGCCGAGGCCTTCTGGCTTTCGAACACCAGTTGGCAGACCTGGCGGTACTTGCGTTCCTCCGGGTTGTCCGACGCGGTCGCTTCGAGATCGTCGAAGCCGAAACTGCCCTCGGCGGGCTCTTCGGTGACCGAATCGACGTATTCGGGCGAACCCTGCTTGCGCCAATGGTCCGCGATGCGCTCGACTTCCTCGTCCGAAACAAACGGACCATGCACACGTTTGACCGGATCGGTGTTGGGTTTGTAGAGCATGTCGCCCTTGCCGAGCAGCTGTTCGGCGCCCTGTTCGCCCAAAATCGTGCGCGAATCGATCCGGCTGGTCACGGCAAAGCTGATCCGCGTGGGCAGGTTGGCCTTGATCACCCCGGTGATCACGTCGACCGAGGGACGCTGCGTCGCCATGATCAGGTGAATGCCCGCCGCGCGGCTCTTTTGCGACAGCCGCTGGATCAGCACTTCGATTTCCTTGCCCACCGTGACCATCAGGTCGGCCAGTTCGTCGACGATCACCACGATCTGCGGCAGCGTCTGGTAGTCGAGCTGCTGCTCCTCGTAGATTTCCTCGCCCGTGTCGGGGTCAAAGCCGACCTGGATGCGCCGACCGAGCGGCTTGCCCTTGGCGGCGGCGGCGCGGACCTTTTCATTGAACCCGGTCAGATTGCGCACGCTGATCGAGCTCATCTGCCGATAGCGGCGCTCCATTTCCTCAACCGCCCACTTGAGCGCGCGCACAGCCTTGGCCGGCTCGGTCACCACCGGCGACAGCAAGTGGGGAATGTCGTCATAGCTCTTCAGTTCCAGCACCTTGGGATCGACGAGGATCAGGCGGCACTGTTGCGGGGTCAACCGATAGAGCAGCGACAAGAGGATGCAGTTCAGCCCCACCGATTTGCCCGAGCCGGTCGTCCCGGCGACCAGCAAGTGCGGCATCGCGGCAAGATCGGCGACAATCGGTTCGCCGGTGATGTCCTTGCCCAGGATGATCGGCAAAAGCCCCTTGGCATTGACGAAGCGGTCGCAGCCGACGAGTTCGCGAAACGAGACCATGTCGCGGACCACATTGGGCAATTCGATACCCATCACCGTGCGCCCCGGAATCGCCGAAACGCGCGCCGAAACCGCGCTCATGTTGCGGGCGATGTCGTCGGCAAGGCCGATCACCCGGCTGGCCTTGATCCCCGGCGCGGGTTCGAGTTCGTACATCGTGACCACCGGGCCGGTGCGCACGGCCATGATCTCGCCCTTGACGTTGAAATCGTCGAGCACGTTTTCAAGCAGGCGCGCGTTGCGTTCGAGCGCCAGCTTGTCGATCTTTGGCGCGGTGCTGACTTGCGGTTCGTCCAGCAGATCGATCGGCGGCAATTCGAACTTGTCGAACAGATCGCCCTGCCGCGCCTTTTGCAGCGGCGCCGGGGCCGGGCTGCGGCTCGGATCGGTGATTTCGGTCGGGCGGCGCGGCGAGGCGTGCTCTTCGCCCGCGCCCCCGGAGGCACCGCGCGGCTCTTCGACTTGCGGCACGACTTGGGTATCGCCGCTTTTGGCGCGGGCACGCGGCGCGGGCGCGTTGGCGTCCTCATCGTCAAAATCGCCATCGACCTCACGACGGCGCGGCAGCAGCGCCAGCGGATTGAATGCCCAGCCTTCGAGCACGAACACGCGCCCGCCTGCAATCAGCCCCACCCCGCCAAGGATCACCGCCAGCGCGATCACCACCCAGCCCGAAGCGGCGCCCGCGAAATGCGCGCACCAGTGCACGACCCCTGCCCCGATCAACCCGGCAACGCCGCCGACGCCCGCCGGCAGAGTGCCGCCCGCGCGGGGAAACGCCAGCGCCAGCGTCGCATCGATCAGCACAGCCGCCAGTGCGAGCATCAGCGCCAGCCGCCAGCCTGCGACCAGTGCGGGCACATCGGCATCGTCTTCGACTTCTTCGATCAGATCGCCGGTGCCATCCCACAGCCGCCGTGCAAAAATGAACAACAACGGCAAAATCAGCCCGCCCGACCAGCCAAACAGCATCAGCACGCGTTCCGCCGCCCAGGCCCCGGCCAGCCCCATCCAGTTTTCGACCGGGCTGCCCGACGCGGTCGAGCCCGAAGGATCGGTCTGGGTATAACTGGCCAGCGCGAGCGCCAGAAACACCAGCATGGCAAACAGCAGCGCGCCACCGATCAGTTCGGCACTGCGGCGCAAGCTGCGGCGCAGGATCGCACGCCAGTCCGAACGAGCCGCACGCCCCCCCGAACCGGACCCGGCGCCCTTGCGCGCCGGAGTGAATGCCCGCGATGCCATACCTGCAGAACCCTTCCTGTACTCACGCGCATCATGCGCCAAAGGGGTATGAAACGTCAAGAATCCCGGGATTTTCCACGAGTCGAGGAATTCCGCCGGTTTTCAGGTCAACCCGTCAATCGCCGCAAATCCATGCGCGCGAACCTGCCGAAACCGCCGCCGCGTCATGCCCCCCAAGGCCAGTACCGGCAAAGGTGACAGCCGCGCGAGCAGATTGAAGCGCAAGGCACCCAGCACGCGCGCGCCGGGGTGCGATCGCGTCGGAAAGACCGGCGACAGCAGCACGGCATCGGCCCCGGCCCGCGCCGCCGCGCCGATTTCGCGCAAATCATGCGCCGCGGCCAGCCGCAAGGCGCCCATACGCGACCGACTGCGCGACAGAATGGGCGCCGGGCCATAGCCCACCCCCGCCTGCACGACCGCGATCCCGCGCAGGGCCGCCACCCGCGCCAGCCGCCGCAGCCGCGCCGCGCGCGCCGCGCGATCGAGATGATAATGGCGAAACACCAGTGCCGATCCCGGCGGCAGGCGGCGCAAGGCGCGTTCGAGCCAGGCGTCGTTGCGCGCATCGCTCAACAGGACAAGGCGAGGTATGGATCTCGGGCGCACGGATGTCGCGACAGGCTGGCGATTTGCCATGTGCGCGCTATAGCACCGCGCATGACTGCCGCCAGCCACCTCAATGACCTCGCTCTTCCCCCCCTCGCCGCGATCCGCGCGCGGATCGCCCGCGCCGCCGCGCTGGCCGGGCGCAAGGCCGAAGATGTCACGCTCGTCGCGATTTCCAAGACCAGGCCTGCCGAAGCGATCATGCCGCTGATCGGCGAAGGCCAGCGCGTGTTCGGCGAAAACCGCGTGCAGGAGGCGCAAGCCAAATGGCCCGCGCTGATCGAGGCCCATCCCGACATCCGCCTCCATCTCGTCGGGCAGTTGCAATCGAACAAGGCCGAAGACGCGGTCCGACTGTTCGACGCGATTCACTCGCTTGACCGCCCCTCGCTGCTTCATGCTCTGGCCCGCGCGATGGACAAGGCCGGGCGCCGCGTGCCGCTGTTCGTGCAAGTCAATATCGGCGCGGAAGATCAGAAAGGCGGCTGCGCGATTGGTGATGTTCCCGGCCTGCTGGCCGAGGCACGCGCCGCCGACCTGCCGGTCGAAGGGCTGATGTGCGTCCCCCCGGCGGGGATCGAGGCCGCCCCGTTCTTTGCGCTGCTGGGCAAGATCGCCGCCGACAATGGCCTGTCCGGGCTGTCGATGGGCATGAGCGAGGATTTCGAGACCGCCATCATGCTCGGCGCGACGCATGTGCGTATCGGCAGCGCCCTGTTCGGCTCGCGCGCGGGATAATCGCGGGATGATCGCGGCGGCGACACTTGGCGCATTCGTGCCCGTCGCCGCGCTGCTGACGATAACCCCCGGCACCGATACCATGCTGGTCCTGCGCACCGCCGGGCTTGGCGGGGCGCGGGCAGCCTGGCTCGCCGCGCTGGGGATTGCGCTGGGCTGCCTGATCTGGGGCTTTGCCGTGGCGATGGGGCTCGGCGCCTTGCTCGTGGCCAGCCCGCTTGCCTTTGCCTGGCTGCGCATGGCGGGCGCGGCCTATCTCGGCTGGATCGGGATCGGCCTGATCCTTCGCCCGCATCGCCCCGCCGAGCCGGGCAGCGCGCCGGCGCGGACAGCCTTCCGGCGCGGGCTGTTGACCAATCTGCTCAATCCCAAAGTCGGGGTATTCTATCTGACCCTGCTGCCGCAGTTCCTGCCGCAGGGCACGAATGCGCGCGACGGGCTCTTGCTCGCGGGCATCCATGTCGGCTTGACGCTGGCCTGGTTTGCCGCGCTGATCGCCTTTGCGCGCAGCCTCGCCCCGATCATGGCCCGCCCCGCCTTTGCCCGCCGGATCGACCGGGCCTGCGGCGCGCTGTTCATCGGCTTTGGCGTCAGGCTGGCGCTACGTTAGGAAACCTCTGATTAAGTCCAAACAGCATTGCCACCACCCTACCTCGTCATTCCCGCGAAGGCGGGAATCCAGCTTCTTTTTGCCCTTTCCCCCCGGAAAAGCTGGATTCCCGCCTTCGCGGGAATGACGATGGGGGGCTTGGCGAACCACAGGAACGACTTGATTCCTGCGCAAAGGACCTAATCAGAAGTTACGTTGATCAGCCGTCGCTGTTGCCTTCGCCATGGCGCGCGAGTTCGTCGCCGACGAGCGTGACCACGTGCAGGAGATTGGTCGACCCCGGCGTGCCGAACGGGACACCGGCCAGCGCGATCAGCTTTGACCCGGCGACGCCAAACCCGTGGCGCAGCGCCATGCGCTTGCCCTTGGCGATCATTTCCTCAAAGCTGCCGATGTCCTTGGTGGTGACCGCGTGCGCGCCCCACAACAGGCCGAGCCGCCGCGCGATGCGCAAGGCAGGCGTCAGCACCAGCATCGGCACGCCGGGGCGTTCGCGCGCGACGCGCCGGGCGGTCGAGCCCGATCCGGTAAACACGATGATCCCCGAAATCGGCAAAGTCGCCACGATCGAGGCGCAGGCCCCGGCGAGCGCGTCGGCAGTGGTCGGATCGGGCGGGGTCTGGGTAAAATGGACGCGCGCCTGATAGCCGCCATCGCGTTCGACCTGCACGGCGATGCGGTTCATGATCGTCACCGCTTCTTCGGGCCAGGCGCCCGAGGCGGTTTCGGCCGACAGCATGACCGCGTCGGCGCCGTCATAGACCGCGTTGGCAACGTCGGACACTTCGGCGCGGGTCGGCGTCGGCGCCTCGATCATCGATTCGAGCATTTGCGTGGCAACGACCACCGGCTTGCCCTGGCGCCGCGCCATCGCGACGATGCGCTTTTGCAGCGGCGGCACTTCCTCGGGATTGAGCTCGACACCCAGATCCCCGCGCGCGACCATGATCCCGTCGGACAGTTCGATGATCTCGTCGAGCCTGCCGATCGCGGCGGGTTTTTCGATCTTGGCCATCAGCGCGGCGCGCCCGCTGATCAGCTTGCGCGCTTCGGCAAGGTCTTCGGGCCGCTGCACGAACGACAGCGCGATCCAGTCGGCCTGTTGCTCAAGGGCAAAGGCGAGATCGCGGCGATCCTTGTCGGTCAGCGCCGGCACCGGCACCACCGCGTCGGGCACATTGACGCCCTTGCGGTTGGAAATCACCCCGCCGACTTCGGCGGAGCACAAGATCGCATCGGCATCGGCACGGATCACCCGCAGCCGCAGCTTGCCATCGTCGATCAGCAGCCGCTGCCCCTTTTGCAGAACGCCGAACAATTCGGGATGCGGCAGGCAAACGCGCGTTTCATCGCCCGGCTCGGGATTGCGATCGAGCGTGAAATGGGCCGAATGGCGGATCACCGCGCGGTCGCCCTTGAACACCCCGACGCGCAGCTTTGGCCCCTGCAGATCGCACAGGATGGTGATCGGATGGTTCACCCGCGTTTCGAGCGCGCGGATCGCGGCAATCGTTTCGGCGTGCGTTGCATGATCGCCATGGCTCATGTTGACGCGGAACGCGTCGACACCGGCGCGATAGAGCTTTTCCAGCATTTCGGGGGACCGGCTGGTCGGGCCGACCGTTGCCAGGATCTTGACCTTGCGCCCGCGCGGGCCCTCTATCGTCGGATCCGTGTTCGCCACAGTGTCAGCCTCGTTTTGCCTGGGTGTGCCCTTTGCGGCCCCGCTGCATGAGAACAACTGGCCACCGGACGTCGTCGGCGCTATGGCCCAAGGCGCGTTAAAACCCAAGGCCCAATCCCCTCAGGACCATTCCCATGGATACGAATTTCCCAACCGGCGCAGCGCCCGATCCGATCGACACTCTGCCCGATTCCGTGGCGGCAGAGGCCTTTCGGAGACTGGTCCGCCACTTGCGCCTGCGCCACGATGCGCAGAACATCGATCTGATGGGGCTGGCCGGATTTTGCCGCAATTGCCTGGCCGACTGGATCATCGAGGCAGGCGCCCCGCTGGACAAAGCCGCCGCGCGCGAGGCCATCCACGGCATGCCCGCCGCGACATGGAAAGCGCGGTTCCAGACCGAAGCCACGCCCGAACAGCTGGCGCGGATGGCCGAAAGCATGAAGCGCAATCAGTCGGGGCACTGAGCTGCCCATCACGCCGTTTCGCCATCACTTCTATTCGGGCGCGCCGGTATATTGCGCATCGGGATCGGGCAAGCGTGGCGGGTCGCCCGGGCGGGGCGGATCGAACGCCGTGACCGGGATCGGGCCGATCAGTTCGCCATCGTCCCACATCACTTCGAACCAGTCGCGCGGCTTGAGGCCGAGGTGCTGCAACGGGGTGTAGTAATAGCGGCTGAAGGCAAACACGACGCGGTTTCGGCCCAGTGCGGCGCGCACGCCTGCGGGCGCGACGAGATGCCCGCGATAGCCGCCGAACGCCCAGTTGTCGGTCTGTTTCGGATCGGCCATGACCACCAGCGGAAACGGGCAGGTCGCCGTGCCGAATTCGACCAGACAGGTCTGTTCGATCACCACCCCGATGGATTCGTGTGATGCCAGCAGGACCGCGCCGGGATCGTCGGCCACCTGGTGGACGGCATAGCGCCAATCCTGCGGCTGCTGGATATAGTCGACCACCAGCAAGTCGATCAGCCCGGCCAACGCGACCGAGGCCAGCACCGCCAGCGCCGAAATGCGCCGCATCACGCGCCAGGCCGGGTCTTCGCCCGCGACGGCGCCCGGCAGCGCGGCGGCGGCGATCAGCGCGGTAAAGCTGTAGCACCAGTGCAGCGTGAAATCGGAAATGGTCGGATGAACCCTGTCGGTCGCCTTGAACAGGACCAGCGCCCCGATCGTCACCCACACGGCCAGCCGCACCTCGCGCCGCCCTCGACAGCGCCAGGCCCCGATCAGGATCAAGGCTGCCATCAATGCAGCGCCGACCGTGCCGCCGGTCAGCAATTGCAAATTGCAGGTGGTCCAAAAATCGGCCCAGTCGAGCGGTTGCAGCCAGCTCAGATTGGCCGCCGCCCGGCTCTGCAATTGCACCACGGCCATCGCCAGCACCCAGCCCGACAGCGCCGCGATCGCGACATTCGCCGCGATCAGCATCGCAAGCGGGCGCCAGCGCCCGTCGCGCCGCACCATCGCATCGGCCAGCGCCGCGAATGTCGCGATCACCGGCCAGAGCAGCATCGTCGTATGGCAATAAATCGCCACCACCGCGCCCGCGACATAGAGCGCCCAACCGCGCCGCGCCCGTTCGCCCGAAAGAGCATCGACCAGCCCGATGAACGAGACCAGCACCATCAGCTTGGCCAGCCCATAACCGCGCAGATAGGCCGCCTGATAGATGTCGGACCACGACACCGCGAACAACAGGAGACCGAGCAACGCCGCCGGCCAGCCCAGCCGCCCCCGGACAAACCGCGCAAACACCACAAGATGCGCCAGCGCGATCGTCAGCGGCAGCGCGCGCATCCACCAGTGCCCCATCGGCACCACCATGCGCCACGCCTTCAACAGCGAATAGAACAGCGGCGGATTGGTCTCGCGCGCCATCCACCAGCCCCACAGCCGGCTCCACGACTGGCCCGAAAAATACATCGAGGCCATTTCGTCAAAAACCATCGACGCGGCGGCATGGCGCAGCCGCAGCCATACGGTCAGCACCGCGATGGCGCCCAGGATCAGGACGATCCCCCGATGCGTCGATGAACGCCCCGTCAACATGCTCTGGTCATACTGATGTCATGATCCCCGCCGAACACCCGTTGCGGCATACCGGTGCCCCCTTGTGCGAACAAGACCACCCGCCGCTCTTTGCTCCCCGAGCGCTTTGACGCGCGTCAATCGCTCTGTAACACTCGCGTGCGAAAGCATTGCCCCATCATCTGCGCAAGAGGCCCGATCCGCTTATGCCCTCCGCTTCGCCGTCTGACAGCCTGGGCGATCGCGCCATTCCCGACACGGCGATCGCCACGCTGACGATGAACCCGACGATCGACGTCGCCTTTGAAGTCGACAAGGTCTTTCCCACGCACAAGATCCGCACGGCGCGCGAATATTCCAACCCCGGCGGCGGGGGGATCAATGTCGCGCGGGTGTTTGTGCGGCTGGGCGGCAATGTGCGCTGCGTCTATCTGTCGGGCGGGCCGACCGGGGTCGCGCTCGACGGCTTGCTCGACCTGCACCAATTGGTGCGCACGCGCGTCCCGATTGCGGGCCACACCCGCATCGCGGTCACCACACTGGAAAAATCGTCAGGCCTCGAATACCGCATCACCCCCGAAGGCCCCGAAGTGCGCGAAGCGGAATGGCGCGCGGCGCTCGCCTGGCTCGAAGCGATCGAATGCAGCCATCTGGTCATGAGCGGATCGCTGCCGCGCGGGGTGCCCAAGGATTTCTATGCCGAAGCCGCCCGTGTGATGGCGTCGCGCGGCGTGCGCGTGGTGCTCGATACATCGGGCGAAGCGCTGCGCGCAGGGCTTGCCGGTGGCGGCATTACCCTCGTCAAGCCGAGCCGGGGCGAACTCGAAGCGCTGGCCGGGACAAGCCTGCCGACCCGTGCGGCGGTGGCCGAAGCGGCGATGGCGATCGTCGAGGCGCGCCAGGCGCAGATGGTCGCCGTCACGCTGGGCCACGAAGGCGCGATCCTCGCCCGCCAAGGCGGCGTGATCGATTACCCGGCGATCCCGGTCGAAGCCAAAAGCACGGTCGGCGCGGGCGACAGCTTTCTCGCCGCGATGGTCTTTGCGCTGTGCGCCGGGCAGAGCGATGAGGCCGCGTTCCGCATGGGTTTGGCCGCCGGCACCGCCGCCGTGCTCCATCCCGGCACCGGCCTCGCCTACCCGGCGGACATCCTGCGGCTGGTGAAAGACGTGCAACCGGCCTGATCTTGTGCGCGACAAGTCAGGTGGGTCCGCTCAGGTGCCGCCGGTCTTGAAAGCGGCCCCTGCGCTCGCCATTTTCAAGCCATCGGACCACCCAGAGGGGATTTTCAGACAAACGCCATGAGCACCAGCGAAACCACTGCGCCCGAGACGCGCTCGTTCGAAGCCGATGTCGCCCGTTTGCTGCACCTGATGGTGCATGCGGTCTATTCCGACCGCGACGTCTTCTTGCGCGAACTGATCGCCAATGCCGCCGACGCCTGCGAAAAGCTGCGCTATGAGGCAATTGCCCGCCCCGATCTGGCAGGCAGCGAAACCCCGCGCATCACCATCGCGCTCGATCCCGAGGCAAAGCGGCTGACCGTTACCGACAACGGTATCGGCATGACCGAGGCGGACATGATCGAGGCGCTGGGCACGATCGCCCGTTCGGGCACGCGCGCCTTCATGGAAGGTCTGGCGGCGGCGAGGGACGGCGAAAAGGCGCAATTGATCGGCCAGTTCGGCGTCGGATTCTATTCGGCCTTCATGGTTGCCGATCAGGTCGAGGTCTTTTCGCGCCGCGCCGGGACCGAGTTGACCTTTCGGTGGACCTCCGACGGGCTCGGCACCTACAGCATCGAGCCCGCCGATCTCGACGAAGCCCCGGCGCCCGGCACGCGCGTCGTCTTGCATCTCAAGGACGATGCGACCCAATACACCGAGCGCCACACGGTTGAGCGCATCGTGCGCGCGCAGTCGGGCCATGTCCCCGTGCCGATCGCGCTGATCGAAAAACCCGATGCGCAAGCCGGTGACATCACCGATGGCAGCGCGCTGTGGACCCGGCCCAAATCGGACATCAGCGCCGAGGACTATACCGATTTCTATCGCAGTCTGGCCGGTCAGTTCGATCAGCCCGCGCTGACGCTGCATTACCGCGCCGAGGGCAAGCACGAATACAATGTGCTGGCTTTCGTTCCCGAAAGCCGCCCGTTCGACTTGTTCGATCCCAATCGCAAGGGGCGGATGAAGCTCTATGTCCGCCGCGTGTTCATCACCGATGAGGCAGAGCTGCTGCCGCGTTATCTGCGCTTTGTGCGCGGGCTGGTCGATTCTGCCGATCTGCCGCTCAACATGTCGCGCGAGATGATTCAGGAAAGCCCGCTGCTCGCCGCGATTCAAAAGGGCGTGGCCAACAAGATTCTGAGCGAGCTCGACAAGCTGTCGAACAGCGACGCCGACAAATATGCCGCCTTCTGGGACGCATTCGGCGCGGTGCTCAAGGAAGGGATCTACGAAGATTACGGTCGGCGCGAAACGCTGCTCGGCCTCGCCCGCTTCCGCAGCACGGCCGCGGACAAGGATGGTGGCAATGGCTGGCGCTCGCTCAAGGACTATGTCGCCACGATGCGCGACAATCAGACCGCGATCTATTACGCGACCGGCACCGATCGCGACCGGCTGGCCGCCTCGCCCCAGATCGAAGGGTTCCGCGCACGCGGGATCGAAGTGCTGCTGCTGACCGATCCGGTCGACAGCTTCTGGGCGGCATCGGGCGTGGATTACGATGGCAAGCCGTTCAAGTCGGTCACGCAAGGCCAGGCCGATCTCGGCCTGATCGAACCGCTCGAAGGCGAACAGCCGCCCGAACCCGCCGCGCCCGAGGCCTTTATCGCCTATGTCAAGGAACGGCTGGGCGAAGCGGTGTCCGACGTGCGCACGTCCGAACGGCTGACCACCAGCGCGGCCTGCCTCGTGGCCAGCGAACACGGCATCGATCGTCAGCTCGAACGCCTGCTCAGCGCCAATGGCCAGACGCCGCACGGGGCCAGGCCGGTGCTCGAACTGAACCCGCGCCATGATCTGGTGAGCGGGCTGGCCGCCTTGCCCGACGATGCGGAGCTGAAAGCCGACGGCGCGCACTTGCTGCTCGACGAAGCGCGCATTGCCGATGGCGAACTGCCCGACGATGCCCGCGCCTTCGCCGATCGCCTGGCGCGCGTCATGGCCAAAGCGCTCGCCTGATACGGGCAAACCCTGAACCGCCCCGGCCCGGGGCGGTTCAGGCCTGTTTCAGGCGACGCTGCCTTCGAGGATTTGCAGCGTTTTCAGGTCGGAATGGAAATCGAGCGCATAGTCGCCGCCTTCGCGGCCGATGCCCGAAATACCGATCCCGCCAAACGGCGCGGTCAGATCGCGCACGAGGAACGTGTTCACCCAGACCGTGCCGCCGCGAACCTGCCGCCCGACGCGTTCGGCGCGCGCGGCACTGCCGGTATAGACGATGCCCGACAGGCCATAAGCGGTCGAATTGGCCAGCGCGACGCCTTCTGCCTCGTCGCGGAACGTCTGGAATGTCAAAACCGGGCCGAACACTTCGTTCTGGACAACTTCCGCATCGTTGTCCCGGGGCACGATCAGCGTCGGCTCGATCCAGTTGCCGCCCTCTTTCCACAGCTTGCCGCCGCGCGCGATCGTATCGCCCGCCGCGCGGGCGCGATCGATGAAGCCGAGCACGCGTTCGACATGGCGCGGATGGATCAGCGCCGACATCGTCGTGGCAGGATCGCGGCTGTCGCCCATGACATGCGCATCGGCATAGGCATGGAATTTTTCGAGAAAGGCGTCCTTCACGCTGTCTTCGACGATGATCCGCGTGCCCGCCATGCAGACCTGGCCGCTGTCGTCATATTGCCCGGCGGCCTTTTTCGCCGCCGCATCGATGTCCGCATCGGCAAACACCAGCAAGGGCGATTTGCCGCCAAGTTCGGCGGTAAACGGCACGATGTTTTCCGCCGCTGCCTTGCCGATGATCCGCGCGGTCGGCACGCTGCCGGTAAAGCTGATCCGCTTGATCCGGGGATCGCCGGTCAGTGCATTGCCAAGCTCCGCGCCGAGCCCCTGGACAATGTTGAACACGCCTGCCGGAAAGCCTGCCTCGTCGATCAGGTCGGCCAGCACCGAGGCCGACAGCGGCGACCAGTCGGCGGGCTTCAGGATCACGGTATTGCCCGCCGCGAGCGCAGGCGCGCATTTCCATGTCGACAGCATGAACGGCGCATTCCACGGCGTGATGATCAGCGACGGCCCCGCAGGCTGGCGAATCACCCGGTTTGCCGTCCCGCGCGAGGACCACACGCGCTCTTCATGCGCGCTCGCCAGATCGGCGTAGTTGCGGAAATTGGTCGCCCCGCGCAAGATCACGCGCAGCCGCAGGCTTTCAAGCAGCATGCCCATGTCAAGGCATTCGATCATCGCCAGCTTTTCGACGTTGGCCTCGATCAGATCGGCCAGCCGATGCAGATAGACGCCGCGTTCCGTCGCGCTCAGCGCCGCCCAGGCCGGAAAGGCCTGCGTGGCCGCCTCTGCCGCCTGCGCAGCCGTGGCGATCGTGCCGCGCGCGATGTCGGCCAGTTTCCACGACCAGTCAAACGGGCAGCGGGTTTCGAACGTATAAGGCGATGATACCCGGCGCCCGCCGATATAGTGATCGGGCGATACCGAATGGCCGGCGATGTCGATGCGCGTGTCCATGGGGAATCTTTCAGATATAGGGCAGGTAATAAGCGATCTGGCCCGCTTCGTCGCAGTCGCCGACAATGCGCAGCTCTTCGCGCTTGATCGCGAGGTAATTGGCGACAAGCTCGGCCCCGATCGCCTCTGTCAGCACGGTATCGGCCTCCAGCGCATCGAGCGCGGCGCCAAGGTCATGCGGCGTGTGGCGATCGGTGTTGATCGTCTCCAACCCGTCGTCGGTTTCGGGCGCCGCCAGTTCGAGCCCTTGTTCGACCCCCATCAGCGCCGCCTGAAGCAACGCGGCGACGGCGAAATAGGGGCTCGCCGCGCAATCGGCCATGCGGTGTTCGATCCGCGCTGCCGCGCCCGTTTCCGCCGAAACGCGCACTGTGACGCTGCGATGGTCGATGCCCCAGTTGGCCCAGTATCCCGACAGGCTGGCCGGTTGCAGCCGGGCATAGCTGTTGGTCAGCGGAGCCAGAATCCCGGCCAGCGCCTCGTGATGGTGCAGCATCCCGGCAATCGCCCCGCGCATCGTGTCCGACAGCGCGCCGGTCGCCACATCGTCGGCAAAGACGTTGTGCCCCTGCGCATCGCGGAAACTGATGTTGAAATGAAGCCCGCTGCCGCTCTTGTCGGCAAACGGCTTGGGCAGGAATGACAGCAGATAGCCTTTGCGCAGCAGGACTTCGCGCGCCATCTGGCGAAACAGGAAGGCATCGTCGGCAGCCTTGAGCGCGTCGGCAAAGCGCAGCGTCAATTCGAATTGCGGCGCGTCGTATTCGGCGTTGATCGATTCGATGGGAATGCCGCAGGCATGCGCGGTTTCCCAGATCGCATCGACCAGTCCCGCCGGATCGGTGAACGGCCCGGTGCCATAGACGAAAGCGCCCGGCGTATCATAAGGCACCCATTGCCCGTCTGCATCGCGCTGAAAGACATAGGCTTCCATCTCGATCCCGACCATCGGTTCGAGCCCGCGCGCGCGCCAGGCGGCAATCGCGCGGATCAGCGCGCCGCGTCCGCACAGCGCAAAGGGTTCGCCCTTGAAGTACAAGGCGCCCAGCGCGATTTTCGTGCCCGCTTCCCATGACGGACGCAAGGTATCGGGATCGAACACCATTTCCATATCGGGCAGCCCGTCGAGCATCCCGCCGCCGGGCGCTGCGACAAGCGCCTTGTCATACGTGACCGCATATGTGCCAACGCAAAACCGGGCATGACCTTTGCCTGCCTCGGTCATCGGGACATATTTGCCGCGCGCGAGATTGAGCTGGTCGGCGAACAGCAGGCGGCAGCGCTCGAACGCGACCGAGCGCGTCTGATCGGCCGAAACCGGCGAAAGCTTGTGCATTGATACTCCCCAATCGGCCTTTTGGTGGTTTGCGCGGCGCTGTTTTCAGCGTGCTTTGACGCGAACCGGCAAATATTTGATCCCGTGGATGAAATTCGACCGCAGATAGCTGTGTTCGGCGACTTGCTCGATCGTATCGAGCCGCTTGGCCAGTTCCTGCATGACGATCGCGACTTCGAGCTTGGCCAGCCACATGCCGAGGCAGATATGCGGGCCGCCCTGCCCGAACGACAGGAACGGATTGCGCGGACGATCGAGCCGCAGCGTATAGGGATCGGCAATCGCGGTTTCATCGCGGTTGCCCGAAAGAAACCACAGCAGGACTTTGTCGCCGGCACGCACGGATTTGTCGTGAAAGGTGAAATCGCGCGTTGCGGTGCGCCGGAAATGCGTGGTTGGCGAGGCCCAGCGGATCATTTCGTCCGCCGCCGCTTCCCAGTTTTCGAAATTCCCGGCCTGCAACTGGCGCAAGAGATGCGGATTGTTGGCCAGCGCATGGATCGTCGCCGAAAGGCTGTAGCGCGTGGTGTCATTGCCCGCCGCAACCAGCAGGCAGAAGAAATTGCGGAATTCATCGCGCGACATCTGCGTGCCGTGGCTGGTGGTCTGCCGCACGAGATTGAGCACGCCGATCTGTTCGCCCGCGTCCATGCGGTCGAGCAAATCATTGGCATAATCGAACAGCTTGACCGCCGCAGGCGAGCGGAACGGCAAGAGCCGGTATGCCTCGGTATCGACTTTGTCGATGACGAAGTCGGTATAGTCCGGGTCGGAATTGGAGATCAGCGCATCGCCCAATTCGACCAGCATCGGCCCGTCTTCGACCGGCACGCCCATGATCTGCGCCAGCATCTGCATCGGCAGGCGCCGGGCAATGCGATCGACCGCGTCGAATTCGCCCTCGCCCAACGCGACATCGAGCAAGTCGGTGACGATCGTGCGGATCTGATCTTCAAACCCGGCGACGGTGTGCTTGGCAAAGGCTTTCGATACCAGCGCGCGAAAGGCGCGGTGCACCGGCGCGTCGGTTTCCTGAAAGGTCTTGCGCGCTTCGTATTCCTCTTCGGACTGGTCCTCCATGCGGATGCCCTTGGCCGAAGACAGCAGATCGGCCTGCCGGTTCAGTTCGAGCAAGTCGGCATGGCGGGTCACCGACCAGAAGCCCCGGTCGCCATTGCTCATGTCCGACCAGGCCATCGGATCTTCGCGGCGCATGCGGTCAAGGGTCGCAAACGGCGCCCCGTCATTGAACGCATCTTGCGACGAAAGGTCGACATGCGGGTCGGTCGAACGCGAAAAGGCAAATGGCATCGGATCACTCCCTTGATGCCCACCAGCTAAACCGACCCACCCGTGATGCACTTGGCAGAAACGGACAGACTTGGCCCCGCCCGTTCCGAAGGGCGCGCCCAGTGCCTAAAGACTCGTTCAACGCCATTTCAGCCAATCAGGGAGCCTTCGCCATGGGCGAAATCATCGGTGCCGGAATTGTTGCTCACGCCCCGACCATCATGATGTCGAAGGAGGATCGCTACGAATTGAACGACGGCAAGGAAATCAGCCTTGTCCCCGGGCTCCATCGGCTGAAATCCGAAGTGCTCGACGTGTTGAAGCCCGACACGATCGTGCTGTTCGATTCGCACTGGTTCACCATCGTCGAATTCTGCATCGCGGCGCAGGGCCGCCGGTCGGGGCTCTATACCTCCGACGAATTGCCGCGCGGCATGCGCCAGATCCCCTATGACCTGAAAGGCAGCCCCGAGCTCGCCTTTGCCATGGCGGAAAAGGCCACGGCCAACGGCATCCGCACCACCGCGATCGACGATCCGTGCCTGCCGATCCATTATCCCACGGTCAATCTGTCGACATTCCTGCAGGGCGAAGAGGAATGGGTTTCGGTCAGCCATGCCTATTCCGCCGACCCGGAGGATTTTCTGCGCGTGGGCGAAGGCATCGGCCAGGCCATCGCGCAATCCGACAAGCGCGTGGTGCTGATCGCCAGCGGATCGATGAGCCACCGTTTCTGGTCGTTCCGCGACATCCCGCTGCACGAAACGTCGGACCCGATTCACATTTCCAGCCCCGCCGCGCGCGAGGCCGATTATGAACGCCTGCGCTGGTTCGCCGAAGGCAACCACGCCGCCGTGATCGACACGATGCCCGACTATTTGCGCCACGCCCCCGAAGCGCGCTTTGGCCATTACCTGATGATGGCCGCGGCCTGCGGCGGACGCGACTGGAAAGCCAAAGGCCGACAGTTCTCCGATTACGAAAATGCCACCGGCACCAGCCAGGTCCACGTCTGGTTCGACAAGCCGCAAGACGGCTGGAGCTGAACCGGATCCCGCCTGTTTGAGCGTGTATCCGGCAAGTGCGCCAAGCTGGCGTGGACAAATTCTCTGCACGACGGAACGGCGGGTTCTGGTGGAAGCGGACGTTACCTTATCCGCTTCGCCGGTCTCGACCTCGACCTCGCTTCGCCGAAAAAGGGTGAGCACGGAGAATAGGTCAATTCGCGCGGACCTGCTTCCCCATCGTCGTGCCGGACTTGATCCGGCATCCCGCTTTTGACTGTGGAGACACCGCCTGAGCGGCATCGTCTTCGCCAATCGTGCTGCATCCTTGTCTGCGCACCCGGATCCAAGCTGGCCCCCGGATCAAGTCCGGGGTGACGAAGAAGGCTTGCACTTCCGTGTTTCCTTGGAGAGTCTACTATTGGAGGAACGCTGACATAGCCCTTACATCGCTCGTCATTCCCGCGAAGGCGGGAATCCAGAGTGAAGGCTCCACGGCATTGATTTTCGAATACCTTGTGTCCAGCCGGGCGGTCGCAACTGGATTCCAGCCTTCGCTGGAATGACGAAGGGTATGTCCGCAACTGGGGCGTTTCCAGTCACTGGACATCGCTTCCCTTAGTGGCGGAATTTGTCAGCGCAGCCTAAAGCACTTCGCATTCGATCCACGCAATGATCTCCGCCGCACGGCGCCGATCGTCGAGCACATCGGCATCGACACCCAATTGCCAGGCGAGATCCGCGCGCGTGCGATCGGCATGGAGGGCTTCGAGCCTGGCATTGTGTGCCGCGATCGCGGCGCGGTCGGCGAAAAAGCCCTGCGCCACCATGTCATCCTGATCGAGCCGGTTGAGCTGCGCGATCTGGGCCAGATCGAATTCGGGATGGTACTGCACAGCCCAGACCGTGCTGCGCCCCAGCGGGATCAGCGCCGCCTGCACCGCGCTGTGACCATTGCCGGCGAGCAGCGTCGCATTTTCGGGCAGGCGCGTCACTTCGTCGTAGTGGATACAAGGCGCGTCGAACACCGCACCTTTTTGCGCAAACATCGGATGCGCGCGGCCGGCCTCGGTCAGGGTAATCTTGCGCGCGAGGCCGACTTCTCGCCCCCGAGCGGAGCGCGCGACCTCCCCACCGGCGGCCACGACCGCGATCTGCAGGCCCCAGCACGACCCGAACACCGGCAGGCCGCGCTCTGCCGCCGCGACCATCAGCGCGATCTGGCCGGTGACCGCCTCGTCGCTGTCATAGGCATGGAGCGCAGAACCGGTCACGACCAGCCCGGCATAGTCCGTCCAGTCGCGCCCATCGGGCAGACCTTCGCCGGGGTCGGCGCCAAACGCCACATCGAGCGCCAGATCGGGGAAATGCGCCGCGATCGTTTCGGCATAGATTTCGCTCGACCAGCGGACACCGCGCTCGCGAGCGACGGCCCGGCGATCAGCGGGATTGCCTTCGAGCAGCAACAGGCGGGTCATCAATGCGCCTGTTGCATCATCTGCGCGCGGTATGCCTGGGGCGAAACCCCGCTCCAGCGGTGAAACGCGCGGGTGAAATTGCTGTGTTCGGCATAGCCGAGACGCAGCGCGATTTCCGCGATCGACAGATCGGGCCGGGTGCGGAATTCAAACAGGGCCTGACGCATGCGGCATTCGTCGAGCACTTCCTGAAACGAGCTGCCCTCCTCGGCCAGCTTGCGCCGCATGGTCCGGCTCGACATGCCGATTTCGCGCGCGATGCGTTCCTGCTCGATCGGGCGGCAATTCATGTCGCGCCACACCACTTGCGCCAACCGTTCGACCAGCGGGGTCCGGCGGCGGTGTTCGACGATCGCCCGATTGACCACCGACATGTCGTTCGAGGGGCGCGCCGCCGGCAGCGCCAGATCGAGCATCGCCGCCGGAAAACGGATCTGGTTGGTATCGGCGCCAAAGCTGCACGGCGCATTCACCACTTTGCCGATGTCACCGCGCATTTCGTGCGCTTCGGCCTCGAACGTGAATTCGACCTTGTCCCAGCCATCCCAGCCATCCCGGCCACATTCCCCCCCGCCTTTGACACCGCGCACGCCGCGCCGGATGATCTGCGCGACAATGCCGAGGGTAAACATCGCATCGTAATGACGCGGCCAGATGTCGGGATCGAGAATACGATAGCTGACGCTGGCCATGGTCTCTTCGCGATCGAGCGTCATTTCGGTGCAGTCCTGCAGGACGACGAACAAGTCGACCAGGCGCTTCAACGCGGTGCCCACGCGCGTTGCGCCAAGCACGGGTTCGCCAAGCGCCCCGCCGAGCGCCCCCAGATCGAACCGCATGCCCGCAGCCCAGGGAATCGACGCGTCGCGCCGCCGCGCCACGATGCTTTCCGAAAACCGCACGAATTCGGCGAGCGGAATCGACGGGCGGCTGATGTCGCAGGGCCGCAAATCGCGCAATGCATGGATTTCCGGGACGTCGGCGGCTTCGACCAAGGCATCCCAGCCGTTGAGTGCGCTGGCGTGAATCTGGCTGGACCGGGCTCGATTCGGCTGATCCCGAAACCCGCTGTGGCGATGCCGATGCAGTTGATCCATTTGGGAATAGCACAGAAATGGCGTAGCGTCCGGCGCCTTTGGCATGACAGATCTCCCCTAACTTTTATGAGCGCGAGGCTATCGCAAGAGGGCGGTCACGAATTGATCATAATCGTCACAACATGATATTTCCGATCGCTCTCACGAAAGGGCTGCGCGTGACCGACGAGCGCGACCATTGGCCATATCGGCCAAGCCCGGCTTCGCGCAGCATGGCAGGCTCGGGCGGGGCGAAATCATAATGGAAAAGCGGCGCGCATGACACAACGGCGACCCAGGGAGATCAATGTCAACGGCTTGCCCGCGATCGTCAGCGCGATCGCGCTGGGCACGATCGGCGTGCTGTCGTTCATCATCCAGCCCGGCATCGTGCAGGGCTATGTCACCCATCTTGGCGTGTCGGATTCGCGCGCGGTCGATCTGGTCGGCTTTGAAATGCTGGGCGTTGCCCTGGCGACGGTGTTCATGGCGCTGATCGGCACGCGGATCGACTGGCGCGCGATCGTCGGCGGCGGACTGATGATTGCGGCATTTGGCGACATCGCCTCGGCCATGGCGACGCACGCGCCTTCGTTCGGCTGGCTGCGGCTGATCGCCGGATTTGGCGAAGGAACGATCATCTCGATCAGCTTCACCTTCGTCGGGATCACCGCCAAGGCAGAGCGCAATGTCGCGCTCTATCTCGCGCTCTTGCTCACTTATGGCGCGTTCGGGCTGTGGTATTTGCCCGTGTTTCTCGATTTTGCGGGCATTTCCGGCATGTTTCTGGTCTTTGCCGCGCTTTCGGCGCTGGCGCTCGTGACCGTGCCGCTGGTGCCGCATGGCTATGGCGCGGCGCAAGCGGCGAGGCCCGGCGTGCGCCAGTTGCCGATCGCCATGCTGGTGATCGCGCTGGCCGCCGTGCTCGCCTACAACATTGCGCAAGGGATCGCGTGGGCGGTGCTGTTCCTGGTCGGCACCGGCGCGGGGATCGGCGAACAGGATGTCGCCAACGCCTTGTTCCTGTCGCAGATACTCGCAGTCGGCGGGGCGCTGGCCTCGGTGTTTCTGGCCGAGCGCATTCCGCGCGACGTGGCGATCGCGGGCGGCATTCTGGGCGGGGCGGCCAGCATCGCGCTGCTGCTCGGCCATCCGGGGCCAATTCTGTTTACGCTCGGCGTCTGCGGATTCAATGTGCTGTGGAACTTCGTCCTGCCGTTCATCCTCGGGCGGATCGGCGATTTCGACGAGAGCGGGCGAATGATGTCGTTTGCCATCGCGATGCAGATGATCGGGCTGGGCGGCGGCCCGCTGATTGCTGCGCCGCTCATCGACGGAAAGGGCTATCGACTGGTCGAGCTGGTGTGCATCGCGCTGTTCCTGATCAGTTTTGTTCTGCTGCGCATCCCCAGCCGCGTCCATCGTCGGCTTCACGCGGCGGCCTGAGCGCGCCTTCTTTCCGCCTGCGCGCTGATTGGCCGCATCTGACAAGTGCGCGCAGCAAAGCCGCAGCATGATGCAATCACAGGGCGTCAAAACGTCCGATCGGTCGTGGCCGCAATGGCCAGCCGCCATCGCGGGGAGTTTTGCATACCATGAGCATCAGAGGGACTTTTTCCGCGCAGGTCGCGCTTTTTGCGCTGGCCGCAGCGCTGATTCCGCAGGCCGCACATGCAGCGGACGCCGCCGCCCAACCGGGCGAAATCGTCGTCACCGCGCAAAAGCGCGAACAGAGCGCGCAGAAGATCGGCATCGCCGTGACCGCGCTCGGCAAGGACGCCATCGCCGCGATCGGGCGGCAGGATGTGACCGCGCTGGCGGGCCAGGTGCCCGACCTCGAGGTCAACCAGTATTCGCCGACGATCACCGTGTTCAACATTCGCGGCGTCTCGCAAAACGACTTTACCGACGCGCAGGAAGCGCCGATCGCGTTCTACGACGATGAAGTCTACATCGCCTCGCTGGGCGCGATCACCGGCATGAATTTCGACCTCGAGCGCGCCGAAGTCCTGCGCGGGCCCCAGGGCACGCTGTTTGGCCGCAACGCCACCGGCGGGCTGGTCCAGTTCGTTTCGGCCAAGCCGACCGCAAAGAACGAAGCTTTCGTGACGCTGACCACCGGCTCTTATGGCCAGGTCGCGACCGAAGGTGCGCTCAGCGGTGCGCTTTCGAATGCCGTGCGGGCGCGCCTGTCGTTCACCACCAACGACGCGGGCGGCTATATCACCAACACGATGGGCCCGAGCCTTGGCAATACCAAGTTCTATGGCCTGCGCGGGCAGATCGCCGCCGATCTCAGCCCGGCTGACAAGCTGATCGTCAAAGTCCAGACCTTGCGCAATGCGCACGAGCGCAGCGGCGGTCTCTACAGCTGGGCCGCAGCCTATCCAGACCCCAACGACCATGGCCTCGGCAACTATGCCGCCAATGTTCCGGGCGGCAATCCGGGCGGTGCGGCGCAGGGTGCCGACGCCAACGGCTATACCAACACATCGGGCAGCCCCTTCGTCCAGAGCGAAGACCGCGTGCCCTATTTCAACCGCACGTATTGGGACATCAGCGCGCGCTATACCCACGATTTCGGGTGGGGCGAGCTGGCATCGATTTCCGATTACCAGCACATGACCAAGGACTACGGCGAAGATTCCGACATGTCGCCCAATGCCGCGTTCAACTATGACACGCATCAGCGCATGTACCAGATGTCGCAGGAACTGCGCCTGTCGGGCAAGACCGACGCGCTGAACTGGGTGACCGGGCTTTACGCCATGAACATCCACACCTCGAACCAGTATCAGGTGGTCAGCCCGGCGGGCACCGTTCCCGGCTTCGGCACGCTCAACTATGGCGGCACGCAGAACACCGATTCGCTCGCCGCTTTTGCACAAGGCGAATATGCGGTCACGCCGACGGTCTCGGTGATCGGGGGCCTGCGCTATTCGCACGACCGCAAGCACATCGAATTTCAGGACTATGCCAACGGCGCGTTGGTGTTCGACTGGGCGACGACGATCCCCGATGTCGCAAACTTGCGCTTTGCCACGTTCAACAACTGGTCGGGCAAGGCCGAAGTCGATTACAAGCCCGACGGCAACACGCTGATCTATGCCTCGGTCAATCGCGGCACCAAGGCGGGCGGGTTCGGCACGGTGTCCTCGGCTGCGCCCTATACCGACAGCGCGGCGGTTTCGACCGCGACCGGCGCACCGCTGGTTCAGGCAATCCCGTTCGGGCAGGAAGTGTTGACCAACTGGGAGGGCGGGTTCAAGCTGACCCTGCTCAATCGCACGACCCATTTCAACGGCTCGGTATTCTTCTACAATTATCAGGGCTATCAGGCGTTTCAGAATGTCGGGGTAAACCAGTACATCTCGAACCATCAGGCCTATGAACACGGCGCCGAATTCGAATTCAACACGCGCCCGGTCAAGGGGCTCTACCTCGGCACGTTCATGACGTTCCTGTCGTCGAAGGTGAAGAACATCACCCTGCCCGACGGCTTCGTCGCCGACCGCGTCCTGCCGCAGGCGCCCGACTTCTCGCTCGGCTGGCAGGTGCATTACCAGTTCCCGGTCGGCCCCGGCCAATTGACCCTCGGCACCGACTGGAAGCACGAATCGGGCAGCTTCTTCGAAACCAACAACGCCCCTGACGACTACGAACCGGGCCGCACCATCGGCAACGTGCGCGTGAGCTATGCGATCCTCGACGGCAAAGTCGAAGTCGCCGGCTTCGTCAACAACGTCACCGACAAATGGTATCGCGTCTACAATCTCGATCTGGCAGGCCTGCTCGGCTCCACCAACCAGACTTATGCCAAGCCCCGCACCTGGGGCGCGAGCGTAACGCTGCGCTACTGAGCGCGAACACCAACGCATTCCACCCTGGGGGTGCGCCGGATCGCCCGGCGCGCCCCTTCTTTTTTGCAGTTACCCCCGGCAATCCCTTGGGCTGCGGCCGAAATGACGCGAGAACGCCCGGCTGAAGCTCGCGCTTTCGGCATAGCCCACCGCCAGGGCAACGTCTGCCACGCTGCGGCTGGTTTCGCGCAGCATGCGTTCGGCGGCGACCATCCTGTGTTCATCGAGCAGCGCGCGCCAACCTGTCCCCGCAGCGCGCAGGCGGCGGTGCAGCGTGGGCTGCGACAGGCCGAGACGGGCCGCGACTTCGGTCACTTGCGGCGGGCGGTCGAGCGGGGCATGGGCGATCATCGCCTTGACCCGCTCGGTCAGGCTGCCTTCGTGGCCCGCCCCGGCGCGACGGCGCAAATGGTCTTCCAGAATCGGATGCAGCACGGGGCTGAGCACGCGGCCGCGATGCGCGAGGTGCCGTTCCGGAAAAACCAGCAGGTTGGTATCCTGTTCGAAGAACACGTCGCAGCCGAAATAGTCGCGATAGACACCGTAAGGCCCCGCGCGCTCGTGCTCAAAGCGCACTTCGGACAATTCGATCGCGCCACCGGTATATTGCCGCGCCAGGCTGAACATCGCGCTGATCGAATATTCCGCGTCCTGCCGCCGAAACGGCAGCGCGGGATCGATGACTTTGTATTCGAACATCGCAAACGGCCCCTCGACGGCAAAGCGATTGCGCGAGGCTTGCTGCATGGTGTCGAGATAGCGGGTAAAGCTGGCAAAGGCGCCGCGCAAATCGGGCGCGCTGAGGAACAGAAAGCTCAAGGGGCCGATACTGTCCGACCCGACCAGCCGCCCGGCATGAAGCCCGAAGGCGGGATTGCGCGCCAGCGCCGAGGCGCGTTCGAAAAAGATCAGGAAGGTTTCGAGCGGGATTTCGGTATCGGCGCCCTCGATGGCGTCGCGATCGAGCCCCACTTCGCCAAGCAGGTCCGCCGCCGACCGCCCGGTCAGTTCGAGGCAGTTGGCAACGTGCCGCAGGAATTGTGCCGCGATGACCGGTTGACCCATCGCGGCACCATGTCTTGGGTCCGTCCGGCTGGCAACCGGAACGAGCTCCCTTACTTCTTGTCGAGCGCGGATTCGTAAAAGGCGGCGCCTTGCCCGCCTGCCGCGCGCTTGCCGCGATGTTCCCAGTCGCCGCCCATCGCGGTCGAGATCACTTCTTCGGATTCGGTCGGCTGTGCGCCGCAATCGTCGCGGATCGGCGTCGGGCCATGGACGATGGTGTTCGACAGGCGGCCCAGCCCTTCGACTTCGACATCGACCACATCACCGGGCTGGACCGGGCGGCTGTTGGCGGGCGTGCCGGACAACAGCACATCGCCCGGTTCGAGCGTGATCGTCCGCGCGATGTCGGCGACCAGATAATGCATGTCCCATTCCATGTTGGCGGTGGTGTCTTCCTGGCGGAGTTCCCCGTTGACATAGGTACGGATCATCTTGTCGCGGAAATCCCAGCCGGTGACGAGGCCGGGGCCGATCGGGCAGAGCGTGTCCGAGCCCTTGACGCGCAGCATCGAGCCGGCATCGGTATCGCGGAAATCGTGCAGCCCGTAATCGTTGGAAACGCTGTAGCCGAGGATATAGTCGCCCGCTTCGTCCGGCGAAATATTGCGCGCGGTCTTGCCGATGACGATGGCGATTTCGCCTTCGTAATTCAGCCACTTGCAGCGTTCGGGGCGAACCACCGCGCCCTTGTGCGTGTTGAGCGCGGTCACGGGCTTTTGAAAATAGGTCGGCGCGGCCGGCAGCTTCGTGATGAATTCCTGCACCCGGCTGTGATAGTTCAAATGGACACAGATGATCTTTGACGGGTTGCACGGCGCCAGATGCACCGCCTCATCGACGCCGACGCTGCGCCCGTCGCGCGTTACCAGTTCATCGCCATGGCGCGTGGCCAGGATCGGATAGCCGTCGAGCAGGATGCGGCGGTATTCGGTAGTCATGGGCGGGGATCCCTTTGTGTCCATTCGTCCCGCCCTTCATAACCCGACGCAAGGGCAATTGGCTTTGGCCGTTGCGGCCAAGCTTGCGCGCGCCAATGCGATAGAACCACCGCGACCATGGCCGCGCGATCCCGATTTCCCCGTGAGGCCGCACCAGCACAACGAGGCAAACATGAGTGACCTGAAGGGCCTGTTCTATCCGCGCACTCCGACCGGCAAGGCCAGCATCGTACCGCCGGTGCCGTGGCACTATTCGGGCGAGCTGATCACGCTCGAATATCGCACCGACCCGGCCAAAGTGGCCGCGCTCCTGCCCGAAGGCTTTACGCTGGCCGACGAAGACCCCGGCGCGGTCGCCGCGATCTGGGCCGACTGGCAATCGACCAGCGACGATCCGACGCAAGTCCTCGATCCGGTGCGCGTGCAGTACAAGGAAATGTTCATCGTCGTGCGCTGCAAGTTTCAGGGCAAGACCTGGTCGCGCTGCGTCTATATCTGGGTCGACAAGGACTTTGCCGTGCTGCGCGGGCAGCATCAGGGCTATCCCAAAAAGCTCGGCAGCATCCACATGAGCCGCCCCGTCGTCGTCGGCAAGGCCGGTCCGCGCCTCGAAGCAGGCGGCACCTTCGGCGTCACGCTCGCCGCATGCGACCGTCGCCTCGCCGAAGGGCGCTTTACCATCACCGGCCCCGCCGATGCCCCCGGCTTCGTCAACGGCCTGCCCATGGCGCACAACCGCTGGCTCCCCACGATCGAAACCGACGGCACGCAAAGCCTCGACGAAGTCGTCACGATGGCAAGCTTTGACGTCGAACGCGGCCGCTGTTTCAAGGGCGATTTCGACCTGTCGTACTTCGATTCGCCGGTCGAGGAACTGCTCGACATCGCGCCGCACGAAAAGATCGCCGGATACTGGCACGAAGTCGGCCTGTCCTGGCGCGCAGGCACCACGCTGGCGCGCAACAATCTGGCTTAAACCAGCCGCGCTCCGGGCACGTCGGGCGGCAGGGGGATGAATTCGTCATCCCCCGCAACGCCGTCAAAACGCCCCGCGCGCCAATCTGCCTTGGCCGCCTCGATCCGCTCGGGCCGCGACGAGACAAAATTCCACCAGACATAGCGTCGTTCGGGAAATGGCTCGCCACCAACCAGCATCAGCCGGCTGGGCATATCGGCCGCGAGCACCGCTTCCGCGCCGGGTTTGAGCACGACCAATTGCCCGGCGGCAAATGCACCCTCCTGCCCTTCGACGCGTACCGCGCCCGACACCACATAGACCGCGCGTTCGACATGGGCCGCGCCAAAGGCATAGCGCCCGCCCGCCGCCAACACCAACTCGGCCAGGATCATGTCCGAGGCGGTCTCGACCGGCGCAGTCATCCCGTCCGCCGCGCCCGCCAGCAAGGCCAGACGCACCCCGCGATCCTCTGCCACGGGCAGCGCCGGGGCAGGATAATGGCGGAACGACGGGGCGATTTCCTCTTGCGCAACGGGCAGCGCGACCCACAGCTGAATCGCATGGAGCCGCGCCCCCACCCCGCGCGCGGCGGGCGGGGTGCGCTCGGAATGAACGATGCCGCGCCCGGCGGTCATCCAGTTGACGGCGCCGGGGCGGATCGGCTGGACATGGCCCAGCGAATCGCGGTGCAGGATTTCGCCCTCGATCAGATGGGTGATCGTGGCGAGCCCGATATGCGGATGGGGCCGGACATCGAGCGCCCGATCCCCGGTGAAGGCGATCGGGCCAAGCTCATCGAGAAAGATGAACGGCCCGACCATGCGCCGATGGACCGCGGGCAGCGCGCGCCGCACGGTAAACCCGTCGCCGAGGTCGCGTAGCGGCGGAACGATCACGGCTTCGACAGCGGCATCGGACATGGTCGGGCCTCCCGGCTTTACAGCGTGTCGACCAGCACGACTTCGGCCTCGTCGAGCGCGGTGATCGTGATGGTTTCTTCGTCCGCTATGGCCAGACCATCGCGCGCGCCGGCTTCGACGCCGTTGACGACGATCCGCCCGGTCGCCGGGACCAGATAGCCCTTGCGCTCGGCACCCAATGGATACGTCACGCTTTCCCCGGCGCGGATCGTGCCCGCAACCAGCCGCGCCTCGGTGCGGATCGGCAGGGCATCCCCCCCGCCACCGGGCAAGTCATCGGAATAGCCCGAGGCGAGCACGACCAATTGCCCGGCGCGATCGCTCTTGGGAAACTGACGCGCCCCCCAGGCGGGCTGTTCGCCCCGCCGTGTCGGCATGATCCAGATCTGGAACAGCGTGGTCGCCTCATCCTCGATGTTGTATTCGGCGTGCGTGATGCCGGTGCCCGCGCTCATCACTTGCACATCGCCGGCGGCCGTGCGCCCCTTGTTGCCCAGGCTGTCCTGATGCGTGATGGCGCCGGTGCGGACATAAGTCACGATTTCCATGTCGCGATGCGGATGCGGCGGAAAGCCGCTTTGCGCCGCGATCGTGTCGTCGTTCCACACGCGCAGATTGCCCCAGTTCATCCGCGCCGGGTCGTGATAGTCGGCAAAGGAAAAGTGATGGCGGGCGTCGAGCCAGCCATGATTGGCATGGCCGATAGCGGCAAAGGGACGCAGTTCGATCATCCGATGTCTCCGATATGCCGGGGATCTGTCCCCCGGCGATTGCCCCCTATCTAGGGATTGGCTTTGGTAATAAAATGGCAATGATGGAACTTCACTGGTGAAGGATTTTTATCGATGAACCTGCCTGATCTCGAAGCCTGGGCAATTTTCGGCAAAGCGGTCGATCTCGGTTCGTTCGCCGCCACTGCCGACGCGCTGGGGCTGTCGCGCCCGACCGTGTCCAAGGCGATCAGCCGACTTGAAGCGCGCCTCGGCGTGCCGCTGCTTCACCGCACCAGTCGCCGCATCGTCCTGACCGAAAGCGGGCGCGCCGCGCTCGACCGTGCGCGGCGCATTCTGGCCGATGGCGAAGCCGCCGAGGCTGGCGCGCGGGCGGAGGGCGAGATACCGCGCGGGCTGGTCCGGCTGGCCCTGCCGATGAGTTTCGGGTTGCGCCATGTCGTGCCGATCCTGCCCGAATTCCTCGCACGCCATGGCGAAGTGTCGATCGATCTCGATTTGTCCGACGCGCGCGTCGATGTCGTGGGCGGCGGGCATGACCTCGTCGTGCGCATCGCAGGGCTTGCCGATTCATCGCTGCGCGCGCGGCGGCTGGGCACCGTGCGCCGCCCGCTCGTTGCCGCGCCGGCCTATCTGGAGCGCCACGGCGTGCCCCGGCACCCGCGCGAGCTTTCAGCGCACAGCGCGCTGCTCTACACCAATCTCGATAGCCCGGCGCACTGGCGCTTTACCCATGCGACCGAGGGAGATTACGTCGTGACCATGCAGGGCCAGCTTGCCGCCAACAACGCCGATGCGCTGACCCCGGCGCTGCTTGCGGGCGAAGGTCTTGCCATCCAGCCCGATTTCATGGCCTGGGATCACCTGGCCAGCGGCGCGCTCGTCGAAGTCATGCCCGACTGGCGCGCGCCCGACATCGCGCTCAGCCTGGTCACCCCGCCCGGTCGCGAACGCCCCGCGCGCGTGCGCGTCCTGATCGATTTCCTTGCCCGCCGCCTCGCTGCCGCGCCATGGAACCACACGACGGCAGCCTGAACGGTCGATCAGAAGCGATAACCGACATCGAACCCGAACGTGCGCGGCTGATTGGTAGAGGCCCGCATCAGCGCCGGCATGTTGAACTGGAAACTGGTGTTGTTGATCGAATAGATCGCGTGTTTGTTGGTCACATTGTCGACGAACAATGCCAGCGTCATCGGCCCCTTTTCAAGGCTCGTGCGGAAATTGACCAGATTGTAGGTCGGGATGTCATAGTAGAAATAGGCCTGATCCTTGACCGGGCCGACGAACACGTCGCTGATGCGGGTGACCAGCGTCGCATCCTTGCCCACTTCGTGCGCATAGACCACCGATCCGTTGACTGTGTATTTCGGCACATTGAGGATCGGCAGCGGCGCCACCAGCCCGGTCTGCGCGTTGACCTTGTCGATCGAGGCGGCAATGTAATTCCCGCTGAGCGTCAAAGTCAGCGATTTGGTCACTTGCGCGGTAATTTCGGTTTCGGGGCCATAGCTGTGCCCCTTGCCCGCGTTGGCCGTGTAGAGATAGCCGCAGGTCAGCGCGACATTCTGCTGCACGTTCTGCCAGGACAGATAGAACAGGCTGCTGTTGACAGTCAGCCGCCCGCCGGCCAGCCGCGCCTTTTCCCCGACTTCGTAGTTCCAGATCGAATCCGGGCCAAACGAATGCGGCACCTGGTTAAGCCCGACCGCCTGCAGCGAGGCGAGGCACGATCCCGGCCCCGATACCGGCACCGACTGGTTCACCCCGCCCGGACGAAAGCCCTTGGCGATCGTGCCGTACAAAGTGAGATCCCGGCTGGGGGTATAGGACAAGTTGAACTTCGGATTGAAGCCGTGATCTTTCGCCTCGATATATTCGACGAGATGGTCGGCAGTCCCGGTCTGCGACGCGATGCCCCACTGATCGTTGGTCATCGTCGACTTGTAGTTGAAATAGCGCACCCCGGCGGTGAACTTGACTTGGGGCGAAAACTTGTACGATGCCTCGCCAAACGCCGCATATTGGATGATGTGATAGGGATTGTTGGAATCGAACAGAATCCCGTCAGGGTTCGTGCCCGCCGGGGAGAGGCCGGACAGCGCCGGATTGGCGCTGAGCTCGATCCAGGTCGAATGAAAATCGCTGTAGAACAGCCCGGCCACCCATTGCAGCGGGCTGGTGCCGGTCGACGCCAGGCGCACTTCCTCGCTGAACTGGTGCGACGGGTCGACCTCGCTATAGGGTACGGGCACGTAAGAGCTCAGCCCGAACAAGTTGTAGACCGATTCCGAGGCGTCCTGCGTCTGGCTGAGATTCCGCTTCCAATACGATGTCGCGCTGGTCAGGCTGACCCCGTCAAAGGCATACGTCGCGCTGAGCGAGCCGATCGTGACGACATCGCGAATGGGTTCTGCGGTATCGACAGCCGAATAGTGCGCCATGCGGGTCGAGCCCGGCGGGATGTCGAATTCGTCATAACCGCCCTGGCGGATCAACTGCCAGAAGAACGTGCCGACCAGCTTCAGCCGGTCGGTAGGCTGAAGCAGCAGCGAGGCGCGCACGTTCTGAAGATCGACGTCGTTGACATCGTGATAGGTCTTGGCAACCGGCGCATTGGCCACATCGCCGCGTGTGCAGCCGTTGAACGGAGCGCAGTTCGGATTGGTTTCGGCGGGGAAATCGGACAGGACGACCCGGTCGATCCAGCCGCTGCGATGCTTGTCGGTCGCCACCACGCGCAAGGCGGCATTGTCGGCCAGCGGCAGGTTGATCATCACGCTGCCGCCGCCGTTGATCCCGCCGCTTTGCGTCGCCGAAATGTTGCCGTCGACGGCGGCGTGAATGCCGCTGGGATCGGGTTCGTTGGTCACCAGTTTGACCGTGCCGCCCATCGAACCCGAACCATAGAGCGTGCCCTGCGGCCCGCGCAGCACTTCGACGCGCTTGAGATCGAACAAATCGGGATCGATCACCACTTTGCCGACTTGCGCGGCGGCGGGCGGGTTGAGCGGGGTATCGTCGAGATAGAAGCCCACCGTCGGCGACGATCCGCCCGACGAGGCGAGCCCGCGCGCCTCAAGCTCGGTCTGGCCCGGCCCCGCGCTGCGCGTCGACAGGCCCGGCGTCGACTGGATCACCGCCATCATCTGCGTGATCCCGCGCGCGGCGAGCTGTTCGCCCGAAATCGCGGTCATGCTGATCGGCGTGCTCTGTACGGTCGAAGCGCGCTTTTCCGCAGTCACCACGATTTCGGCATTGGCGCCGCTTGCCCCAGGTGTCGAATCGGCCGGGGCATCGGCCGCGGCGGCGGGATGGGCCAGCAGCGCCGTGGTGGACATGGCTATGGCGAGCAGCGCCCGGCGGCGCGAGTGACAAGGACGCATGAACATCGGATGCCTGACCCCGTTGAATGAACAGATGACGGCGCGCGGCGCCATCGCTGTCCAAAGTGTATGGGGTGTTACAGCATACCGGAAATTCTTTTTTAGCTGTATCATATATTCCAGCGCGCAGACGCTGCGCCGCCAGACCGCTCAGAGCGGGTCCGATGATCCTTCGAGATAGCTGCGGATCGATTCCATCCTTTCGATCCGCGCCTTGATCTCGGACCAGCGCGCGATGCTGAGATAAGTCATGATCGTTTCGACCAGTGCGCTGAGCGAGGTCATCGATTCCCAGCTCGACAGGCCATCGGTCCTGATCGACACGACATGATCGGCGACCGTGGCCACCGGCGAGAGGTAAATATCGGTGATCAGGATGATTTCGGCGCCGCGCCGCGCCGCTTCCTTGGCAAAGCGCACGACGTCGGGCTGATAGCCGCGAATGTCGAACACCACGAACACATCGCGCCGCGTCACATCGATCAGGTATTCCGGCCAGCGCGCCGTCGGGCCCGTCACTTGTTCCACATCGCGGCGCACTTCGCGCAATTGCAGCGCGAGCTGGGACGCCGCGCATGAAGTAAACCGGCCGCCGATGATCGTCACCGGGCGGCGCGGATTGCCGAGCGCCGCGCCGATCGCCGTATACGTCGCGCGCGGAATCGATTTCAGCGTCTCGTCCACCGTGCGCACCAGCGAGCGCCGGAACCGGTCGAGCAAATCATCGACATCGTCCCCACCCTCGGGCACGGTGCTCGCTTCAAAATCCGCCGCCGGAGCCGCCGCGATCGCATCGGCAGGCGCGATGCGCATTCGCGCGGCCAGTTCGTCGCGCAACCGCTGCTGAAATTCGCCGTAACTGCCAAAGCCGAGCTTGGCGACAAGCCGCAGCACGGTCGGCCCGCTGACCCCGGCATCGTGGGCCAGTGCGCTGACCGTCTGAAGCCCGGCGACCGGATAATTGGCAAGCAGGACTCCGGCGCATTTGCGCTCGGTCGGAGTCAGCGTGCCGATCCCTTCGCGAATCGCGGCGGCCACACTTTGCGGCGCGGCCGCACGGGGGTCAGACTGGATTATCGGCATTCACACGGTACTCCGCCAGTTCGGCGACGATCTGCTCCGTGGTCACCTGACGGCTGTAACCGCGCGAATTGCGCAGCGAAGAGACATGCCGTTCCTCGCTGTGCGTCGCGCAGGCATCGGTCACCGTAGTCACCAGATAGCCGATGTCGCACGCATCGCGCACCGCCGAATCCACGCATTGATCCGTCAGACAACCGGCGACGATCAGATAGCGCGTGCCGAGATTGCGCAGGATATAGTCAAGGTTGGTCGAAATGAACACCGACGACGACGTCTTGGGAAAGACCATCTCGTCCGGTCCGGGCAAGAGATCATCGACCATCTTTGCATCCCACGATCCCGGAGGCACATGGAATCCGGTGACCTTGTAATCGAGCCCGCGATCACGCCCGTCCCGGGTCAGGCTTTCGATCACGGTATAGATCACTTCGACCCCGGCCTCGCGCGCGGCGGCACGCAGGCGCACCATGTTGGGCAGTGCGGTTTCGCGCAGCGTGCGCAGGAAATAGCCCAGCTTTGCCTCGCGCTCGGCCGGATCAAGCCCGGCATATTCGCTCCCGCGCGGGTCGCAGCCGTAATTCTGCACATCGACAAACAGCAAGGCCGCCTCGGACGGTTTGACCGGGACATCGCGGCTCGTGATCGTGGTCACAGACATTCTCCTGCAAAAAGGCTTCGCGCGCGGATGAGCGCTTGGGACAGGCGATGGGCCCAGGCATCCTGCATCGCCGGCTCGGCGATCAGATCCTGGCGCAATTCGACAAGGACACAGGGCATGCGGCCTTCGGCATGCACCGGCACCGTGTAATCGCTGTCCGCGCTCATCGCGTAAGGCTCGTTTTCAGTGATCAGGCAATCGCCCGGTTCGCGCAGCGCGGCGGCCAGCGCGCGGGCGAAACGATCGTCGCGATCATAGAGCACGGCGGCGTGCATCGGTCGGCGGACACCGTGATAGACATCGGTCATCGAATGCAGCGAAACCAGGATCGTCTCGCGCCCGGCGCGGCGGTCGAGGCAGGCGGCGATGGCAGCGTGATAGGGGGCGAATATCGCCGCACGCCGCGCCGTGCGCTGCGCCTGTGAAACCCCTTCGTTGCCGGGGATCGCGGTCGCCTCGCTCAGCGTGACGATCGAGCTTTCGACCGCCGGATCGCGGTTGCAGTCGATCACCAGCCGCGAATAGGTCTGCAACACCAGGGGCGCATCGAGCAGCGCCGACAGCCGCCGCCCGACCCCGGCGATGCCGATGTCGCACGCGATATGGCGATCAAGCTCGTCCGCCGCCACGCCCAGATCGCCCAGCGCGCAGGGTATCGCCCGCCCGGCATGATCCCCGGTCAACACGAAAGGCGAGCGCCCGTCGAGGCGCAGCGCCTCGACCGGAGGCGGATCGCCGGGGCCGAGCAACCCGCCCGTCCTGTCAGTATGCTGCGGCATAGCGGTCGCAAATCTCCTGATCGGTCAGTCCGTCGAGCGCGGCGATTTCCGAGCGCTTGAGCATGGCATAGGCCCCCACCAGCTCTGCGCCGAGAAACCTGCGCACGGCATCGGATGCCTCGAGCAGGTCGAGCGCCTCGCCCAGACTGGCGGGCAAGGCGGGCGACGGCGCGGCGGGATCGAGCGAAAGACCGCGCGCGATACCGTCGGCCCCGGCATGGATCAGCGCGCCGAGCGCGAGATAGGGGCTCGCCGTCGCATCGCAGACGCGAAATTCCATGTTGTAGCGCCGCCGCTCCGCCTCGGGATCATCGGCCTTGCTCGCGCACAGGCGAATCGCCCGGCCCCGGTCGAACACGCCGACATCGGCCTGCGTCGGCGCCCATTTGCCGGGGCGCAGGCGATAATACGACACCACCGACGGCGCCGTCAGCGCGACCAGCGCGGGCAGATGCGCGACGATCCCGGCAACAAACGCTTCGCCCACGTGCGACAGGCCAAGGCGCCGCGCCGGATCGTGCATCACGGCCAGCCCGTCAGCATCGAGCAGGCTGATGTGAATATGTGTGCCGCTGGTCGCGCCATCGGGCGAGAGCATGGGCGCATGGATCGCGCGATGGCCTTGCGCGGCGGCGACCGCCCGGGTCAATTCGCGCGCGATCACCGCTTCGTCGGCGGCGCGCGCGCCGATCGTCGGGGCAATCGTCACTTCGAACTGGCTCGGCCCGTTTTCGGCAAGGAACGAATCCGGCGTCAATCCGGCGCGGCGCAAGGCGGCAACCAGTGTCCCGCCAAAGCCGCCAGCTTCGACAAAGGCATCGAAGCGATAGGGCATGCCGGGGCGCTCGGCGATGCCGGTATGGACGAATTCCTGCTCGAACGTCGCATAAGCGCGCAGCCCCGCCGCAGCTTCCAGCGCAGCGAGCCCGCGTGTCAGAAATCCGCGCGGGCAACAGACCCAGGGCGTGCCCTCCTGCGTCACCAGATCGGCGGGAAACAGCGTCACGTCGGTCCCCGCGATCCCCATCGGCACCAGCGCGCCACACTCCGCCACCGGCTTCAGCACAAGCTCGCCGGTCGTGCCGAACGGCGTCCCATGGATCGGCCCGAATGCCGACATCATGATGTTGGTCGGCGCCAGGCCAAAGCCCGAACGCATCCGCCCGGCCAGATCGGCCATGGGAAAGCCCTTGCCCCGGAAATGGCCGGACAAGTCGCACGTTCCGATAAAGCCGAGCGGCTCGGGCAAGAGGGCAGTCGCGGACATCAGGACACAGTTCCTTCCAAAGCAGGCGCGCGCCGCGCGCGCGGAAAACGATGCAGGATCAATCCCGCGCCCAGCCCGATCCAGCCCAGCACGACATAAGGCCACAGCCGGTCGGGATAGGCCGGAACGGGATAGAGCGTATTGTAAAGCGGCCAGCACACGCCGATCGCCCCGGCAAGCCCGATCGCCAGACGGGCCGGGCCGGAGCCGGGTAGCGCCGCGCGCACGGCCTGCCCACCGACGCAAAACGCCGCGAGCACCGCGCCATAGACCACCATCACGCCGAGCGCGCCGATCGTGCTGGCATAGCCATAGAACCGCCCCGCGCCGACCGCCGGAGCAAACAGGCAAAACGCGGCAAGACAGGCCGTGCCGACCGCAATCACCGCCAGCGCAGGCGTGCCGTGAACCGGATGGACCCGCCCCAGCCCCGGCAGGATTCCCGCACGACCCAGCGCAAAGGCCAGCCGCGCCGCCGCCGTCACCGCGCCCAGCGTGCAGGCAAAGGCCGAGACCGCATTGGCCAGATCGAGCGCGACGGCAAACCATGGCGCGACATAATGCGTGGCCAGCACGTCAAGCGGCGCATCCGCCGCCGCCAGCGAAGCGCCCGGAATATGGGCAAAGCCGATCACTTGCGCGAGCGTGATGATCACGAAAATCATGCCCAGCGTCGCGATCGTCCCAATCATCGCGCGCGGAATGTCGCGGCGTGGATTGGCGGTTTCCTCGCCCAGCGTCGCCGCCCCTTCGAACCCTCCGAACGACAGGAACGCAAAGACGATCGCATAGCCCACGCCCGACCAGCCGCCCCCGCCCCCGCCCCCGCCCCCGCCCCCGCTCGCACTCGCACTCGCACTCGCACTCGCGCGGCCGGGCACAAAGCCATGGGCCAATTCGCGCGCGCCCGGATGGCATGTCACCATGATCACCACGACCAACGCCAGAACCGCGAGCAGCGACACCCCTTCGAGCCAGAGCATCAGCCGTGTCGCCACATCGACATTGCTATAGGCCAGCACGGTCGATCCGATCATCGTCGCCATGCCCAGCATGAACCACAGCCGCACCCCGCCGAAACTCACCGGCGGATAGCCCAGCCCCGCCATCGCCGCATCGACGAAATTCCCGGCAAGCCCGCAGCTTCCCGCCGCAAATCCGGCATAGCCGAGCATCAGCACCCAGCCCGCCAATGCGCCAGGACGTGCGCCCAGACTGGCGCCGACAAACGTCATCGCCGACCCGGCGGACGAAATCGCGCGGCTGAATCCGGCAAAGGCCAGCGCGATCGGCACCATGATCACCGCACCGAGCAGGAACACCAGCGGCACCGCATCGCCCGCCGCGCCTGCGGCCAGCGTCGCATTGAACGCGACCGCCATCGACGGCGCGATCACCGACACCGACAGGCCGATTACCGCCGCCAGACCGAGATGCCCGCCAAGCCGCTCGCCCGCGCGCGGGCCGGAAATGTCGTCGTTGCTGAGATCCATCGGGCTCGCCTGCATCGCCGGGTACTTGCAAATTCCGGTAAGGTGCGCAAAGCGTATTGAATGATACAGAATCTGTCAACACGCGCAAAATCTGTAATATCTGAAACGCCCCGTGCAGACACCCCTTGCATCGATAGCATGGCAGCGCGTCGTCCGGGCCGCCCTTGCTGCGCCCTCCCGCAAAAAGGCCCTCCCGCGAAAAGGCCCTCCCGCGAAAAGGGATGCAGGCTCTTGCCTATACGTTCGGCCGGGGCGAAACAGGCCCCCGGCATCCATTCCCGGTTTAAAGGAGACCCCCATCATGCGCACCATCTTCCGCATGCCGCTGGCGATCGCCGCATCGCTGTCCATCATGGCGGCAAGCGCGCAGGCCGCGCCCGATTCCGGCGCGGCAGCCTTTGATCAGGCGTACCGGACGCTCCACGCCGGTCGGTTCGTCGACCTCACGCACAGCTTTGCGCCGGGCACGCCGCACTGGAAGGGCATGCCCGATGAACACGTCGAACGCCCTTTCACGATCAAGCATGATCAGTTCAACATCGACATCTTCACCCACCCCGGACAATGGGGCACCCATGTCGATCCGCCAGCGCACTTCCACGAAGGGCTGCATACGGTCGACCAGATCGATCCGCGCGAATTCCTGCTGCGGCTGGTGGTCATCGACGTGCATGACAAAGTGGCGCGCGATCCCGACTATGTCGTGACGATGGACGACGTGCGCGCGTGGGAAAGCCGCCATGGGCCGATTCCCGAAGGCGCCTTTGTCGCGCTGCGCACCGACTGGTCGCATCGCTGGCCCGACAACGATGCGCTGCAGAATGTCGATGCCAAAGGGGTTGCGCATTATCCGGGATGGAGCCGCCCGGTGCTGACCTATCTCTATGAAACGCGCCACATCACCAGTTCCGGGCACGAGACGACCGACACCGATCCCGGCCTGGCCACGACGCGCGACGACTATTCGCTCGAAAGCTACGTTCTGGGCACCAACCATTTCCAGATCGAGCTGCTCGCCAATCTCGATCAGGTGCCCGAAGCCGGCGCGCTGGTCATGGTCAGCTTTCCCAAGCCGGAAAAGGGTTCGGGCTTTCCCGCCCGCGTCGTCGCGATCGTCCCTCAGGATTGATCGCCCCCCACTCTCGATTCAGGAACCGCCATGCCCAAACCGATTGCCTATGCCGATGCCAGCGACGAAGTCCGCGCGGTCTATGATGACATCCGCGCCACGCGAAAGCGCGACTGGATCAACAATTTCTGGCTGGTGATCGCGCATCACCCGGCAACGCTGCGCCGGATCTGGAGCGCGATCAAGGAGGTCATGGGGCGCCCTTCGGCGATCGACCCGCTGACCAAGGAAATGATCTATGTCGCAGTCAGCGCCACCAACAATTGCGCCTATTGCATCGCCTCGCACACCGCCGCCGCGCGCGAAAAGGGCATGACCGACGAACAATTGGGCGAATTGCTGGCGATCGTCGGGCTCGCCAACGAAACCAACCGCCTCGCCATCGGCTGGCAAGTCGAAATCGACGAAGCCTTTCGCGATCCTGCCTAGGGGAGCACCGCCAGCCAGTGACTGACCGCGATGACGGCGATGCCCGCCACCACGGTCAGATGCGGCAGGTATCCCGCACCGGTCTTGACGCCGGGTTCGGGGCGCAAGTGCAGGTCTTCGAGCATGTCTTCGGGGAAGCGGCCCTTGTCGACGACATAGTGGCGCCAGGCGAAGACCGGCACGATCAGCGCGACGCAAGCCAGGCCGGTATAGAGCGTGCCCTTGCCCAGCATGTCGGCGCCCACGCCCATCAGGGCGAGATTGACGAACGACAGGATCGTGCCCGCCGCCAGCAAGAGCGTCGGCGCGCGATAGGGCCGTTCCCAGCCGGGCCGATCGAGCCGGTGAATCCACGCCGAATTGAGATTGAGAAAGTTGAACAGGATATAGCAGACGTTCGACACGCCGAGCACGAAGACATAGTCCGACATCGACAGCAGCAGGAGGTTGAAGCCGAGATCGGTCCACATCGCCGCCGTCGGCGCACCGGCATGGTTCACCCGGCTGAGGTATTTGGGCAACCAGCCGTCCGCCGAAGCCTGATAGAGCGTGCGCGATGACCCGGCCATCGACATGATGATCGCCAGCAGCAGCGCCAGAATCATCATCACCACGATGACATTTCCGATCACCGGGCCGATCACCGGGCCGACCTTGATCATCCCGGCCATCGCCTTGGCCACGCCCATGTTGTTGGCAATTTCGGGCGAGAGCATGCCGTTCAGCCCGAGCACGCCCTGAAAGCTGATCGGGACAAGCGTGAACACGACAATGCACAACAGACCCGAATAGAGGATCGCCTTGAACGTGTCCTTGCTGGGATCGCGGAATTCGCGCGTGTAGCAAACCGCCGTCTCGAAGCCATAGGTCGACCAGGCCGCGACAAACAGCCCGCCGAGGAAAATCGAGATCCCCGCCGCGTTCCAATGACCATTGACCGGATGCCCTGCGGCATCGTGCGCCAGCGGCACGATCGGCCAAAGATTGTGGCGCGGCATGTCCCCGGTGATCAGCGGGACCAGACCAATCAGCAAAAGCGGCAACAGCGCGATCACCCCCAGCACGACTTGCGTGCGCGCGGTCGAGCTGATCCCGCGATGCTGGATCGCAAAGGCAATCAGCAAAAACGCCGCACCGATGATCGCCGTGGCATTGATCCGCAAGGACAGCCCCGCCTTGAGGAACGACAGATCGAGCAAAGTCAGATGCCAGGTGTTGATCGCGGCATCCGGGCCGAACAGGATCGACAGCGAAAAGCCTGCCGCCAGTCCCGATCCGATCGTCAGCACCGGCGACCAGGCGAGCCAGTTGCACCACACCGAAACCGGCGCAAACAGCTTTGAATAGCGCGCCCAGGCGACTGCGCCATAGACCGAGGCCCCGCCCGACTTGTTGGGAAACAGCCCGGCGATTTCGGCATAGCTGAACGCCTGGACAAACCCGAACAGGATCGAGACCATCCACACCAGCCACGAGGCCATGCCGACCGAGGCGGCAATCGTGCCGATCGAAAACAGCACCAGCGCAGGCACGCCGCTGGCGATCCAGAACGCGCCGGTCCAGTCGATCCCGCGTTGCAGGCCAGCCGTCTCTGCCGGGATGCCGGAACTTTCGGCCTGCGCCACACTTGCCATCATTTGTCCTTCTTGCCGTTGGGCAATAACGGGGGATTAGGAACGGACGCGCGTCTTGTCCGGATCGTAATGGGGAAAGCGCACGACTTCGGCGCCGATGCGCTTTTGCTGACCGTCGAGCTTGCCGATGGTCAGCGCAGTGCCGAGCGCGCCTTGGCTGACATCGAGCCGCGCCAGCGCGATCGTCTGCCCCAGAATGGGCGAGCGCGTGGCACTGGTGATCACGCCGACCTGCACGCGACCGGCATAGACCGGATCGCCATGGCCGACATGCTCTGCGCCTTCGATGGCCAGCCCGGCGAGCACGCGCTGCGGATGTTCCCGACGGCGCGCGAGCGCTTCGGATCCGATAAATGCGCTGCGCTTCGACTTGGGCGCAGCAAAGCCGATCCCGGCTTCGAACGGATCGGTCTGATCGCAGAAGTCATAACCGGCAAACACCAGCCCCGCCTCGATCCGCAACATGTCGAGCGCATCGAGCCCGCAGGGCAGGATCCCGTGCGGCGCGCCCGCCGCGATCAGCGCATCCCACAGGTCCGGCGCGCGGTCGGGATGGCACCAGATTTCATAGCCGAGTTCGCCGCTATAGCCGGTGCGCGAAACGACCACCGGAATGTCGCCGATGCGCCCGGTGGTAAAGCGGAACCAGCCCAGTTCGGCAACCGTCGGACGATGCGCCGGGGTCGTCACCAGCGGAGACAGGATTGCGCGCGACAGCGGCCCTTGCAGCGCGACATTGGAGAGCTGATCGGTCGACGAACGGACCCACGCCTTCAGCCCCCGTTCGGCGGCCAGTTGCCGCAGCCAGACCCCGCACCAGTCATCGCCGCAGACCCAGCGGAAATTGGTCGGCCCCAGCCGGAACACCGTGCCGTCATCGATCATCCCGCCGGTTTCGTGGCACATCGCGGTATAGACGATCTGCCCGACGGCGAGCTTGGTCATGTCGCGCGTCACGGCCAGATCCATCAGCGCCTCGGCATCGGGGCCGGTCACTTCGAACTTGCGCAAAGGCGACAGGTCGATCAGCGCGGCACGCTGGCGACAGGCCCAGTATTCGGCGATCGCGCCATGATTGGTATAAGCCGTGGGCAGCCAAAACCCGCGATAATCGACCATCTGGCGGGTGAGAGCTGCGGTGCGCGGGTGAAATCCGGTCTCGCGGGTGAGCCGGGCGGGTGCGTCTGGTGTCATGCGATGGGCATTGCCGGCGGCGGGCGCGGCACTCCTGTCATAGAGGCGGACGTGAATATCGGTCGGATTCCAGCCATTGGCCGGATCGATGTCGTCGGGGCAGGCCGATGAAGCGCAGACCAGATCGGTCAGCGCGCGCAACAGCACATAATCGCCCGGCCGCGACCACGGTTCGTCCATCGCGATCGTTTCATCGGCGCCGACGAACGTGTTGTAAAAGAAATTGATCGCCGGCCAACCCGCGCGCGGCGCAACGCCATGCGGTTCGAGCGCGCGGTTGAAATTCTCGGTGCAGTTGGGATGCCCGGGATAGCCCTGATCGTCGTAATACTTGGCCGCGCAAGCGAGCAGAAAGGTATCGTGGCGCCCGACGGTATCCTGCACCACTTCGACCAGCGGACGCAGCCCCGCGTCGAAATAGCGCGCATGCAGCCCGGGGCTGGAAAAGCTGCGCCCCATCAGCGTGCGCGTGACTGTCGCATCGATCCCGAGTTCGCGCCCCTGATCGAGCGCGGCGGCATCGAATGCGACAAAGTCCGAACATTGCCGCCCGGCGACATCGATGATCTGGATGTAATCGCCCGCCCGCACGCGATAGGCGCGCGCGCTCGCCGCCGGCACGCGCAGATCGAGCAGCGGCTCGGCCAAGGGCGGGGGCAAGTCGCTGGCCGGATCGGCGCGCGCGATGCGCACATGCAGATCGGTGGCCGCGTCCTGCGCATCGGGCGCCATCGCCGCGCCGGGGGCCGACAGCGTGCACGACAGCGCCGTCTGCGCGGTAAAGCCATGGTCGGCCCCGGCGGGCGATGCATCGCCAAACAGCGCGATGCGGTCTTCACCTTCGGGCCCGCGCAGCACGAGCAGGCCCGGCTGAAGCCCTCCGGGATCGATGATCCGCACCCGGTCGCCCGGAGCAAGATCGAACCTGGCCTCGCCGCCCCCGGAAACGACGATAAGGACGTCTCCGGGGGTCGGGAAAGGCACTTCAGCGAGAGCGGCGCTTGTCATGGAATCGCCTACCGCTCCTTCGCGATCAGACCGTGGCGTCGCTGGTGGCGAGAAACGCTTCGAGCGAATCGTCGAGCGCTTCCATCCAGCGGGTGTGATGGCGCGGGCTGACCGTGCCGGTCAGGACCGAGCGATAGGAATGATCGCGATAGCCCATGATGTCGGCTTCCTTGTCGTGCTCCCACTGCTTGAACAGCGCGGCCACGGCGGCGGTATCGAGCGTGGGATAGTCGGTCGCGGCGATCAGCTGGCTGACATAGGCCGCCTGAAAATCGATCTGCTCTTCCGGAGTGCCCGCAGCTTCCTCGCGGCCCTGCCAATCGGCGATGCTGGCGGCGCGGGTCTCGGCATCGGGCAGGTCGAGCTTGCCCAGGATCAGGTCGCGCACGAACCAGGCCTGCGCATCGAACATGTTGAACGTGAAATACTGGTCCTGCATGCCGACATAGAACAGGTTCGGATTGTCCTGCCAGACCACGCCCTGCCACAAGTTGCCCGGATAGAGGCGGTTGTGGGTGATCAGGCGCAGTTCGTCGGGCAGGAACGGGAAGTGATGGATATAGCCCGTGCACAAGACGATGCCGTCGACTTTCTTGGATGTGCCGTCGATGAAGTGCGCAATATCGCCTTCGACTTTGGTCAGCAGCGGGCGCTGTTCGAACTGTTCCGGCCAGTCGAACGGCAGCGGATTGGTGCGATAGCTGAAAGTCACCGAGTTGGCACCGTACTTGATGCACTGCGTCCCGATATCTTCGGCGGAATAGGAGCTGCCGACCATCAACACGTCCTTGCCGGCGAATTCATCGGCCGAACGGAAATCGTGCGCATGCATGACCCGGCCGGGAAACGTCTCGATTCCTTCGAATTCGGGCACGTTGGGCGTGGAGAAATGGCCCGACGAGACGATCACGTGATCGAACGTTTCCTCATAGGTTTCATCGGCGATCTGATCCTTGACCCGCACCGTGAACAGGCTGGTCTGCGGATCCCACGACACCCAGCGGACCGGGCTGTTGAAACGCACGAACGGGCGCACCCCGGCCTTTTCGACCCGGCCCATGATATAGTCATGCAACACGGCGCGCGGCGGATACGACGGGATCGGGCGACCGAAATGTTCCTCAAAGGAATAGTCGGCGAATTCGAGGCATTCCTTGGGCCCGTTGGACCACAGATAGCGATACATCGAGCCATGGACCGGCTCGCCAAACTGATCGAGCCCGGTGCGCCAGGTATATTTCCACAGGCCGCCCCAATCTTCCTGCTTTTCAAAGCAGACCACTTCGGGAACGTCGATCCCCTTGGCCTTGGCACTTTGAAACGCCCGCAACACGGCAAGTCCGCTCGCGCCGGCACCAATCACTGCAATTCGCTTGGCCATGAATGCCTCCCGTCTCCAGGCAAGGTTTTCGCGCCGCTACAGAACCGTCGCCACGAAAACCCGAGATGATCACAAAAGGGCGAACGACTGTCCGCCACAACAAAATCGCTGATTGGGCATGACGACTGGGAAAACGCCGCAATTTGAATGGCGATCCCGCCCCGCACTCGCGGCAGGACTTGGGCAAAACCCATAACCCCACTGTGAAGCGCGACGTTTGCGCACATCCAAACTTCTCCCGCCCGGTGATCATGGGATAACCGGCAGGTCCGCATGGGTCAACTATGGAGAAAAATAATTTCTTAAAAAGAATGTCCAGCGCACGCCGATGGCGCGCAATCGGGCGTTCAGCCGCCGGTAATGCCCGCACGCGGGTAGACGATGATCGAAAGATAGCGAATCACGCCCTGCCCCATCGTTTCGGGGCCATGCTGGGCCTGGCTGTCGAACAACAGCGTATCGCCCGGCTTGAGATCATAGCTGCGATCACCGTGACGATAGCAAAGCTCGCCTTCGAGCATGTAGATCAGTTCGGTCCCGCTGTGCGAAAAGCTGGTATAGGGCAAGGCATCGGCCGACAGCGTGATCATGTAGGGCTCGATCGCCAGATCGCCGCTGAGCAAATGGCCCAGCAATTGATAGATATGGCCCGCCTTGGTGCCGCGCCGCTCGATCTTCACCCCTTGCCCGGCGGCGACATAGGAACAATCCTGCCGGTCTTCGGCAAGCGCGAACAAGGCCGAAATCGGCACATTGAGCGCCTGCGCCAGCGAATGGACCGAGGTCAGCGAAGGCGAAATCTGCCCGTTTTCGATTTTCGACAGCATGCCGGTCGACAGCCCCGCCGCCGCGCTGAGATCGGCGACCGACAGATCCTGCTGACGGCGCAATTGCCGCACGCGCAGCCCGAGCGCCTTTTCCAGCGCGCGCGGATCGTTGCGCGGCGCGCCCGAGCCGGTCGGGAAATGCTCCGCCGACGGCGGTGCATCCGGCCCTGTCCGGTTTTGATCTTCGGTCCCGCGCGCGCGTCGTGCCATCATGTCCTCCAAGGCGTTCAGCATAGAAGCGCAAAGCCCGGAAAGACAAGCATTGCCATGCAATCAGGCGGGCAACACCGCAATGTCCGAAGCGATGCCCGGCGTCGTCGGCTCACCGTCGTCGAATTGGGCCAGATGCGCGACCAGCACGTCGTGATAGCGAGTCAGGCCCTTGTACCCGGCGATGTCGGGATGCAGATCGCGCATCACCCGGTGCAGGCGCCGCCCCCACTTGGGCACGCGCGTCAGATCATCGAGGCTGGCCAGATACGTGCGAATCCCGAACAGCAGCGCATTCGAACGCGGCAAGCGAAACAGGCTTTGCAATTCAACACGCAGAAACAGTTGCGACCCGATGTTCTCCGCCGTCAGACCGGCGCGATCGGGGCCCCACAGCGGATAGTTTTCGGGCGACGTGTCAAGCCGGGGATGGACCGTCATCGTCCAGTTGAGCCGCCGCGCGGGCTCGCCATAGCGGATGCGCATGAGATATTGCAGCGCCCGGTCGAATACCCCGGCCTGATGCGCCAGCGGCACCGGCCCATGCCATTCGTGAAACGTCATCCCGACATCGAACGCCAGGCTCCAGTCGGCCGGAGTCGTGGCAACGCCGCCGTCGATATAAAGCGTGCCGTCGCGCTGATCCTGCAAGGTGAAATCGCCCTGCGCCTGACGCACGATATATTCGAACGGCGGATGCGGCAAAGTCGTGGCATCGCCAAAGCGAAAGCTCTGGTGAATCCCCAGCGGACGATTGGTCCAGGTCCAGTCCAGCCCGTGGCGTTCGAGCGCAAACTGATCGGGATAATCGAGCGCCAGGCTTTCCATGATCAGCTCGAGCGTGTCCCATTCCGCATCGCGCATGTGCGGCAGCACCATGCACCGCCCCGGTTCGAGCGCCAGCGCCCTGGCGCGTTCGGCGCATTCGGTGACATAGTGCTCGTCGACATCGAACGCGGCGGCAAACACCCCCGGCGCTGCGGAGCGGGTATGCGGCTCCATGTTGACCGAATACATATAGCTGTCTTCGACGAAGGGAAACGGAAAGCGCAGCACGCCTTCATCGCTGTTGCCATAGCGATAATCGTCGCGAAACGTCTCGTCGGACTTGAACCGGGTCGCCATCGTTCAAAAAATCCTCAGGTCAAAACTAGATGTCGAGTACGAGCGTCGCGCTGCGGCTGCGCGAAACGCAGGGCATGACGAGGCAGCCTGCCCCGCGTTCGGCTTCGCTCAGATAATGGTCGCGATGTTCGGGTGTGCCCTCGCTGACCGGCAGCATACACACGCCGCAGGCCCCGCCCCGGCACAGCGACGGCGTGTCCACACCCGCCGCCTCGATCGCTTCGAGCATCGTCTGATCGCCCGCCACCGCGATGTCGATCCCCGACGCGGCGAGGCGCAGCACGAAAGGTTCACCGCCTGCCGCGCCGAAATCCTCGCGATGCACATGGGTTTCGGGCCAGCCGAGCGCGGCAGCGGAGGCTTCGACCCCGTCCATCAGCCCGGCGGGGCCACAGGTATAGACATGCGTCCCCAACGGCTGCGCGGCGAGCAGCGCAGTCAGGCCGAACGCGTCGCGACCGGCGTGGATATGGATGCGCTCTCCGGTACGCAGGGCGAGCAACGCTTCGAAGACGCCGACTTCGGCAGGGGCCGCGATCTGGTGCAGTTCGAACGACGCGCCCTGTTCGCGCAAATAGGTGACAAAGGCGATCATCGGAGTCACGCCGATGCCGCCGCCGATCAACAGATGCTTTTTGGCCTGACTGTGCAGCGCAAACAGATTGTGCGGCGCCGTCGCCTCGATCATGTCGCCGGGCGCGAGGCTCTCGTGAACATGGCGCGATCCGCCGCGCGAGCGATCGGACAGGCGCACGATCACTTCGTACCCCGCCTCGGGATCGGCCGAGACCAGCGTATAGGAATTGTGGAAGGGCCGTCCGCCCGCAGGCGCAGGCAGCGTCAGCGTGATATGCGCGCCCGGCGCGGCAGGGGGCAGCCGCGCGCCGTCCGCCGCGACCAGATGCACGCGGCGCAAGGTCGGCGCGATCCCATCGGCGCGCGCGACTTTCAGATGGAGCGTTCGGGCATTCGTCATGCGGAAAGATCCTCGATCGCCGGCACTTCGCCCGGCACTTCGGCATCGCACTGCACGCCCATCCAGGCATTGTGCACGCGGGAAAAATGGTCGCGCACGGTCAGCACGACGCCGCAACCGGCGCATGTCACCAAAGTCGTGGTCACGCCCGGATTGATCGTGCGGCAATGCACGCAACTGACCCGGCGCACCGGCTTTCCGGTCGCAAACAGGCGCATTTCCTCGCGCCCCATGCCCGCCTCGATCGCCACCCGCGCGGCATCCCAGACAAACGGCTCGCTGCCCGTGACATAAAGCCGCAGCCCCATCGTCTCGGCGGCCAGGCGATGGCGCAACAGAGCCAGCAAATGGCTTGCCGACCGGAAATGCTGCACGCCGGGCCCGCCAAACGGTTCGGGCAGGACACGCGCATGGGCCACCACATCCCAGCGTTCGGGAAAATCGGCCAGGCCGATACCGGGCGCAAAGGCGGCCTCGGCGATGTCCTGATGATCCGTCACCAGAAGATGCGCCCGCGCCCGCGGATCGGGCGCAAGCGGGGCATAGCGCGGCCGGTTGCTGGCGGTTCCGGTACTCATGCGGCCAAGCCCCTCTGAAACGGGAAAAACACCCTTTGACAGGGGAAAAACAAAGCGGGAGACATGACGGACTCCAAGCGTGAATGAGACGAAACTTTCTCAAGAGGAAATATAATTGTCAATGAGGCAAATGGCGCCTCGACAGAAGACACCCCCCTTGATAAACGGATTTTCCGTAGAGGAAACCAATTTCAGGCCGGCCACTGGTCTTTTCGACCGGGCGCGCCGCCTGCTGCACAAGAGGTTGTTCATGCCCGATTCCTGGCGTCATTCCGCCCTTTCCAGCCGTCACCGCGCGCTCGGTTCCGCCCTTGAGGACTGGAACGGCATGGGCACCGCCTGGACTTATGCGCACGATGTGCAGGACGATCATACCATGATCCGCACGCGAGCGGGACTGATGGACGTGTCCGGGCTTAAAAAGATGCATCTGGTCGGCCCCCATGCCAATGGCGTGCTCGACATGGTCACCACGCGCAGCGTGGGCAAGATCGCGCCGGGCCGTTCGGCCTATGCCACGATGCTCAACGACGACGGCCATTTCATCGACGATTGCATTCTCTATCGCATGGGCCCCGACAGCTGGATGGTGGTCCATGGCGCAGGGGCCGGGCATGAAGCGCTCGTCGCGGCGAGCCAGGGGCGCAATGTCGCACTGCTGTTCGACGATGACTTGCACGACTTGTCGCTGCAGGGCCCGGCGGCGGTCGATTTCCTTGCCGATCATGTCCCCGGCATCCGCGATCTCAAATATTTCAGCCACATGGGCGCAAAGCTGTTTGGCGCGCCGGTGCTGATTTCGCGCACCGGCTATACCGGCGAACGCGGCTATGAAATCTTTTGCCGCTCGGTCGATGCCCCGCTGATCTGGGACACGATCCTTGAAAACGGCAAGGCGCTGGGCATCGGTCCCGCCGCGTTCACCGCGCTCGACCTGCTGCGTGTCGAGAGCTACCTGCTGTTCTATCCCTATGACATGTCGGAATACTTCCCGTTTGCCGATGGCTCTGTCGGCGACAGTCTGTGGGAACTGGGGCTCGATTTCACGGTCAGCAAGGACAAGACCGGGTTTCGCGGCGCCGACGCGCATGCCCGCCTCAAGGGCAAGGAACGCTTCAAGATCTACGGCGTCGAACTGACTTCGGACAAGGCGCCCGAAACCGGCGACAAGCTGACCGTCGACGGGCGCGAAGTCGGCGTGATCACGATCGGCATGGTCTCGAAACTGACCGGCCGTTCGCTCGGCATTGCCCGGCTGGAACCGGCGTTTGCCGTGGCCGGCACCGACCTGACGCTGGTCGGCGCGCAAGGCAGCGTGGCGGCCAAGGCGCAGCCCCTGCCGTTTGACGATCCGCAAAAGACCAAGCGCACCGCCGTCGGCTGAGCGCCACCTTTGTAAAGCGGCAGCAGGTCGCGCGATTGACGGCGCGCGACCTGTTGGTAAATTCGAACAATGGCCTTCTCCTTTCGTCAGATTCAATATTTCGTCGCGATTGCCGAGTTGGGTTCGCTGTCGAACGCGGCCAAGACGCTCAATGTCACGCCATCCTCGATCACCGTGGCGATCCAGGATCTGGAAGAAAGCCTTGCCTGCCGGCTGTTCGAACGGCGCGCGCGGGGCATGGAGCTGACCATCAAGGGGCAACAGTTCCTGCGCCACGCCCGCACGATTCTCGAATCCGTGGCGCAAGCGCGGCGCAGCCTGGAGACCGATCCCTCGCTCGTTGCGGGGCGGCTCAATCTGGGCGTGACGCCCTTGCTGGCCGGATACGTCCTGGCCGACCTGCTTGCGCGGTTTCGCCAGTCCTTCCCCAATCCGCACGTCTCGATACTCGAGGACACGCGCGAGGATCTGGAGCATCTTCTGATCGGCGGCGAGCTCGATGCGGCGGCGGTGATCCTGCCCGAAGACGAGCCGGGACAGGGCTTGCAGGCGATGCATATCCAGTCATCGCCCTATCGCCTGTGGATGGCCGCCGATCATCCGCTGGCGCGCCACAGCATGGTGGAGATTGCCGCGCTCGAAGGCATGCCGATGATTTTCCTCGCCACCGACGAGATTGCCGAAACTGCCGAAAAGCATTGGCGCAAGGCGGGCGCGCGGCTCAACGTGCTGGTCCGCACCGGATCGGTCGAGGCGGTGCGCAGCCTCGTTGCCACCGGCGCGGGCGTGGCGGCCATGCCCGATCTGGCCTTTCGCCGCTGGTCGCTCGAAGGCGACCGGGTCGAGGCGCGCGCGCTGGCCGATCCGCCCCGTCCGGCGCGGGTCAGCATCGTCTGGCGGCGCGGCGCCGAACAATCGCCGGTGCTCAAGGGCTTTCTGTCGGCGGTGCGCAATCCGCAGGCAGCCGACCTGCCTTCGCCAATGGCGAAAACGTGATTGCCCTATTTGAAATGGTGAAGACTCGATGGCTTGGATAGCTTTTCCGCGCGGGCGGCGCCTTGCTCCGCCAAATCTTCGCACACCACTATCCGTAATCGGGGGCCTGACATGAATTTGCAGATGTGCATCGGCGACAGCTTTGAAACCGGGCAGGAACCGGCCGAGCGCCTGATCAATCCGCGCACCGGCGCCGCGATTGTCGACATTGCCGAAGCCTCGCTGGCGCAAGTCGACGCCGCCGTTGCCGCCGCCACTGCCGCCTTTGCCTCATGGTCGCGCACCACGCCGGGCGAACGCAGCGCGCTCCTGCTCAAGCTGGCCGACCGGATCGAGGCGCAGGCCGAGGATTACGCCCGGCTCGAAGCGCTCAATTGCGGCAAGCCCTATCACCTCGTGCTCAATGACGAGATCCCGGCAATTGTCGATTGCGTGCGCTTTTTTGCAGGCGCGGCGCGGACGCTGCACGGGCCGCTGGCGGGCGAATACCTGCCCGGCCATACCTCGATGATCCGCCGCGATCCGATCGGCGTGGTGGGCGCGATCGCGCCGTGGAACTATCCGCTGATGATGGCGATCTGGAAAATCGCGGCGCCGGTTGCGGTCGGCAACACGGTCGTGCTCAAGCCGTCGGAACTGACCCCGCTGACCACGTTCAAGCTGGCCGAAGATGCCGCCGCGCTGTTCCCCGCCGGGGTCATCAACGTTGTCCATGGCCGGGGCGAAAGCGTCGGCAGCCATCTGATCAACCATCCCGCAGTCGGCATGGTTTCGGTTACCGGCGACATTTCGACCGGGCGCAAAGTGCTTGCCGCCGCGACCAAGACGATCAAGCGCACGCACCTCGAACTGGGCGGCAAGGCGCCGGTGATCGTGCTCGCCGATGCCGATATCGACGAAGTGGTGTCTGCGCTGCGCACGTTCGGGTTCTACAACGCCGGGCAGGACTGCACCGCCGCCTGCCGCATCTATTGCGCCGATGCGGTCTATGACCGGCTCGTCGCCGAACTGGCGAACGCGGTCGGCACCTTGCGCTTTGACCAGAGCAACGACGATGACAACGAACTGGGCCCGCTGATTTCCGAACGGCAGCGTTCGCGCGTGGCCGCCTTCGTGGCGCGCGCTGCCGAACAACCCCATATCGAAATCGCCACCGGCGGCGCGCCGGGCGACGGGCCGGGGTTCTATTTCCAACCGACGGTCATCGCCCATGCGCAGCAGAGCGACGAGATCGTGCGCCGCGAAGTGTTCGGGCCGGTGGTATCGGTCACGCGCTTTGACGATGTCGATCAGGTGATCGGCTGGGCCAATGATTCCGATTACGGGCTTGCATCCTCGGTCTGGTCGAAGGATGTTGGCCAGGCGATGCGCGTCGCTGCGGCGCTGCGCTATGGCTGCACCTGGGTGAACACCCATTTCATGCTGACCAGCGAGATGCCGCATGGCGGTTTCAAGCAGTCGGGTTATGGCAAGGACATGAGCCTCTATGCGCTCGAAGACTATACCTGCCCGCGCCACATCATGATCAAGCTCTGACCTTTCCGGGGGGAAACCAGTGTCAATGACCGACTTGACGAACACCGACGACGACGAACTGAAGGCCCTTGGCTATTCGGCGCAATTCGAGCGCTCGATGTCCCTGTGGGAAAATTTTGCGCTCGGCTTTACGTATCTGTCGCCGGTGGTCGGGGTCTATTCGGTGTTTGCCATCGGCATGGCCGCCGGTGGCCCGCCGATGATCTGGTGGTATCTGATCGCCGCTGTCGGGCAGATGATCGTCTGCCTGACGTTTTGCGAAGTCGTCTCGCAGTTCCCGATTTCGGGCGGGCTCTATCCCTGGTGCCGCCGTCTGGTCGGCAAGAAATGGGCATGGATGGCTGGCTGGGTCTATGGCTGGGCGCTGTTTACCTCGATCGCGGCGGTTTCGGCGGGCGCGGCACCGTTTGTCGGCCCCTTGCTCGGATTCCAGACGACGCCGGTGTCGGCGGGGCTGATCGCCATCGCCATCGTCGCGATTTCGACACTGACCAACCTTGCGGGCACGCGCACGCTGGCGCGGGTCGCGATGTTCGGCTTTATCTGCGAAATCCTCGGCGCGATCGTGGTCGGGGCGTTTCTCCTGCTGTTTCACCGCCACCAGCCGATCGGGGCGATTTTCCATACTTATGGTCTGGTCAAGAACGGGTCTTACGGCCCCGCGTTCCTGGGGGCGGCGATTGTCGGCCTGTTTACCTGCTATGGCTTTGAAGCCTGCGGCGATGTCGCCGAAGAAACGCCCAATCCCGGCGTGGCCATTCCCAAGGCGATGAAATCGACCATCTATGTGGGCATGGCGGCATCGATTTTCGTGGCGCTGGCGCTGATCCTGTCGCTGCCCGATGTCATGGGCGTGATCAGCGGGCGCATTGCCAATCCGATCGAGGACGCGCTGATTGTCGCGTTCGGGCCGATCGGGGCGAAAGGCGTGGTGCTGATCGTGCTCGTCTCGTTCCTGTCGTGCGCGCTCAGCATGCAGGCCGCCGCGAGCCGCCTGCTCTATGCCTATGCCCGCGACGAAATGGTCGTGGCGAGCGACTGGCTCGGCAAAGTGTCGAAAACGCACCACGTACCGATGAATGCGCTGGTCGTTTCGGGGCTGATCGCTTGCGCGATCCTCGTGCTCGGCATGTTCTTTGCCGATGCCGTGGCGACGATCGTCAGCTTTGCGGTGGTGGGCATCTATGCCGGGTTCCAGATGGTGGTGCTCGGCGCGACGTTCGCCCGCCTGCGCGGCTGGCAGCCGCACGGAAAATTCCATCTCGGCGCCTGGGGCCTGCCGATCAATCTCGCCGGGATTGTCTGGGGCGTCGGCTCGATCCTGATCATGCTGCGCCCCGCCGATGGCGATATGCCGTGGTATACCAGCTATGGCATGGCGCTGACTTTTGGCGGCGTGATCGTCACCGGGCTGTTCTACATGCTGGCCGGTCGCCCCCATGACCGCAGCGACGCGCCCGCGGGCGATGCCTGGCTGCGCAAGCGCCCGGTTGCAAAAGCCTGAACGAACCCGGCGCCCGCTTTGGCGCCCGAATGAGGAGCGAACGAGGATGTCACACAAAATCACCGTATGGGGCGCTCTTGCCGCGCTCACCCTTGCAGGCCCGGCTTATGCCGCGCCCGCGCACACCGCGAAGCTCGATGTCGTCGAGCGCGCCGATACCGACACCGTCAGCATCAAGGGCGGCACGGCGGCGGACAATGTCGGCGATGTCATGACCTTTACCAACCCGATCTACGATGCCGCCAATGTCAAGAAGCTGGGCGTCGATCACGGCTATTGCGTGCGCATGATCGTGGGCAAATCGTGGGAATGCCATTGGACCATGATGCTCACCAAGGGCCAGATCATGGTCGACGGGCCGGTCGATGACGGCGGCGACACGGTGCTGGCGGTGACGGGCGGCACCGGGGCCTATCGCGGTGCGCGCGGCGAAATGCTGATCCACGCGCGCGATGCCAAGGCGACGGGCTACGATTTCCACTATCGCCTGCAGTAAGCGCGACGGCCACACAGGAAAAAGGCTGCGGCGATCTTTCCGATCACCGCAGCCTTTTTCCTGTCGTGGTATTGAGCGGACTCAGCAATCGAGCGTGTTCGCGCGTTCCCAATCGGTCAGGTGGCGCGCATAGTCGTTCCATTCGGAATGCTTGAGCTTGGTATAGGACGGCACCAGTTCGGGCAGCGCCTGTGTCAGCACATCGCTCGCTTCGAGCGCGCGAATGGCGTCGAGCAAGTTGAGCGGCAGCTTGGGTACGTTGGTGACCTTTTCGCCCTCGGTATACATGTTGATGTCGAGACGCGGCCCCGGATCGCGCGCGTTGATCAGCCCGTCGAGCCCCGCAGCCAGCGCGACAGCGGGCAGCAGATAGGGATTGACCGCCCCATCGGCGAGCCGCAGTTCGAGCCGGTTGGGCTCGGGCACACGGATCATGTGCGTGCGGTTGTTGCCGGTCCATGTCACCGAATTGGGCGACCAGGTCGCGCCCGAATTGGTGCGCGGGGCATTGATCCGCTTGTAGCTGTTGACCGTGGGGTTGGTGATCGCCGCCATCGCCGGGGCGCTGTGCAGCAGGCCGCCGATGAAATGGCGCGCCACGTCGGTAATGTCGTCCGCCCCGGCAAAGGCGTTGTCCGCCCCTTTCCACAGCGAAAGATGGATGTGACAGCCGTTGCCGGTCAGGTTGATAAACGGCTTGGGCATGAAGGTGGCGCGCATGCCGTGCTTTTCGGCCACCGATTTGGCCATGAACTTGAAAAACGCCATGCGATCGGCCGTCACCAGCGCATCGTCATAGTGCCAGTTCATCTCGAACTGGCCATTGGCGTCTTCGTGGTCGTTTTGATAGGGCTTCCACCCCAGTTCGAGCATCGCGTCGCAGATCTCGGTGATCACGTCATAGCGGCGCATCAGGGCCTGTTCGTCGTAACACGGCTTGCCATGGGTATCGGCGGCATCCGACAGCGTGCTGCCGTCGGGGCTGATCAGAAAGAATTCGCATTCCACCCCGGTCTTGAGCTGATAGCCCAGCGCCGCCGCGCGCGCGATCTGCGCCTTGAGCGCGTTGCGCGGGGATGCGGCAACCGGCTTGCCCGCCATCCACAAGTCCGACGCCAGCCAGCCCACTTGCGGTTTCCACGGCAACTGGATCAGGCTGGCCGGATCGGGAATGGCAAACAGATCGGGATCGGCGGGCGACATGTCGAGCCATGTCGCAAAACCGGCAAAGCCCGCGCCGTTCTTCTGCATCTCGCCGATCGCCGATGCGGGCACCAGCTTGGCACGCTGTTCGCCGAACAAGTCGGTATAGGATACGAGGAAGTATTTGATGCCCTTGTCCCGGGCGATTTCGGCAAGATCGGTGGTCATCGCGGCATCTTTCGAAAAGGGATCAAAACTGCTGACCGGGGATCCAGTTGGTTCCCGCCAGCGGCACCCGGGCCATCGCGGCGGCCTCGATGGTCAGCGCCACCAGGTCTTCCGGTTCCAGATTGTGCAGGTGGCTCTTGCCGCAGGCCCGCGCGATCGTCTGCGCTTCGAGAGTCAGCACCGCGAGATAGTTGGCCAGACGCCGCCCCGCCGCCACCGGATCGAGCCGCGCCGACAGGATCGGATCCTGCGTGGTGATCCCGGCGGGGTCTTTGCCTTCGTGCCAGTCGTCATAGGCGCCTGCCGTGGTGCCAAGTGCCTGATATTCGGGCTCGTGGTGCGGATCGTTGTCGCCCAGCGCGATCAGCGCCGCCGTGCCGATCGCCACCGCGTCGGCGCCCAGCGCCAGTGCCTTGGCCACATCGGCACCATTGCGGATACCGCCCGACACGATCAGCTGCACCTTGCGATGCATGCCCAGATCCTGCAGCGCCTGCACCGCCGGGCGGATCGCGGCGAGGATCGGAATGCCGACGTGTTCGATGAACACTTCCTGCGTTGCCGCCGTACCGCCCTGCATGCCGTCGAGCACGACGACATCGGCGCCCGATTTCACGGCCAGCGCGACATCGTAATAAGGCCGCGTCGCGCCGACCTTGACGTAGATCGGCTTTTCCCAATCGGTGATTTCGCGCAGTTCCTCGATCTTGATTTCCAGATCGTCGGGCCCGGTCCAGTCGGGGTGACGGCAGGCCGATCGCTGATCGATGCCCTTGGGCAAAGTGCGCATCGCCGCCACGCGGTCGGAAATCTTCTGCCCCAGCAGCATCCCGCCGCCGCCCGGCTTGGCGCCCTGCCCGATCACCACTTCGATGGCATCGGCCTTGCGGATGTCATCGGGGTTCATGCCATAGCGGCTGGGCAGGTACTGATAGATCAGCGTCTGCGACTGGCCGCGCTCTTCGGGCGTCATGCCGCCGTCGCCGGTCGTCGTGCTGGTCCCGGCAAGGGTCGCGCCGCGCCCCAGCGCTTCCTTGGCCTGTGCCGACAGCGCGCCAAAGCTCATTCCCGCGATCGTGACCGGCGTCTTGAGATGGATCGGCTTTTTCGCAAAGCGGGTGCCGAGCCACACGTCGGTGGCGCACTTTTCGCGATAGCCTTCCAGCGGATAGCGCGACACCGAAGCGCCGAGAAACAGCAAGTCGTCGAAATGGGGCAGCGAACGCTTGGTGCCGCCGCCGCGAATGTCATAGATGCCGGTCGCCGCCGCGCGGCGGATTTCGGACAGCGTATGCGGATCGAACGTCGCGGAATAACGCGGCAGAGTCTGCGGAATGTGGGAATTGTCCATCTGGGCGTTCCTCAGTAGGCCGAGGCGTTGTCGACGTGGAAATTGTAAAGCCCGCGTGCCGAGCCATAGCGACGGAATTCCTGCGGACTGACCCCTTCGACCCCTGCATCCAAAAGCAGTTTCGTCAGGATTTCCTCGTGTTCGGGGCGCAGCTCCTTTTCGATGCAATCGGCGCCCAGGCTCTTGACCGCGCCGCGCACGAAAATGCGCGTTTCGTACAGGGAATCGCCCAGCGCTTCGCCGGCATCGCCCAGCACGACCAGATTGCCCGCCTGCGCCATGAACGCGCTCATCGGGCCGATCGAGCCTTTGACGACGATATCGACGCCTTTCATCGAAATGCCGCAGCGCGCCGAGGCATTGCCGTCGATCACCAGCAGGCCGCCATGCGCCGTCGCGCCCGCCGCCTGGCTGGCATCGCCTTTGACATGGACCCGGCCCGACATCATGTTTTCGGCGACGCCGACCCCGACATTGCCGTTGACGATCACGGTCGCGAGCTGGTTCATACCCGCGCAGTAATAGCCCGCGTGGCCGTCGATCTCGATCGTGACCGGGGCATTGACCCCGGCGGCCAGCGCATGGGCGCCTTCGGGATTGGCGACGTGCCAGTGGGTTTCGTTGGTATTGGCGGGCAACGCGTGCAGCGCAGCGTTGAGTTCGCGCCTGGTGGTTACGGCAAGGTCGAAAGCGGGCATCAGTTGCGCTCCCAGACATAGGCATGAGCGGGTTCGGGCTCGAAAATGCGGGCCTGCTCGATTCCGGGCAGGCCGACCAAAGCGCGGTATTCCGAGCCAAAGGCGACATAACGATCGGTTTCGGCCATCACGGCGGGCTTGCACGAAATGGGATCGCGCATCACCGCAAAGCCGTTTTCAGTGCCGATGACGAACGTGTAAAACCCGTCGAGATCTTCCAGCCCGGCTTCGAGTGCGGTGGTCAGGCTGTCGCCTTCGCGCAGGCGCCAGCTGATATACCCGGCAGCGACTTCGCTGTCGTTGTCGGTGACAAAGCTCAACCCTTCGCGCTCCAGCCGGCGGCGCAGCGAACGGTGATTCGACAGCGAGCCATTGTGCACCAGACACTGATCGCGCCCGGTCGAAAAGGGATGCGCGCCATCGGTGGTCACCGCGCTTTCGGTCGCCATGCGGGTGTGGCCGATGCCATGCGTGCCGGCCATCGCGGGAAGCGCGAAACGATCGGCAACCTGGCGGGGCAGGCCCACTTCCTTGTACAATTCGATGCGCTGGCCCGAACCCGTCACCACCAGATCGGGGCGATGCAGCGCCAGCCAGCCGCGCACTTGTTCCTCAAACGAAACCGCAAAGGACAGCACGAGATGGGTGTCGCGGCGCACGGCCCGGGCAATCCCGGCCAGCGCGTCTTCCACTTCGTCGAGCCGGGGCCCGCGCACGGTCACTTTCAGATGACCGGCATCGCCGCCGCCATAGACGGCAAAGCCCGCGCTATCGGGCCCCCGGTCGGTCATGACCACCAACATGTCCGCCAGCAGCCGACCCAGATCGGGCTCCAGCGCCGGGTCCTTCAGGAACAGGCCGACAATTCCACACATGATCACAATTCTCCCGAACGCCTGTCGACCGGGATAGTCCGCAGACCGGGATCATGTCAATCAAGAAGAAACAGAATTTCCCAATAGGAATATAAAGGGGGGATTGTCACACGCCCACGGCGGTCTTGGCGGCCTTGACCGTGTTGGCCAGCAGGCAGGCGATCGTCATCGGGCCGACCCCGCCCGGAACCGGGGTCACCGCGCGGGCATGGTCAAGCTCATGCGTGGCGCAATCGCCGATGATCCGGGTCGTGCCGTCCGGGTCCGTCACGCGATTGATGCCGACATCGATCACCACCGCGCCGGGCTTGACCCAATAGCCACGCACCAGATGCGGCGCGCCGGCGGCAGCCACGATGATATCCGCCTTGCGCGCAATGTCGGGCAAATCGCGCGTTTCGATATGGGTGACGGTGACAGTCGCCTCGCGTTCGAGCAGCAGCATCGAGACCGGTTTGCCCACGATGTTCGATTTGCCGATCACGCAGACATTGAGCCCGCGATAATCGTCGATCACCGTGTCGATCAGCATCATGATGCCCAGCGGCGTGCATGGCACCAGCCCCCCGGTGCCGGTCGACAGCCGCCCGACATTGACCGGGTGAAAGCCGTCGACATCCTTGCCCGGCGCAATGCGGTCGAGCACGCGCCCGGCGTCGATCGCGCGCGGCAACGGCAATTGGACGAGAATGCCGTGCACCGCCGGATCGGCGTTGAGCGTGTCGATCAGCGCCAGCAAGTCCGCCTCTGGCGTCGTTTCGGGCAGGCGATGCTCGATCGAGCGGATGCCCGCCTTGCGACATTGCCCGACTTTGCGACCGACATAGACTTCGCTGGCGGGATCATGCCCGACCAGAATCACGGCCAGACCGGGCGCCTGCCCTGTCGCAGCAACCATCGCCGCGACCTCGTCGGCGGTGCGTGCCAGAACTTCGCGCGCAATCGCGCGACCATCGATAATTTGTGCCATCAGTCGCGGAATACCACGGTCTTGTTCCCATGCAACAGACTGCGGCCATCAAGATGCAGTTGCACCGCGCGGGCGAGCACGCGCCGTTCGATGTCCCGCCCCTTGCGCACCAGATCGTCGGCGCGATCGGCGTGGGTGATACGCTCGACATCCTGTTCGATGATCGGGCCTTCGTCGAGATCGCCGGTCACGTAATGCGCGGTTGCCCCGATCAGCTTTACCCCGCGTTCGTGCGCCTGGTGATAGGGCTTGGCCCCCTTGAAGCCGGGCAGGAAAGAATGGTGGATGTTGATGCAGCGCCCCGACAGCCAGGCCGCCATTTCATCCGACAGGATCTGCATATAGCGCGCCAGCACGACCAGATCGGCGCCGGTTTCGGTCGCGATCGCGCGAATTTGCGCTTCCTGTTCGGCCTTGGTTTCGCGGGTGACGGGCAGATGGTGAAAGGGGATGCTGCCCAGATTGATGTCGCTCAGCGCCGAACGCGGGTGATTCGAGATGACGCCGACCACATCCATCGCGATTTCGCCCATTTTCAGGCGATAGAGCAGATCGACCAGGCAATGGTCGAACTTGCTGACCAGCAGCAGCACCTTTTGCAGGTGATCGCGCCGCCGCCAGGTCCAGTCCATGGCGAATTTTTCGGCAATCGCGCCGAGATCGCGCCCGATCGCCGCCTCGTCGGCGCCGTCATCGACGGTAAACACCAGCCGCATGAAAAAGCGATTGGCTTCGATGTCGTCGAACTGCGAGGCTTCGGTGATATTGCCGCCATGGTTGAAAATCGCGGTGGCAATCGCTGCAACGATGCCCGGAAGATTGCCGCACGAAAGGGTAAGCAGATACTCGGTCATGGGATTGTTCCTCAAAGGATCACAGCGCCGCGATGGAGGCATCCAGCCAATCGCGGAAACCGCCGGCGAAGCTGCGGAAAATGGCAAGGTGAAAGCTTTCGGGACCGATCTGGTGCACAATCACGCCGACATGGGCGATGACGCTGACCACGACCGCGCCCGGCGCGAGCGCCGACAAGTCGACCGGCACCCCTTTTTGCAACAGGCGCCGCGCATCGGCCCCGGTGATCTGCAACAGACTATAGGCGCTCGATTGATCGACCACGGCAGCGCCCCCTGCCAGCCTGTCGCCCAGCGCATCAGCCCAATCGGGCGCGGCAGCATCGGCAAAGGCCAGCCATTGCCCCGGCCCGGTGCCCCACAGCGCCAGCCCCGCCCCCTCGCTGGCGACCGGCGCCGAGACCACGTCAAACCCAAGCGCAGCACCCATCGCAGCACCCATCGCAGCACCCATCGCAGCACCCATCGCATCGGGGCCGATACCGGCGCGCGGCAGCACGTTGGCAAGGCCGAAACCGGCCAGTTCGCGTACCGAAACATCAACCACGCAGTCTCTCCCCCGCCGGATCGAAGAACACCGGATCGCACACCAGCGCCCGCACATCCGCCCCGCGCACCGGATCATGCACCACGACTTCCTCGCCATGCCGCTCCGCGCCGTGCGCCAGCAGCGCCAGCGCGACGGGATGGCCCAAAGTCGTCGCAAAACAGGCCGAGGTCACAAAGCCTTCGTCGTTCGCCGCCACCTGCGCGGCACCCGGCCGCAACAGATGACCGCCCGCACGGATCGTCGAAACGCCATCCACCGGCTTCAGCCCGACCAGACGCGGCCTTGCCGGATCGGTCAGCGCGGGCCGTTCGGCCATGATCCGCCCGATGAAGTCCTTCTTTTTCGACATCATCCGGCCAAGACCAAGGTCGGTCGCCGTGGTCCAGCCGTTCAGCTCGTTGCCCGCCGGATGGCCCTTTTCAATGCGCATCACGCCCAGCGCCTCGGTGCCGTAAGGCGTCAGGCCAAACGCTGCGCCCACGGCGAACAGATGCTCGACCAGGGCCGCGCCAAGCCCGGCGGGCACGCTGAGTTCAAAGGCCAGTTCGCCCGAGAACGACAACCGGAAAAGACGCGCCCTGAAACCGCGCCAGCGCAGCTCCACCGCGCCCATATAGGGCAATGCCGCGTCGGACAGGTCCACATCCGGCACATCGACATCGGACAGGGCCGCAGCGAGCAAATCGCGCGAGCGCGGCCCGGCGATCGAATAGGTCGCCCATTGCTCGGTCACCGAAACCGCCTGCACATCGCTGTCGGGCCACAAGACCTGCCGCGCGAAATCGAGATGCTGCATCACCCGCGCCGCATTCGCGGTGGTCGTGGTCATGAACCAGCGGTCGGGCGCAAACCGCGTGACCGTGCCGTCATCGAGAGCAAGGCCGTCTTCGCGCAGCATCAACCCATAGCGCGCCTTGCCCACCGGCAGCGCCGAAAAGCCGTTGATATAAAGCCGGTCGAGCAGCGCGCCGACATCGGCACCGATCAGCTCGATCTTGCCCAGGGTCGATACATCGCACAGCCCGACGCCGCCCCGTGTCGCCAGCACTTCGCGATCGACCGACTGGCGCCAATGGGTCTCGCCCGGAAGCGGATACCATTGCGCACGCTTCCATTGCCCGGCATCGACAAACACCGCGCCGCGCGCTGCGGCCCATTCGTGGCTGGCGGTATGGCGTTCGGGGCGGAACTGGCGCCCGCGATGATGCCCGCCAAACGCGCCGATCGCCACCGGCACCACCGGCGGTCGCGCGCGGATCGTGCCGGTTTCGGCGAGAGCCCGCCCGGTTGCGGCGGCGAGCAGCCCATGGCCGTTGACCTGACTGACGCGGCCCTGATCGGTGGCCATGCCGAGCGTGGTATAGCGCTTGAGATGTTCGACGCTGGTAAAGCCCTCGCGCACGGCCAGAGTGACGTCGCCGGCCGTGACATCGTGCTGAAAATCGACAAAGGCCTTGGCCTTGCACGGCCCGCTGGCCCAGACCGCGCTCACGCCGTGGGGCATGTCTTCTGCCTGCGGCAGCGGCGCGGCAACGGCCGTCTTGCCCAGCGCTGCGACGACTTCGCCCGCAGCGCGCCGCGCCGAAGCGAGCGCCCCGGCAAGCCCATAGACGCCATCGGCGGCACCGGCGGCGGCAAGACCTGCGGGCACCTCGCCCAGCGCATAAGCGGCAATATCCTCGCGCCAGACAGGCTTGTGACCAAGATGCGCCGCAAGCGCCACTTGCGGATTCCAGCCACCCGCCACGGCGAGAAGATCGGCGGCAAAGCTGTGCCTGCGCCCGGCACCGTCGAGCGCCTCGACACGCGACAACGGGCTGCCTTTGGCGGCAATCACTTGCCCGCCGGCCAGCACCGGCACGCCCGCTGCGCGGATCGGCGCGACGAGCGCATCGAGCACAGCGGCGCGCGTGTCGATCACCGCCAGCAGCGTCACGCCCGCCGCCAGCAGATCGGCCGCCGTCTGCCAGCCGCTGTCACCCGCTGTCAGCACCACCGCGCGCCGCCCCGGCGCCACGCCAAAGCGGTTGCAATAGGTCGAAACGGCAGACGCCAGCATGACGCCGGGCCGGTCGTTGCCTTCGAACACGATCGGGCGCTCGGTCGCGCCGGTGGCGAGGATCGTGCGCTGCGCAACGATTTTCCAAAGCCTTTGGCGCGGTTGGCCGGGCAGAGGCACCGGCAGATGGTCGGCGACTTGCTCGATTGCGCCATGTTCGCCATCGTCGAACCGGCCAAACACCGTCGTCCGCGTCAGCACCCGCACATGCGGCATCGCGGCAAGCTCGGCAACCGCTGCCGCAGCCCATTGCGCCCCGTCTGCCCCGCCCAGACTGGTCCGTTCGGACAGCAGCCGACCGCCGGGCACCGCGCTTTCATCGGCGATCACCACGCGCAGCCCCGCACGCCCCGCATCGAGCGCCGCAATCAGCCCGACAGGGCCCGCGCCGACGACCAGCAGATCGCAGAACGCGTGATCATGCTCATAGTGGTCGGGGTCTTCCTGCCCCGACAGCGCGCCGAGCCCGGCCGCGCGGCGGATCAGCGGCTCATAGAGCTTTTCCCAGGCCTTGGCGGGCCACATGAACGTCTTGTAGTAGAACCCGGCAACGAACAGCGGCGCGGCCAACTGGTTTACCGCCATCAGATCGAAGCCGAGGCTGGGCCAGCGGTTCTGGCTGGTCGCCTCCAGCCCGTCGTAGAGCTCGATCGTGGTGGCGCGCGTATTGGGCTCGGCCCGCGCGCCGCTGCGCAAAGTGACGAGGGCATTGGGCTCTTCGCTGCCCGCCGTCAGCACCCCGCGCGGGCGGTGATACTTGAAGCTGCGGCCAAACAGCCGCACGCCATTGGCCAGCAGCGCCGAGGCCAGCGTATCGCCGGGATGACCATGATAAGTCTTGCCGTCGAACGTGAAGGACAGCGTCCTTGCGCGATCGATCAGGCCGCCGCTGCGCAGGCGAAAAGGCTGCGCGCTCATGCCGCGTGCCCGATCCGGGCAAACTCGGCGCTTTCGATCGCGTGGCTCACCGTATGGCGCCGCACGCGCAGCCAGTTTCGGCATCCTTGCGCATGATACCACAGCTCTTCGAACTGACCCGCCGGATTGTCGCGCAGATAGAGGTAATCGAACATCGCGTCGGCATCGTCGCCGGCGGGACGGATCGGCGCGGCATCACCGCGATGGACGAATTCGCGGGAATCGCGGCTGCCGCAAAAAGGGCATGGGATGCGCATGGTCGCGGCTCCTCAGTGCAGATTTGGTTGGGCGCCAACGCCCTTTTCATCGATCAGATGGCCGGTGCGAAACCGGTCGAGCCGATAGGCGGTCGCGGTTTCGTGCGCGGTATCGGTGGCCAGCAGATGGGCAAAACACCAGCCAGAGGCCGGGGTCGCCTTGAAACCGCCGTAGCACCAGCCGGCGTTGAGATAGAGCCCGGCGATCGGGGTATGATCGATGATCGGCGAGCCATCCATGCTCATGTCCATGATCCCGCCCCAACTGCGCAGCAGGCGTACCCGCCCGATCATCGGCATGACCGCCATGCCGCCCTCGCACACGTCTTCGACCACCGGCAGATTGCCGCGCTGGGCATAGGAATTGTATCCGTCGATGTCTCCGCCGAATACCAGCCCGCCCTTGTCCGACTGGCTGACATAGAAATGCCCGGCGCCAAACGTGATCACGCCGGGGATCAGCGGCTTCAACCCTTCGGAAACGAACGCCTGCAGGGCATGGCTTTCGATCGGCAGGCGCAAGCCCGCCTTGGCCGCGACAGGGCCGGTCATGCCCGCGACCGCCAGCCCGACTTTACCCGCACGAATGGCCCCGCGACTGGTTTCCACGCCGACCACCGCGCCGCTCGTGTCGCGCAAAAAGCCGGTCACTTCGCAATTCTGGATAATGTCGACGCCCAGCGCCGAAGCCGCGCGCGCATAGCCCCAGTTGACCGCATCGTGGCGCGCCGTGCCGCCGCGCGCCTGCAACAGGCCGCCCTGAATCGGAAAGCGCGCATTGTCGAAATCGAGGAACGGCGCCATCTGCCGCACGGCATCGGCGTCGAGCAATTCGGCATCGACCCCGTGCAGGCGCATGGCATTGCCGCGCCGGGCATAGGCGTCGCGCTGCGCATCGGAATGATAGAGGTTGAGCACGCCGCGCTGGCTGACCATCGCGTTGTAGTTCAAGTCCTGCTCCAGCCCTTCCCACAGCTTCATCGCCCATTCGTAGAACGGTTCGTTGCCGGGCAGGCCATAGTTCGAGCGGATGATCGTGGTGTTGCGCCCGGCATTGCCGCCGCCGATCCACCCGCGCTCGACCACCGCGACACGGGTGATGCCATGGACTTTGGCCAGGTAATAGGCCGCCGCCAGCCCATGCCCGCCGCCACCGACGATGACGATGTCATAGCCTTCGCGCGGGGCCGCGTCGCGCCAGGCCGGGGTCCAGTCCCGATGTCGGCGCAGCGCCTGGGTGGCCAGTTGCAGGATCGAATAACGCATCAGAGGCCTTTCGCGCTGGCCAAGAAATGTTCTTGAAGGGAAAAATATACCGATTGCATAGCCCGCGCTTGTCCCTTTAGGGTAATTTCATGTCTGATAGCGACATCCATGCCGATTTTCCTCCACCGACCCGGCTCGGGCTTCTGCTGATCCCCGGCTTTGCGCTGATGGGCTATGCCGCACTGGTCGAGGCGTTTCGGGCGGCCAACACCCTTTCGGGGCGGCCGCTTTATGAATGGCTGCATGTCTCGCCCGACGGCGCGGCGGTCGAAGCGACCAACGGCGCGCGCATCATGGTCGATGCGCAAGTCGGACAAAAGCTCGATTGCCGGCTTTTGCTCGTCTTTGCCGGGGGCGATCCGCGCCGCTTTCACGATCCTGCCACGTCTGCCTGGCTGCGTCAGATGGCGCGCGGCGGCTGCGCGATTGCCGGGGTATCGGGCGGGCCCTTTATCATGGCGCGAGCCGGGCTGCTGTCCGGGCGGCGGGCGACGATCCATTGGGAACACCGCCTCGTGTTTGCCGAAGAATTTCTCGATGTCGAGCTCGAAAGCGGGCTCTATGTCATCGACGGGATGGTCATCACTTGCGCGGGGGGCACGGCGGGGCTCGATCTCGCGCTGGCGCTGATCGCGCGCGATCATGGCGAGGATCTGGCCCGGCGCGTGGGCGAATGGTTCATCCGCACGAGCCCGCGCGACGCCGCCGGGCCGCAACGGCCAAGCCCGGCAGAGCGCCACGGCACGACCAACCGCGTCGTCCTCAAGGCGCTGGAAATCATCGAGGCCTCGCTCGATCGCCCGCCCTCGCGCGAAGCCATCGCGACCGCCTGCGGGCGCTCGCTGCGGCAGATCGAACGCCTGTTTCAGGATCATCTCGGCCAGAGCCTGTCCGAAACCGCGCTTGCCATCCGGCTCGACAGCGCCGCGCATCGCCTGCGCACCACCGATGCCGCGATCACGCAAATTGCGCTCGATTGCGGATTTGTCAGCGCGGCCCATTTTTCCCGGCGCATGCGCCAACGTTTCGGCATGCCGCCATCGGCCCTGCGCAACGGATAAACGCGCCGTCCATCACTTCAATTTGATCAGAACGTATCAAGCCCCTCTCCTTCAGGGGAGGGGTTGGGGTGGGGACTATCCCCATGCTCGGAGCAATCCGGATAGGCCCCACCCCCGGCCCCTCCCCTGAAGGAGAGGGGGGAAGAGTCGCCATCACCGCACCTTGGTATAACCCTGCGCGTTCAAGTGAAATCCGGAAACTTGAGCCTGCCCGGCGCCTTTCGGGCATCAATCTGCGATAGCTTGCGTCCTCGCTTTCGCCAAACGGGACGCCACCAGAACGCGGATAGCCCGCGCGCGCTCCTGACGTAAAAATTTTCTGAAAAATGCGCCCTGCCGGATAAGTATAATTAACAATTCATCAATGCAAAAAATTACCCAGATCCATTTACACGATCCGTTCAGCATAAAAGCCTTTGCCGAGTGATGCACAAGCATAAATTGCGATGATCTTGTGCGAATTGACAGGGCTTTTCAGATCGTGGGGCCTAGTGAAATGAACATATACAAGCTTCTTTGCGCGACATCTGCCATTTCCATGGGGGCCCTGCTTGTTCCAGGCATCGCCATGGCCAGTCAGGCGGCCACTGTCATCGACGGAAACGGCGGCAGCGGCTTTGTCATTACGGACCAGATCCAGACATCGTCTGCCAATCCCAACGTCATCAATTCCGACAGCGGCGCAATTTCGCTCAGCGGCGCGGCCGCCGTCTCGACCGGCAGCAACGTGACTGTCGGCAATGCCAACAGTCAGACGGTGTTCACCGGCTATTACACGCAAGGCGGCACCGGCAGCGGCGGCGGCGCTGGTCTGGGCGGCGTCTTCTTTATCGACAGCGGCTCGACGCTGACACTGCACAACGTGTCCTTTTCGAGCAACGTCGCCAAAGGCGGCGAAGGCGGCAGCGCCGCCTCGATCGCGCTTTCGCCGATTTCCATCGCGTTGCAGAACCAGACGGTCGATGCCACGTCGATCCAGGTGTTGAACGCCACGCCGATTCTGGCCACCCAGAATGGTCAGTTGGTGATCACCGGCATGACCCTGTCGAATTCGAACCCGCTGATTGCCCAGAATTCGGACATCAGCCTGGACGGTTCGTCGGTCGCCTCGACCATTTCGAACATTTCCACCGACGGACGCACGCTGACGTTCGCATCGGCCGTGGCGGTTGCGCCATCTTCGCAACTGACCGTAACGGCTGCGAGCAGCGCGCTGTCGAGCAACGACCGCACGATCACGTTTGCGACGCCGACGTATACGTCGAGCCAGATCCAGGCGGGCATGGCGCTGACCGGGTCGGGCATTCCGGCAGGCACGACCGTGCAATCGCTGACGTATGACAACAGCGGCAACATCACCACGATGACGCTGAGCGCGGCGGTCGATCCGGCGCAGTTGACCAACAATCAGGTCAATCTCGATGTCGTCGGGATCTCTTCGCTTGATGTGTCGAAATTCCAGACGCTGTCGAGCACGACCGTCAAGCCCGCCTCCACCACCGGCCTTGCCGTGGGCATGATCGTGACAGGCACCGGCGTGCCCAGCGGAACAACGATCACCGCGATCGGTTCGGACGGCACCGTCACGTTCTCGAACACCATTTCCAACATGACCTCGTTCACCGCCTCGCAGCCCGCAGTGGCCTCGAACGGCGGCTCCGGCGCGGTGATCAATCTCGGTTCGGTCAGCGGCCTGGCGGTCGGCGTTGCCGTGACTGGCACGGGCATCCCCGCCGGCACCACCATCACCGCGATCAACGGCAATACCGTCACACTCAGCAGCGCGCTGGGGCAGGCCACGCTCGATGCCATCTCGGCGGGCACGATGACCATGTCCTTCGACAAAGTCGTGTCGATCACGCAAAGCGGTTCGACCGGCACGGTAAGCCTGTCGTCGGTGGCCGGGCTGAAAGTCGGCGCGATCCTGACGGGCAACAGCGGCATTCCGGCCAACGCCGTGATCACCGGCATCAACGCCACGACCGGAATCGTCTCCTATCGCATCAACGCCGCCGCCGGGGTTACCACGGGCGGCACGATGAACGGGCTGGTCGCCACCGGATCGACGGGCAGCGGCGGCAGCAATGGCCCCAACGGCGGCTGGTACAACACCTATTTCCACGACGGCGAAGGCGAAGCCGGCAACAACGGCTATAACGCGGGCAACGGCACCAATGCGGCGGGCGGCAGCGGCGGCAATGGCGGCAGCGGGTCGAACGGCATCCCGTTCAACTTTGACCTGACCGCAGGCATCGTCTCGGCGCTGGCGGCAACGGTGAAGGACACCGCCGAAGACGGCGCGCTGCTGCTCGATTTCCCGCCCGACGGCGCGGCGGCAGCGGCCAAGGCGGCTTCGGTGGCGATGGACTGGGTCTCGCTGGCGCAGGCCACCGCCGACCTCGTGAAATGGGGCATCGATCTGGCCAATGGTCAGGTCGGGCACGGCGGCGACGGCGGCTCGGGCGGCAATGGCGGCAACGGGTCCGATTTCTTTGGCGGCGGCGCGGGCGGCTCGGGCGGTAGCGGCGGCGCAGGCGCGCTGTCGATCACCGACGGCGGCGCAGGCGGCAGCGGCGGTTCGGGCGGCGCGGGCGGCTTTGGCTCGGGCGGCGGCTCGGGCGGAGCGGGCGGCGCAGGCGGCGCCAACGGGCAAAGCACGCCCGGTTCGGATGGTTCCGGCGGTACGGCAGGCTTTGGCGCGGGCACGGGCTCGTCCAACGGTTCGGGCGGCGGCGGCGGCTCGGGCTATGGCGGCGCGGTCTTCGTGCGCGCCGGCGGCGGGCTGACGATCAGCGGCAATTCGATTTTCGAAAACAACGCCGTGCTTGGCGGGTCGAGCAACAATGGCGGCGCCGCAGGGGCCGCAGCGGGCTCCGACTTGTTCATCATGAAGGGCAGCGATGTCGTGCTCGCCCCCGGCGTCGGCAACACGATCACGTTCCAGGGCACGATTGGCGACGACAGCGCGGCAAGCATTTCCAACGCATCGTGGGCGTCGGGCTATGGCGCCGACATTCACATCACCGGCGGCGGCGTAGTGCAGTTCCTCGGCGCCAATACCTATTCGGGCACGACGTTCATCGAAGGCGCGACGCTTCAGGCCGATGACGGCGTGGGCATCAATGCCAACAGCCATGTCGATTTTGCCGGGCTCGGCACGATCGGCAACGGTCTTTCGAGCCTCAATGCCGGTGTGTGGCAGACCACGGGCGTCATCACACGCCGCGTCGGCGATCTGCCCACGCAATTGTCGTGGGACGGCAGCGGCGGTTTCGCGGCGGGCAGCGCCGGGCTTACACTGAATTTCGGCGCGATCAGCAACGCTCCCGGCCAGACCCTGACATGGAATTCCGGCGGGTTCGTGCCCAATGGTTCGACGCTGGTATTCGGTTCGGATACCGGCACGGGCGTTGTGACCTTGCTCAACAACGTCAACCTCAACGGGCTGAACGGCGACATCGCGGTCTACAACAACACCTCGGTCATGAATTCCGCTCTGGCGACCCAGACATCGAATGTTCAGGCCAACAACACTGCCTATGCGGTCATGGCCGGCCAGTTCAGCAACGGTCAGCTCACGCTCAACGACAACGGCTATTCGGGCACGATCTATTTCAACGGCCAGAACAGCCTGTCGGGCCTGACCGTCAACAACGGCGTCGTCAGCACCGGCATCGCCCCCAATGGCGCGGTTTCGCAGATCGGCCGCCTGATGGATGCGACCAACGGCGGTTTTCTGACCATTACCGGCGCGGCCGAAGTCGATCTTTACGGCGCGGAAAAGCTCACCGCGGTGAATGTCGCCGCGCTCGGCACGCTCTATGCCTTTGCCCCGGTCACCACCGGCGCGATTACCAATGCGGGCAATATCGCGTTTCTGGACAATGCGAGCACCGGCGCGATCACCAACGCAGCCACCGGCCAGATTGCGATGACCGGGACCAATACCACCGGCGACATCCAGAATGCCGGCCTGATCACCATGCAGAGCCAGAATTCGACCGGCGCCATTTCCAACGCCGCCACCGGCGTAATCAGCCTGTCGGGCACCAATGCCACCGGCGCGATCACCAACAGCGGCGAACTGTTCCTGTCGGGCGCCAGCACTTCGGGCAGCATCGCCAACCTTTCCGGCGGCGCGGTGATGCAAGTGGGCTCGTTGACGGCCACGGGCACGGTGACCAACGCAGGTATCTATAACCTGGGCGGCGACCTTGCCGCCAGCAGCACGGTGACCAACAACGGCACGATGTTCGTGCTGGGCCAGCTCGACGACACCGGCGCGGAAATCGGCGCCACCACACGCACCATCACCACCACCGGCTTTGGCGGCGGGGCCAATGGCACTGTCAATCTGGGCGGCAACAGCGGCACGCTGGCCAATCAGCTGATCATCGATCAGTCGGGCACCAGCAGCTATGCGGGGGCCTTTACCGGCGCGGGCGCACTGACCTTGACCGGCGGCGGCACGCTCGGCCTGACCGGGGCCAGCACGTTCACCGGCGGGCTCGACGTCACCGGCAATTCGACGCTCGACACGACCGGCGGCGGCACTCTGGCCGACACGCTGGCCACAAATGTCGATGCCGGATCGACGCTGACACTGGGCACCAACGACACGATCGGCTCGATTGTCAGCAACGGCACGGTCAATGTGAATGCCTCGATCGCGCTGACCGCCGGGTTCACCAACGGTGGCACGTTCAATGTCAACTATGTTGCGCCGGCCCAGACGGCCAGCCTGCTGGTGGCAGGCGATGGCAGCAACCTGCTGGGCGGCACGATCAATACGGTCGGCGGCTCTGTCACCGCCGTTGCCGGAAATCTGTCCAATGCCGGCCAGATCAACAGCGCCGGCAGCCTGACCGTCATCGGGACGGCCACCAACACCGAAACCGGCGCCATCGCGCTGCAATCGGGGGCCAACACGCTGCTCGGCGCGTTGGTCAATGCGGGCCAGGTGACGATTGCATCGGGCACGACCAATGAATTCGGCACGCTGACCAACACCGGCACGATCGACGCGGCTTCGGCCATCACCGTCGATGGCGCCTATGCCCAGAACGCCGGCTCGCTGACCACCACGGCAGCGCTCAACACCGGCAGCTTCTCGGGCACCGGGGGCACGGTCGCGCTGAACGGCGATGCGACGTTCACCATCGACCAGACCGCTGACGGCACGTATGACGGCGTCGTCACCGGCACCGGCTCGGTGGTCAAGAACGGCACCGCCGCGCTGACTCTCAGCGGCCTGTCGGGCGCCAACAGCTTCGCCCCCTCGGCGCTGACGGTCAATGCCGGGCTGCTCACGGTCAATGGCGACAACACCATTGAAAACGGGCTGACGCTTACCGTTGCTGCGGCAGGCACCACCACGATCACCGGGGCGACCACGGTCGGCGCGGTCGTCAATGCCGGCGCCGCGAGCTTTGGCGGCGTGACGCAGACCGGCACTGTGCAGAACAGCGGCCTCATGCTGTTTTCCACCGACGCCAATACCCTGTCCATCGGCAACACCGGCTTGATGGCGCTGCTGGGCAATACCACGGTCACCGGCACGGTCACAAACAGCGCAAACGCCTCGCTCGCACTTGCCGGCGATCTGTCGGTCAGCTCGACCGTGACGAACGACGGCACTCTGACGGTTCTGGGCCAGCTGGGCTCGGCTCTGACCGAAACCGGAGCCGCCACACGCACCATCACCACCACCGGATTTGGCGGCGGCGCAAGCGGGATCGTCAATCTGGGCGGGGCCACCGGCGCGCTCGCCAATCAGCTGATCATCAACCAGTCGGGCACCAGCACCTATGCCGGCGCCTTTGCCCAAGCGGGCTCGCTGACCCTGACCGGCGGCGGCACGCTGGGCCTGACCGGGGCCAGCACCTTTACCGGCGGCCTCGATGTCACCGGCAATTCGACGCTCGATACCACCGGCGGCGGCACTCTGGCCGACACCCTGGCAGTCAATGTCGATGCCGGATCGACGCTGACGCTGGGCACCGATGACACGATCGGCGCGATCACCAGCTATGGCACGGTCAATGCCAACGCGGCGATCGGGCTGAGCACCGGGCTGACCAACGGCGGCACCTTCAATGTCAACTATGTCGCACCGGCGAACACCGCCAGCCTGCTCGTCAACGGCGGCGTCGGCAATCTCCAGGGCGGCACGCTGAACCTGGCTTCGGGCACTACCACGGCGATTTCGGGCGACCTGATCAATGCCGGTACGGTGAACAACGACGGCGCCTCCCTGCTGGTGCAGGGCACGGTCAACAACGCGCAAAGCGGCGTCCTGGCGCTGGGCGACGGCTCGTCGAACTTCTTCGGCGCGCTGACCAACGCGGGCACCGTGACGATCGGCGCCAACACCGCCAACAGCTTTGGCGCCTTGACCAATGCCGGGACCGTCACCGCATCGGGCATTGTCAACGTGACGGGCGCCTATACCCAGAACGGCGGCACCCTGACCACTTCGGCGGCGCTCAACACCGGCAGCCTGTCGGGCACGGGCGGCATCATCACGCTCAACAACGGCGCGCTGTTCACGATCAACCAGACCGCGAACGGCACTTACAGCGGCACGATCACCGGCACGGGCGCGGTCATCAAGGCGGGCGCCGCCACGCTGACGCTGGCAGGCGGGGTCGACACCTTCAGCCCCGTTGCGCTCGACATCGCACAGGGCACGCTGGCGCTGGCGCATGCGAGCATCCTTGATCAGGCCCTGCATGTCGAAGTCGACAGCGGCGCGACGATCAGCCTGCTCAGCGGGGATCAGACGGTCCACGACCTGACCGGCACGGGTACGCTGGCGCTCAATGGCAACAACCTCTACCTCGCCAACGGCGGCACGTTCAACGGCACCGTCACCGGCAGCGGCAATGTGCAGGTATCGACCGGCGCGTTCACGCTGGCCAACACGATCAACTCGACAGCGGGCAATTTCGTGGTCCAGCCCGCCGCGCTGGTCACCATTGCCAACACCGGCACGCTCAATGCCCCCACGGTCAATGTCGGCGGGGTCATGGATGTGCTGGGTACGGTCAACACCACCAATACCAATGTCACCTCGGGCGGCACGCTGCACCTTGGCAATGCCGACGGCTCGCAAGGCGGCACGCTGAACGGCACCACCATGACGGTAACCGGCGGCGGCTCGCTGACGGGTGTCGGCACGGTCTCGGGCGGCACGGTGATCGGCGGCGCCAGCGCGGGCACTCTCGCACCGGGCAACTCGCCGGGCGTGATCACCTTCAACGGCGACCTGACCTTCGACAACGGCGGCGTGGCACAGATGCAGGTCGAAGGCGCCAACGGCGCGGGCCTGTCGATGGCCAACGGCGGCTATGACCAGGCAGTCGTGACCGGCAAGATCAAGCTGCTGCCCGGTTCGGTGTTGAACATCCAGAACGACAACGGTTTTGAACTGACCCTGGGGCAGGCCGTGCCGATCTTTGCCTTTGCGCCGGGCGCGGTATCGGGATCGTTCGGCTCGGTCACCAGCACGGGCTTTGCCAAGCAGGTGATCTACAACATCCCGACCGGTGAAGTGATCGGCCTTGGCGATTACACCACCGCCGGCTTTGTCCAGGCCGTATCGACCGGCGCCAATCAGGCAGCCTTGATGAACCAGCTGATGGTCAACGGCAACGGCGGCGTGAACCAGTACTACGGCGGTCGCCTGATGGACTATGTCACCACCGGCCTCAACCAGGGCACGGCAGGGTCGAATGCGGCCTTTGCCCGGTGGTCGCCGGAAGCCTACAGCGGCATTCTCGACGACATGCGCGACAGCATGCTGGCCAATCTGACCGAACTGGGCGGGTATGACAGCCTGTCCAACGGGCAGACCGTGATGATCGGCGGGTATAACCACTCGACGTCGAAATCGCGCCATATCGACAGCTATGCCGACAACCGCTTCAGCGCCAACAGCTTCACCACCGGATTTGCGCACCAGTTCGCTGCGCTGCAGGTCCAGGCCACTTTCGGCCACACCGATGACGGGCTGAACGGGCAATACCTCAGCGACACATTGAGCGGCAACATGTTCGCGGCGGGTGCATCGGCGCCGATCACGCTGAACGGCGCGCTGCGGGCGACCGTGCGCTATGTCTACGGCGACTATTCGGTGAAGGGCGACCGCACCACCAACGGCGGCAAGGCCAGCATCGCCGGGGTCAAGGCGCAGAGCCAGTTCTACGGCGCGGGCTTTGAATATCGCCATGTGTCGGGCAATGTGGCGATCGACAGCACGGTCGAATGGCTGGGCCTGCACCAGACGGTCGACGGCTTTACCGAATCGGGCGGGTTCCTGTCGCCGCTCGATGCGATGAGCGTCCATGAACAGCACAACACCACCTCGCTGATCAAGGCGGGCGTGAATGTCGACTATTCGGTCAGCAAGTCGGTCGGGATTTACGCCAAGCTCGGGCTGATCCAGGATCTGTCCTATGCCAAGCACGACCTGACCGGCAATGTCAGCACCGAAAGCGTAAACTTCACCATTCAGAACCCGGGCCTCAACCCCACGCGCGGCACCGCCTCGCTGGGTGCGCGGACCGCTCTCGCCAAGGGGCTGACGTTCAGCGCCGACGCAGGCGCAGGCACCGACGGCTCGTTCAGCGTCCACACCGCGCTGAACTTCGCCTTCTGATCGGTCGAACTTTACCCACACGCACGAGGCGGCCGGTCACCAGACCGGCCGCCTTTTGCATGGGACAACAAGGACGCGCAACGCGGCGAGCAGCCGGCCAATGCCCGACACAATTTGAAAAAGCCCGATGGGGGAAACAATGCCGCGCAAAATGCGCCAAGGCCGCGCAAAATGCGTCAGGACATTGGAAAATGGTGCACCCGACTGGATTCGAACCAGTGACCCCTGCCTTCGGAGGGCAGTACTCTATCCAGCTGAGCTACGGGTGCCCGATGAAGCGGGGCAGTTAGCAGCAAAGATTGGGTCGTGCCAGCCTTTTTGACGTCGCCCCGGATGCGCCGCAGATTTGTTCGGGTTTGTGCGGCACGGGGTTGGCATGTTTTCTATTTGTTCTTATGAAGCGGCATGGTCGATTCATCGGACGCGGGCCCGGTTTCGGGAAATGCGCAAGAGCGCGAGGCTTTGGGAGTGGCGCGGGGGATTGCGCGGCTGTTTGCGCGCAATGACATCTGGTGCGTGGCCGAAATGCCGCTCAAAGGCGGGCGGCGGGCGGATCTGATGGGGATCGATGCGCGCGGGAGCGTGATCATTGTCGAGATCAAGGTGAGCCGGGCCGATCTGCTGGGCGATGCAAAATGGCCCGATTATCTCGACCATTGCGACCGGTTCTACTGGGGCCTGGCGGCGCATCTCGATCGCGCGGTGATGGAGACCGAGGCGTTTCGGCCAGAGACGTGCGGGATCATCGTCGCCGATGGCTATGATGCCGAAATCCTGCGCCCCGCCCCCCTGCTGCCGCTCGCCGCCGCAAGGCGCAAAGTCGAAGTGGAACGGCTGGCGCGCGCCGCCTTGCGCCGATTGACGATCGCGGGCGATCCACGCTGCATGCCGCGCGGGGGCGGTTTTTAAACCAGACCGACTAAACCAGACTGGCTAAACCAGACCGGCAAGTTGCGCGCTGAGCCACAGGCCAAGCCCGATGAACAAAAGCGCGGCGATCAGGCGGATGCGCGCAAGCGGCACCCGGCGGATCGCTTCGCGCCCAAGGAACACCGCCGGCACATTGGCCGCCATCATGCCCAGCGTCGTGCCTGCCGCGACCGCCAGCGTATCATGAAACCGGGCGCCGAGCGCGATCGTCGCGATCTGCGTCTTGTCGCCCATTTCGACGAGGAAAAAGGCGATCAGCGTCGTCACGAACGCGCCCCTGCCTTCGGCCGCCTCCGCCTCGTCCGCATCGAGCTTGTCGGGCACCAGCGTCCATAGCCCCATGCCGACAAACCCCGCCGCGACGGCCGCGCGAAACCACAGGCTGTCGAGCAGCGAGGCCGCTTCCGATCCGACCAGCGCAGAGAGCAGATGATTGACCAGCGTCGCCACCAGAATCCCGCCGATCACCGGCCAGGGCCGATGAAACCGGGTCGCCAGCACCACGGCGAGCAATTGCGTCTTGTCGCCGATTTCGGCGAACGCGACGACCGTGGCAGAAGTGAAGAAAGCGGTGAACATCATGGAGGGGCATTCTCGTCCGCGCCGGGCGGACAGGCCCGGCCATTTGCTGCCCTGCACAATTTTTGTTGCTTGCGAAAGCATTTACGCGTAGGGCACGCAATGCAAGGACGGCGGCAATACCATTTGCCGCAGGCCCGGGCAGCGTGAGATCCACCGGCAAACATCGGTTGTGATCCGCCCCGGCTGAACGATCTTGACGTCCGCCGCTTCCCTTTCACGCACGGGTCGCTCCATGAACCTTGGGGCTATTCCCCTTGTGGTTCGACCCCCTTGTGCCGCGTTTGGGCCACTGCGCCCGACGAACGGCCTTATTGATGCGAAGGCTTTATCCATGTCCTATTTTTCCGAACTCGGCCTTGCCGAGCCCATTCTGCGCGCGCTTGAAGCCAAGGGTTATACCGACCCCACCCCGATTCAGCGTCAGGCGATCCCCGCCCTGATGGAAGGGCGCGACTTGCTCGGCATTGCACAGACCGGCACCGGCAAGACCGCCGCATTCGCCCTCCCCTCGCTGCACCGGCTGGCCGCCGATCCGATCGTGAAAAAGCCCGCTTCGTGCCGCATGCTGGTACTGTCGCCGACGCGCGAACTGGCGGCGCAGATCGCCGAAAACATGCGCGGCTATGCCAAGCATCTCAATCTTCAGGTCGATTGCGTGTTTGGCGGCGTGCCGATCAACAAGCAGGCGCGACGCCTGGTTCCCGGCACCGACGTGCTGGTCGCAACGCCCGGGCGGCTGCTCGATCTGATCGACAATCGCGCGCTGACGCTCGGCCGGGTTGAAATCTTTGTGCTCGACGAAGCCGACCAGATGATGGACCTCGGCTTTATCCACGCGCTCAAGCGGGTTGCCGCGATGCTGCCCGCCAAGCGCCAGAGTCTGTTCTTTTCGGCAACGATGCCCAAATCGATCGAAGACCTTGGCCGTCAGTTCATCAAGGACCCGGCCCGCGTCGAAGTCGCGCCCCAGGCGACCACTGCCGAACGCGTCGAACAATACGTCACGTTCGTCAACCAGGCCGAAAAGCAGGCGCTGCTCAGCTTGCGCATCCGCGCGATGCTGGCCGACAAGACGCTCGATCGCAGCCTCGTGTTCACCCGCACCAAGCACGGCGCCGACCGTGTCGCCCGCCATCTGGGCGCAGCGGGGATCGATGCCCGCGCCATCCACGGCAACAAGTCGCAGGCGCAGCGCACCGCCGCGCTCGAAGCGTTCCGCCAGGGCGCCTGCCGCGTTCTGGTCGCGACCGACATCGCCGCACGCGGTATCGACGTGGCGGGTGTCAGCCACGTGTTCAATTTCGAACTGCCCAATGTGCCCGAACAATATGTTCACCGCATCGGTCGCACCGCGCGCGCCGGGGCCGATGGCGCGGCGATCAGCCTGTGCGCGCCGGACGAAAAGGCCTATCTGCGCGACATCGAGCGCCTGACCGGCGTAAAGCTCGAAGCGATCTCGCTGCCCGCCGATTTCCTGGCCGAAGCATCGCGCCTGCCGCAGCCGCCGCGCCGCCCCGAAGGCGAAGGCGATCGCTCGCACGGGCATAACCGCAACGGACAGGATCGCCGCGGCGGCCAACCGCGCCGCGATGGCGCCCCGCGCGCAGGCGGCGTCGGCGATGCCGGTGCCGATGGTCAGGCCAAGCGCCGGTTCCGCCCGCGCGGCGCCCCCGGCGTCGGCCAGCACCGCAACAAGGTGACGCGAGTCAACTGATTGGAATAAACGGGTCAAAGCATCTGGGCATCATGGCAGCGCCAAGGCATAAGGCGCGCCATGATGCCCATAATCCTTTCCGCGCTGGTGATGACGGTGATCGTGGCCGTTCGCTATGTCATCGTCAGCGGCGCCTTTGCCTGGGTCACGGCGCGGGTCCGTCCGGGCCATTATGCCGGGCTTGGCCGCCAGATCCGCATGGAAGTGGGCTGGAGCCTGATCGCCAGCGTCATTTACGGCCTGCCTGCCGGAATCATTGCCTGGGGCTGGCAACAGCGCGGCTGGACGCGGATCTACAGCGATCCGCATGCCTATCCGATCTGGTGGATGCCGGTCTCACTGCTGCTCTATCTCGTGCTGCACGATAGCTGGTTTTACTGGACTCACCGCTGGATGCATCGCCCGGCGGTGTTTCGCGCCGTCCATGCGATCCATCATGCGAGCCGTCCGCCGACGGCCTGGGCGGCGATGAATTTTCACCCGGTCGAGGCCGCGATCGTCGGGCTGTTCATCCCCGCGCTGGTGTTTGTCGTGCCCATACAGGCGGGTGTGCTCGCGGGCGTGCTGATGATCATGACCGTGATGGGCGTGACCAATCACATGGGGTGGGAAATGTTTCCGCGCTGGCTGGTGCATTCGCCGATCGGCGCCTGGCTGATCACCGCGAGCCACCATCAGCGCCATCACGAGCAGTACCGATGCAACTATGGCCTCTATTTCCGCATCTGGGATCATCTGTGCCACACCGATCGCGGCGTTTCGAATCCATGACTATTCCTTTCCGCCATCTCGCCATGGCCACATGCCTGCTGATCCCGCAAATCGCGCTGGCTGTCCCCGGCGATGACGGAGTAACTGTCACGGTCGCGGTATCGGGCCTGCGCAACACCAAAGGCCTGATCCGCGCCTGCCTGACGACAAAGCCCGCTACGTTCCCCGAATGTGACAAGGATCCGCAATCGCTGCGGCTGAGCGTGCCCGCGCAAAACGGCCCGGTGCTGGTGTTTCGCCACGTCGCGCCGGGAAGCTATGCCGTTTCGCTGTTTCACGATGAAAACGGCAATGGCCGGCTCGACAAGACGATGGGCATTCCGTCCGAAGGCTATGGCTTTTCGCGCGACGCGCCGGTGCATTTCGGCCCGCCGAAATTCGACGCCGCGAAAGTTTCCATCGGCAGCAGCGACATGACTCTGGCGATCAAGCTCCGCTACATCCTGTGACGGCGGCAACGGACCAGGTGCGCCATGGCCCCGGCGGGGCGCTGGCCCCGTTTGGATACCCGGTGTTCCGCGCGATCTGGGGCGCAAACCTGTTTTCCAGCGTCGGCTCGGTGATGCAGGCGGTGGCCGCCGCCTGGTTGATGACCGAATTGACCAGTCGCCACTTGCTGGTCGCGCTGGTGCAGGCATCGAGCACGATCCCGATCCTTGTGCTGGGCATTTTTGCAGGGGCGATTGCCGATGCCTATGACCGGCGGCTGGTCATGCTCTGGGCGCAGGCGTTCATGCTGTTCGTCTCGGCGGTGCTGGCGGTCATGGGCTATGCCGGGGCGATCACGCCGTGGAGCCTCTTGCTGCTGACGCTGATGGTCGGCATGGGCACCGCGCTCAATGGCCCGGCCTGGCAGGCCTCGGTGCGGCTGCAGGTCGATCGCCCGGACTTGCCCCAGGCGATCTCGCTCAATGCCATCGCGTTCAATCTGGCGCGCAGCCTCGGTCCGGCGCTTGGCGGGCTGGTGATTTCGCTGTGGAGCGTCAACATGGCCTTTGCGCTCAATGCCTTGAGCTATCTGGCGATGATCGTGGTGCTGGCGCGCTGGCGCCCGGACATGCCGGTACCCGTGCGCCTGCCGATGGGCGAGGCGATTCTTGACGGGATGCGCTATTGCTTCGGATCGGGGCCGGTGTTTCGCGTGCTGCTGCGCGGGCTGGTGTTCGGCTTTGGCGCAGCAGGGTTTCAGGCGCTGTTGCCGGTGGTCGTGCGCCTGCAACTGCGCGGCGATCAGGTCAGCTATGGCCTCGTGGTCGGCGCATTCGGGCTCGGCTCGGTGCTGAGCGCTCTGTTTGTCAGCAAACTGCGCCGCCGCTTTGGCAGCGAAGCCGTGGTCGGGGCCAACACGGTGGTCTATCTTGGCGCGCAAGTCATGCTGTCGTCGACTCATGCGCTGGTGCCGGCGATGATCGCCGCGCTGGTGGCCGGATCGGGCTGGGTCGCGGTGATGACCAGTCTCAATGTCGCGATTCAGCTGCGATCGCCCGAGGTCATTCTGGCACGATGCCTGTCGATCTATCAGGCGGTGGCGTTTGGCGGCATGGCGCTGGGCGCATGGGTGTGGGGCGCGCTGGCCGATCATGTCGGGCTGGTCGCGTCGCTGCGGCTGGCGGCGGCCTGGCTGGCGCTGACGCTGATCCTGCGGTTGATCGCGCCGATGCCGTCACGCGAAGAAGGACGTATCGAAGATGGGGAGAAAGCGCATGAGCCTGCCTGACGCATCGGAATTTTCGGCCCCGCTCCGCTCGGTGCTCTATATGCCCGCATCGAACCCCCGCGCGATGGCCAAGGCGCGCACCCTGCCTTGCGATGCGGTTGCGCTCGATCTTGAAGACGCCGTCGCGCCCGAGGCCAAGGCACAGGCGCGCGCGGCGCTGATCGAGGAAGCCTGCGCGGGCGGATTTGGCCATCGCCGGCTGATCGCGCGGGTCAATGCCATCGGCACGCCATGGGGCGGCGAAGACATCACCGCGCTGGCCACAGCGCCGATCGACGCGTTGCTCGTGCCCAAAGTCGACAGCGAATTCGACATCGCCGCGCTGTCGGAAACGATGGATGCGGCGGGCTATGCCGCGAATGTGCCGTTGTGGGTGATGATCGAGACGCCGCGCGCAGTGCTGGCGATCGAGCGGATTGCCGCAATGGCCGGATCGACCCGGCTCGCCGGTTTCGTGCTCGGGCTCAACGATCTCGCCAAGGATACAGGCATGGTGCAGGCGCCGGGGCGCGCGGTGTTTCTGCCGGTGCTGGTGCAAGTCGTGCTGGCCGCGCGCGCCAACGGCCTGATCCTGCTCGACGGGGTGTGCAACGCGATCGACGATGTCGCCCGGCTGGAAGGCGAATGTACCCAGGCGCGCGATCTCGGCTTCGACGGCAAGACGCTGATCCACCCCGCGCAGATCGACACCGCCAACCGCGTGTTCGCGCCCGATCCCGCCGAACTCGACGAAGCGCGCGCGATCGTTGCCGCCTTTGCCGACCCGGCCAATGCGGGCAAAGGCGCGCTCAAGGTTCAGGGCAAGATGGCCGAGCTGCTCCACCGCGACATCGCCGCGCGCCTGATCGCCAGGGCCGAAGCGATCGCGGCGCGCGCGCAATAAGTCAGCGCGTTTCGCTCAGGAAATCGCACACGGCGCACCAGACCTTGTCGAACTCAGCCGGGGCAACCCGGTCATAATCGTGATCGCAGGCCAGCATCACGAGCTTGCCGGATGCGGGTAACAGCCGAATGATCGACGACGGATCGGAGCCATAGATGTCGCGCGATCCCTGCAGCACGAGCAGCGGCCGCGGCACCCTCGCGAGAGGTCTGGTTCGATAGGGCTCGGGCGGATCGGATCGGAACCAGTGCAGCGTGCAACCCTGATCGCCCAACCGCCGGGCAATCCCCGCGATGAGATCGGATTTCCTCGTCCGGTCATTGCGGCCGAGAAAAACCAGCGTTGGCACGGTTGTCGGCTGGAGAAGAATGGTCATGGGGAAATCCGGGCCGCAAACGGATACAGCAAGGTTTCAGACCGGACACCCCGGCGCAGAGACCGCGACAGTGTCGGAACAGGGCGATATTTCAATTCCCATTGCCGCCATGGTGGTCACGATGCGCCTGATCGGTCCTTCTTCGCTTCGCGAAACGCGGTGTAGCTGTCGAGAACCTTGCGCATTTCGGCGATCGCCTGTTGGCGGCGCTCGGCATCCTTGATCGCTTCGAGCCGGTGCTTGAGCCCGCTGGCAAGGTCGGCATATTCGTTCCGCCAGTCACGGCCGATCGCATATCACATGGTCAAGGCCCTGCAGCCCTTCGGGCGCGGGCTCGAACCATTCGTGCAGGCCGACGCAATGGTCGATATGGGCATGGGTCAGGATTACTGCGGCAATGGCGCCCGGATCGTCCAGCATCGAAGCGCGGTTGAGCTCTTCCAGCGAGCGCGAGCCCTGAAACATGCCGTGATCGACCAGAATCCGCGTGGCCCCGTGCGCAAATTCAAGTGTCGATCCGGCAACCGTGCGGCCCGCGCCATGCAGCGTGAGATTCAAAGCCATGCCCGCTCTCCCGTCCCATCCGCGTTGGTGGATCACCGTGATGATCCTTGCCCCGCAGATTGCAACGGTGAAGCCGACAGATGTTTGATTTACGGCAAGTACCCTGCCGAAATCACACCCCGGCGATATAGGCGAAGCGAAACACGAACAGCACCGCGAGCACAAACAGCAGCGCGTTTTCGCGGGTGAATTCGCGGCGCAGCGCCTTGATCAGCGCATGGGCGGTAATCCCGAAAGCGAGCCCGTTGGCGATCGAAAACGTCAGCGGGATCATCACCAGCGCGAGGAACGCGGGAATCGCCTCTTCGCTCTTGTTCCAGTCGATTTCGATGAGCGGCGCCATCATCAGCGCGCCGACCACGATCAGCGCGGGCGCGGTCGCCGCCAGCGGCACGAGTTGCGCATAAGGCGCAAACGGCAGCGCGACGAGGAACAAGAGGCCGGTGATCACTGCGGTCAGGCCGCTGCGCCCGCCGACTTCGACTCCGGTCGCGCTTTCGACATAGCTGGTCACCGTCGTCGTGCCGAGCAAGGCGCCGATCATCGACGAAATCGAATCGGCATAGAGCATGCGATTGAGCCCGGGGATCGAGCCGTCCGGACGCACGAGACCGGCCTTGCGCGTCACGGCGACCAGTGTCCCGATGTTTTCGAACAAGTCGACGAACAGGAACACGAACACGACTTCGAGCACGCCCCAGCCATGGCCGAACAAGCGCCAGGCCCAGGCCGGATCGAGCGCAAGGATGGTCGAGCCCATGTCCGCCCAGCCCTGATGCGCAGCCGCGACCGGGGCCATGCCGGTGGCGATGCCGATCACTGTGGTGACGAGGATCGAGATGAGAATGGCGCCGCGCACGCCCAGCAGCGTCAAGGCCATGATCAGCGCAAGGCCTACCAGGCTGAGCAGCGGTCCCGGCGCGGTCATTTTGCCCAGCGCGACGATCGTTTCCGGATTGGCGACCACGATCCCGGCATTTTTCAGCCCGATCAGCGCGATGAACATGCCGATCCCCGCCGCGACCGCCGCAAGCAAGTGATGCGGGATCACCGACATGACCATCTGCCGCACGCCCAGCCGGGTCAGCACCAGAAAGAACAGCCCCGACAAAAACACGCAGACCAGCCCGACCTGCCAGGGCAAGTGCATCTGCTGCACCACCGTAAAGCTGAAATAGGCATTGAGCCCCATGCCCGGCGCCATCGCCACCGGCACGTCGGCCAGAAACCCCATGATCAGGCAGGCGATCAGCGAGCCGATGCAGGTCGCCGTCGCCACGCCTGCGATCGGCATCCCCGCCATGCCCAGGATCGCCGGATTGACCACCACGACATAGGCCATGGTGAAAAACGTGGTGAACCCCGCCAGCACTTCGGTGCGCACGTCGCTGCCGCGCGCGCGGAACGCAAAGCGACGGTCGAGCCATGTGGATGCGGCAGGTTCAAAGGCGGGCGATGCGGCGCTGGTCATGGGCTCAACCATTAGGGTGTGGGCGGGATTTGGCAAAGGCCGGGCATCACGCACGCCCCGCCCTTTTCGTCATGCCCGCGCACGCGGGCATCCGGTCGAGACGGCAGACCGGACTCCCGCTTTCGCGGGAGTGACGAAAGAGGGAATGCTCAGAACTTGTATTCGGCGGACACGATCAGGCGCCGGGGCGGTTCGTACTGGCGCGTGACTTCGCCGCCGAACTGGTTGGTGAACTGCCCCAGCACCGCGCCGGTGTTGAACACATTCTTGACCGAGGCCGAGAACGTCAGGCGCGGATCGCTCGGCTTGTAGCGCAGCGACAGGTTCCACAACACATAGCCCGGCGTGCGATAGACGTGCACGCCGTCGATCACGACATCGCCATAGGGCGCGTTGACATAGCTGTGGCGATATTCGCCCTGCACAGCCGTCAGGAACGACGAGCCGTTGCCGAGATCGAGCGTATGGCTGAGCGTACCGGTCGCGGTCACCGACGGCAGGTTGGGCGCCGGATTCCCATAGACATCGTAATAGGCCGAAGACCGCGCCGCCACGTCCTGCGCCGCACAGGTAAGGCTGGCGAACACGCAGGTGTCGCCAAGGGAGGGGTATTGGGCAAAGATCTTCTTGTCGATGTTATAACCGGTGATGTTGTCGAGCAGCTGGTAATGCCCGGTCATCTTGCTGCCTTCGACAGTCAGATTGCCGTCAAAGCGGAAACCGGCGGGCAGCACCGCGTTCATTTCCGCCTCGATCCCATAGACATGCATCGCCGGGATATTGGCCACCCCGCCCTGATAGGCGATGGCGTCTTCGCCTTCGAATTGCAGGTTGTTGTAGAAGTAGTAGAACCCGGCGAGGTTGAGCCGCAGCTTGCCGCCCGCCTGCGTCGTCTTGATCCCCAGTTCCCACGCCTTGATGGTTTCGGGGTTGTAGGTATAGCCCAGCACGATCGGCGTGGCCGAGATATTGCCGCCGCCCGGCTTGAACCCGGTCGACCAGCTGCCATAGGCCATCGTGCGCGCGGCAACGTCGTATTCGACGCCGACTTTGCCTGTCCATGCCGTATTGCTCAGCGCAACATTGACCGGCGCGCCGCAGGCATAGTCGCAAATGCTGGTGGTATTGGAATCGTGCGTATAGCGCACGCCGCCGGTCAGCCGCAGGCTTGACGAGAGGTGCGCCGTGGCCTGCCCATAAAGCGACCAGGAATGGCGCGTCAGGTAGGAATAGGAATAGAAATAAGGATAATAAAAGCCGTTGTTCCCGCCAAATCCCAGCGCATTGGGGTCGGTGACGATCGGATAGAGCTGATTGAGCAGCGAACCGGGATCACCCGTGGTTGGAAACGAATTGATCGCGTACTGGTCATAACCGACGCGATAGTCCGAGCTGAGATAGAACCCCCCAACGATCCAGTCGATCGTCTGCCCGCCGGGCGAGGCCAGATCGATTTCCGCCGTGCGCGCCGTCGAGCGGTGGAAGAAATACTGGATATCGTGGACGTCGTTGTAGACATTGGCCGGGTTGGTCGGGTCGGTATAGCCATAGATCGCGACCGCGTTGGCCACGTCGAGACCGTCTTCGTTGACCGAGCCGTTCTGGCGGACCATCTGCCAGCTACCCAGCGCCTTCAGCTTGGCAAAGCCGAAATCGTAGCTGGCCGTGGCGCTGAACAAGTCGTTGTCATAGTCGATCCGGCCCGGCCAGTCCGAAGTCTGCTGCCAGGGATTGGGATTGGGGTCGAAGATGTTCTTGCCTTCGGTCTCGTGATTGCGCGCGCGGGCATATTCGGCGCGCAGTTCGAGGCTGAACTTGTCGTCGGGCTGGAACAGCAGCGTGATCCGCCCGTGCAGGCTGTTTTCGTTCGACAGCGCGTAATTGCCGTTGGTGCCCGGCACATTGGTCGCGCGGGCATAGCCGTCATGATGCGTGCCTTGCGCCGCGATGCGCACCGCCAAAGTATCGCCGATCGGCAGGTTGAGCGCGCCTTCGAACTGGCCCAGCGCATACATCCCGGCATCGACCTTGAGAAAGCCGGTAGTCTGGCCGAGCTTGGGCTGGACAGTGACCAGATTGACCGTGCCGCCGGTCGAATTCTGGCCATAGACGGTGCCCTGCGGCCCGCGCACGACTTCGAGATGATCGACATCGAGGAAATTGGTATTCAGCGCGACCGGATTGGCGATGTAGACGCCATCGACATGGTACGAGATCGACGGCTGCGCGCTGTCATTTTGCGGCACGTTGAAGCCGATCCCGCGAATGGCGAGATTGCGTTCGAAACCTTCGGACGTCGACACGACAAGGCCGGGAACCAGCCCGTTGAGATCGACCGCATCGGCCACCGCGTTCTGTTTGAGCAGTTCCGCCGGCAGCGCGGTAATCGCCAGCGGCGTCTTTTGCACATTGCTTTCGCGCTTTTGTGCGGTGACCACGATGTCGGTGATCGGCGCGGCGCTGTCAGCCGGGGCGCTCGCTTCGGCGGCGAATGCGGGCGCTACGGCCACGCCGGGCATCAGGGCCCCGAACATCAGGGCCATCGCCGAAACCTGGCACAGCCCGCGCAATCCAAGCGCGCACGAACGCGAATCCGCCCCGCTGATGCGATCCCAATTCCTCATGATTTCTCCCTGTTCTGATCTGGACCGATCGACCGGCTCGCCGGGCGGCGCCCCCCTTGGCCCCAACCCGTACACATTCCCTCAGCCCCCGACCCTAGCTGCGGGGCACGCCTCTCGCCAATGCCATTTTTCGCGTTTGCGAAACGAAAAAAACGCACAGCGTCGCTTTTTAAGAGCAGTGTCACAAATTTGCGCACACGCCCTTTGTGGCAATTTGATGCAGGCCAAAGCGCGCCGCGCCCATATCCCCCAGCAAAAGAGCGCAACGGCGGATGCGAAAAAACGCGCTGGACTTTGTCGCCGCGCGGCCTAGCCAACCGGCGCGAATGCATGAACCGCGATAACGACAGTGGGGCCGATGACACCTGTAGACCCGATCCTGTGGAACGATTGGCACCCGGTGGCGGCGCGCTGCATGCTCGATCCGGCGCGCGCGCATGAAACCATGTTGCTGGGCGTGCCGCTTGTCGTGACGATCAATGCGGACGGCACGATCGCGGTGCAGCGGGTCGATCATGCTGCGCCGCACCAGGATGAACGCTACGGCCTCGTCTGGGTCTGCCTCGGCACACCGACGCGCGAAATTCTGCCCATTCCCGAAGCCGATGAGCCCGATCGCCCGATCGTGGTGGTGGGCTCTGTCGGCGTGCGCGCCTCGGGGCCTCGGGTGATCGAAAATTTCCTCGATCTTGGCCATCTCGGCTATGTTCACGCGCGCTATCTCGGCGACGATCCGCATACCCGCGTGCTGCCCTACACAGTCGAGCCCCTGCCCGAAGGCGGGATCATCGCGACGCAATGCAAGATGTTTCAGCCGCAGGCCTCCCCCGCCGCGACCGAAGGCTTCATGGTCGACTATATCTATAAAGTGGAACGCCCGCTGGCGACCTGCCTCTACAAGGCGAACCCGGTCCAGCGCGATCGATTCGACATCATTTTCCTGATCGTGCAGCCGGTGACCGAGGAAACCAGCATCGCGCACCCGTTGTTGCTGTGCCTGCCCGATGGCACCACACCCGCGGCGCTGCGCGCCTTTCAGCAGACCATTTTCATGCAGGACAAACCGATTCTCGAAAATCAGGTGCCCAAGCGGCTGCCGCTGGCCGATGGCGCGGAACTGCCGATCGCGGCGGACAAATCGTCGGTCGCCTATCGCCGCTGGCTGAGCGCGATCGGGCTGACCTGGGGCGTGATCCGCGCCGACGAAAAGGCGCGCGCGGCATGAGCGGGCTGCAACCGGGCGTCTGGTACGCAATCGCCGCCGAGCATGACCTGCCCAAGGATCACGTCTATCGCACGATGCTGGGCGGGCATGAACTGGCCGCATGGCGCAGCACCGATGGCGCCGTCCATGTCTGGGAAGACCGCTGCCCGCATCGCGGCGTGCGCTTTTCGCTGGGCGAAGTGGTCGGCGACGAACTGCGCTGCCAATATCATGCCTGGCGCTTTGGCAAGACCGGCGCCTGCACGTTCATCCCCGCGCAGCCGGACCTGAAAGTGCCGCGTACCATCCATGCCGCCGTCTGGCCCGTCGCTCTGTCCGCCGGGCTGGTCTGGAGCGGAATCGAGCCGACCGGCGCCCCCCCGGAATTGCCCCCCGGCGCCGTCCTGCGCGCGATCCCGATCGCGCGCGCGGCAGCAAGCGTGGCGCATGCGCTTGTCAAAGAGCCGCTTTCGGGGCTGGCGCTGGTGCTGCAACCGCTCGACGAGACCGCGACGATCGTGCGCGGGATCGCCCTTGATGATGACCTCGTGCGTGCCGACCATGCGCTTCTCGCGCTGCGGCGCCGGCTGGAGCAGGCGGCATGATCCTTTACGACGCGCATCATCTGGCGCCCTGTTATGCCGTGCGGCTGCTCGCCGGATGCCTCGGGGTGACGCTCGAGCTGGAGCCGCTCGATGTCTATCCCGGGCACGCAAATCAGACCGAAGCGTTTCTCGCGCTCAATCCGCTCGGCACGCTGCCGGTGCTGGTCGACGGGCCGTGCATCATCACCGATTGGCTCGAAGCGCTCGCCCATCTGGCGCTGACGCATGATCGCGCGTGGTTTCCGGCAGAGCATGCCGCGCTGATCGGCTGGCTCGGCATGGCGCGCGACCTTGGCGCCAGCGCGGGCGCCGCGCGGCTGATCGACACGTTCGGCGCGCCCGGCGATGCCGCTGCGGCGCGCGCGCAGGCAAACGCCCTGCTCGACGAAGTCGAACGGCGGCTGTGGTTCAGCGAAAGGGGGTTCGGCGAAAGGATCGGGCAGGACTGGCTGATCGAGGGGCCGCACCCGAGCATTGCCGATCTTGCCTGTTTCGTGTTCATCGCCCCGTGCGAAGATGGCGGCCTGTCGCTGCGCGATCGGCCCGCGCTGCGCCGCTGGTGCGACCGCGTGCGCTTTCTGCCCGGCTTCGTGTCGATGAGCGGGGTGTTTCCGCCCATGGCCAATACCGGTCGCTGATCCGCAAATCCCCCAAGGAAACCGTCGCGCAACTTAGTCTTATTTTTACCATGTTGCGCCACAACCGACCCGTTCAAGGCGCGGATTGAGGGCAAACCATGCCTGCCCGGCCTGTTCGCGGGAAGGTGCGATTATCCTATGGATGTGCTGCGCGGTTCGGATTTTGGTCCCGATGATGAGGACGACGTGATCGATTCGCCGCCCCCGGCAATCGGGCAGGACGAACGGCGGATGCAGGTCCGCGCCTACAATTACTGGGCAGGCCTGCTGGGCAAGCGGCGCTTTCCCACGCCCGACCGGCTGATCGCGGGCGATTTGCCCGAGTTTTCCGCCAATGCCGTCCTGCTGCATTTCGCCGAAGGGCTGGAAGATCCCGCCGTGCTGGCGCTCGGGCCGGCATTGGCCGCCGAATGCGGCAGCGACGGGCCGATCGAACGGCTCGGCGATGTCCCCGGCCGCTCGGTTCTGTCGCGGATTACCGACCATTACCTGCAGATCATCGCCAACGAGGCGCCGATCGGATTTGAAGCGGAATTCGTCAACCAGCGCGGGGCGACGATTCTCTATCGCGGCATCCTGCTGCCCTTTTCGACCGACGATGCGACGATCGACTATATCTATGGGGTGATCAACTGGAAGGAACTCGCCGACCAGCGCACCACCGACGAACTGATGCTCGAAATCGGTCAGGCGCTCGGCGATACGCCGGTGGTGCCGCGACGCACGCCAGGGGCACACGCGCCCGTTTCAGCCGCCCTGTCATCGCCGGCAAAGCCGCGCACGGTCTGGTCCAGCGACGAGCCGGACCGCGATCAGTGGACTTCGGGAACCTGGGCCGACGGCCCTACCGCGACTACGGCGGACACGGCGTGGACCGACGAACCCGATACCCCGCTCGATCTGTCACCGTTCATCTCCGCCGAGGCGCATGCCCCGGCAAATGCCGAGCCGCACACTCTGGCCGAATGGCTTGAAAAGGCGCGCGCCTGCGCCTTGCGCGCGCTGGCCAGCGAAGACCGCACGCGTCAGTCGCTTTATGGCGCGATCAGCCGCGCGTGGGATTTCGCGCTGGAGGCCGACAGCGCGCCCGGAGACTATGCGCGACTGGTGGCCGAAGCCGGTCTGCGCCTGCAGGAACGCGCACCGCTGATCCCGCTGGTCAAGCTGGTATTCGGCGCCGATTACGACAAGACACGGCTGACCGAATACGCGACCGTGCTCGGCCATGCCCGCCGCATCGGCCTTGGCAAAGGCGAACTCACCGAATTTCTGACGCGGGCACCGGGCGGGATCAAGGCGATCATCGCACGCGAACGCGCCGCGCGCCGGGGCGAGGATCGCGCCGCCGTTGGGCGCAAGGCATGGCAGGCGACAGCGCGCGCCCTGCCCGTCCGACCGCTGGCCGAATTGCCGCGCGACGGCGCCGAATTCGCGCTGGTCATGGTCCGCCGCCAGCCCGGCGGCGATCCGACGATGATCGGCGAGATCAGCGACGACGCCGCGCTGCTCGCCCGCGTGACGCGCCACTTTTCGGATGAGCGCACCGACTGAACGGACCTTTTGACGTGCGGAAGGCCTCAGCTGCATCAGTTCCATCGCGCTTCGCCGGACACGTCGACAATGCCCGCCTTGTGGGCTAGCCTGGCGGCAATGCCGCCCCACGTTCAACCGCCCCACGTTCGACCACGCCGCCTGACGGCCAAGCCGCATCGTGACGCGTCGTGAGCCCGCAGGGTCTGACCGGCCTCGGGTTCCTGTTGCTCGGCGGGGTCGGCCTTGTCGGGATCGGCGCGGCAACGTCGCGCGGCGGCGTCGGCCTGCTCGATTCGACCGATCGCCTGCTGGCGGGGGGCGATGGTGCGATCAGGCTGGCCGGTGCGACACAATTCGGGCCCGATCCGGCACAGCGGTTGCAGATGTTCGTCCCGACCGATCCGACGCTCGATCCGGCGGTGACCGGCCGCGCCTTGCCGATCGTGATGTTCATTCATGGCGGTGGCTGGACGAGCGGCGCCCCCCACGATTATCGCTTTATCGCGCGCAGGCTGGCGCCTCATGGCCATGCCGTCGTGCTTGCCGGATACCGGCTTCATCCCGAAGGGCGCTATCCCGCCATGCTCGAAGACGGCGCGGCGGCGATGGCCTGGATCGCCGCGCATGCCGCAGCGCACGGCGGCGATGCCGCGCGGGTCGTGCTGATGGGCCATTCCGCCGGCGCCTACAACGCGGTCATGCTCGCGCTCGATCCGCGCTGGCATGTCGCCAGCGGGCTGCCCCCGCATGCGCTGCGCGGTATCGTCGGGCTTGCCGGGCCGTATGATTTTCTGCCGCTCGACGATAACGCCACGATCGCCACATTTGGCCATCACGAGCCGCTCGCCGAGACGCAGCCGCTGACCCATGTGCGCGGCGATGCGCCCCCGCTGCTGTTGCTCCACGGTGCCGATGACGTGCGGGTCCGCCCACGCCATTCGATCGCGCTCGCCCGCGCGCTGGCCAGTTGCGGCGCGACCAGCGAAACCCACCTCATCGAAGGCGTCGGCCATGAAGGGCTGATCATGCGTTTTGCCCGCCCCTTTGCCCGCGATCGACGCCCGCTTGCCCATGTTCTGGGTTTTCTCGCGCGCGTCACCGCGCACGCTTCACCGCCCGTTCAGGCTGTCGGGCCATAGTACGGGGCGTGGTCCGCAAGCTCATTTCCAACGCCGCGACGGCGATCGCGCTGGCAACAACCGTGCTCGGGGGGGGCTTGCTCGGCGGGGGCGATGCCCATGCGCAGGAAGTGCTGCGCGATGCCGAAACCGAAGCGTTTTTCCGCGACATGTCGGCGCCGATCATCACAGCCGCCGGGCTCGATCCGAAAAATGTCGATGTCGTCCTGCTCAATGACGGCGAAATCAATGCCTTCGTGGCCGGCGGGCAGACCGTCTACATGAATTCGGGCCTGATCGGCGCGGCAGAACATGCCGAGGAAGTCCAGGGCGTGTTTGCGCACGAATTGGGCCATATCGTCGGCGGCCATGTCATCCGCAGCGGCGAAGGCACCCGCCCGGCGATGGGCATCACGCTTCTGTCGTTGCTGCTCGGCGCGGCGGCGGCGGCGGCGGGCGCCCCCGAAGCGGGCATGGGCATCTTCATGGCCGGCGAACAGGCCGCGATGGGCAAATACCTTGCCTTCAGCCGCGCGCAGGAAGCGACCGCAGACGCCGCCAGCGTCAAATTCCTGTCCGGCGCCGGGATTTCCGGGCGCGGCTCGGTCAGCTTTTTCGAAAAGCTGCAGAACATGGAATTCCGCTATGGCTTTCACCGCACGGCCGATTCCGAGTTTTACAGCACGCACCCGATGACCGCCGACCGGCTGGCCACGCTCAAGGATTCGTTCGAGCATGATCCGGCCTGGCCCCGGCCCGAAAACCCCGATCTGCAGCGCCGCTTTCTGCGCGTGAAGGCCAAGCTCTATGGCTATCTGGCCGAGCCGGAGCAGACGCTGACCGCCTATCCCGAATATCTGAACGATGTGCCCGCGCATTATGCTCGCGCCTATGCCTATCACAAGCAGGCGTTCATGGACAAAGCGCTGGCCGAAACCGACGCCATTCTCGATCAGGAACCCGACGATCCTTATGCGCTGGAGCTCAAGGGCCAGGTTCTGCTCGAATCCGGCCGCCCGCTCGATGCGATTCCCCCGCTGCGCCGCGCGGTCGCGCTGACGCGCAATCAACCGCTGATCGCCACGACGTTTGGCCACGCCTTGCTTGCAACCGAAGACCGCGCCAATTTCGCCGAGGCATTGCGCGTGCTCAAGGCAGCCGTGGCCAGGGATCATGACAACCCCTTTGCCTGGTACGAACTGGGCGTGGTCTATGAAGCCGAAGGCGATACGCCGCGCGCACGCCTCGCCAGCGCCGAGCAGCAGCAGATGGAGCTGCACTTTGCCGAGGCCATGCGCAATGCCGAAGCCGCCGAAGCCGCGCTGCCCAAAGGATCGCCCGACTGGCTGCGCGCGCAAGACATCGCAATGAGTTCGCGCGCGATGATTGAGCGCAAGCGCAAGAAGAAGTAGAGCCCCCCCATGCAGCTTTCACCCCGCTCTCGCCTTGTGGCCATGGCGCTCGCCCTTGCCGCCCTCGCCGCCGGTTCGTTCGGCTGGTATCGCGCCTCTCGCGAACGCGCGGGCGACGATGCGGTTTCCGCCCAGTTGGCGCACGCCGGGATCGGCCCGGCCAAGCGTGCCGCGATCGAGGCGCTGGTGCGCGCCACCATTCTCGAACACCCCGAAATTCTGCCCGAAGCGATGGACCGGCTGCAGGCGCGCGAGAATGCCGACCGGCTGAAGCCCGTGCGCGCCGCGCTCGAAACCCCGTTTCCCGGCGCTGTTCTGGGCAATCCGGCAGGCAAAGTGACGCTGGTCGAATTCAGCGATTTCGCCTGCACCTATTGCCGGGGCAGCGTCGCCGACATCAATGCGCTGATCGCCGCCAATCCCGATCTCAAAGTCGTGCTGCGCGAATTGCCGATCATCGCGCCCGAAAGCCTGCCCGCAGCCAAGATGGCGCTCGCCGCCGCCGCGCAGGGCAAATATGCCGCCTATCATGCGGCGATGTTTGCCGGTGCGCGCCCCGATACAGCGAGCATTGCCGCCGCCGCGACCAGGGCCGGGCTCAATCTCGATGCCGCGCGCACCTTTGCCGATCGCCCGGACGTGCAGCAGGAAATCGAGCACAACCTCGCTTATGCGCATCAATTGGGGATCAACGGCACCCCGGCCTTTGCCATCGGCGGGCAGATCATTCCCGGCGCAGTCGGCAAGGACAAGCTGCAGGAAGCCGTCGACGCCGCGCGCAAGGGTTAGGGAACCTCTGATTAGGTCCAATCAGCATCAGACCCACCCCACCTCGTCATTCCCGAGAAGGCGGGAATGACGAGGTGGGGAGCTTGGCAAGCCAGAGCAAAACGTGATTCTTGCGAAAGGGACTGAATCAGAGGCTCCCTAAAGCCCGAGACAGGCCACCGTATCGAGCGCGATCATCCGTTCTTCGTCGGTGGGCACGACCATGATCGCTATGCGGCTGTCGCCCGCGCTGATCGTGCGCGCGTTCGCCGCGTTGGCCGCCGGATCGAGCGTCAGGCCGAGGAAGCCCAGCCGTTCGCAGATCAGGCTGCGGATCACCGGATCGTTTTCCCCGATCCCGGCGGTAAACACCAGGGCATCGATCCCGCCCATGCTGGTACAAAGCGCCGCAATTTCGCGCGCAGCCCGCGCGACAAACAAGGTGACCGCCTGGCGCGCCGCTTCGCCATCACTGGCATGGAGCGCGCGCATGTCGCTCGACAGCCCCGATACGCCGAGCAGCCCCGATTGCTGATAGAGCAAGGTTTCGACCGCCTCGGCACTCATCCCCTCGTGCATGATCAGGTGCAGCACCAATCCGGCATCGAGCGTGCCGCAACGCGTGCCCATCACCAGCCCGTCGAGCGCGGTAAAGCCCATCGTCGTATCGACGCTCTTGCCGCCGCGCATCGCGCACAGGCTGGCCCCGTTGCCCAGATGGCCGACGACGAGGCGCCCGGCGGCCAGTTCGGGCGCCGTGCGCGCCAGTTCGCGCGCGATGAAGGCATAAGACAGCCCGTGAAACCCATAACGCACCAGCCCGCGATCATGATATGCGCGCGGCAGGGCAAAGCGCGTGGTCTCGTCGGCGCGCCCGCGATGAAATGCGGTGTCGAAACAGGCCACTTGCGGCACATCGGGCATGAGTTTCGTCATGGCGCGGATCGCGGCAAGGTTGTGCGGCTGATGCAGCGGAGCCAGTTCCGACAGCGCACCGAGGCGGTCCATCACGGTGCCCTGGATCCGCACCGGGCTCGCAAAATCCGTACCGCCATGGACGACACGGTGACCAACACCGACGATCCGGTTATCGCCAAGATGCCCTTGCGCCCAGGCGATCAGTTCGCCCAGCAAGTCTTCGTGAGTCATCGCCGCGCCGTCGTCCCAGCGCCGGTCGACCGCGAGCGAACCATCATCGGCGCGCGCGGCGAGATGCGGCGCGGTGCCGATGCCCTCGATCTTACCCCCGGCGGCGTGATGCGGATGACCTGCGTCATCGAGCCGATAGAGCCCGAACTTGATGCTCGACGATCCGGCGTTGAGGCTGACCAGCGCGCGGGTCACTGCCCGGCCCCGAAAGGCTGATCGGGCGAAGCGGATTCAGGCGAAATCTGGCCGGGCAGCAATGGCCCCGGCGCCTGCCCCGGCACGCCCCAGGCGCGCACCAGCATGATCGCCACCGCTACCGAAGCCGCACGGGTGCGCTGGCTGTCGGCCCGGCTGGTCAGGATGATCGGAACCCGCGCACCGAGCACGACCCCGGCGGCATCGGCATCACCCAGAAACGTAAGCTGTTTGGCCAGCATGTTGCCCGCTTCGAGATTGGGCACGACCAGAATGTCGGCATGCCCCGCAACGGGCGAGACAATGCCCTTTTCGCGGGCCGCCGCCTCGCTGATCGCATTGTCAAAGGCCAGCGGGCCATCGAGAATGCCGCCGCTGATCTGCCCCCGGTCGGCCATCTTGCACAAGGCGGCGGCATCCATCGTCGCGCGCATCGCCGGGTTGATCGTCTCCACCGCCGCCAGGATTGCCACTTTCGGCTCGGGCAGGCCCAGCACGTGCGCCAGATCGATGGCATTGGCGACGATGTCCGCCTTTTCCTCGATCGTCGGCTCGATATTGATTGCGGCATCGGTAATCAGCAGCGGCTGTTCGCGCCCGTCAAGCTGCATGACAAAGACATGGCTGATCCGCCGACCGGTGCGCAGACCGCTGTCATGCGCGACGACCGCGGCCATCAGCTCGTCAGTATGCAGCGATCCCTTCATCAGCATCGCCGCCTGCCCTTCGCGCACCAGCGCCACGGCCCTGGCTGCCGAATCGTGGCTGTGCGCGGTGGCGACCAGGCGATAGGGGGTGATGTCGCACCCGGCTTCGACCGCTGCGGCGCGGATTTTCGCTTCGGGCCCGACCAGCAGCGGCACGATCATGCCCGCCTCCGCCGCTTCGACCGCGGCTTCGATCGCCGCCGCGCTGCACGGATGGACGACCGCCGTGGGCACTGCCGCGCCGCCCCTGGCCGCCGCCAGCAGGCGTTCGTGGCAGGGATTGGCGGCGATATGCACATCGGGCAGCGCGATGCGCGGGCGGCGCACTTTTTCATCGGGCGCGATCACTTCGGCCACGCCCGTGATCACGTCGCGCCCCTGCTGATTGGTGCAGCGGCAATCGAGCGTCAGGCGGCGACGCGCCACATCGCGCGCGGTCACCGTCACGCTGGCGGTCACCGTGTCGCCGATTCCGACGGGCGCGGTGAATTTCAGGCTTTGCGAAAGGTAGATCGTGCCCGGCCCGGGCAGCTTTGTGCCGAGCACAGCCGAAATCAGCCCCGCCCCCCACATGCCATGCGCGATGACCCGGTGAAACATGTCATGCGAGGCAAATTCGGCATCGAGGTGCGCCGGATTGACGTCGCCCGAAACCGTTGCAAACAGCGTGATGTCGGCGGCGGTCAACGTGCGCGACACACTGGCGCTGTCGCCTGTGGCGATCTCGTCGAATGTGCGGTTTTCGATCATGTCCGGCGTCTGGGGCATTGGGGGGGATCTCGCGACAGACAGGGAAATAGAGTGCCTGTCGCGATAGCAGCCTGCACCGCCTTTGCGTTTGCGTCAGGTCAAGCCCATCCGCAAGAGCCCCCTTATACGAAGGTGCGGTGATGGCGACTCTTCCCCCCTCCCCTTCAGGGGAGGGGCTTGATACGTTCTGATCAATGCACCTGGTATTATTGCACCAGACGCGCGCTTTGCACGGTGATGGTAAACAGCGCCTGCAAGGCCGCCGTGATGCTTTGGTCGGTCGATACCTGATAGAACAGGGCCTGTCCGGCCGAATTGGTCGAAGCGCATTGCTTCAATGCGGGCACCAGCGTGTCGGTGGGAGAGATTTGGTTATATTCATAGGAATATCCCGAAGAGATCGCCGACGGGAGATATTGGGTATAGAGCACCGCGATCTGAATGTTCTGGGCCTTGATTTTCGCGCACAAGGCAATGTCTGCCGCCGTCAGCGGACCGCGAGCCAGGGTGGAAATGCCTTCGGCGTTGCTGCCGGAATTGTATTCATCCACCATCCCGTCGGTGATCAGCAACAGGACTTCTTGCGGATTGGCCCCGACCGCGCCCGATCCCCCTGCCGGCATGGTGTTGTACAGCGTGTTGAACATGTGGGTAAAATCGGAGGCCCAGTCATAGGTCAAGGTGACTGACGAGGTCGGCTGCGAGTTCGCGACCCAGAAATCCACATTGGAACTATCGCCAAGATTCGGCACGCTGATTGTGTTGTAGTTCGAAGACGTCAACGTGGTCATCGTGCTCAACGGCGAAACAGGAATGACCGATGTGCTGCTGCCCAGCCCCTGATAGCCAAACCGGAACATCTGAAAGCCATAAGTCGTCTTGTATTGTTGTGACATGTTATAGGCGTATGGGATCAAATCCTGCACTGCGGAAGATGCATCGTTGATACGCAAATCGATGGTTGATGTCGTTCCACCATATACCAGGCCGTAGTTCTGCGTTATCCAATATCCGTCCGCAACATACCCTGATGACGGGGCTGTAACAACATTTCCGGCCTTATCATAATATTTGCCACTGCAGGTTTTATTCCCGCTAGCGATAGCGGTACAAAGCATATAAGTCTGATTGCTTCCGGCAGCCGAGCTATAGGGTGCGCTGGGAACGTAGATATAATACGTGGTACTGCCCACCTTCACCCTCGGCGTGTTGGTCGTGTTGGGCGGGGTTTGCACGTGGCAAGCAAAGGCGCAGTTGCTGGTCGCACCTTGCAGCAGGCTGATCCCGGCCGTGGTCGAGGGGATCAGCATCGAGGGCGAGGTATCGACCGCGATGAAGAAATTGATGTTCGGCGGCTGCGACGCGTTGGCGGTCGAAGACCCCGTGATCGCCAGCGTGTTGATTCCGATGAGAGAGCTGAACACCGTGTTGACCGAGGCATTGTAGGTAACCGTGGTCGTGCGCAGTGTGCCGGAACAGTTTGCGCTCGTGCTGACAGGCGTGATCGAGACCTGAGGATAGCCAGACGCAAACGTCACCGTGCCCTGCCAACTGGATGCCTGCGAATTGAACAGCGCCGTAGCCGCCGCCTGCGCGTTGGCGCTTGTCTGGCACAGCATGGTGGGGTCGACCGTGGCCAGCGCGGCGGCATCCGCCGCTGCATTGAGCTGGGTCTGGATCATTTCCGCGCGCGCATAGTCGACCCCGAATCCGATCGCGATCATGATCGGAATCAAGCCAACGATCAGGATGACCACAACATTGCCCTGCGGATCCGCCCATAGGCGACGGACGAATCCATCGATCCGTGCAATAATACCTGGGCAGAATGGGTTTTGTATCATGACAAGACCTAGTTGAGCCTTGGGCTCATGTAAATGGTATCTGTAAATTTCGTGGCAGAAAAAGAACTGTAGGCCACAGCAGGTGTGTAGGTGTAATTGATCGTCGCAACCCACACATAGGCACCGGCAGTGCCGACTTGCGTGACGGTCGATGTGCCTGGCGCATAGTTGGTACAAACATCCGAACCATCGGGAGACGCCGGAATCAGCGGCGACCCCGCCGCGACAAATCCGCTGGGCAATGCCACCACGCTGTTCGCCGATTGCGTGGCAACCGAGGGCAACGTCCCCGCCGTCAAAGTCGATGTGGCGGCCGTCGCCGTGTTCGAAGCGATTTGCGCGGGCGTCTGGGTCTGCGCCTGTGTCCACACGACATAAGCGTTGTTCTGGTCGCAAATCCGCAGCAACGAAATCTGCTCTGTGGCATTGGCCACACCGTACGGCGTCATTACCACGGCAGCGGCATTGAGGAAGGCCGTGGCCGAAGTGGTCGACGGTGATGCGGCAACCAGCGTCGGCGAAAAGGCGCGACTGGTCATGTCGGCCAGCGCGCGCGTGGCCAGCGTGACTTTGCGATTGCAGGCAATCATGTCGGACATGACATAGCCGCCGAGATAGAGCACCAGCATGAACGGCAGGACGATGGCAAATTCCACCAGCGCATAGCCACCCTTGTCGCGCAGCAGTCTTTTCAGCATATCGTCGTCCCGGTCGGACACGAGTAGCTTTCCGTCACGATCACCTGGGTCGCCACGAGTTCGCGGTAACTGTTGGGATCGTTGGCGATATTGCTGCTGATGTTAAAGCCGAGCAGGCTGGTCAGCGTGGGCCACAGATACACCAGTTGCACCACGATGATATTGCCCTGCCCGCCCACCGTGCTGGTAACGCCGGTGCCGTAAACCGTGCCGTTGGCAGTGCCGCTGCCGTTGTTGGTCAAAGTGCCGGTGGTGTCGAACGTGAACGTCGGCGCCGTGTTGGCCGTCGTGCTGAAACTGCTGGCCGACGTGCTGCCGAAGCTTCCCGCCGTGGTAACGACCGCAGTCAACTGATTGCAACTGAGAAACGGCGGCAGAAGGCTGCCATTCCCGAACGCCACAGCCGAGCTGGAACCGGACGGCGTATAAGTCAATGTGCCGCAGATCGCCTGCTGAAACTGCGCGCCGGTCATGCCCGGGTTGGACACACTGGTGGACTGAAAGCTTTGCGCCTGCCCGGTCAGCAACATGCGCGCAGCGGCCTCAGCCGCCGTTTCCAGCCCCTCTTGCGCCATATAGGTCAACGCCGTTTGCAGGATGGCGACGAGAAGCGCGATGAACGCGGGCATGATCAGGGCAAATTCGATCGCCGCAGCGCCGCTGCGATCGCATCGAAGCGCGGCAATGCATTGACGGGCCCACCGTCCTTGCCCTCGATTGTGCCGCCCCAATTGCATCTGCCTGTTCACCCGGATTTCACAGGCCGTATTCTTATCATCGACTCCTTAAAACGATGTAAAATCGGGATCGGCGGCGGGCGACGTCAGCCGCCGGGCGTTTCCAGGCCATGGCCACAGGGCCCGGTCTCGTGCCGCCAGAGCATAAACACCGACGCCAGTGCAGCGAGGCTGATCGCGCCAAAGAACAGGAGGATCACGTCATAGCCTTGCGGATGCGCAGGCCCCGCCCCCGCGCGATCGGCCAGCGCCCCGGCAACAAGATTCGACGCGGCGATCCCCAGCGATTGAATCAAGGTGATCAGGCCAAGCGCCGTGCCCAGTCGTTCGCGCGGCACGATCATCGTCGTCGCCGGCCAGATCACCGCCGGCACCAGACCCCAGCTGATCCCCATCAGCACGGTCGAAATCCACGGATTGATATTGGTCAGCCCCAGCACCGCCAGCGTGACCGGCAAGAGCAGCGTGCCGAACACCAGCATCATCGCCCGGTTGCCAAAACGGTCGGCCATCACGCCGAACAGCGGCGTGGCAAAAATCGCGGCGGCAAACACCCCCGAATTGACCTGGCCTGCCGCCTGTAGCGACAAGTGCTTGGCATGCTGAAAATATTCGACCGCATAGGTCTGGCGAAAGGGAAAGAACACCGCCGCATAAAGGACATGGAGACCCAGGATGTACCAGAACGCCGCGTCGAACCGCAGCCGCGCCAACCCGCGCGGCGTCGCCGGCGCAGCCCGTGCCGACACCGGCAGAGCCGGGCGGCCCGGTTCGAGCGCGTAAAACACCAGCGCCGCCGCCAGGCCCAGCCCGGTAATCCCCGCCCCCAGCCACAAGGGCGGCTGCCATCCGGCATCATAAAGCGGCCGCGCCCAGGTCGACGACGTGTTGCACAAAAACGATCCGACCCGCGCCAGCGACAGGAACAGCCCCGTGGCCAACGCAATCCCGCTGCGCGGAAACCACAAGGCCAGCCCTGCAACCAGCGCCATGAAAATCGCCCCTTCGGCTATCCCGAAAATCAGCCGCCCCAGCCACATCACCCAATAGGGCGTACCGATCGCGGTCAGACAGGCGCCGACCACCCCGATCGCGGCGGTCCACAGCGCAATCCGCGCCGCACCATGGCGGTCGATCAAAACCCCGCCGACCAGCGCCAGCACGACATTGGGCCAATAGATCGCGGCATTCAGGCTGCCGATATGGCCTTGCGTAAATCCGCGCTGGCGGATGAGCAGATCGGCGATTTCGCCGATCACGTCAGTTTCGTAATACGTCGCCAGAATGGCCACGGCGGCGACCATCAGGGCCAGCCAGCGCAGCGGAATCGCCGGCAGGTCGGCATCCGCGCCCCACCCCCGGTCCTGCCCGATCGTTCCATCGGGCCCCAAATCCGAAACCGCCGCCACGCCTGCGCCCCCTTTCATCCCAGGCAAACCCTGCGCCCCATCAAGGGCGCGCTTGCGTGTCGGAATGATGACAGTCGGGAAAAGCGTTACACGAACATGAAATTGGCAGAGGAAAGCTGGCTCATGCTGACATGGTCGAGCACCAGATGATCATGCGCGTCATAGGTGATCACCACATTGCTGCCCGATTGCTGCATCGCGCCTTCGAGCGCAGCAAAATTGGCAAACAGGCTCTTGTCGAACTGGATCACGTCGCCCGAGGCCGGGCTGGGCAGGAAACCGTCGATCGTTTCGTTTCCAAACCCCTTGTGAAAGACAAAGGTATCGTCATTGCCGCCGGCCTTGATCACATCGCCCTTCGCGCCGACGATCACCATGCCTGACGCGACAGCCTCGATCGTTTTCGAAGCGCTTGCCTTGGCCGCAGAGGCCGTCGTCGCCAAGTGCGTGGCCTCGACGATCAACGGATCGGCGCCGACCGCCAGCGTGATCGACGCAACATTGTGATAGACCGCGATCGGCGTCGTGCCCGAAATCGGATCATAGACCGCGATCGTTGCCTGCACATTGGCAAAGCGAATGGTGTCGGAGTGGGTAACCGGCGCGATTTCGCTGTGCGTGGTGTTGTTCCAGATGGTCTGTTCGTCCCAGATCACCACGTCGAAAACGTTGGTCGCCTTTTGCAGCGCCAGCGAATTGGTCGTCTTGTCCGCGCCGCCGATCGTGTAGGACACGGACCCCGGCGTAAAGGACGATGGCCCGCCGCCCAGGATTGTCGTCAGATCGTGCAGCGCGACGGCAGCCGGTTTGGCCGCATTGCTGTAATTGAACAGGCCATAGTGATTGCCGGTGTTCGTATTCGTCGCGTCGGGATAGGCATCGAGCAATTCATAAAGGATCACCGTCGCCGCGCCCGCCGACTTGGCATCGAAAATCATGTCGAGATCATAGATTGCCTGAACATGGGCATCGACGCCGCCCGATACGCCGGGCAAAGTCGAATAGCCGGATTCGGTCGCCACGAAAGGCTTGCCCGACGGGATCGAGGCCAGATTGCTTTTCAGATAGGCCAGCGGCGCGGCGCCATTGTTCGCATAAGGATGGATCGCGGCATAATCGTAGCCCGTGGTCGACGAGGCGCCCGCATTCATCGTGTAGCTGTAGACCGTGGTGCCGTGCAGCACCGAACTGGCCCCGACATCGGCATAAAGAGCATTTTGAAACGCGATCGCCGCCGGGGCCCCGGTCAGGCCGTTGTAGCTCGCCCCGAAATTGTTGATTTCGTTGGGCCCCTCGATCGCGGCCAGCGCGCCGGGATGCGCGGCGGCGAAATTGGCCATCTGTGTCACGCTGTTGGCCGGGGTGTTGTTGGTATAAAGCAGCATGTCAAAGCGGATGCCGCTGCTGGCGGCGAGATTATAGGCCGCCTGCCCCTGCATTCCTGTCCAATAGGCTGCCGTGCGGATGAGGCTGACCCCTATATATTTCAGGTCAGCCAGGACGTTCTGGATATTGGCATATTTGCCGTCGGTATAATCGATCTCGGCATCGATACCGATCGAGGCGACGAAGCTGGCTGCGCTGG